>Ga0070741_10000801_pt1 | contig 105550 bp, 97 predicted proteins | sample Coa_R1_4_FD_66440 | JGI IMG/M metagenome (GOLD analysis project Ga0070741, IMG submission 66440) | Surface soil microbial communities from Centralia Pennsylvania, which are recovering from an underground coalmine fire - Coalmine... | ecosystem: Environmental > Terrestrial > Soil > Unclassified...
CCTTGCGCTCGTCGAGGTAGAAGCGCACGATTCCGGCCCGCAGCGGCGCGTCGCCGTCGTAGACGGTCAGCACGGAGCTGCCCGCCAGCGCCGGCAGGCGCCCGCCATCCGCGGCGCCGAGGTAGGCGATGTGGCAGTCGCGCATCTCCTCCGCCCGCGCCACCCGCCGCAGCAGCAGCGGATGGTTGTCGACGCTCTTGCCGGACAGCGCCTCCTGCAGGGCGCCGGCCAGCGGTTCGCGGTCGAGCACGCAGTACAGGATCGGGTCGCTAGCGCCTTGCAGCTTGGGTGGCGGCCAGCTCACGAACTTGGCGAAATTGAACAGGAAGGCCGATTTGACCCGCAGCTCCAGCGTGTCGTCGGCCTGTGCGCCGGCGCAGGCCGCGCACAGCAGCAGCACGGCGGCGGCGCACCTGCGCCAGGCGGCGCGCTCGATGGCGGGGCGGTTGTCCATGGATTAGCGCAGGCCCCAGCTCAGCTCCAGGAAGCCGGCGCGCCGCAGCTCGAAGCGGGCGCCGGTGGAACTCCACTCGGCGTGGCGGTCCTGCAGCAGGTTGCGCCCGGCCAGCGCCAGTTCCAGGTGCGGCACGATCAGCCAGGCGACGCGCAGGTTCATCTCGGCGTAGTCCGGCACCTGCAGCGCGCGCAGCTTGTCGACGTAGCGCAGATCGAGGTCGGCCTGCCAGCGCGGCAGCGGCTCGAGCGACAGGCGCAGCCCCAGCTGGTGCTGCGGATCGGAGGCTTCCAGCGCGGCCTCGCTGGTGGCATCGGTGCTGCCCGGCTCGGGCTCGACGTTCAGGTGCAGGTAGGTGTAGTAGGGACGCGCCTCGAACCAGCGCCAGGGCCGCCACAGCAGGCTCAGTTCGGCGCCGTAGGAATTGGCCTCGAGCCTGTTCTGGAAGCTGCCGAACGGCGGCGGCGTCTTCTCGGTGCTGCGCAGCTTGTGATAATCGTTGTAGAAGGTGCTCAGGTCGGCCGAGAAAGAGGAAACCGGCCACCAGCGCAGGCCCCACTCGTAGGCCAGCAGCCGCGCCGACCGGGAGTGCGGATTGCCGATGCGGAACAGCCCCGGACCACAGGCGCCCGGAAAGCCGTTCGGCGGCGGACAGAAAATGGCGATCTCCTCGTCGATGCGGTTGGGCGTGCGCACCGCCCGCGACACCGCCGCCCAGGTGAACAAATCTTCCGCCGCACGCCAGCCGACGCGCACGCTCGGCTCGACTTCGAAGCCGGTGTAGGTATTGATCTCGAACTTGCTGCCCAGCGTCAGCTGCACGCTCGGCGCCAGGGTCATCTGGTCCTGCAGGAAGGCGCTGCCGGTCTGCAGCGTGCGGCGCGCAGGGTCGAATACGATCACCGCCGCCGGCGGCGCCTCGGTGTCGTCGTGCGATTCGTGGTAGCCGAGGCCGTACAGCAGCGCATTGCCGGCGCCGATCTGCAAGCCCTGCTGGTAGTCGAGGTCCGCGGTGTTGCGCGTCTCGGCGTAGATCCCCGGGATGTTGCGCGAGTAGTTGTCGAAGTAGGCCTGCAGCGACCAGTCCGAGCGGCTGCCCATGTGGCCGCTCCAGCGGCTCAGCAGGTTGCCGCCGGTAAGGGTGGTGTCGCTGGTGCCGCCGCCGCTGACGCCGGCGGCGCGTTCGCGGCCGGTGTAGCCGTCGCCGGAGACGGTCAGGGATTGACCATGGGACAGGGACCAGTCGCTGCGGAAGCCGAGCTGCTCCAGGCGCATGCCGTCCACCGCGTCCTGGCCGTTGGGAAGTTCGGAGCTGGTGCGCGAGTAGCCCTGGGCGTAGAGCCGGACCGCACCGGCGGCGCCCAGGTCGAAGCCCTCGCGCGCGGCGCCGTACATGCGCTCGGCGTTGCCGCCGCTGGCCCGCGCCGAAACGCCCTGGGTGTCGCGCGCGCTGCGGGTGATGATGTTGATCACGCCGTTGACGGCGTTGGCGCCCCACAGCGCCGCGCCGGGGCCGCGGATCACCTCGATGCGGTCGATGTCGGCCAGGTAGGTGTCGAGCACGTCCCAGAACACGCTGGAGGTCAGCGGCGAATAAACGCTGCGCCCGTCGAGCAGGACCTGCAGTTTGTCGGCGGAGCTGCTGTTGAAGCCGCGCGCGGAGACCGCGTACTGCTGCGTGCTGACCTGCGCCACGTCGAGGCCCGGCACCAGGCGCAGCGCATCGACGATGCTGTGCGCGCCGGAGCGGCGGATCTCGTCGCCGCTGAGCACGAACACGGCGGCGGCGGAATCCGACAGCGGCTCGGCGCGCTTGGACACCGAGGTGACCTCGATGCCGAGCAGTTCATTGAGGCTCAGCGCGGTGAGGTCGGCCGAGGAGGCGACCATCGGCGGCGCGCCGTCCGCAGGCGCGGCGCCCGCCGCCATCGGTCGCGACGCGACCAGCACGCCGCAGCAAGCCAGCACCAGCAGGCGACTTCGGGACGCCTTCATGACCAGCTCCCGCGAGAATAAGTCGCTCGACTCTATACCTGGACCATTTTTCAGGTATGTGGTCAATATGTCTGATTGGACCCTCAGTTGGCGACGCATTTTTGACGCTGCGCCCGAAGATCGGGGACAACGGCAGAACAGCGACGTGGCCGGAGCTTTCCTAGTGTCTTTTGACCATGAGCGGGCGCGCCGCGCATGTGCCTACATTGCATGATCGGGCATGTTGCGCCGGCAGGCCGGAAACCTGCGGCGGCGCGGTGCGTCCGTACCGGGCCGGCGTGGCCGCCCGGCGATCTGACAGGAGCGCATGCAGGCATGACCGGCACATCGGCAAGCGGACTCTGGGAGGACCCGGCTCACCGGCCCGGATTGGAGGCGTGCGCGACGACGCGCGCCGGCGAGGCCGGCGCAGGCCGCCCGACCGGGATGCCGCCGGCATCGTCCGGACTCGAAGCGCTGCGCGACCTGGTGCTGCAGGAATTGCCGTTCAGCGTGATCGCCACCGACACTGCAGGCACCATCGTCGCGGTCAACCCCGCGGCCGAACGGCTGCTGGGCTACGGCCGCGAGGAGCTGATCGGCAAGCCGGCCTCGTTCGTCCACGAGCCGGCCGACCTGCAGCGGCATGCCGCGCAGCTGTCGCAGCATCTGGGCGTGGGCCTGCGCGACGCGTTCCAGGTGCTGCTCACCTCGGCCAGCCGCGACCGCGCCGAGCCGCGCGAGTGGAGCTATCTGCGCAAGAACGGCACCACCGTGCCGGTGGACCTGACGCTCTCCACGCTGGGCGGCACGGCGGGTGAAAACGCCGGCTTTCTGCTGGTGGCGCACGATGTCACCGAGCACAAGCGGGCGGAGGCGCTGATCCGCCGCATCGCGCACTTCGATCCGGTCACCGGGCTGCCCAACCGCACCCTGCTGCTCGACCGCCTGGAAATGGCCGTCCGGCTGGCCCGCCGCAACGGCACGCAACTGGCGGTGTTGATGGTCGACCTCGACCACTTCAAGCGTGTTAACGATTCGCTCGGGCACCCGATCGGCGACCGCCTGCTGCTGACCGTGTCCAAGCGCATCCAGCGCTGCCTGCGCGACGCCGACACCGTGGCCCGCTTCGGCGGCGACGAATTCGTGGTGGTGCTCAACAACGTCCAGGGGCGCGGCGAGCTCGAGCCGGTCCTCGCCCAGATCGCCGCCGCGGTGTCGGCCCCGGTGCTGGCGGAGCGGCACGAGCTGGTGGTGTCCTCCAGCATCGGCGGCTGCCTGTTTCCCGAGGACGGCGAGGACAGCGCCGTCCTGCTGCGCAATGCCGATGCTGCGATGTACCACGCCAAGGCCAGCGGCCGCAGCAACGCGCAATGGTTCACGCCGGCGATGCGGCGCCAGGCCGAGGAGAAGCTGGCCCTCGACGGCGCGCTGCGCCGTGCCCTGGAGGACGGCGACTTCCGGGTCCATTACCAGCCCGAGGTGTCGCTCAGCGACGGCGGCATCGTCGGCATGGAAGCCCTCGTGCGCTGGCACCACGCCGTGCAGGGCGACGTCTCGCCCGGCCATTTCATTCCGGTGGCGGAGGATTCCGGCCTGATCGTGCCGCTCGGCGAGTGGGTGCTGCGCACCGCTTGCCGGGAGTCCGCCGCGATGCAGGACCGCCTCGGCCTGCGGCTCCGGCTGGCGGTGAACGTCTCGCCGCGGCAGTTCCAGCAGAAGGGCTGGCTGGACGTGGTGCGCCGGTCGCTGCACGACAGCGGGCTCGATCCGCGGCTGCTGGAGCTGGAGATCACCGAAGGCATCCTGATGCACAACCCGCAGGAGAGCGCCGAGCTGCTGAAAGCCCTGCGCGATCTCGGCGCCACCGTGGTCATCGACGACTTCGGCACCGGCTACTCCAGCCTGTCTTACCTGACGCGCTTCCCCATCGACAAGATCAAGATCGACCGCTCCTTCGTGCACGGCCTGGCCAGCGATTCCGCCGACGCGGCCATCGTCAACGCCATCATCGCCATGGCCCATACGCTCAACATTCGCGTGATTGCCGAAGGCGTGGAAAGCCGGGAACAGCAGTCCTACCTGCTCGAGCGCGGCTGCGACGAGGCTCAGGGCTTTTTATACAGCGCGGCGATGCCGCCACTGGAATTCGAAGCCGCGGTGCTCAACGCCCGGCAGCCGGGCATGGCGGGCCGGTGACGGAGGCCGCTCCACCCGGGCGCCGACGGCCGCGCGGCCCCTGGCGGTACCAAGGGCTGGCGGCTTGAGCCTCGGTACGCGACCGCTACAGGACGCCGGGCAGCCGTAGCTTCAGGTGAAGTCCGCCGATGAAGCTCCGCGGGTAGCCGAGCGGCGACTGCTCGAATACCTTGCAGCCGAGAATCAGCGAAAACTCGCCGGCGGCCCCGTGCCAGAACATCCCGAACGCGCGGCGCCCCGGTTTGAACAGGAGCAGGGTCCATTCGTTGCGGCAGCCGCTGAGCGGCCCAGCCCTGTAACACCGGTGCTTGTTCATGCTTTCCCCTCGCGCCTGCCTGGGTCAGCGGGCGTCAACGCGGGGAAAGGACCAGAGCGGCCATGGCCTGCCGCACCGGCTCGATAAGCGGCACGGGGCGGCGGGTTTGCGCATTCACGAACACGTGGACGAAATGTCCGGTGGCGCAGGGCGCTTGTTCACCCGCCTTGAACAAGCCGATCTCGTAACGCAGGCTGGAATTGCCGACGCGGCCGATGCGCAGTCCGGCATCCACGCTTTCCGGGAACGTGACCGGAGCGTGGAAGTTGCATTGGCTTTCGATGCACAAGCCGATGGCCGGCCAGTCGGCGCGGCGCAGCACCCGATGTTCGATGAGCATGCGCGTCAGCGCCGTGTCGAACCACGAGTAGTAGACGACGTTGTTGACGTGGCCATAAGGATCGCCATCCTGCCAGCGGCTGGGGATGTTCAGCCAGTAGAGATAGCGGCTGCGGCTCTCGCCGGGAGTCTGCATGCTGGACGCTCCGGAATCTGTTTCGAAGGGCTGTACTATAAATATACAGTATCGTAACATAGTGGAAATGAAGCGCTTCATTTTTCACGCGGCGCATAGCGGGGGAGATGGTGAATCTCGATCTGGGCAATGGCTGCCGGCGCCGCGTTCGCGGCCGTGCCGGGGCCTGATGCGTCGGGCCGGCCCACCCGGTGCGGCGGCGCGTGGCGGCCGCGGGCCGGCTTCGCGGCGGCCGCGGCTGGCCGACGTGGCGCGGCTGGCGGAAGTGTCGCTGGGCAGCGCCTCGCGGGCGCTGTCGACGCCGCAGGCGGTGAAGCCGCAGACCCTGCAGCGAGTGCGGATCGCCGCCGAGCGGCTGGGTTATGTGCCGCACGGCGCCGCCCGCGCCCTGGCCATGGGCTGCAGCCGCACCGTTGGGGTGGTGCTGCCGACCGTCAACAATCCGGTCTACTCCGATTTCGTCCACGCCCTGCAGAAGCGGCTGGCGGCCGCCGGCTATTACCTCCTGATCTCCGCCCACGAGTACGACCCGGGGCAGGAGCGCGCGCAGATCGAGCACCTGCTGCAGCGCGGCGTCGATGGCCTGATCCTGGTCGGCGCCGAGCAGGATCCGACGGTGCTGGCACGCCTGGAGCATGTCGGCCGGCCGTATCTGTTCACCTGGTCGGCCGGCGGGGCGCAGGGCAGGGCGAGCATCGGCTTTTCCAACCGCCGCGCGATGCGGCCGGTGGTGCGGCACCTGCTGGAGCTGGGGCACCGGCGCTTTGCCGTGCTGTCCGGCGATCCGGCGCGCAACGAACGGGCGCGCGGCCGGCTGGCGGGCATCCGCGAGACCCTGGCTGCGGCCGGCGTCGAATTGCCTCCGCAGGGGGTGATCACGGCGCCGTTTACCATAGAGGGCGGGCGCGCCGGCTTGCGGCGGGCGCTGGCCTTGTCGCCGCGGCCCACCGCCCTGGTCTGCACCACCGACCTGCTGGCGGCGGGGGCCCTGGCGGAGGCCCGCGACGCCGGGGTGGCGGTGCCGCGGCGGCTGTCGGTCACCGGCGTCGACAACATCCAGTTCGCGGCGCTGCTGTCGCCGCCGCTGACCACCATCCACGTGCCGACCGATGAGATCGGCCGGCGCGCCGCGGACAGCCTGCTGGCCGCGCTGCGGTGCGGCGCGCCGGCGCAGTCCGCCGAGGTGGAAACCCATCTGGTGCTGCGTGGCAGCACCGCGCCGCCCGGGAGAAAGGGATGACCGATACGGTCGATTGCGTGGTGGTCGGTGCCGGCGTGGTGGGGCTGGCGGTGGCGCGCCAGCTGGCCCGCGACGGCCGCGAAACGGTGATCGTCGAGCGCCACGAGGCATTCGGCACCGAGACCAGCTCGCGCCACAGCGAAGTGATCCACGCCGGCATCTACTACCCCGCCGGTTCGCTCAAGGCGCAGCTGTGCGTGCGCGGCCGCGAGCTGCTGTACCGGTATTGCGCGGCGCATGGGGTGGAGCATCGCCGCAGCGGCAAGCTGATCGTGGCGACGCAGCCGTCCCAGCTCGGCGAGCTGCAGCGCATCGCCGAGGCGGCGCATCGCAACGGCGTCGGCGATCTGCGCCAGATCGACCGCGCCGAAGCGCTGCGGCTGGAGCCGGCCCTGCAATGCGTGGGGGCCCTGCTGTCGCCGTCGACCGGCATCGTCGACTCGCACGGCTACATGCTCAGCCTGCTGGGCGACGCCGAAAACCATGGCGCGGTGCTGGCGCTGCTCAGCCCGGTGACCGCGCTGCGTCCCGCCGCGGGCGGCGTCGAGGTCTGCATCGAGGGCGAGGCCCAGCCGCTGCTCCGGGCGCGCTGGGTGGTGAATTGCGCGGGCCTGCAGGCGCCCACGCTGGCACAGCGCATCGAGGGCTTCCCGGCTGCCTGGGTGCCGCGCGCCTGGTATGCCAAGGGCAACTATTTCACCTTGAGCGGGCGCGCACCGTTCTCGCGGCTGATTTACCCGGTGCCCGAGCCCGGCGGTCTGGGCGTGCACCTGACGCTGGACCTGGGCGGGCAGGCGCGCTTCGGCCCCGACGTGCAGTGGGTCGATGCGCCGGACTACAGCGTCGACCCGCACCGAGCCGACCGGTTCTACGCCGCCATCCGCGCCTATTGGCCGCAGCTGCGCGACGGCCAGCTGGAGCCGGGCTATGCCGGCATCCGGCCCAAGATTTCCGGGCCCGGCGAACCCGCCGCCGATTTCCGCATCGACGGGCCCGCCGCGCACGGCGTGCCCGGCATCGTCAACCTGTTCGGCATCGAGTCGCCGGGCCTGACTTCCTCGCTGGCCATCGCCGAGCGCGTCGGCGCCATCGTCGCGGGCTCATGAACCTTCTTCCGGTCTTCGCATGAAACACTTCGGCAGCTTCGATTTCATCATTGTCGGCGCCGGCTCGGCCGGCTGCGTCCTGGCCAACCGGCTCAGCGCCTCCGGCCGGCACCGCGTGCTGCTGCTGGAGGCCGGGCCGCGCGACCGCAACCCCTGGATCCACATCCCGATCGGCTACGGCAAGCTGTTCAAGGACCGCAGCGTCAACTGGCTCTACTCCACCGAGCCCGAGCCGGAGCTGAACGGCCGCCGCATCAGCCAGCCGCGGGGGCGGGTGCTCGGCGGCTCCAGCTCGATCAACGGACTGGTCTACGTCCGCGGCCAGCGCGAGGACTTCGACGGCTGGCGCCAGGCCGGCAATCCGGGCTGGGGCTGGGACGAGGTGCTGCCGTACTTCCGCCGCAGCGAGGATTTCGCGCGCGGCGCCGATTCCCACCACGGCAGCGGCGGCCCGCTGGCCGTGTCCGACCAATCCGAGCCGCATCCGCTGTGCGACGCCTTCATCGACGCGGCCGAAGCGTCCGGCTGTCCGCGCAATCCGGACTTCAACGGCGAGCTGCAGGAAGGAGCGGGCTACTACCAGCTCACCGCGCGCAACGGCGTGCGCTGCAGCACCGCCACCGGCTATCTGCGGCCGGCGCGCGGCCGGCCCAATCTTGCCGTGCTGACCGGCGCGCTGGTCACCCGGATCGTGTGCGAGGGGCGCCGCGCCTGCGGACTGGAGTGGCGCCGCGGCGGCGAAACCTGGTCGGCGGATGCGCGCGCCGAGGTGATCCTGGCCAGCGGCGCGATCAACACGCCGCAACTGCTGGAGCTGTCGGGCATCGGCGCGCCGGCGCTGCTGCAGCAGCACGGCATCCCCCTGGTGCATGCGCTGCCCGGCGTGGGCGAGTCGCTGCAGGACCATCTGCAGGTGCGCACGGTGTTCCGCTGCACCCGGCCCATCACCTTCAACGACGACATGCGCACGCCCTGGGGACAGGCGCGGGTGGGCATGCGCTACCTGCTGCAGCGCAAGGGCCCGCTGACCATCAGCGCCGGATACGCCGGTGCGTTCTTCCGCACCACGCCGGAGCTGGACCGTCCCGACGTGCAGGTGCATTTCATCACCTTCAGCACCACCAAGATGGGCGATGCGCTGCACAAGTTCTCCGGCTTCACCGCCTCGCTGTGCCAGCTGCGGCCGGAAAGCCGCGGCTCGGTGCATATCGCCGCCGCCGATCCGGCGCAGCCGCCGCGCATCCTCTGCAACTACCTGGCCGCCGAGCGCGACCGCCAGGTGACGGTGGCCGGCATGCAGCGGCTGCGGCGCACGATGCAGGCGGGGCCGATGCGCCCGTTCGTGGCGGAGGAGGTCGAACCGGGCCAGGCCTGCCTGTCGGACGACGAAGTGCTGGCCTTCTGCCGCGAGCGCGGCGCCTCGATCTACCATCCCACCTGCACCGCCCGCATGGGCAGCGACCGGCTCGCCGTGGTCGACGCGCGCCTGCGGGTGCGCGGCATGGAAAACCTGCGGGTGGCCGACGGCTCGATCATGCCGACGCTGGTATCCGGCAATACCAACGCCGCCATCGTCATGATCGGCGAAAAGGCCTCGGACCTGATCTTGGAAGATCATGCCGATTAATGTAACGTATACGGAACAATATACCTGAGGCGGCGCCGGTGCGGGGCCGCGGGACCGGCGGCGGCTCAGCCGGCGCAGCCCGGATGGTGAGGAGACATGGCGGGAACAGCGGTCACAGTGATTGTCGGCGCAGGCCAGGCGGGCGGCGAGCTGGCCTCGAGCCTGCGCCAGCTCGGCTATGCCGGACGCATCGTGCTGATCGGCGACGAGCCCTGCCTGCCTTACCGGCGGCCGCCGCTGTCGAAGGCCTACCTCTCGGGCGAGGCGCCGCTGGAGTCGCTGTTCTTCAAGCCGCAGGCGGCCTACGACAAGCACGGCATCGAGTGCCGTTTCGGCGTCGGCGTGGCGTCGATCGATCGCGCCGCGCGCAGCCTGCGTCTCCATGACGGCACCGTCCTGGCCTATGACCGCCTGGCGCTGACCACCGGCGGCCGCCCGCGGCAGCTGTCGCTGCCGGGAGCCGACGGACCCAACGTGCACTACGTCCGCACCCTTCATGACATCGACCGGCTCAAGGCGCGGTTTGCCGCGGGCCGGCGCCTGATCATCATCGGCGGCGGCTACATCGGGCTGGAAGCGGCTTCGGTGGGCGTCAAGAAAGGCCTGCAGGTGACGGTGGTGGAGGCCCTGCCGCGGGTGCTGGCGCGGGTCACCGCGCCGGAGATTTCCGCGTACTACGAGCGCGTGCATCGCGGCCGCGGAGTGGACGTGCGCACCGGCGTGGGCGTGCAGGCCCTCGAGGGCGGCGACGAAGTCCGCCGGGTGGTGCTGGCGGACGGCACCGCGCTGCCGGCCGACCTGGTGGTGGTCGGCATCGGGCTGATTCCCAACACCGAGCTGGCCGAGGCTGCCGGCCTGGAAGTCGCCAACGGCATCGTTGTCGACCGCCATGCGGTGACGTCCGATCCGCAGATCGTCGCCGCCGGCGACTGCACCCAGCACGAAAACGTCTTTCTCGGCCGCCGCGTCCGGCTGGAGTCGGTGCCCAACGCGCTGGAACAGGCGCGGGTGGCCGCCGCCAGCATCGCCGGCAAGCCGCGCGTCTACGATGCGGTGCCCTGGTTCTGGTCCGATCAATACGAGCTCAAGCTGCAGATGGTCGGCCTGTCTCAGGGCTACGACACCCTGGTGGTGCGCGGCGACATGGCCGCCGACAGCTTCACCGCCTTTTACCTCAAGGGCGGCGTGATCATTTCCGCCGACGCCGTCAACCGGCCGCAGGACTTCATGCTGGCCAAGCGCCTGGTGGCCGAACGCGCGGTGGCCGAGCCGGCACGGCTGCGCGATGATGCGTTCCCCCTCAAATCCCTGTTGCAGGCCGCGGCCTGATCATCTCCGAGAAACTTTCATGACCAGAGTGGTATTCATCGAGCATAACGGCACCGAGCACGTCGTCGAAGCGGAGAACGGCAAGTCGCTGATGCAGACCGCCGTCGACAACATGGTGCCGGGCATTGTCGGCGACTGCGGCGGCTGCTGCACCTGCGCCACCTGCCACGGTTACGTCGACCAAGCCTGGCTCGGCCGGCTCAAGCCCAGGTCCGACGACGAGAACATGATGCTCGAAGGCGCGCTGGCGGTGCAGGACAACAGCCGCCTGACCTGCCAGATCACGGTGCAGCCCGACCTGGACGGCCTGGTGGTCCGCCTGCCCGAAAGCCAGTTCTGAGCCCCGGCGCGCCGCATCGCGGCGTGTTATCGCCATGAGTGTTTTCGACAGCTTCAGCCTGCAGGGCCGCGTCGCCCTGGTGACCGGCGCCTCCAGCGGACTGGGACGGCATTTTGCCGCAACCCTGGCCGCAGCCGGCGCTTTCGTGTGGGTGGCCGCGCGCCGGGCCGAACGCCTGGCCGCGCTGGTGGACGAGTTGCAGCAGCAGGGCCGCGCGGCCGCGGCACTCGGCCTGGACGTCACCGACGAAGCTTCGGTGCGTGCCGCATTCGCCCGCATGGCGGAGCAGGCGAGCCTGCCGGACGTCGTCGTCAACAACGCCGGCACCAGCGCCTTCAAGCCCGCGCTGCAGCAGACCGCGGCCGATTGGGATGCGGTGGTGCAGACCAACCTGCGCGGCGCCTGGCTGGTGGCCACCGAGGCGGCGCGGCACCTGACCGCCGCGTCGCGCCCGGGGAACATCGTCAACGTCGCCTCCATCCTGGCGGTGCGGGTCGCCGGCGGCGTGGCGCCGTACTGCGCTTCCAAGGCGGGGCTGGCGCACCTGACGCAGGCGCTGGCGCTGGAATGGGCGCGCTACGGCATCCGCGTCAATGCCATCGCGCCGGGCTACATCGCCACCGATCTCAACCGCGAGTTCCTGCAGAGCGAGGCGGGGGAGAAGATGCGCCTGCGCATCCCGCAGCGGCGCTTCGGCGCGCCGCGGGATCTTGACGGGCCGTTGCTGCTGCTGGCTTCGGATGCGGGCCGCTTCATGACCGGGGCGCTGATCGCCGCGGACGGCGGGCATCTGCTCAGCACGGTTTGAGCGCCCGCGTGGGCGCACGGCCGAAAGCTTGATAATAATGAAATGGTGTCGTAACATTAAAATGAAGCGCTTCAAATAAACAGCGCCGGAGGCAGCCGCGCACGTCAGCCCCACGACGGCGCGGGCGCCGCAAGGGCTCGGGAGACGCGGACCGCATCGCCGGCGGCGATGCGGCCAGGCACAGAACTTCAACGTGGAGGAGAGGGATGAACGCGACATACCGGGCCGGGCGCCTGCCGGCGAGCGGTTTCAAGAAGACCAGGTGGGCCCAGGCCCTGTCCCTGGCCGCGCTGACCGGCGCGGCGGTTCCCGGCGTGGGCCTGGCGATGAGCTTCGACACCGGCAATCCGGACTGGTCGCTGCGCCTGGACAACACCGTGCGCTACAACCTCGGCATCCGCGCCGAGAACGTCAACCCGGTGATTGGCGGCAATCCGAATTTCGACGAAAGCGACTACAAGTTCAAGGATGCCGGCGACATCGTCACCAATCGCGTCGATCTGCTGACCGAGTTCGAGACGGTGTACCAGCGCCAGTACGGCGTGCGTCTCAGCGGCGCGGCCTGGCATGACTTCGCCTACGATTCCAACGTCAAGTTCAATCCGGACGTCACCCAGGGGCAGTCGGCGCCGGCGGACGGGAAGCACTACCAGACCAGCTATTCCGGCGACCGGTATTCCAGTCACACCAAGCGCTTCTACGAAACGGGCGCCGAGCTGCTGGACGCCTTCGTCTTCGCCAACTTCCGGCCGTTCGACGTGCCGATGAACATCAAGGTCGGCCGCCAGAACCAGTATTGGGGCGAGTCGGTGTTCTTCGGCCCGCAGAGCATTGCCTACTCGCAGGGTCCGATCGACGAGATCAAGGGCGCCGCCTCTCCCGGCGCGGAAGTGAAGGAGCTGTTCCTGCCCCAGGCCCAGATCGCGTTGACCGCGCAGCTGCTGCCGCAGTTGTCCTTCGCCGCCGAGTATTTCCTGGAATGGAAGGGCAACCGCTATCCGGAAGGCGGCACCTACCTGGCCGGCGGCGCGGACTTCATGTTCGACGGTCCCGACCGGGCGCCGTTCGCGCCCACCGGCACGGCAGCGGCCCTCAATGGCCTGCCGGCCTATCCGTTCGGCCCGGCCTGCCCGCCGTCGTCGGTGACCGATCCGGCCCGGGGGCCGACCTGCTTCGGCGTGGTCAGCGGCCCCTTCGTCGATTCCGCCATCCGCGAGGGGGCCGACAAGCCCAACGGCAGCGGCAACTACGGCGCAAATCTGCGCTGGACGCCGGGCTTCATCGACGGCACGGCCGGCTTCTACTATCGCCGCCTGGACGAGCGCAACTACTGGTCCGGCATCCAGTTCCCGACCGTCGCGGTGGCGGTGGTCCCCGGCACCACGCCCTACAGCGTGGTCGGCATCCCCAGCAGCTACCGCTTCGTTTATCCCCGGGGCGTCAACCTTTACGGCCTGAGCTATACCCGCAACGTCGGCGAAACCAGCGTGGCGGCGGAAGTCTCTTACCGCCAGCACACCGGCCTGACCAATTCCCTGGTCGGTCCCTCCGGCAGCAGCTTCGCCGGCGACGAGGGACCGCGCGGCAATACCATCCAGGCGCTGGTCAACGTCATCTCGCTGCTGCCGCAGACCTTCCTGTTCGACACCGGCACCGTGATCGCCGAGGTGGCTTACTCCAACGTGAACAAGGTCACCAGCCATCCGGAACTGTTCACCGCCGTCGGCTATGCCGGCTGCCCCAGCGGCAAGCGCGAGGACGGCTGCGCCACCGCCAGCTTCTGGGGCGCGCAGGTGCTGGTCACGCCGCAGTGGCTGCAGGCATTGCCGGGCGTGGACCTGTCGGCGCCGCTGACCTACTATCGCGGCCTGTCGGGCAACGCCGCCACCCTCGGCGGCGGCTTCGAGAACAATGTGCGCTGGTCGGCCGGCGTCGCCGCCGATATCTACCAGAAGTACAACGTCGCGCTGGCGTATAACGATTCGCACGCCCAGGTCGGCGCCGCGCAGCCCTATTCGACCAACGACCGCGGCTGGGTTTCGCTGACCTTCAAGGCGAGCTTCTGATTGACATGCGAGGAGAGCATCGAATGAAATGGATGAGCACGGGCGCCGTCCTGGCCCTGGCCCTGGCCCTGGCGGCCGGTAACGCCGCCGCTGACGTGAGCGCCGAGGAAGCCGCGGCGCTGGGCAAGACGCTGACCCCGGTGGGCGCGATCAAGGCCGGCAACGCCGACGGCTCGGTCCCGGCCTACACCGGCCCGATCACGCAGTACCCGGCGGACTACAAGCCCGGCAGCGGCCGCTGGACCAATCCCTACCGCGACGAAAAGCCGCTGTACTCCGTCACTGCGCAGACCGTCGACAAGTACGCCGACAAGCTCACCGACGGCGAAAAGGAGCTGTTCAGGCGCTATCCGGATTACCGCATGGAGGTCTATCCCTCGCATCGCGACGCTGGCTTCCCGCAGTACTGGCTGGACAAGTCGGTGAAGAACGCCACCGCCGCCAAGCTCACCGGGCCGACCGCCGACAAGAACGACATCGTGGAAGGCGCCTGGGGCGGCGTGCCGTTCCCGATTCCGAAAAACGGCTCGGAGGCGATGTGGAACTACAAGCTGCGCTACTACCCGTACCTGGAGCTGCGCAACTCCAATACCTATCTGATGGATTCGGCCGGCCATACCACCACCATCGCCAGCATTACCACCTTCTACAACTCGCCCTACAGCGCCCCGGATTCCAAGACCGGGCCGTGGGCGCTGCAGTATCCGAACTTCAGCTCGGCGCCGCCGCGCATCGCCGGCCAGATCCAGCTGATCTACGAACCGCTGGACTATGCCAACAGTGACCTGACCTACTGGGCCTATACGCCCGGGCAGCGCCGCGTGCGCCTGGCGCCGGAAGCCAAGTACGACACGCCGGCAGCGGTGTATGGCGGCGTGATCGTCTACGACGAGATCTCGATGTTCACCGGCCGGCTCGACCGCTTCGACTGGAAGCTGGCCGGGCGCAAGGAGATCCTGATCCCGTACCATACCTACGACATGGACTTCAACGCCGCGCCGGACAAGGTGATGGGGCCGCACTTCCCCAATCCGGACGTGATGCGATGGGAACTGCACCGCGTCTGGGTGGTGGAGAGCACCCTCAAGAAGGACAAGCGCCACATCTATTCCAAGCGCAATTTCTACCTGGATGAGGACAGCTGGAACATCGTCGCCAGCGACGCCTGGGACCTCGGCGGCAAGCTGTACCGGGTGGCGTTCCAGAACTCGGCGCCGATGTACGGCGGCACGCCGTACCCCTGGGCGTCCACCGCCACCTATTTCGACCTCAACAAGGGCGCCTGGGCCCACACCACCAACAGCGGCGGCGCATCGGGCGCCGGGTATTTCATCCACGACAAGTTCCCGCCCGACGTGCCGCTGCAGGCGGACGCACTGGCCGGCTACGGCATCCGTTGAGCCAACGGGTGGCGCCCGGCGACATCGGATGCACGGCGCGGCTCGCCGCAAGCCGCGCCGGCCTTTTCCGCCGGAGCCTCTGCCATGAATGAACGCGGCACCAAGGCGGGCAGGCGGGGCGGCGCCGCCGTGCTGGCGGTCGCGCTGGCGGTTTTCGCGGCGTCCGCGCTGCCGCAGAACTTCCAGGATCCGATGAATACGCCGGCCGTGATGAGCGCGCGCGCGGCGCGCAACCCATTGCTGGCGGTGACGCGCGCCGGCGCGCGGCTGGTGGCGGTGGGGCAGCGCGGGGTGGTGGTGGTTTCGGACGACCGGGGCGCGCATTGGACCCAGGCCCAGGTCGCCGCCGCCTCGGACCTGGTGGCGGTGAGCTTCCCCACGACGCGGCAGGGCTGGGCCGCCGGCCATGACGGCGTGATCCTGCATTCGGACGACGGCGGCAGCACCTGGGCCAAGCAGCTCGACGGCACGGTGGCGGCGAAGCTGGCCGAGGCTGCCTACCGCAAGCGGGCGGAAGCCGGCGATGCGCCGGCCGCCCAGGCGCTGAAGGCGGCGCAGCTGGACTACCAGAACGGGCCCGACCTGCCGTTCCTCGGCATCTGGTTCGACAACGAGCGGGAGGGCTACGCCGCCGGCTCCTTCGGCCTGCTGTTCGCCACCCGCGACGGCGGCGCGCACTGGGAGCCCTGGCTCGACCACATCGACAACCCGCAGGGCCTCAACCTCAACAGCGTCCGCGGCATCGGCGGACAGGTCTATATCGCGGCCGAGCGCGGCACCGTGTTCCGGCTCGACCGCTCCCGGCAGCGTTTCGTGCCGGCCGCCACCGGCTACGCCGGCAGCTTTTTCGACCTTGCCGGCACGGCCGGCGACATCCTCGCTTTCGGCCTGCGCGGCACCGTATTCCACAGCGGCGACGACGGCGGCAGCTGGGAGGCGGTGAAGAGCGGAGTCGATGCCAGCCTGACCGGCGGCACGGTGCTGGGCGACGGCCGGGTGGTGCTGGTCAGCCAGGGCGGGCAGATCCTGCTCGCCACCGGCCAGGGCCGCGGCTTCGCGCTCCTGCCGGCGGCCAGTCCGGGCTTGTTCGCCGGCGTGGCGGAGGCCGGCGCCGGCCAGGTGGTGGTGGCGGGCCTGAACGGGGTCCAGGTCGAGGCTCTCGGCAAGGAGCAGCGTTAGGTGCACGGCGAGCCGCTGGAGACGTCGATGCCGGTGGTGCCGGACCCGGCGCAGTTCGACCGCAATTCCGGCAACTGGCTGGAGCGGCTGATCTTCAACCACCGCCTGCTGATCCTGGCGTTGTGCGCGCTGCTCACCGCCTTCTTCGGGTGGCATGCCTCGCAGCTGCGGGCCAACGCCAACTTCGAGAAGATGATCCCGCGCTCGCACCCCTACATCCGCAACTATTTCGACAACAAGAGCGCGCTCGCCGCGCTCGGCAATTCGGTGCGCATCGCGGTCGAGAACACCCGGGGCGACGTGTTCGACCCGGAGTATCTGGCGGTGTTGCAGAAGGTCAACGACACCGCATTCCTGATGCCGGGCGTGGACCGGCCCTGGATGAAGTCGCTGTGGGCGCCGGTGGTGCGCTGGACCATCGTCACCGAAGAAGGCTTCCGCGCCGGCCCGGTGATGCCGGAGGACTACGACGGCTCGCCGGAGAAGCTCAATCAGCTGCGCGTCAACATCGGCCGCGCCGGCCTGGTCGGCAACCTGGTGGCCAACGACCTGCGCTCGTCCATGGTGTTCGTGCCGCTGCAGGACCGCATCGCCGAAACCGGCCAGCCGCTGGACTACGCCGGATTCTCGCAGGAGCTGGAAGGCAAGATCCGCTCGCTGCAGACCGACAAGGTGCGGATCCACATCATCGGCTTCGCCAAGCTGGTCGGCGACCTGATCGACGGGCTGCATGTGGTGATGGGCTTCTTCGCCGTCTCGGTGGCCATCGCCGCCTTCTTCATCTTCCTCTACACGCGCTGCCTGCGCAGCTCGCTGCTGCTGATCTGCATTTCCTCGCTGGGCGTGCTGTGGATGCTGGGCATCATCCAGCTGCTGGGTTATGTGCTCGATCCGTATTCGATACTGGTGCCGTTCCTGATCTTCGCCATCGGCGCCTCGCACGGCGCGCAGAAGATGAACGGTATCATGCAGGACGTGGCGCGCGGCACTCACAAATACGTCGCGGCGCGCTACACCTTCCGCCGCCTGTTCATGGCCGGCCTGACCGCGCTGCTCACCAACATCGTCGGTTTCGCCGTGCTGATGGTGATCGACATTCCCGTCATCCGCGACCTGGCGCTGACCACCAGCATCGGCGTCACCGTGCTGATCTTCACCAAGCTGGTGATGGTGCCGGTGGCGCTGTCCTATGTCGGCGTCAGCCACAGCGCGGCACAGCGCCGGCTGCGGCTGGAGGAGAGCGGCGGCGGCGTGCTGGCGCGGCTGTTGAACGCCGCGGTGAGCTTCACCGACCGGCGCCGCGCGGCGGCGGCGCTGGGCGTCTCGGCCTTGATCGGCGTCGCCGCCTTCGTGGTCAGCCTCCAGGTCAAGATCGGCGACCTCGATCCGGGCGCGCCGGAGTTGCGGCCGGATTCGCGCTACAACCTCGACAACGCCTTCGTCACGCAGCATTTCGGCCTGTCCAGCGACCAGTTCGCGGTGATGGTGAAGACGCCGCAGAACGGCTGCGAGACCTTCGAGACGCTGGTCGAGTCCGACCGGCTGGGCCAGGCCCTGCGCGAGGTGCCGGGGGTGCAGGCGGTGACCTCGGCGTCCGACCTCGTGCGGCTGGTCACCGCCGGGGCCTACGAGGGCAACCCCAAATGGCTGACCATCAACCGCAACCGCCAGGTCACCGACCCGGCGCTGGCGGAAATCCTGGTCGACGCCCCGGAGCTGACCAACAGTGACTGCGCGGTGGCGCCGGTGATCGCCTACCTGCAGGATCACAAGGCCGATACCCTCACCCGCGTGGTCCAGGCGGTGCAGGCCTTCGCCGCGCAGCACGACAAGGACGACCGCAAGTTCCTGCTCGCCGCCGGCTCGGCCGGCATCGAGGCGGTGACCAACATGGTGGTGAAGCAGTCCAACCGCACCATGCTGATCTACCTGTATTCCGCCGTGATCCTGCTGTGCTACGTCACCTTCCGCAGCTGGCGCGCCGTGCTGGTGGCGCTGATCCCGCTGCTGATCACCTCGACCATCTGCGAGGCCCTGATGGTGCTGCTGGGCATCGGCATCAAGGTGGCGACGCTGCCGGTGATCGCCCTGGGCGTCGGGGTCGGCGTGGACTATGCCCTGTACCTGCTCAGCGTACAGCTGGCGGCGCAGCGGGCCGGCCTGCCGTTGCGCGAGGCCTACGCCCGGGCGGTGGGCTTCACCGGCAAGGTGGTGGCCCTGATCGGCGTCACCATGGCCGCCGGCGTGGTCACCTGGGCCTGGTCGCCGATCAAATTCCAGGCGGACATGGGCATCCTGCTGGCTTTCATGTTCCTCTGGAACATGGTCGGCGCGCTGGTGCTGATTCCGGCGCTCTCCGCCTTCCTGCTGCGCAGCCCGGCCACGCGCGCCGGCGCCGTGCCGCTCCACTAGGGGCCGCGCCGCGTGCGTTGCGAAAAAAGCTGTTCTTTAAACTAACGAATGTGTAACATTAATTCAAGGCAGCGGCCGCCGGCCCGGCGCCATAGGGGCATCCATGCAGCTTGAACTGAATCCCGAGCTCGAGACCTTCCGCCAGGAAGTGCGCGAATTCCTGCGCGCCAGCCTGCCGCGGGAGATGGCCGAGCGCCAGCACCGCGCCTGCGACCCGGCGGTGGACGAGGACGGCATCGCCTGGCAGCGCATCCTGCACCGCAAGGGCTGGTCGGTGCCGCATTGGCCGACGGAACACGGCGGCTGCGGCTGGTCGCCGCTGCAGATGTTCATCTTCGAGGAGGAATGCCACAACTTCGACGCGCCGGTGCCGGCCTGGCAGAACACCCACATGGTGGGGCCGGTGATCTACACCTTCGGCTCGGACGAGCAGAAGCGGCGCTTCCTGCCGCCGATCGTCCGCGGCGACTACCAGTGGGCGCAGGGCTTCTCCGAGCCCAGCGCCGGTTCCGACCTGGCCTCGCTGCGCACCGTGGCGGTGCGCGACGGCGACCACTACATCGTCCGCGGCCAGAAGATCTGGACCAGCGGCGCGCACCATTCGGAATGGGGCTTCTTCCTGGTCCGCACCAACCCGGACGTCAAGCCCCAGGCCGGCATCTCGTTCCTGCTGATCGACCTGAAGACCCCGGGCATCACCATTCGCCGCATCCCGCAGATCAACGGCGCGTCCCATCTGTGCGAAGTGTTTCTGGACGACGTGCGGGTGCCGGCGGACAACCTGGTAGGGCAGGAAGGGCAGGGATGGAGCTACGCCAAGTTCCTGCTCGACCACGAGCGCACCGCCAGCTCCTTCATCTACTGGAACAAGCGCGAGCTGCAGAAGGTCAAGCAGATCGCCCGGCGGGAGCAGCTCGACGGCGTGCCGCTGATCGACACACCGGTGTTCCGCGGCAAGCTGGTGCAGGCCGAGTGCGAGCTGCACGCGCTGGAATGGTCGGTGCTGCGCATCCTGGCCGGCGAGCGCTTCCAGTACCCGGATACCGCGGTGGCCTCGGTGCTGAAGGTGCATGGCTCGCAGCTGCAGCAGCGCATCACCGATCTGGGCACCGAGGCGCTCGGCAGCCGCGCCCTGCGCATGTTCGACTACGAGCCGATGATCCGCGGCGACTACCCGGACATCGAGGCCTGGCCGGGCTATGTCCATGGCCGCACCGCGGTTTACTTCGCCGAGCGGGCCGCCACCATCTACGGCGGCGCGCTGCAGGTGCAGAAGAACATCATCGCCAAGCTGGCATTCGGCTTTTGACGGGCTGCCCCATGAAATTCGACCTTTCCGAAGAACAGGCGATGCTGCGCGACGCCGCCGGGCGCTTCGTGCGCGACGCTTACGGCCTGGAGCACCGCCGCGCCCTGGCGGCGAGCCAGGATGGATTCTCGCGTGCGCACTGGAAGCAGTACGCCGACCTCGGCTGGCTCGGCCTGAACCTGCCGGAAGACGTCGGCGGCCTCGGCTGCTCGCTGGTGGAGACAGCAGTGCTGGCCGAGCAGTTCGGCCGCGGCATGGTGCTGGAACCGTTCCTCGCCACCGCAGTGCTGTGCGCCCGCCTGGTCGACCGCTGCGGCTCGCCGGCGCATCGCGAGGTGCTGCTGCCGGCGCTGATCGGCGGCGAGCTGCTGCTGGCCCTGGCGCACGAGGAGCCCGGCATGCGCGGCTGCGGGCAGCGGCCGCGGGCCCGGGCGCGCTGCGGCGCCGAGGGCTTCCGGCTCGACGGCGCCAAGACCTTGAGCCTTGCCGGGCCCGCGGCAGACCGCTTGATCGTCTCGGCCGAGCTCGACGGCGGCGCCGACCTGGGCCTGTTCGTGGTCGAGCCCGGCACCCCCGGCCTGAGCCTGAGCGCCTACACCCTCACCGACGGCAGCCGCGCGGCGGATGTGATCCTGCACGACGTGGCCCTGCCGCCGCAGGCGCTGCTGTGCCGGGGGGCGGCGGCGGAAGAGGCGCTGGAGGAGGCGCTGGACCTGGCCCGGCTGGTGGCGATGGCCCAGGCCCTGGGCGCCATGGAAGGCTGCATCGAAGTCAGCAGCGAGTACATCAAGACGCGCGTCCAGTTCAAGCAGCCGCTGGCCAGGTTCCAGTCGTTGCAGCACCTGATGGCCGACATGTTCGTCGATGCCCAGGAGTCGCGCTCATTGCTCTATCGCACCCTGGCCCTGGCCGGCGCTGCGCCGGAGCAGCGCCGCAACGCCGTTTCCGCCGCCAAGATCGTGATCGGCCAGGCCGGCCGGCGCGTCACCGCCAGCGGCGTCCAGCTCCATGGCGGCTATGGCACCACCGACGAGTATCTGGTGAGCCACTATTTCCGCTATCTGTTCACGCTGGAGAAGCTGTTCGGCGATGCCGAGGATCACATGCGGCGCTATGCGCTGCAGTGAGGCGGCAGGCGAGCCCTGACCGGGTCCGCCCGGCCGCGATGAAGCGCGGCCTTATGGCGGGCAGGGCTTACTTGGCCAGCAGCTCGACCTGCAGCCGGTACTGGTCCGGGCGGTAGCGCACCGAGGCGACTTCCACCGGCCGGCCCGATGCGCTGTAGTAGGTGCGCAGCACGTGCAGCACCGCCGTGCCGCCGGGGAGTTCCAGCAGCTTGCCCAGCCGCGCGTCGGCCGATTCCGGCTCCACCGTCTGCATCGCGCGCACCACCGGCTCCCCCAGGAGCCGTTCCACCAGCCGGGCCACCGGGGTGCCGGAGCCGAGCTCCGTGGTGTCGAGCTGCGCGCCGAGCTCGGCCGGCAGGTAGAAATGCGTCATGGCGAACGGCGTGCCTTCCACCCGGCTCAGCACCTGCAGTTCCGTCAGCGGCGCCTTCGGCGCCAGTTGCAGCAGTTCGGCTACGCGCGCCGGCGCTGCCTTTTCGCCGCGCTTCAGGATCTCGATGGCGATGTTGCGCGGGTAGGCCAGAGCGTCGTACAGCGAGCCGACCAGGCTGACCGACCGCGTCGCCTGCCGCGGCTCGGCGACAAAGGTGCCGACGCCGCGGCGCCGCGTCACCAGCCCTTCCACGATCAGGTCGTCCACGGCGCGGCGCACCGTGATGCGGCTGACGCCGTACTGAGCGCAGAGCTGCTCCTCGGTGGGCAGGGCCGCGCCGGGCTTGAGGCGGCCGCCGGCGATCTGCTGGCGCAGGTCGCGGGCGAGCTGAAAGTACAGCGGGACGGGGCCTGCGGTCAGGCTCACGCGGTTCTCGATTGCGGCGCGGCGGTTGTGCCTAGGCCTGTTGCGCCAGGCGCTCCGGATCGCTCAGCGCCTGGGCGAAGTGCACGCAGAACCGCGCGGCGTCCGCTCCGTTGATGACCCGGTGATCATAACTCAGCGCCAGCGGCAGCATGGTGCGCCACTGCAGCTGGCCGTCGACGTTGACCGGCTTCTGCTGCGCCTTGGCGATGCCGACGATCGCCACTTCCGGCGCGTTGATGATCGGAGTGAAGGCGGTGCCGCCGATCGAGCCCAGCGAGCTGATCGAGAAACAGCCGCCGGACATGCGGTCCAGCGGCAGTCCCTTGGTGCGCGCCCGCAGCGACACCTCGGCGATCTCGGCGGCGATCTCGCCCAGCGTCTTGCGGTCGGTGTCGCGGATCACCGGCACCAGCAGGCCGTTGGGCGTGTCCACCGCCACGCCGATGTGGAAGTACTGCTTGAGCACCAGGTTCTTGCCGCTGCCGTCGATCGAGGCGTTGAACTGGGGATAGGCCTTGAGCGCGCTGACCGCCGCCTTGACCAGGAAGGCCAGCGGCGTCAGCTTGACCCCGCCGGTTTCCGACAGGCGCCGGCGCACCGCGTCGAGCGTGCTGATGTCGGCCTCGTCGAAGTGGGTGACATGCGGGATCATCACCCAGTTGCGGCCGAGGTAGCTGCCGACCAGCTTCTGGATGCGCGACAGCGGGCGGGTCTCCACCGGCCCGAAGGCGGCGAAGTCCACCTGCGGCCACGGCGCCAGCTCCAGGCCGGGCGGGGCGACCGGCGCGCCGGAGAGCTGTGCGCTCACGCGATCTCGCCCAGTACGGTGCCGACTTCGTAGACTTCGCCGGCGGGCTTGACGATCTTGAGAGTGCCGGAGGCGGGGGCCTGGATTTCCTCCACCGACTTGTCGCTTTCCAGGGAAAACAGCGGCTGCCCCTGCTCCACCGGGGCGCCGTCGGCCACCAGCCACTCGGCCAGGGTGCCTTCGTTCATCGAAAAGCCCAGCTTGGGAAGAAGAATCTGTGTGCTCATGTGTCGGTCTGCTTGCGTGGTCGGATTACTTGAGGGTCTGGCGCACGGCGGCTTCGATGTCGGCGTGGCTGTAGACGAAAGCGGTTTCCAGGTTCTTGGCGAAGGGCACCGGGCACTCGGCCGAGGCCACCCGCTGCACCGGCGCCTTCAGTTCGCGCCACAGCTTCTCATGCAGGCGGGCGGAGATCTCGGCGCCGACGCCGAAGGAGCGGACCGCTTCATGGACCACCACGGCGCGGCCGGTCCGGGCGACCGAGGCGAGGATCGTGTCCATGTCCAGCGGCTGCACCGTGCGCAGGTCGATCACCTCGGCGTCGATGCCGTCCCTGGCCAGCTTGTCGGCCACGGCGGCGCAGTCGTTGGCCGAGCGGCTGTAGCCGATCAGGGTCACGTCCTTCCCGGCACGGGCGATGCGCGCCTGGCCCAGCGGGATGCGCTCGCCGCGCGTCGGCTGGGCACCCTGCATCCAGTAGCTGGGCAGGTGTTCGACGAAGATCACCGGGTCCTCGTCGAAAATCGACGACAGCAGCAGGCCGTAGGCGTCGGCCGGGTTGGACGGCATCACCACTTTGAGGCCCGGCGTGTGGCAGAACCAGGCCTCGAGCAGGTCCGAGTGCTGGCCGCCGGTGCCGAAGCCCGCTCCGGTCATCATGCGGATCACCAGCGGCGCGTGGGTCTGGCCGCCGGACATGAAGCGGATCTTGGCGGCGTGGTTGGTGATCTGGTCCATGCAGACCGCGGTGAAGTTCATCAGCATCACCTCGGCCACCGGGCGCATGCCGGCGATGGCGGCGCCTACCGCGGCGCCGACGAAGCCCATTTCCGAAATCGGCGTCGAGCGCACACGCGTACCGAACTTGTTGGACAGGCCGGCGGTGACGCCGACGATGCCGCCGCCTTCCGGGTCGGCCACCTCCTCGCCGAAGGCGATCACGTTCGGATCGGCGTCCATGGCGTCGTGCAGGGCCCAGTTCAGCGCCTGCAGGATGTTGACCTTGGCGGCCTTGGTTGCAGCTTGGGCTTCCATGGTCGGTTCCTTCAGGCGGTTGCGGTGGCGTACACGTCGCGCTGCAGCTCGGCCGGCTCCGGCGGGGCGCTGCTCATGGCGAAGGCCACGGCCTCGTCGACCTCGCGCAGCAGCTCGGCGTCGAGGGCGTCGAGCTGCGCCGCTTCGGCCTGCTTCTGGTCCAGCAGCCACTGGCGGAACTTCGGCACCGGATCCTGCGCCTGCGCCGCCTGGTACTCCTCCTTGGGAATGTAGGCGCCGGGGTCGCCCAGCACGTGGCCGTTGAAGCGGAAGGTGCGGGCTTCGAGCAGGGTCGGGCCCCCGCCGCGGCGGGCGCGCTCCACCGCCTCGCCGGCGGCGTGATACATCGCCACCGGATCGTTGCCGTCGACCTGCACCCCGGGGATGCTGTACGAGGCGGCGCGGTCGGCGATGCGCTCGACCGAGGTGCCGGTGCGCAGCGGCGTGTGCTCGGCGTAGAGGTTGTTCTGGCAGACGAACACCACCGGCAGCTTCCATACCGCCGCCAGGTTCAGCGATTCGTGAAAGGCGCCGATGTTGCTGGCGCCGTCGCCGAAATTGGCCACGGTGACGCGGCCGTCGCCGCGCACCTGCGAAGCCAGCGCCAGGCCGCAGGCGATCGGCATGCTGGCGCCGACGATTCCGGTGGTGACCATGCAGCCGGTCTCCGGATGGGTCAGGTGCATGGTGCCGCCCTTGCCCTTGCAGGTGCCGGTGACGCGGCCGGCGATCTCGGCCCACAGCAGCCGCGCCGGCAGCCCCTTGGCCAGCAGGTCGTGGATGCAGCGGTAGATGGTGGTGATGTAGTCGCTATCCTGCAGGTGCATCGAGATCGCGGCCGGGATCGCCTCCTGGCCGCGCGGCGAGTAGTACGGCGTCACCAGCCTGCCGGCCTTGAGCTCGCGCACGATGCGCTCGTCGTTGAACTTGATCAGGGCCATCTTGCGGTAGATGGCGGTCAGGGTGCCGCGATCGGGGAGGGCGGGGCTCATGTCAGGCCTTGGTTCCGTGGATGTAGCTTTCCAGCACCTGGTGCAGGTTCGACACCTCGACTTCCTGCACCGGATTCGGCCGGGCGAATTTGAAGGCGCGCGATTTCATGCCCTTCTGCACCTTGGACATGTTGGCGAGATCCTGGTCGACGATCAGGCCGAAGCTCTGGCCCTCGATGCTGTCGAACACGCGCCGCACCAGCGGCGGCTCGGCGCCCGGGGCGTAGCGCTTCAGCGACCAGATGTTGAAGATGCAGGAATCGGGGTTGTCGCCGTCGGGGCGGGCGCGGTACCACACCGCCCCGTCCCACCACGGCAGGGTGGCGCAGTTGGGAAACACGTGCCAGTCGGTGCCGGCCTTGCCCAGCTTCTCCCAGCTCAGGCCGGGCGGATACCCGGCGCCTTCCGCCTCCGCCGCCTGGCGGCCGAACTCCACCGCCGTGCCCAGCGCGGTCATCGGGTCGGCGCTGGCCGGAAGCTCGTCGAGGATGCGGCGCGAGGCCGCCGCGTCGCGGTCGGTGAAGATCGCGGCAAAATCCTTTTCCATCATTTCGAAGAAGGTCACCACGCCGGGGCGCACGTCGGCCGGTACCTCCATCTTCAGGCGCGGCGAGGGTACGCCCAGCGGCTGCGTCGCCTTCCAGTAGCCGAAGTGCGAATGCTTGCCCTGGGTGTAGCTCTGGGTGTAGTCGTCGCCCTGGTAGGGCAGCAGCTGCGGATGGGTGCCGGCGACGTGGTAGCCCTCGAGGAAGGCTTCCAGCGCCACTTTCCAGTTCGCCGGCAGGCGCAGCTCCAGGTACCAGCGGTAGCGCAGGTTGTGGAATTCGAACGGATCCAGGTACTCCTGCAGCGGCTGCAGGTACTGCTCCAGCGGCTCGCAGCCGGGGTCCATGTTGACGAAGACGAAGCCGCCCCAGGTGCCGACCCTGCATTCCACCAGCTTGAGGTCTTCCAGCTTCAGGCAGTCGCCATAGTCGTCGCGGTCCTGCACGTGGATGCAGTTGCCCTGCAGATCGAAGCTCCAGCCGTGATAGCGGCAGCGGAAGTTGTTGGTCTTGCCGCAGCCCTCGGTCAGTTGCCGGCCGCGGTGCGGGCAGACATTGTGGTAGGCCTTGACCGTCTGTTCGTCGGTGCGCACGACGATGATCGACTCGTCCGCCACGTCATAGGTGACGTACTCGCCGACGCGCCGGATCTCCTCCAGGCGGCAGGCAACCTGCCACACCCTGGGCCACAGGCGCTCTTTTTCCAGGCGCAGGAATTCCGGGGACAGGTAGTTGTCCTTGCTGACCAGCGTCGGCGTCGGCGTCGGCATGGCTGCTTTGTCTCCATCCATCGGTACGGTCTCCTCGATCTAATGGCTTGTTTCGGGCCCGGCGTCGGGGCGCCGGGCCGTCAGTTGATGGTGGCGGCTCATGCGGGCTCGAACACCGGCACGGCCTGTCCGTTTTCGGCCGCGGCGAAGGCCACGCGCAGTGCCTGGCCGATCCTCACCTCGGCGGGCGGGCAGCGGACGATGTTGCTCAGCATGGTAATCCCTTCGTCGAGCCGCACGTAGGCCACGATCAGCGGTGCCGGTCCGGGGGCATGGGTGAAGGAATACACCGTGGCCCGCCCCGAGGCGGCCTTCCACTCGGTGCGGGGGGACAGGCAGCGCGGACAGACCGGCCGCGGATACCAGTGCGGCTTGCCGCAGTCCAGGCACCAGCGCAGCAGCAGCCGGCCGGCGGCGGCGGCTTCCCAGAAGGCGCGGTTCTCCGGAGAGGCCTGCGGCGCCGGGATCTTGCGGTCGGGGGTGGCTTCGCTCATTCGCGCTCCAGGATCAGGGTGGCCGCGCCATGGCGGGTGGCCAGGTTGCCGCCGATGCCGCTGGCCAGGGCCAGGCGGCAGTCCTTGACCTGCACCGCCGGATGGGCCTCGCCGCGCAGCTGCCGCACCGCCTCGATCGCCTTGGTGATGCCGCCGCGGTTGGAGGGGTGGTTGTTGCACAGGCCGCCGCCATCGGTGTTGACCGGCAAGCGGCCCTGGCCGGCGATGAGGTTGCCCCCGGCCGCGAAGCGCCCGCCATGGCCCTTGGCGCAGAAGCCGAGATCTTCCAGCTGCAGCAGCACCGTAATGGTGAAGCTGTCGTAGATCGAGGCATAGTCGATGTCGGCGGGTTTGACGCCGGCTTCCTCGAATGCGGCGCGTCCGGACCAGGCGGCGCCGGTATAGGTCAGGTCGACTTCGCCGCCGAGAATGCCCTTGGGCGCTTCGCCGGCGCCGCGCACCCGCACCGCCGGGCGCCGCAGCTCCCGCATCACCTCCGGCGCCACCACCACCAGCGCGCCGCCCCCGTCGCTGACCACGCAGCAGTCGAGCTTGCGCAGCGGATCGGCCACCAGCGGCGAAGCCAGCACCTCTTCCACCGTCACCAGGTTGCGCAGCATGGCATTGGGGTTGTGCCGCGCGTGATGCGAGGCGCTCACCTTGATCCAGGCCAGCTGCTCGGCGGTGGTGCCGAACTCGTGCATGTGCCGCCGCGCCGCGAGGGCATAGGCCGCGGGGTTGGTCAGGCCGTAGGGCTGCTCGAACTCGGCTTCCGGGGCGTTGGCGCTGGAGCGCACGCCATAGGCATGCACCCCCGGCTGGCTGCGCGGCACCCCGGCCAGGGTGATCAGGGCGACGCGGCACTTGCCGGCGGCGATGGCCTGGGCAGCGTGGGCCACGTGCAGCAGCGGCGCCGACCCGCCGGTATCCGTGGAATCGACGTGGCGCACCCGCAGGCCCAGGTAGTCGCACAGGCTCAGCGGGCCCAGGCCCGGCGCGTCGCCGGCGCAGAAATAGCCGTCGACGTCGCGGCGGTCGAGCCCGGCGTCGCGCAGGGCGCCCGCGGCCACCTCGGCGTGCAGCAGGGCGCAGGACTTGTCCGGCGCCTTGCGGGCCGGATGCTCGTAAGCGCCGGTGATATAGGCTTGGCCCTTCAGTGTCACGCTGCTCCTCATCCTGGCGGTCCGGCCGGGCAATTTTTCCCGGTGACCGGCATAATGTACCGGTGTAGTATAAATAAATGTACACCGTTCGTCCTATCGGGCGGAACCCCTGCTACGGAGCGACCGTGGACCTGACCAATTACGAATGCCTGCTGCTCGAGCGCGACGGCAAGGTGCTGAACGTGACCTTCAACCGGCCCGAGGCGATGAACGCCTTCAATCCGGCCATGGAGGCCGAACTGCGCCGCCTGCTGCTGGACGTGGCGCACGACGACGCCACCCACGTGATGGTCCTGACCGGCGCCGGCAAGGCCTTCAGCGCGGGCGGGGACCTCAACCAGATCCGCAAGGTGATGGAGCAGCCGGAGCTGTTCTTCAAGTCGATCGGCGAAGCCAAGCAGCTGGTGTTCGCGATCCTCGACTGCCCCAAGCCGATCATCGCCAAGGTGAACGGCCATGCCATCGGCCTCGGCGCCACCCTGGCCCTGTTCAGCGACATCAGCTTCGCCGCCAACCACGCCCGCATCGCCGACCCGCACGTGCAGGTGGGCTTCGTCGCCGGCGACGGTGCCGCGGTGATCTGGCCGCAGCTGGTCGGCTACAACAAGGCCAAGGAATATCTGCTGACCGGTGATGCCATCCTGGCGCCGGACGCCGAGAAGATGGGACTGATCAACCACGCCGTGCCGGCGGAGGAGCTGGATGCGCGGGTGCACGAATTTGCGCAGCGCCTGGCCAACGGCGCCTCGCGCTCGGTGCAGTGGACCAAGGCCTCGATCAACATCGGCCTGAAGCAGCTGGCGCACTCGATCATGGACGCCTCGATCGCCTATGAGGCCCTGTCCAACATCACCCGCGACCATCGCGAAGCCGTCGCCGCCATGCTGGAGAAGCGCAAGCCCAGCTTCACGGGTGAGTGACGGCGGCGCCGGGGCCGGCAGCCCGCGCCTGTTCCGCGCGCGCCTGCTGGCGCTGCTGGCCGGCAACCTGGTCGTCGGCGTCAATCTCCATATCGTCGCCGGCCTGCTCGACGAGATCGCACGCTCGCTGCAGGTGTCCATCGCCAGGGCGGGCCTGCTGATCTCGGCCTTCGCCATCGCCAGCTTCATCGGCGCGCCGCTGTTCGCCACCCTGGGCTCGCGGCTGGACCGCCGCCGGCTTTTGGCCGGCACCATGGGGGTGTGCGCGCTGGCCAACCTGCTGAGCAGCCTGAGCCCAGACTACGGCAGCCTGCTGCTCAGCCGCCTGCTGGCGGCGGTGACCTCGGCCGTGTTCACGCCGCAGGCGGCAGCGACCCTCGGCGTGCTGGTGCCGGAGCGGCAACGCCCGGCGGCGATGTCCTTCATCATGCTCGGCTGGAGCCTGGCGGCGGTGATCGGCCTGCCGGTGGGCGTGCTCGCCGGGATGCGCTTCGGCTGGCGCGCCACCATGGCCGGCATCGCCGTCGGCGCGGCGCTGGCCGGCTGGATGCAGTGGCGCTGCCTGCCGCCGCGCCTCTACGTGCCGCCGCTGAACCTGTCGCGCTGGCTGGAGGTGCTGCGCAACCCGGCGCTGATGCTGCCGATTGGCTCGGTCCTGGCGTTGTCGGTGGGCAACCAGGCCCTGTTCAGCTACCTGGCGCCGGCCGTCAAACGGCTGTACGGGGCAGGGGCCTCCACCGTCTCGGCGCTGTTCCTGGTGCACGGCATCGCCTCGATCCTGGCCAATGTCGGCTCGGTGCTGATGTTGCGGCGCCTGGCGCCGCAGCAGCTGGCGCGCTTCTGGGCCGGCGCCTGCATCGCCGCGCTGGCGCTGTGGCCGGCTCCGGCGGCAGCCGCCTCGGTCGCACCGGTGCTGGCCCTGCAACTGCTGTGGAGCCTGGGCATGGCGGGGATTCCCGCCACCCAGCAGGCTCGGCTGGCCTGGGCGGCGCCGTCGCTGGCCGCCGCCTCCATCGCGCTCAATTCCTCCGTCGCCTACCTCGGCCAGGCGCTCGGCACCACCGCCGGCGGGCTGGCCTGGAACCTGGTCGGTCCGCGTTACCTGCCGTGGCTGGCGCTGCTGCCGCTGACGCTGGGGCTGGCCCTGTCGCTGCTGGCCGAGCGTCGCCGGCCTCATCCCGCCGGCGCAGCCCCGGCGGCTTGACCTGCTCCTCGCGCTGTATAGAATATAGAACAATATTCAATTAACTGAACGACGGTCCAGCCGTCGCGGAGACCAGCATGCAGACTACAGCCGCCACGCCCACGGCCAGCTACGACGGACCCATCTTCGACGGCGATACGCATATCTACGAGCAGGCCGATTCCTGGAGCCGCTACCTGCCCAAGCAGTACGAGAAGGACTGGGGCTACCACTGGAAGAAGGGCGCTGACGGCGAGTACGCGCTCTACGTCGGCCCGCGCAAGGTCGAGGTCAGCGCCGGCTTCTTCACCGAGGACGGCAAGGTGCCGCCGCCCGGCCGCATGCACGAATGGCTGCGCGCGATGAAGGAGGGCAAGATGGAGCTGGACATGCGCGTGCCGATGACGCGCGACATGACCCATGCCGACGCGCGCCTGCGCAAGATGGACGAGTTCGGCGTCGAGGCCTGCTTCCTCTACTGCGGCAACATGGTGGCGACCATCAGCTACCTCGACCAGGCGGAGCCGGCCAAGGCGGTGCTGCACGCCTACAACCAATGGATGTACGACGAGTGGAAGTTCAACCTGCAGGACCGCATCTACTCGGCGCCGCTGATCAGCCTGATGGATCTGGACTGGGCCTGCCAGGAGGCGGAGTGGGCGATCAGGAACGGCACGCGCCTGTTCCTGATGCCGATGGGGCCGTTCAACGGCAAGTCGCCGGCCGATCCGGCCTATGACCGCTTCTGGTCGCTGCTCAATGAGGCGCACTGCCGCGTGGTCTACCACGTGTCCGAGGCGATCTACATGAAGGACCACATGGCGGTGTGGGGCGAGAAGATGCAGTCCTCGCGCCTGCGCCAGACCGCCTTCATGTGGATGAACGGCTACGGCGAGCGCCCGCTGATGGAGACCCTTTCGTCCTACATCTTCTTCAACTTCTTCGCGCGCTTCCCCAACTTGAAGATCCTCTCCGCCGAGAACGGCTCGGAATGGGTGCCGAACATGCTGGTGAAGATGGACAAGTGCCGCGGCATGGCCAAGCTCGGCCACTGGCCGGGCGGGCAGCTCAAGGAGCGGCCCAGCGCCATCTTCAAGCGCCACATCGGCGTGGTGGCGTACCCGGAAGACGACATCAAGAGCATCGCCGACCAGGTCGGCAGTGACGACTGGATCATCATGGGCTCGGACTATCCGCACTCCGAGGGCGTGCCGGAGCCGCGCGACTTCTTCAAGGAGGCCTGCGCCGGACTGACGCCCGAGCAGGTGCGCAAGGTGATGTACGACAACGGCAAGCGCTTCATCGCGCGGAGCTGAGCGGCGCCGCAACCGTGGCCCGGCCGCTGCATTAATGTAACGTCATCATATACTTAATCGCGCCGCCCTCGGGACGGCACGGCAACCTGAAGCCGCGGCGCAGAGGCGGCGCACGTGGTGGTGGAGGAGCGATGGAAGTGCCTGCGCGTTTTGGCGAGGCCTTCGACGCCCTGCATGCGGCGGCCTCGGCCCGTGCAGGCGCGGACGATTTCGGCCCGCCCGACTATTGCCAGGGCCTGCGGCTGCTGCTGCAGGCTTTCGACGAGGCCCCTTTTTCCGCAAGCGGCCGTCGCTTCGCCTTTGGCGCGCTGACCGGCGTGCTGGTGGCGCGGCTCTATGCCCAGAGCGGCTGGAGCCGGCACCCGCAATACCGCTCGGTGGCGATCCGTGCGCCGCTGGTCATCACCGGCATTCCGCGGACCGGCACCACCGCGCTGCACAAGCTGCTGTCGGTGGACCCGCAGTTCCAGGGCATCGAGCGCTGGCTGGCGGCGACGCCGATGGTGCGGCCGCCGCGCGGGCGCTGGCCGGAGCAGCCCGAGTACCGCGCCTGCGTCGCCGGCCTGCAGGCGGTCGCCGAGGCGGCGCCGGCCTTGCTGAGCATGCATGACATGACCGCCGACTCCGTCGACGAGTGCCTGGACGTGCTGCAGCAGAGCTTCGTCAGCAACCTGTTCGCCTCCAGCTACGACGTGCCGCGCTACAGCCAGTGGCTGCTGCAGCAGTCCGAAGCGCCCTCCTACCGCCGCTACGCCGACGTGCTGCGCCTGATCGGCCTGGCCGATCAGGACAAGCGCTGGCTGCTGAAGAACCCGGGGCACACCTGGGAGCTGGAGTCGCTGTTCGAGGTGTTCCCGGACGCGTGCGTGGTGCAGACCCACCGGACGCCGCTGAAAGCCCTGCCGTCGCTGTGCAGCGTGCTGGAAGTGTCGCGCGGCATCTACCACGGCGCCCAGGTGCGGCCGGAGCGGATCGGTGCGGCCGAGGCCGCCAAGTGGCGCCGGGCGATCGACCGCGCCGAGGCGGCGCGGGCGCGCCGTCCCGGGCGGTTCTTCGACGTCGACCACCGCCGGTTCCACGCCGATCCGATCGGCGTGGTGCGCGCCATCTACCGACGCTTCGATCTGGAGCTGCGCGAGAACGTGGTGGGGCGCATGCGGGACTGGCTGGAGCAGCAGCCGGCGGAGCAGAAGTCCGGGCATCGTTATATGGCCGCCCGCTTCGGGCTCGGCGAGGCGCAGCTGCGCGAGCAATACGCGGACTACATCGAGCGGTACGGCCTGGAATGAGCGCATGAAGGCCGCGGTATTCAAAAGCGCCGGCAAGCCGCTGGTGATCGAGACCCGGCCGGATCCCACGCCGGCGGCCGGCGAGCTGGTTCTGAAGGTCGGGCGCTGCGGCATCTGCGGCACCGACCTGCACATGACCGACGGCCACGCCCAGACCTATCCCGAGGATTCGGTGATCGGCCACGAGTTCGCCGGCGAGGTGGTGGCGGTGGGGCCGGGCGTGAGCGGCTACAGGATTGGCGACAAAGTCGCGGCCATGCCGGTGGTCGGCTGCGGCCAGTGCGGCAGTTGCCGCTCGGGCGATCCGATGTGGTGCGAGCGGGGCCTGATCGGGATCGCCGGCGGCTTCGGCCAGTACGCCATCGCCAAGGCGCAGGCCGCGATCAGGCTGCCGCAAAGCCTGTCGCTGGCCGACGGCGCGCTGGTCGAGCCGCTGGCGGTGGGCCTGCACGGCGTGGCGCTGGCGGGCCAGAGGCCCGGCGCGCGGGTGCTGGTGCAGGGCGCCGGAGCCATCGGCCTCGCGGCCGCGTATTGGGCCAGGCGCCTGGGCGCCGGCCGGATTGCCGTCACGGCGCGCTCGCGGCGCGGCGAGTCTTTGGCCCTGCAGCTGGGCGCCGACCGCTTCCTGGCGTCATCCGGGGATCTCCAGCCGCAGCTCGAAGCCGCACTCGGCGGCGCGCCGGACGTGATCTTCGAATGCGCCGGCGCCCCTGGCATGGTGGCGCAGGCGGTCAATCTGGTGCGGCCGCGCGGCACGGTGGTGATCCTCGGCAATTGCATGCTGCCGGATGCCTTCCATCCGGCCCAGGCGATGTTCAAGCAGGTCCGCATCCAGGGGTCGATGGTCTACTCGCTCGCCGAGTTCGAAACGGTGGCGGCAACCCTCGACGCCGGCCATGTCGAGCCGCGCGCGATGGTCACCGACACCGTTTCGCATGAGCAGCTGCCGGCGGCGTTCGAAGCCCTGCGGCGGCCCGCCCGGCAGTGCAAGGTCATGGTGGATCCGTGGGCTTGAAGGAGCAAAGCGTGAGCGAGCCGTTGCCGCAGTGGAATGAATACCTCAGGCTGCTGGAGCCGGCCGGGGCGCTGCCGCTGCGCACCTGGCAGCCGGACAGCGAACAGCTGCGGGCCGAGGTCTACCGCCAGGTGCTGATGAACCTGTCGCTCGGCTACTTCATGTATTTCCAGGCCGATCCCGACCATCCGGACTTCGCCCCCTTCCTCAACTCGGTCTATCTGCTGCAGCCCAATCCGGACGACACCTATTTCTATGCGCGGGTGGCGGGCGAGGGGCTCTATCGCATCAGCGGCGACCGCGGCACGGTCAAGCTGCTGACGTTCACCGTCGGCCGCAACATGATCGGCATGAGCGAGACGCCCTCGCCGCAGCTCGGCGAGTACGACGCCGACACCCTCGAGATCCGGCCGGACGGGGCGTTTGAGGTGCTGTTCAGCAGCGAGCGGCCGGCGGGCTATCGCGGCAACTGGCTGCGCCTCGACCCGCAGGCCGAGCACATCGTGGTGCGGCAGCGCTGCTACGACTGGGGCGGCGAGCGCGACGCACGCCTGGCGATCGAGCGCCTCGACGCGCCTTCGCCGCTCAAGCCGGCCCTCACCGCGGCGCAGATCGACCAGCGCCTGCGCGGGGCCATCGGCTTCGCCGAGCGGCTCGGCCGCACCTGGTTCGACTACCAGAACGCGCTGCGCAAGCGGGTGGCACCGAACACGCTGGATTTCACCGGCTTCAAGCAGTTCGGCGGCGTCGCGGTGCAGACCTATTGGCAGGGCGTGTACGAGCTGGCGGAGCACGAGGCGCTGATCCTGGAAACGGAGTTGCCGGAGCAATGTCCATACTGGAACGTGCAGCTCAACGACCCGCTGTGGAACACGGTGGAATACGTCCACCGGCAGAGCAGCCTCAACGGCCATCAGGCCCGGCTCGACGCCGACGGCAGGTTCCGGGCGGTGATCGCCGTGGACGATCCGGGCGTGCCGAACTGGCTGGACACCGGCGGCTACCGGCTGGGCACCCTGGTCGGCCGCTGGTATGCCTGCAGCAGCAATCCCATGCCGACGCTGAAACGGGTGCCGCTCGCCGAATTGCGCCGGCACCTGCCGCCGGACACACCCGCGGTCAGCCCGGAGCGGCGGGCGCAAGGGCTGGCGGCACGGCGGCGCGGCGGCCAGTTGCGCCGCCGTTGGTAAGCTCTCAATCTCGGGCGGTGGCCATGATCGACCAGCTGGTGGGGGATGGCGCTCGAAGCGGGCAAGGCGATCCTGCGGCGCGCGGCCGGCGGCAGCGTCACCGGCCTGGAGGGGGCGCCGGTGCGCTACGGCAAGCACAGCCGGGCCAACGATACCGATTTCGCCAACGGCTGGTTCGTCGCCAGCGGAGGCTTAGACTGGAGAAGCAAGTGAACGAGGAAAATGCCAAGTGGCGGGCCGGGCACGAGCTGATGGTGAGGATGATGGGCCCGGAGTTCGCCGCGGCGCTGGAAGCCAATGCCCGCTCCGGGGGCTTTGCCGCCGATGTCGGGCGCATGGCGGTCGAGCAGGCGTTCGGCGACGTCTGGTCGCGGCCGGGGCTGGAACTGAAGTGGCGCAGCGCCGTGGTGATGGCGACCCTGATCGCGCTGCGCCAGACCGCCGAGCTGAAGAACCACATCCGCTTCGGCCTCAACAACGGCCTGTCGGTGATCGAGCTGCAGGAGGTGATTATCCAGACGCTGCCCTACGTCGGCTTCCCGGCCATTTCCAGCGCGCTGGTCGCGGCGATCGAGGTGCTGCGCGAGCGCGGCCTGGACGGCTCGACCCGGACGGCCGAGGAATCCGGCATCCTCTAGCCGGATCGCCCGATGCGCCTAGACCCGCCCGGTCACCGGGATCAGCGCGCCGGTGACGGCGCTGGCCGCGTCCGACAGCAGGAACAGGATCACCTCGGCGATCTGCGCCGGCTGCACCCAGCGGCTGAAGTCGGCGTCCGGCATGTCGGCGCGGTTGGGCGGGGTGTCGATAATGCTGGGCAGCAACGCGTTGACGGTGATGCCGCGGTCCTTGAGTTCCTCGGCCAGCGCCTCGGTCAGCCTGGCCACCCCGGCCTTGGACGCGGCATAGGCGCCCATGCCGAGGCCGGCCTTGACCGCGCCGGCGGCGCCGATGTTGACGATGCGTCCGCTGCCGCGCCGCAGCAAATGGGGCAGGGCGGCCTTGCTGGCGCTCAGCGCGGTCTTGAGGTTGAGGTTGTAGAGGAGGTCCCAGGTGTCGGCGCTGCCGTCCTCGATCTTCTCCCAGCGGAAGCCGCCGGCGATGTTCACCAGGGCGTCGATGCCGCCGAACTGCTCGGCGATCTGCGCCAGCGCCGCCCCGGCGGTGGCCGGATTGCCCAGGTCGGCGCCGCCGAAATGGGCCACCCCGGCGGCGGCTGCGTCCTGCGGCGCCGGGGCGCGATCCACCGCCGCCACCCGGGCGCCGGCCGCATGCGCCGCCTGCACCACGGCGGCGCCGACGCTGCCGAACGCGCCGGTCACCACCACCGTTTTGCCACGCAAAGCGCCTGCACCGCTCATGTCCACTCCTCGATTGGCCGCGGCGAAAGGGCTCGAAAGATCGCCGGGAAAAATTGACCGGAACCGGAACAATACTATAATTCGAATGTCGTTCAACAATACGACCGAGGCGGCAAGGCCGCCGGTCATTCGCGGAGGAGCGCATGAAACCGATCAGCTTCGATGGCCGCGTCGCCATCGTCACCGGCGCCGGCAACGGCCTGGGCCGTGACTATGCCCTGAACCTGGCCAGGCGCGGCGCCCGCGTGGTGGTCAATGACCTCGGCGGCAGCGGCGCCGGCCAGGGCCGGTCCCAGGCCGCGGCGGACCAGGTGGTCGACGAAATCAAGGCGGCCGGCGGCATCGCCGTGCCCAGCTACGACTCGGTGGCGACCCGCGAGGGCGGCGCCGGCATCGTCCAGGCCGCGCTGGATGCTTTCGGCCGCGTCGACATCGTCATCAACAACGCCGGCTTCCTGCGCAACGGGCGCTTCGAGGACCTCGGCGACGAGCAGATCGACAGCATCCTCGGCGTGCATCTCAAGGGCGCCTTCTATGTCAGCCAGCCGGCCTACAAGGTGATGAAGCAGCAGAAGTACGGCCGCTTCATCTTCACCGCCTCGGCCTCGGCCATGTTCGGCCATCCCTGGCAGACCAACTACGCTTCGGCCAAGGGCGGGCTGGTGGGCCTGTCCAATGTCGTCGCGCTGGAAGGCCTGCGCCACGGCATCCTGTCCAACGCGCTGCTGCCCACCGCCCATTCGCGCCTGGCCGCGGAGATGCACGACGGCTGGATGGAAGTGAGCAACGTCGCCGAAACCCTCGGCCGGCTGGACTTCGAGTTCATCGGCCCCACGGTGGTGCCGGAGTTCAACACGCCGCTGGCGCTGTACCTGGTCAGCGAGCAGAGCCAGGCCACGCACGGCATCTACTCCTGCCTCGGCGGGCGCTACGCGCGGGTGTTCATCGGCGTGACCGACGGCTGGGCCGCCGCGGGCCGCAAGCTGCCGACGCCGGAACAGCTGGCGGAGCACTGGAACGAGGTCGAAGACCGTGGCCGCTACCACCTGCCGCAGAGCGTCTACGAGGAGTTCCTGCCTGCGACCGAGCGCATCCGCGCCGCCGGCTGAAGCGCCGCCTCCCGATCATCCGAGGTCATCATGGCTACCGCATCCGATATCCCCGCCCACGTTCCGCCGGAGCTGGTGCGCGACGTCGATCTGTACAATCTGCCCGGCGCCGCCGAGGACGTGCACCTGGCCTGGAAGAAGGTGCAGGATTCGAGTCCGGACATTTTCTTCACGCCGCGCTACGGCGGCTACTGGGTGGTGACGCGCCACGAGCTGTTGAGCCGCATCTTCCCCGATCACGAGCGCTTCTCCTCGCACAAGGCCATCGGCATCCCCCCGCTGGGGCCGGAGGTGCCGCCGCAGATCCCGATCGAGATCGATCCGCCGCAGCACCGCTATTTCCGCATGCCGATCAACCTGGCGCTGTCGCCGAAGAAGATCCAGGACTACGGCGAGGATGCGCGGCGCCTGGCGATCGAGCTGATCGAGGGCTTCCGCGCCCGCGGCGAATGCGAGTTCGTGGCGGACTTCGCCGGCCACCTGCCGATGGATATCTTCCTGAGCATGGTCGATCTGCCGCGCGAGGACCGCGGCTACCTGGTGGCGCAGACCGAGAAGATGACCCGCGGCGGCAGCGAGGCTGATCGCAACCGCACGGTGCAGGAGATCTTCGGCTACCTCGACGGCTGGATCCGCAAGCGCCGGGAGCAGCCGGGCGAGGACCTGATCAGCCAGATCATCCGGATCAAGGTCGGCGACCGCCCGATCAGCCACCAGGAGATCCTGAGCGAGTGCGCGCTGGTGCTGTTCGGCGGTCTCGACACCGTCGCCAGCACCATGGCCTTCATCGCCCGTTTTCTCGCGGAAAACCCGCAGCACCGGCGCGAGCTGGCGGCCAGGCCGGAGCTGATCCCGCAGGCGATCGAGGAGCTGGTGCGCCGCTTCAGCATTCCCAGCATCGGCCGCGTGCTGACCCAGGATGTCGAGCTGGGCGGGGTGCGGATGAAGGCCGGCGACAAGGTCATGCTCAACATCTGCTTTGGCAATCTCGACGAGGGGGCATGGGCCGAGCCGCTCAAGGTCGATTTCTGCCGGCACGCCCAGGAGCACCTGGGCTTCGGCAAGGGCAACCACAAGTGCCCGGGCGCCAACCTGGCCCGGCGCGAGCTGAAGATCTTCCTGGAGGAGTGGCTGGCGCGGATTCCGGAGTTCTCGATCAAGCCGGGCGAGCGCGCTGTGACCATGAGCGGTAATGTGTCTGGCGTGAAATATCTTCCCCTGGTGTGGCCGGTGAACTGAACATGCAGAATTCCGGACGGATGCTGGAAGGCGAATACGATTTCGTCATCGTCGGCAGCGGCGGCGGCTCGATGTGCGCGGCGCTGGCGGCCAGGCGGGCCGGCAAGCGCGCGGTGATCCTGGAGAAGCAGGCCAAGGTCGGCGGCTCGACCGGATTCTCCGGCGGCGTGTGGTGGATTCCCAACAATCCGCTGCTGGCGCGCGAGGGCATTGCCGATTCCTACGAGCGGGCGCGGCAGTATTTCGACGCCGTCGTCACCTACCAGGGGCCGGCGGTGACGCCGCAGCGGCGCGACGCCTTTCTGCGCACCGGGCCGGAGATGGTCGAGTTCCTGGAACGGGAAGGCATGCAGTTCTACCGCCCCGAGGGCTGGTCCGACTATTACGACGAGCTGCCCGGCGGCGAGCCGCGCAGCCGCTCGCTGATGGCGCGGCTGTTCAACGCCAAGGAACTCGGAGAATGGGCCGACCGGCTGTCGGTGTATCCGCCCGGCGCCGGCGTGCCGCTGGGCTCCAACGAGTTCACCACGCTGTTCCTGATGAAGCGCACTTTCGCCGGCAAGCTGAAGCTGCTGAAGCTGGTGTTCACCATGCTGTGGGGCAAGCTCAGCGGCAAGCGCCTAGTGGCCAACGGCGGCGCCATCCAGGGCCGCATGCTGCAGATCGCCCTGCGCGAGCAGATCCCGGTCTTTCCGGACACGGCGGTGAAGGAATTCATCGTCGAGGGCGGCCGCGTGGTCGGCGTGGTGGCCGAACGCGAGGGGCGCGAAACGCGGGTGCGGGCCAGGGACGGCGTGCTGCTCAATTCCGGCGGCTTTTCGCGCAACGGCGAGATGCGCCGGAAGTACCAGCGCGCGCCCATCAGCGGCGACTGGACCAACGCCAACCCCGGCGATACCGGCGAGATGCTGGAGGCGGCAGTGCGCCTGGGCGCCGCCACCGACTGCCTCGACACCGCCTGGTGGGTGGTGACCTCGAAGAATGTCGACGGCTCCTGGCCCAAGGGCGCGGTGACCCCGGAGGGGCAGGTGTTCCCCTTCATGCATCACCTCGACCTGTCGTTCCCGTATTCAATCATGGTCGACCAGACCGGCGCGCGCTTCTGCGATGAGGCCGGCGCCTACATGGAGATCGGCGAGCGCATGTACGCGCGCCAGCATGAGACCGGCAAGGCGGTGCCGGCCTGGGTGATCTTCGACGCGCGCCAGCGCAAGTACTACCACTGGGGCACGGCCATGCCCGGGCAGGTGCCGAAGGAGTGGCTGGAGAGCGGCTACATGAAGAAGGCCGATACGCTGGAAGCGCTGGCGGCGCAATGCGGCATCGACGCGCCCGGCCTGCTGCGGACGGTCGAGCGGTTCAACGGCTTCTGCGCCGGCGGCGTGGACGAGGACTTCAAGCGCGGCGGCCGCGCCTTCGACCGGTCCCATGGCGACCCCACCATCAAGCCCAATCCGAACCTGGGGCCGATCGAGCAGGCGCCGTTTTATGCCGTGGCGATCTATCCCGGCGACGTCGGCACCGCCGGCGGCCTGGTCACCGACGAATACGCACGCGTGTTGCGCGGCGACGGCTCGGTGATCCCCGGGCTGTACGCCACCGGCAACTGCACCGCCTCGGTGTTCGGCCGCTGCTATCCGGGCGCCGGCGCCAGCATCGGCGCCTCCTTCGTGTTCGGCTACATCGCGGCGCGGCACGCGGCGGCGGCGGCCACCGCGCCGGCCCGCTCGCTGGCGGCCTGACCCATGCGCGAAGCCGTCGTCGTTTCCACCGCGCGCACGCCGATCGGCAAGGCTGGCCGCGGCGCGCTCAACAACATCAAGTCGCCCACCCTGACGGCCCACGCCATCCGCCACGCCGTGCGCCGCGCCGGGGTCGAGGGTGAGGAGGTCGAGGACGTGGTGATCGGCTGCGTGCTCACCGCCGGCTCCGCCGGGCTCAACCTGGCGCGCCAGGCGGCGCTCGCCGCCGGCCTGGGTGTCACCGCGGCGGGACAGACGCTCGACCGCCAGTGCGCCTCCGGACTGATGGCCATCGCCACCGCCGCCAAGCAGATCGTGCACGACGGCATGGAAGTGGTGGTGGCCGGCGGCTCGGAGAACATCAGCGGCCTCAATACGCCCTACCTGGACTGGGTACGGCGCGAGCAGGACCCGGAAGTGGTGCGCGGCGCCGAGCACGCCTACATGCCGATGCTCCACACCGCCGAGTTCGTGGCCAAGAAGTACGGCGTGTCGCGCGAGCAGCAGGACCTGTATTCGCTGTCCTCGCAGCAGCGCACCGCCGCGGCCCAGGCCGCCGGCCGGTTCGACCAGGAGATCGTGCCGATCCAGGCCAGCATGGCAGTGGTCGACAGGCAGACCAAAGCGCTGTCCTACCAGGACGTGACCTTGTCCGCGGACGAGGGCAACCGTCCCGACACCACCCTGGAAGGCCTGGCCGCGCTCAAGCCGGTGCTCGAGGGCGGCTGCATCACCGCCGGCAACGCCAGCCAGCTCTCCGACGGCGCCTCGGCCTGCGTGCTGATGGAGGCGGGGAGGGCGGCGCGGCGCGGCCTCGAGCCGCTGGGACTGTACCGCGGCATGACGGTCGCGGGCCTGGCGCCGGAGGAGATGGGCATCGGTCCGCTCCTTGCCGTGCCCAAGCTGCTCAAGCTGCACGGCCTGACCGTCGACGACATCGGCCTGTGGGAGCTGAACGAGGCCTTCGCGGTGCAGGCCCTTTACTGCCGCGACCGCCTGGGCATCGACCCGGACAAGTTCAACGTCGACGGCGGCGGCATTTCCATCGGCCATCCGTTCGGCATGACCGGGGCGCGGCTGGTCGGCCACGCCCTCCTCGAAGGCCGGCGCCGGGGTGTACGCTACGTGGTCGTGACCATGTGCGTCGGCGGCGGCATGGGCGCCGCCGGACTGTTCGAGGTTTTGTGATTGCCGGAGCATCGCCCATGAACAAATGGCTGAAGTCGACCGAGACGATCCGCTTCGCGGTGGCGGAGGGCGTGGCGCGCATCACGCTCAATCGCCCCGACAAGCGCAACGCCATCAGCGAAGCCATGCAGGTGGAGCTGGAGCAGGCGCTGCTGGAGGCGGACGACCGCCGCGACGTCAACGCGGTCCTGCTCGACGGCGCCGGCAAGGATTTCTGCAGCGGTTACGACCTCGCCGGCGTTTATGGCGGCACGGCGGCGGCGGCCCCGGATTACGACCCGGCGCTGTACCGCTCGATGAACGCCAGCTACGACGACGACGCCTGGCAGCTCGAGCGCTCGCTCGACCGGCGCCTGCGCATCTTCGACCTGCACAAGCCGGTGATCGCCAAGGTGCACGGCAACTGCCTGGCCGGCGGCACCGACCTGGCGTTCCTGTGCGATATCGTGCTGGCCGCCGAAGACGCCCGCATCGGCTTTCCGGCGACGCGCGCCAACGGCACGCCGCCGACGCAGTTCTGGCTGTACCTGGCCGGTCCGCAGTGGGCCAAGCGCATGCTGTTTACCGGCGACTGCCTCAGCGGCAAGGATGCGGCGCGGCTCGGCCTGGTGCTGGACGCGGTGCCGGCCGAGCGTCTGGAAGACGAGGCCTGGGCCCTGGCGCGGCGCATCGCCCTCACCGATGCGGAGATGCTGGCGGCGCACAAGCGGGCGGTGAACCTCGGGCTGGAGCTGATGGGCGCGCGCACCCTGCAGCGGATGATCGCCGAGCAGGACGCGCGCGCCCATCTTTCGCAGGGGCCGCGGCGCAAGCAGTTCCGCAAGGAGGCGGCGGAGCAGGGCCTGAAGGCGGCGCTGAAGGGGCGCGACGAGCCGTTCGGCGACGGCATGATCCGGCTGCACAGCCGGTGATGCGCCATACGTAGAACATGAGGAGCGGGTTGGCGGCATGAAGACCATCGGCGAGCTGATCGAGCGCAACGAGCGTTGCTACCCGGAGGTGGACGCCTATGTCATGGACGGGCGCCGGCTGAATTACCGCCAGTACGCCGAGCGCGTGCGCCGCCTGGGCAGCGCCCTGTACCGCACGGGCCTGCGGCGGCAGGACCGTGCCGCGGTCTTTTCGACCAACAACATCGAGTACTTCGAGCTGTACGGCGCCTGCGAGTGGAGCGGCTATATCCTCGCGCTGTACAACTTCCGGCTGGCCGCGCCCGAGGTGGCCTGGCTGCTGCAGGATGCCGCGCCCAGGGTGGTGTTCTTCGAGGCGCAGTTCGCGCCGCTGTTCGAGGGGTTGCGGGCACGGCACCCGCAGGTCGAGCACTACGTCTGCATCGGCGGCCCGGCGCCGTCCTGGGCCATCGACTACGAGGGCTTCCTGGCATCCGGCGAGGCCGCCGGGCCGCCGATCCGCGCCCGCGCCGAGGACTACTGCCATCTCTACTACACCAGCGGCACCACCGGCCGGCCCAAGGGAGTGCCCAACCGCCAGTCGGCGGCGCTGATCATCGCCGAGCGCCAGGGCCGCCAGCTCGGGCCCGACCTGCGGGTGCTGCAGGCCACGCCGGCGTTCCACGTCGGCGGCAAGGGCTTTCCCCTGGCGGCGCTGTGGATGGCCGGCACCGTGGTGCTGCAGCGCAGCTTCGATCCGCTCAGGTTCCTGCAGATCATCCAGGACGAGCGCATCACGTTCACCTTCATGGTCGCGCCGATGATCGAGGCGGTGCTCGACCATCCGCGGCTGGAGGAGTTCGACATCTCCTCGCTGCGCCTGGTGATGTCGGCCTCGGCCGCGATCCCGGTGCCGCTGCTGCGCCGCGCCATCGCCAGGATGGGGCCGATCTTCTACATCTCCTACGGCTCGACCGAGGCCGGCACCGTCTGCGTGCTGGACCGCCACGAGTTGCGGCCGGACGGAACGGCGCAGGAGGTCAAGCGCCTGGGCTCGGTCGGGCACTTCATTCCGGAGATCGACGCGGTGATCCTCGACGACGAGGACCGGCCCTGCGCCGCCGGCCAGGTCGGCGAGGTTTGCCTGAAGAGCGCGGTGTTCGACGGCTACTGGAACAACAGTGTCGCGACCATCGAGGCCACCCGCAGCGGCTGGCTTCACACCGGCGACCTCGGCTACGCCGACGAGCAGGGCTATGTCTACCTGGTGGACCGCAAGAAGGACATGATCATCTCCGGCGGCGAGAACATCTATTCGCGCGAGGTGGAGGAGGCGCTGTACCGCCATGCCGCGGTGCAGGACGCGGCGGTGATCGGCGTGCCGCATTCCAAGTGGGGCGAGGCGGTGAAGGCCATCGTGGTCCTGCGCCAGGGGCAGCACGCCAGCGAGGACGAAGTGATCGGCTTCTGCCAGACCCAGATCGCCCGCTACAAGTGCCCCAAGAGCGTGGTGTTCGTCAGCGACCTGCCGCGCCTGGGCACCGGCAAGCTGGACAAGGTGAGCCTGCGCAAGCAATACCAGACGCTCTGAAGCGCCGCTACCGGGGCGAGGAGGATTACGATGCAGGCCGCTGCTGACCGGGCCGCCAACGCGGTCGTCAAGGAAGCCATCGAGCAGGAGATTGCCGCCGGCAACGAGATCGGCGTGCAGGTGGCCGCCTACCTGGGCGAGCGCCTGGTGGTCGACACCTGGGGTGGCCTGGCCGATCCGGCCGGCGGCCGCGCCGTCGACGGCGACACGCTGTTCAACGTCTTCTCCGTGACCAAGGCGGTGGCGGCCACGGCCCTGCACGTCCAGGCCGACCGCGGTCTGATCGACTACGACGCGCCGGTCGTCCGCTACTGGCCGGAATACGGCGCCCACGGCAAGGAGCGCACCACCGTGCGCCATGTGCTGACCCATCGCGCCGGCGTGCCCCAGGTGCCGGAGGGCGTGACGCCGGAGAAGATGTGCGACTGGGCCTGGATGACGCGGCAGATCGCCGCGCTCAGGCCGCTGGCCGAGCCGGGCAGCAAGGCGTTGTACCTGTCCATGACCTTCGGCTGGCTGGTGGGCGAGCTGGTGCGCCGCACCGACCCGCAGCAGCGCTCGCTCGGCCGCTTCGTGCAGGAGGAGATCGCCCGGCCGCTGGGCATCGCCGACCTGTGGATCGGCATCCCCGACGCGGTGGAGCCCCGCGTCGCCCGCCTCACCAATGCCTCGGATCCGGTGCCGCCGGAATACCTGCCGCCGCTGTACACCGCCTCGATGCCGCCGCAGGTGGACCTGGTGCCGGAGGTGTTCGAGCGGCCCGACGTGCGCCGCGCCGAGGTGGCCGGCGTCGGCGGCATCTTCAACGCCCGCAGCTGCGCGCGCTTCTGGGCCCTGCTGGCCAACGGCGGCGCGCTGGACGGCGTGCGCATCCTGTCGCCTGGGCGGGTGGGCACCTTCAACACGCCGCGGCCCAACAGCGAGGAGAAGGATCCGGTGATGTTCGACATCCCGCTGCCGCTGGGCATCGCCGGCTACTGGCTCGGCGGCCCGTACCCGCCGGTGTGCTCGGCCAGGTCGCCGCGGGCGCTGTGCCATCCCGGTGCCGGCAATTCCATCGGCTGGGCCGACCCCGACACCCGTCTGGCGGTGTCGATCTGCCACAACCGCATGCGCAATCCGCGCGGCATCGAGGAGGACTCGGTATTCCGCATCGCCGAAGCGGTGCGCCGGGGCCTGCGGCTGCAGTGAGGATTCCATGAGCCACGAGCTGTTGCAGCGGGTCGAGCGCATCGAGGCGCAGCTGGCGATCCAGCAGCTGCCGCCGCGCTACGCGGTGGCGGTGGACTCGCGCGACCTGGATGCGCTGGTCGAGCTGTTCGTGCCGGATGTGGATTGCGGCCGCTGGGGCAGGGGGCGCGCCGCGCTGAAGCAGTTCTACCAGCCGACCCTCAAGGACTTCTACCGCAGCGTGCATCAGATCTGCGGCCACGTGATCGAACTGACCGCCGCGGACCAGGCCCGCGGCACCGTTTACTGCCGCGCCGAGCACGAGGACGGCGGGCGCTGGTACGTAATGGCGATCTGCTATTTCGACGACTACCAGCGCGTCGACGGCCAGTGGTGCTTCCGCCGCCGCAAGGAGCGCCACTGGTACAGCGCCGACCATCTGGAGCGGCCCGGCGACGGCCCCGGTTTCCAGCGCTGGCCGCGCTTCGCCGGCGAGCGCCATCAGCCGGCGCTGCCGCAGTACTGGTCGTCCTGGCGGGCCTACTGGCAGGAAGCCGGGGAAGCTGCCGTCGCAGAGGTGACGAAGAAGGCCTGAAAGGCCCTGCTCAGGCGGCCGGCTGCGCCAGCCCGGAAGCCTTCGCCGCGGTCTCGAGCAGCGCCACCCGCAGCTCGTCCTGCCGCGCTTCCAGCCGCTCCGAAGGCGCGCCGATGGTGAGCGCGCCCAGCACTTCGCCGCGCGGGCCCAGCACCGGTGCGGCAAGGGCGCCGCTGTTGGGCATGGATTCGCCGATCGACACCGACCAGCCCTGATCGCGGATGCCGCGCAACAGCTCGCGCAGCTTCTTGACGCTGGTCACGGTGCGCGGGGTGTAGGCCTTGAGCGTGACGTTCTTCAGGTAGCGCTCCTGCCATGCCGGTTCGGCCACGGCCAGCAGCATGCGGCCGGCGGCGGTGCAGTACAGGTGCGCGCTGATGCCGACCTGCATGGCGTAGCGCACCGGCTGCTGGCTTTCGATGACGCTGATGTAGGTGACGCGCGCGGCGTCCTGGTCCAGCACCGCCAGCGACACGGTCTCGCCCGTGCGCCGCCACAGCTCTTCCATCTGGCCCTGGATCAGGCCGGGGAAGGACCAGCGCGACAGGATGCGCGCCGCCAGTCGGAACGAGCGGGCGCCGAGGCGGTAGTAACCCCCATCCATCGTCAGGTAGCCGTCGGCCACCAGCGGCCGCAGCAGGTTGAGCAGGCTGCTCTTGGGCGAGCCCATCTGCGCGCTCAGCGCCGCCAGCGAGGCGCTTTCGCCGCTCGCCGCCAGCGAGTCGAGGATGCGCAGCACGCGGAACAGCGCGCGCGGGCCGCCGGAAATGTCCTCCTCCACCCGCTCCGGTGCGGACGCAGTCTTCTTCGCCGTGGTTTTCGCCATCGTTGAGCCCGTTTGGAAGTCGCAGGAATGCGCGTCCGCGGCGCGGACGGCTGCGCCGAGTATAAGCTATCGGCGGCGTCCGTTTCGGGCGGGAGTCTTTGTTATTCCTGCGGTTTCCGGTGCGTCACTTCTGGCCGAAACAGGGCGGGCGTTTGTCCAGGAAGGCCTTGCGCTTTTCGGCGGCATCCTCGGTGGACTGGGCGATCAGCACGGCGCGGTTCTCGAACTCGATCGCCGCCTCCAGGCTGCCGGCGCCCAGATTGAAGTGCAGCGACTGCTTGGTCAGCCAGATGCCGATGGGAACGTTGACCAGGATGTTGCGGGCCAGCTCCAGCGCCGCCTCCATCAGCTGCTCGTCGTCGACCGCGCGCAGCACCAGTCCGATGCGCTCGGCCTCGTCCGCCAGCACCGGCCGGGCGGTATAGAGGATCTCGGCGGCGCGCTGGCTGCCCACGGCGCGCGGCAGCAGGTAGCTCATGCCCAGCTCGTGGCCGGTGGCGGCGTTGTGGATGGAGTTGACGAACTTGGCGGAGCGCGCCGCCAGGGTCAGGTCCGAGGCCAGGGCCAGCGAATAGCCCATGCCGGCGGCGGCGCCGTTCACCGCGCAGATCACCGGCTGCGGCAGGTTGCGCAGCAGCACCGGAATCTGCCCCAGCTCGGTCACGGCAAACTTCTTGTGCTGCATTTTGCCCACCTGCGGGTCGACCCAGGGCGGCGCGCCCCCGGCCCGCAGGTCATGGCCGGAGCAGAAGGCACGGCCCGCGCCGGTGAGCAGCACCACGCGCGTCGCCGCGTCGTGCTGCAGCTCGCGCAGCAGCGCGATCAGTTCGACATACATGTCGAAGGTGAAGGCGTTGAGCGCCTCGGGGCGGTTCAATGTCAGCCGCTTCACTCCCTCCAGCGGCTGATCGACCAGGATGTTCGCCATGACGGGCTCCGGCGTTGATGGGCTCAATGTTATAGCGGCACGGATGGAGGCGCTCAGCTCACCAGGAAGCCGCCGTCCACCGCCAGGGCCTGCCCGGTGACATAGCTGGCGGCCGGGCTGGCCAGGAACAGGCAGGCGTTGGCGATCTCCTGCGGCGTGCCGATACGGCCCAGCGGCATGCGGCCGGGACCCATCGCCGGGCCTTTCACCTCCAGTCCCGCGGCCGCCAGCGCGGCGGAAGCTTCGCGGGCGCCCTCGGTGGCCACGCCGCCGGGCAGCACCGCATTGACGCGGATGCCGTCGGCGGCGAACTCCAGCGCGGCGACGCGGGTGAGGTTGGTCAGGCCGGCCTTTGAGGCGCCATAGGCGGCGTTGTGATAGACCAGGGCGCGCTCGCCGGAGCAGGAGGAGATGTTGACGATGGCGCCGCCGCGGCCGCCGGCGCGCATCTGCTTCACCGCCTCGCGCACGCACAGGAAGCTGCCGCGCAGGTTCACCGCCTGGATGCGATCCCATTGTTCGGCCTTGAGCTCGAGCAGCGGAATCTTGGGGAAGATGCCGGCGGCGTGCACCAGCACGTCGACGCTGCCGAAGGCCGCGCGCACCTGCTCGAAGCCGGCCACCACCGCGGCCTCGTCGGCGATGTCCACCTGCAGGGCCTGCGCCTTGGCGCCCCTGCCGCGCAGGGCCGCCGCGGCCGCCTCGGCCGCCTCCAGGCTCACGTCCCACAGCGCCACCGCCGCGCCGGCGGCGGCGAACAGGTCGGCCACGGCGCGGCCGATGCCGCGGGCCGCGCCGGTGACCACGGCGGTCTTGCCCTCGAAGCCGAACAGGGTTTGCAGCTGCTGGGTGTCGATCATCGTTTCCTCCTGTGTCTTGTAAGGGGCTGGGCCAGTGTCACGGCCGCCGCAGGGCGATATGGTCGCGCACCATGCGCAGCGAGCGCCGGTGCACCGCGGCCGAGCCGTCCTCGGCGATCCATTGGGTCAGCAGGCCGCCCATGAAGGCGGCGGTGTCATGGGCGCACGCCGCCGGCTTGAGCCCGGGCCGCAGCTGGCGCACCGCCGCGGCGCGGGCGTAGGCGCGCGTCAGCAGCCGGACCAGCGGCGCATGCGGGGCACGGTAGATGCGGTCGAATGCCGGCTCCAGCTCCGCCACGTACTCGCAGCGGAAAGCGACGAGCTGGTGCGCGCGCTTGAGCGCCGGGGTGGCGGCGAGCTTCTCCAGCACCGCCGCCAGGGCCCGCTCGATGCTGCCCAGCGGATCGGCGGGGGAGGCCGGCATCAGCCCGGCATCGACCCCGTCCACCAGCGGCAGCGGCAGCTGGTCGCGCACCGCGAAAAACAGGTCGACCTTGTTGTGAAAGTGCCAGTACACCGCGCCGCGCGTCACGCCGGCCGCCGTGGCCACCTCGTCGAGGCTGGTCCGCGCCACGCCGCGGGCGTGGAACACCTCGCGGGCGGCGTCGATGATCGCCTGGCGGGTTTTGGCGGCTTCGGCCTTGGTCTTTCGCGCCATCGGGTGCGGGTCCGGCTGGGAGGTTGGCCAGTTTACATACAACAATGAATGTATATATAGTAACGGTACAGTATATTTCCGCCGGCGGACAGCCCCGCCCGGCGGGCGAAGAAACGGAGGATGAAGCAATGGGCAGCAGCACCCTGGCTCCGGTCCCGGCCCACGTGGCGGCGGAGCGCGTCTACGACTTCGACATCTTCGATCCGCCCGGCGCGGAGCAGGACTACCACCTGGCGTTCAGGCGGCTGCAGGAGGCCGGCCTGCCCGACATCATCTGGACGCCGCGCAACGGCGGGCACTGGATCCCGATCCGCGGCGAGGACATCCACCATATTTTCAAGGACTACGAGCACTTCTCCTCGCGGGTCAAGTCGGTGCCGAAGGAGCAGTACGACAAGACCGTGCTCAAGCCGATCAACCAGGACCCGCCGGAGCACGGCAAGTACCGCGCCCTGATCCAGCCCTATTTCTCGATGCCCGCCATCCGCAAGATGGAGGACGAGGTGCGGGAGCTTTCGGTCCGGCTGATCGAGGGCTTCAAGCCGAACGGCGGCTGCGAGTTCGTCGGCGAATTCGCCCAGCACCTGCCGATCGGCATCTTCATGAGCATGGTCAACCTGCCCGAGTCCGACCGGCTGCCGTTGCTGCACCTGGTCGACCAGGTGATCAATCCCGGCGAGCGCTCCAAGCAGGAGATCTTCGCCGAGCTGTTCCGCTACGTCGCGGCCAAGGTCGGCGAGCGCCGGCAGGCGCCGGGCGACGACCTGATCAGCAAGGTCTCGACCAGCAGCATCGACGGCAAGCCGATCTCGGTGGAGGACGCCATCGCGGTCTGCACCCTGGTGCTGATCGGCGGCCTCGACACCGTGGCCTCGACCCTGGGCTTTGTCGCCCATTTCCTGGCGCGCCATCCGGAGCACCGCCGCCAGCTGATCGAAAAGCCGCAACTGATCCAGGGCGCGGTGGACGAGTTCCTCCGCCGCTTCGCCGTCACCAATCCGGGGCGCATCGTCGCCCGCGATCATGAATACAAGGGCGTGCGGATGAAGGAGGGCGACATGGTGATGCTGCCCAGCTTCCTCCACGGCCTGGACGACCGCCATTACGACAACCCGGCCGAAGTGCGCTTCGACCGGCCGGTGAAGCCCAACTCTGCGTTCGGCAATGGCGACCACCGTTGCCCGGGCTCCAACCTGGCGCGCGTCGAGCTGAAGGTGTTCCTGCAGGAATGGCTGCCGCGGATTCCCGACTTCCGCATCGCCGAGGGCCAGAAGCCCGGCGTGCGTGCCGGCATCAACGGCAGCTTCTATTACCTGCCGCTGACCTGGGCCAGGCCATAGACGACGCCGGCCGGTATTAATAATACGATACCGTTGCATTAGTCGCGGGTTGGCGGTAGTCTTTCGGCGGAACATCGGAGTCCATGGCGGTGCCGCAGCCCGCGTTGCGGGCGGCGGCCATCGGAGAAGAGCAATGGCCGGCTGAACTTTCCGCAACCGGCCGCCGCTGGACCCACTGCAAACGGAGGAGGCATGACGCGCCCCAGCAACAGCGGCCATGGCGCCGCATGGGTGATCGATCCCGGTCCAGGTCCCGGCGCGCGCCTGGCGTCCGGCCTCGGCGCATCGGGCAGGACGGTGCTTCGGATCAGCGGCGGCCCGGCCGCAGCGGCTTCAGACCTGGCGGCCCGCTTCGACAGCCGCAGCGCCATCGTCGAGGCGCTGCGCGGCGCCGAGGCGCAAACCGGCGCGCCCGGCCTGATCGTCTACTGCGACGTGCCGGCGGAATGCCTGCAGCCGCAGGACTTCGCGGCGATCGGCGTCGGGCGCTGGCACGGCACGTTCCAGGCCGCGCTGCGGCGCAGCCTGTGGGTGCTGCAGGCGGCGGCCGAGGTGCTGGCGGGGCGGCCGGCCGCGCTGGTGATGGTCGGTCCCTCGCTGTCCCTGGTCGGCGCCGCCGGCCTGGTGCCGCTCAGCGCGCTGGCCGAGGGCCAGCGCGCCCTGGTCAAGTCGGCGGCGCGCCAGCTCGGCGCGCGCAAGCTGCGGCTGAACTGGCTGGCGCTGTCGCCGGCGGTGTTCGCGCCGCAACTTGCCGGCGCCGAGCTGCCGCAGGTGCCGGAGCTGGGGCCGCCGCCGCTGCCGCTGGGGCGCGTGCCCGACCTGGAGCACGACGCGGCCGCGGCGCTCGATTTCCTGGGCAGCGCCGCCGGCAGCGCGCTGACCGGGGCCACGCTCAATCTCGACGGCGGGGAGTGGATGCTGCCATGAGCGACCGAATCAGCGACAGGACTCTCGAGGGACGGGTCGCCCTGGTCACCGGCGCCGGCGGCGGCGTCGGCCGCGGCATTGCGCTGGCGCTGGCGGCGGCGGGCGCCAAGGTCACCATCGCCGCGCGGCGCGCCGCCACCGGCGAGGACACCGCGGCCATGATCCGCGGCGAGGGCGGCACGGCGCTGGCGCTGCAGACCGACGTCGCCCGCCGCGAGGACGTGGAGCAGGCCGTGGCCCACACGGTCGAAGCATTCGGCGGCCTCGACATCATGATCCACAATGCTTCGAGCAGCCTGTCCGGCCATCCGGCGCAGCTCGGCGAGATCACCGAGCGGGCCTGGGAGGAGCAGCTCGCGGTCGGCATGGACGGCAGCCTGCATTGCGCCCAGGCCGCGTTCCCGCACCTCAAGCGCAGCGGCCATGGCCGCTATGTCGGCCTGAACTCGGCGTTCGGACTGCACGGCGCCGGCATGAATCCGGTCTACGCCGCGGGCAAGGGCGCGCTGCGCGGCTTCATCAAGTCGCTGGCGCGCGAGTGGGGGCCGCACGGCATCACCGTCAATGCCATCGCGCCCGCGTCCAGCACCGAGGCCGCGGATGCCTTCTTCGAGCAGAACCCCGCCTTGAAGGACGCTTTCCTGCGCAACTTCCCGATGCGCCGCATGGGTCGGCCGCGCCAGGACATCGGCGGCGCGGTGGTGGCGGTCTGCGGCAGCGGTTTCGGCTACGTCACCGGCCAGACCCTGTTCGTCGACGGCGGCCTGATGACGGTGCTTTGAAGAGGTCCGCATGAAACGCCTGCAAGACAAGGTGGTGATCGTCACCGGCGGCGCCTCCGGCATCGGCGCCGGCACCTGCGAGGTGCTGGCGGCCGAGGGTGCCCGGGTGGTGGTGGCCGACCTGAACGGCGAAGGCGCCGAAGCCCAGGCGGCGGCGCTGCGCGCGCGCGGCGGGCAGGCGCTGGCCCTGCCCCTGGATGTGGCCGACGAGCAGTCGGTACGCACCCTGTACGAGCGCGTCTGCGCCGCGCTCGGCGGCGTTGACGGGCTGGTCAACAACGCCGCCAACACGCATCTCTCCAGCACCCGCGACTTCGGCATCGAAGACGCCGACTTCGCCGTGTGGGACGAGATCCTGCGAGTCAGCCTGCGCGGCGTGGCCCTGATGACCAAGCTGGCGATTCCGCTGCTGCGGGCGCGCGGCGGCGGCTCCATCGTCAACCTGTCGTCGGGCGCCGCGTTGCGCGGCGCCGACCGGCCCACGGCCTACAGCGTGGCCAAGGCCGGCATCATCGCCCTGACCCTGAACACCGCGGCCCAGCACGGCAAGGAAGGCATCCGCTGCAACGCCATCGCGCCGGGGCTGATCGTCACGCCGTCCACCGCGCGCACCTATGCCGAGGGACCCTTCGGCGAGATGATGCTGCGCCATCACCTCACGCCGCGGTTGGGCCGGCCGGACGACGTGGCCTGGGCCATCGTCTGGCTGATGTCCGACGAGTCCGGCTTCGTCACCGGGCAATGCCTCGGCGTCGACGGCGGGCTGCTGTCGCACCAGCCGTACTGGGCCGAGATGCGCCTGCAGGCGCCGCCGGAGAAGTCCCGCGCTCCCTAGGACGCGAGCCGCGGGAGCGGCGATGGAACTTTGCGGCGAACGGGGACAGCGGGATTGCGGCGGCCGGTGCCACGCCGCCGTTGGAAATACGCGACATAGGGGAGGGTGGGATGGGGCGCAAGCTCTTGGGGCGGAATCTGCTGGCCAAATACCGGCCGATCGTGCTGGCGATCACCGGATTTTTGATCTGTGACCTGACGGTGCTGGCGCTGAACCTGTACTCCGCGACCCGCGCCGAGGCCAACGCCGTGCTGCTGAACTTCACCCGCCAGGCGCGCGAGACGGCGATGGAAATCCCGCGCCTGACCGCCGACCTGCGCGTGCTGGAGCTCAGCGACACGCGGCTCGACGCCGCTGCCGCCGACGACCTGCGCAAGGCGGTGACCTCGTTCAGCCGCATCCTGCAGGTGTTGCGCGACGGCGGCGAGGCCGAGGACGAACAGGGCAACCGCTTCCGGGTCGAGCCGTTGCGCTCGGAGGACGCGCGCAAGCGCCTCGAGGACATCAGCGTGCACTGGGCCGAGCCGAAGGAACACTTCGACACCATCCTCAAGCAGCCGTCGTTCCAGGGCAACGACATCAACGAGATGTATTCCTACGCAACCCTGTTCTCCGAGACTCTGTACGATTCCAGCACCGCGCTCATCGCCGACGCGCAGAACGAGGTGCGGCGCGCCACCCTCCGCCTGCAGCTGGCGCAGATCGGCGGCTTCAGCCTGGCGCTGATCAACTTCGTCTACACCATCTTCATGTCGCTGCGCAGCCTGGTGGCCAACGACCGGCGCCTGCTGCAGGCGCAGCAGGAAACCGAGGAAATCCTCGCCAACGTGCGCGAGGGCCTGTTCCTGCTCGACCCGAAGCTGTGCGTCGGGGGCAAGTATTCGGCCTCGATGCAGGAAATATTCCGCGAGCCGATCGCGCCGGGCGCCGACTTCCTGGCCATCCTCGGCCGCATGGTGCCGCCGGCCACCCTGGAAAGCGCCCGCGACTACCTGCAGCTGCTGTTCGGCGATCGCGTCAAGGAAGCGCTGGTGCAAACCCTCAATCCGCTGTCCGAGGTGGAAGTGCAGGCCGGCGCGCAGAGCCGCTTCCTCAGCTTCCAGTTCAACCGCGTGATCGAGGGCGGCGCCATCTCGCACCTGCTGGTCACGGTGCAGGACGCGACCTCGCGGGTGCAACTGGCGGCGGAGCTGCAAGTGGCCAAGAGCCGCGCCCGCAGCGAGCTGGAAGTCTACCTGCGGCTGTTCGGCAAGGACGTTTCGGCGCTGCGGCGCTTCCACGACCAGGCCCGCGCCACGCTGGCGCAGATCAATGACCGGCTGCGCGCCGCCTCCGAGCGCGGCGTGGAGAGCTACGACAGCCTGGTGCGCATGGCTTTCCGCGGCGCGCACACCATCAAGGGCGAGGCCGCGGCCGTGGGACTGGACCTGTTCGAGGCCCTGGCCCATGAGTTCGAGAACGAGCTGGCGCAGTTGCGTGACCGCGGCAAGCTGGGTGGCGAGGACATGCTCAAGCTCACCGTGCGGCTCGACGAGTTGTTCGAGCGCCTGGCGATCCTGCCGCCGATCATCCAGCGCCAGGCCGCGATCCAGCCCGGGACAACGCCGGCCGCAGGCGCCGAAACGGCCGGCTTCGCCGGCAGCATCCGCGCCCTGTGCGAGCGCCTGGCGCGCAGCCAGGGGAAAAAGGTGCGGCTGGTGGCGGATCTGGCGGCGCTGTCCGAGGCGCCGGAGCCGCTGGTCCGCCACCTCCGCGAACTCAGCCTGCAACTGGTGCGCAATGCCGTCAGTCACGGCATCGAGACGCCGCAGGAGCGCCTCGGCGCCGGCAAGCCGGAGACCGGCACCGTGCTGCTGCACTGTGCGCGCAGCGACGACGAAAGCCTTGAATTCTCGGTCCGCGACGACGGCCGCGGCCTCGAGCCCGGGCGTATCCGCGCGGCGCTGTTGCGCGACGGCCGCTGCAGCGAACAGCAGCTCGGCACGCTGTCGGACCGCGAGGTGGTCATGAAGATCTTCGAGCCGGGCTTTTCCACCCAGGCCGCCGCGGACGCCGACAGCGGCCGCGGCGTCGGCCTGGACATCGTCAATGAAGCGGTGCGCAGCCTCGGCGGCAAGCTGCGGCTGAGCTCGCGGCCGCAGCAGTTCACCGAGTTCTCGATCCGCGTCGAGGCCGCGACGGCCATGTCATGAAGTTGCTGATCGTCGATGACTCCAACGTCATCCGCCAACGCATCGCGCGCACGGTTGCCGACCCGCGCCTGCCGGCGATCGAAGTGGTCGGCATGGCCCGCAACGGCGTCGCCGCCATTGCCATGTTCAACCTGCACAAGCCACAGCTGGTCACCATGGATCTGACCATGCCGGAAATGGACGGCGTGCAGTGCACCGAGCGCCTGACCTCGATCGACCCTGCCGCCATGATCCTGGTGGTCTCGGCGCTCAGCGACAAGGCCACCGCCATCAAGGCCCTGCAGAAGGGCGCGCGCGGCTTCCTCTACAAGCCCTTCACCGACGAGCAGCTGATCACCGCCCTGCTCGAGCTGGTTAGTTGAGCGGATGCCCATCCAGGCTTATTTATGAGCGATCTCAAAGAGGAAGAAATCCGGGTATTCGTCGATGCGGTGACGCACTACTTCGCCCAGTTGACGACGGACCGCCCGCAGGTTCGAGGGGCCTACCTGGGGGCGGGCGATGTCCGGCCGCCCAGCCTGGGCTTCTCCGGCCTGATCCCGATCTCCGGCGGTTTCCAGGGCAGCGTCTACGTCTCGGCGCCGCGCGCCATGCTGCGTCATCTGCTGGTGGCGGCGCAGGAGTCGAGCCAGTCCGACGAGAATCTGCTCGACCTGGTCGGCGAGGTGGCCAACACCATCGCCGGCAACGCGCGGCGCTTTTTCGGCGAGCGGATGGAAATCGCCGTGCCGGTCACCATCGCCGGCCACGCCGACACCATTCGGCCGCGTTGCCGGACCCGGCCGTACATCATCACGGTGGAGTGGAAGGGCTATACCGCGCAGCTGGTGGTGGATATCGACCGCAAGGAGTAGCGGCCGTCCGCCCGGGCCTGTGACCGGTCAGGTTCCGGAGGCACGCCGCCGCGGCGCGGCCGAGACCTCCAGCTTCCTCAGCAGGCGGCGCAGGCTGCGCGCGAGCTGGGCCCGCTCGGGCTGCGGCAGCTCGAAGAACGCAGCGTAGTTGCCGCCCATCTGCTCGCGCACCACGCGGTCGTTGACCGCGATGCCTTTTGCGGTGAGGCGCACCACGCTGGCGCGGCCGTCCTGCGGCGACGGCAGGCGCTTCACCAGGCCGCGCCGCTCCAGCAGATCGAGCCGTTGGCTCATGCCCGGCGGGGACAGCACCGCGATCCGGGACAGCTCCGCGGCCGTGCTCTCATGTGGCGGCCCGAGGCGGCGCAGCGTGCCGAGCACGATGATGTCGGTGCGGCTGATGCCGTGGTGAGCGGCGCTGCGGCTGCCGAGCTTGTCCATCACCCGGCCGATCAGCATGAGCCGGGCGATCAGCGCCACGGTGGCCGCGTCGTACTCGGGCCAGAGCTCGCGCCAGCGCTCGAGTGCGGCGTCGACGTGGTCGCGTTCATCCGTATCCGCCGGCGGCTGGTCCTGCGCGGCGAGCGCCTGCTCGTGCAGGACCCGGAAGTGCTCCTCCAGCCGCCCGACGGTTGCCGGGCGCACGCGATAAATGACCTCGCGGCCGCTGCGCCGGCCTTCCGCCAGCCCGGCATCGCTGAGGACCTTCAGATGCTGCGAGACCGCCGAGCGCGACACCGGCAGGGGCGCGGCGATCTGGCCCACGGTTTGCGGCCCTTGCATCAGGCTTTCGAGCACGGCGCAGCGCGTGGGGTCCGCCAGGATCTGCAGCAGGCCGGCGACGGTGTTCATGAGTGTGGTTTGGAACAGGTAAGGCTGGGGCCTGCTGACGCTGCGTGGAACACGGCGACCGGTTGGTTGGCGGGCCTAAATTAGCACGACTTGCGGAGCTCGAATAAAAAAACCCTCTCCGCCAAAGGCGGAGAGGGCGAGAGGGGCCCAAGGGCCGGGAGAACGGTTGATTCAGTAACGGTAGGACAGGGCGGCGCCGACCACGCGTCTTTGGCCGAAGGCGGCGAGATTCGACTGCGTGCCCGGCGCGGTGCCGGCGGTGCTGTAGTTGAACACCTCGTAGCTCTTGTCGGTGAGGTTCTGGCCGAACAGCATCAGGTCCATGCTGCCGCTGTCGGCGCCGACCTTGATGCCGGCCAGGCCGAAGCGGGCGTTGACCAGGCCGTAGCCGGGGATCTCCAGCGGCGTGTTCGGCACGCCGAAGTAGCCGCTGGTGCCGTTGAGGTCGACATTGGCGCGCCACGTGCCGTAACTGGTCTTGAGGAAGTCGTACAGCGCCGAGACCGAGCCCGAGAACGCCGGCAGGTTCACCACGTTGTTGAACTGCGACACGCCGCTGCCGCCGCCGGGTGGCGGGAACGGATTGCTGGCGGCCGGCTGGTGGCCGTGGTAGTAGGCGCCGTTGACACTGATGGTGAGGCCATCCACCGGCACGAAGGAGCTGTCCAGTTCCACGCCGCGGATCTGGATGGTGGGGCCGTTGAAGAACTCCACGGTCGAGGTGCTGGCGGTCTGCACGCTCTGCTGCGGACCTTTCCAGCGCGTATAGAAGGCGGCGACATTGACGCGCGCGCGATGGCCCCAGAATTCCGACTTCTCGCCCAGCTCGAACGAGGTCGCCGAATCGGCCTGGGCCGGGTTGAGGGTCTGCGAAGCCAGGCCGAAGGCGGCAGCACGGTAGCCGGTGGAATAGCGCAGGTAAGTGGACTGGCTCCTGGTCCAGTCATAGGACGCCACCGCCAGCGGCAGCGAGCGCCGCTCGGTGATCGAGGCCGGGTCACAGGGGCACTTCTGGCCCTGCACCACCTGGCCGGTGCTGGGATCGACTTGTCCCGGCACCGGGGCTGGCGCGCCCTGCACCGCGGGATAGGTGGGGGTCTGCCAGACATAGCCCACCGGCCGCACCACGCGCTTCTCGTCCATCCCCAGGCGCAGGCCGCCGGTCAGCGCCAGCTTGCGGTCAAGGAATTCCGGACGCCACACCAGATTGACGTAGCCGGCGGCGGAAATGTTTTGCACGTCCGCGCCGCTTTCCACCGCGCTGCCCAGCGCAAGGGGCGGATTGAGCGTGACCGGCGTGCCGAGCGAGGCGATCGGCAGGAAGCCGGTGGCCGGGTCTCCCAGGGTGGCGCTGGGGAACGCCAGGCCGAAGTAGGTATTGTCGACCTGGGCGCCGCGTTCGTTCATGAAGAACAGGCCGGCGGTCCACTGCAGGTTCTTCTCGGTGCCGATGAATTGGAACTCCTGCGAGAACTGCTTGTGCTGGATGTCGTAGGTGACGGTGGGCGCCGTGATCACGCCCAGATCCGGCCGGCCGAGGAACAGGGCGGGGAGCGTGGAGGATGGCGAGGCGGTGTTGTAGTCCAGCGAGGAGTCGTCGCGGTAGGCCGTGATGGACTTGAGGGTCAGCCGGTCCGAGACGAACCAGCTCGCCGTGATGTGATTCTCGACGAACTGCTCGTTGTTGAGCGGGCGGTACACCGGGTAGGGCAGGGAATCGGCGCGCGTGGTGCCGGGTGTCCACACCGAGGTCGTATAGGGATCGCTCGAACTCAGCAGCTGGTTGTAGGCGCCGGTGGACTGCGAGCGGATATACACGCCGGCATAGTCGATGCTGATGCTGTCCGTCGGGTCATAGCGCAGCGCCAGGCGCTCACCGGCGGCCTTCACCCGGCCGAAGTTCTCTTCCTGGCCGGTCGCCGTGGTGCCGGTATAGGTCTGGTTGCCGTTCGCCACCAGCCCGCCCGGGTTCTTCTGCCAGCCGTTGCTGTCGGTATTGATGATGTCGATCTTTGCCGCCACGTCGCCGATGCGCGGCAGGTCGACGTGGGCGATCGCCTTGTAATAGCCGAAGCTGCCGCCTTCGATCTGCGAGCGGATGCCGAAGCGGCCGGTGGGCCGCTTGGAGTTGACCTGCACCGCGCCGCCCATCGCGTTCTTGCCGAACAGCGTGCCCTGCGGGCCGCGCAGCACCGACAGGCTGTCGATCTCGGTGAGGTCGAGCACCGCACCCTGCTGGCGGCCGTTGTAGATGTCGTCGATATAGATCGGCACCGGGTTCTCGGTGGAGATGTCCGTGCCGTTGGGGTTGATAAAGCCGCGAACGCCCACCTCGATGGTGGTCGGATTGCCGGCGAACTGCTCGAGCTTGAGCGTGGGAACCGCGCCGGAGACCAGCCCGCTGAGTCCGGTGATGCCGCGGTCCTGCAGCTCCTGCGAGCCTATGGCGGTGATGGCCAGAGGCACTTTCTGGGCGGACTCGGAACGTTTGGTGGCGGTGACCACCACTTCCTGGATGCCGCCCACCTCCATCGGCTGCTGCGACACGGGTGGAGGTGCGGCGGCGCTGCCCTGGGCCTGCGCCGCCGCGAGTGGAGCGGCGCTCGCGAACATGCTGCCGATCGCCAGGCTCATCAGCGAACGGCGCAAGCGGCCTGCGTCGGTGGAATTGGAACTGCGCTGGTTATACATCTCTCCTCCCATGATCGAAAATGCTGCTGAAAATTGACTGCCTGGCCCTCATGGCGGGGATATCCCCGGTCTTCCGTGCCGGGGCTGTGTAGTTCGCGCCTCAGTGATGCCGCGCGAGAATCGCCCACAGGCCAGCCAGGTCGGCGGCTCCGCCGCCGCCCTGCACCAGCTTGAAAGTCTGCAGGGCCTTGTCGAGCTCGCCGGCCAGGTAGTAGCCGTATCCGGCGTGCAGCAGCGCTTCGTCGGAGTGCTTGAAGTTGCCCTTCCTGAGTCCCTGGTCGAGCAGGGTCACGCCCTGCTCCTTGTGGCCGCCGGCGATGCAGTCCAGGCCGGTGTTGATCAGCCCGTCGCCGTAGGGCAGGGCCGCGGCCTGCGCGGACCCCTGGGCCATGCCGGCCTTGTCCTCGGCCACCTGCTTTTCCACCAGTGCTTTGAGCCGCTGGTGGCGTTCCGCCTCGGCGCCGCTGCCCAGCGCGCCCTTGGCGAAGCCGCGGCCGAGCAAGGACTGCGCCTCGACAGGCTGGCCGGCCTGGAGCGCCAGCTGCACCGCCTCGACATAGTCCTGCGCCGAGTCGAGGTTGTCGGTGGCCAGGCGCAGGCGGTCGGCGTCGAGCGAGAAGCGGTCCGAAAAGCCGCCCTTGCCCTGGATGCGCGCGATCAGGTCGGCCCAATACGACTTCTTGGGAGCGTAGGTCACCAGCTGCTGCAGCGCCGCGACGTAGCCGGCCGTGTCGTCCTGCTTCAGCGCGCAGCTCGCCAGCAGCTGCAGCTGCTGCTCGGTGGGTGCGGCGCCGGCCTTTTCCGCGGCGGCGATCTGCGCGCGGATCTCGGTCGCGGCCTCGGCATATTTGCCCTGCAGGTACAGGGCCTGGGGATACAGCGCGAGGATCTGCGGATCGCTGCCTCCGTCGGCCTTGTAGCGCTGCAGCGCCTCGATCGCCTTGGGGTAGCTCTGCGCGCGGTAGTAGAGCTGTGCAACGGTGGTTTCGATCCTGCCCTGGTCGGCCGCCGGCGACTGGCCGGAGGCGAGCACCGCTTCGAACGCCTGTGCCGCCCCGAGGCTGTCGCCGGCGGCGAGCGCCGCCGACGCGCGCATGCGCGCGACCGTGTATCTCTCGTACGGCGTCAGGGCGCCGGCCTTTTCGGCGTCGTCGATCCTGGCGTTGGCCTCGGCGAATTTCTTCGCCTTGAGGTCTTCCTGCGCCTGCTGCAGCGGCTTGCCGACTTCGGGGCGCAGGGCTGGCCCGTCGGCCCGCGCCGCGCCGGACGCAGCCAGGGCGGAAAAGCTCAGCAAGGCGAGGGCGAAAAGCTTGCGCATCGGGAACCTCCGCGGCGGATCAGGGGCCGGAACCGGCGAACTGCTCGTTGCCGACCAGGCCGATGGAATGGATGCCGAGGCGCTGCGCCGAGGCCATCACCTCGGCGACATAGCGGTACTCGACCAGGCTGTTGGGGCGCACGTGGAATTCCGGCTGCGGATCCTGCTGCGCCGCCTGCGCCAGGCGGCTTTCCAGCGTGGCGCGGTCGGGGATGGTGTTGCCGTCCCACAGGATGGTGCCGTCGAAGTCGACCTCCACGTTCACCACCGGCGGCGGCCGGGTCTGCGGCGGATGGGCGTTCGCATCGGGCAGGTCCAGCTTCACGGCGTGGGTCTGGATCGGGATGGTGATGATCAGCATGATCAGCAGCACCAGCATCACGTCGATCAGCGGCGTGGTGTTGATGTCCACCATCACCTCCGCATCCTTGTCCGCGGGTCCGATGTTCATGGCCATGGGCGTTTACCTTCAGGCGCGGGGCGGCGGTTCGGTGACGAAGCCGACCTTGGCGATGCCGGCGCGCTGGCAGTCGAACACGACCTGGCCGACGGCCTTGTAGCGGGTCTTCTGGTCGGCGCGGATATGCACGACCGGCTGCGGCTGCCGCACCGCCGCCTCCTTCAGCCTGCCCAGCAGGGCGCCGTTGTCCGGCAGCGGCTGCTCGTTCCAGAACACTTCGCCCTCGGCGTTGACGGCGATGGTGATGTCCTCGGGCCGGGTCTGGTTGGGCTGGTTGAACTCCTTGGGCAGCTGCAGCGGCACCGTGTGCGTCACCACCGGGATCGTGATCAGGAAGATGATCAGCAGCACCAGCATCACGTCGACCAGCGGCGTGGTGTTGATCGAGGCATTCAGTTCCTCCTCGTCGCCGGACGAGGAGCCGATCTGCATGGCCATCGCCGCCGCCCTCCCTAGACCGCCGCCGCGCGGACGCGCGATGCGGCGTGCGGCACGGCGGCCGCGTTGCGGACCTGTTCGCCGACACGGGCGCCGGACAGCAGCACCGAGTGGAGATCGGAGGAGAAGGCACGCACCTTGTCCATCGCATTCTTGTTGCGGCGGACCAGCCAGTTGTAGCCCATCACCGCGGGGACGGCGACGGCCAGGCCGATGGCGGTCATGATCAGGGCCTCGCCCACCGGGCCGGCCACCTTGTCGATCGAGGCCTGGCCGGCGATGCCGATGGCGGTGAGCGCGTGGTAGATGCCCCAGACGGTGCCGAACAGGCCGACGAACGGGGCGGTGGAGCCCACGGTGGCCAGCACCGCCAGGCCGCCCTGCAATTTGCTCTGGATCTCCTCCACGGCGCGGTTGACGGACAGCGTGATCCAGGTGGAGAGGTCGATTTGCTCGACCATGGTGCCCTCGTGGTGCTGGCTGGCGGCGCTGCCGCGCTCGGCCACATACCAGAAGGCGCTGCCGCTCTTGAGCTGGCCGAGGCCATCCCTGACCGAGCCTGCGCTCCAGAATTTCTGGTTGGCCTGCTTGTGCTGCTGGAACAGGCGCGACTGGTCGATCACCTTCATGATCATGATGTACCAGGTGCCGGCCGACATGATCAGCATCAGCACCAGCACGAAGCGGGCGACGAAGTCGCCGCCTTTCCACAGCGCGTCGAGACCGTAGGGATTGCTGACCGTCTCGACATTGCCATCGGCGCCGGCCATGGCCGGCAGCAGCAGGCCGGCGGCCAGCAGCGCGGCGGGTAGCAGTTTCTTGAATCCGGTTCGCATCGACATACGACTCTCCTCTGGGGAAGGCTGCGCGCGGCGGCCTGCTAATTGAGCTTCCAGGTGTATTTGATGGGCGCCCAGGACTCCTCGGGCTTGCCATCGACGGTGCCGGGCGTGAAGCGGCAGCTGCCCAACGCATCACGCGCCGCCTCGTCCAGGCGCGGATAGCCGCTGGACCTGGCGATCCTGCTGTCCTTGATCCGGCCGTCGACGCCGATCAGGAACTGAAGCACCACCGTCCCGGCTTCGCCCAGGCGCTGCGACGCGGCCGGATATTCGGGCTCGGCGCAGCCGTGCTTGGCGTCGATCACCGCGGCTACCCGCACCGCCTGATGCACCGGGGGCGGCGGCGCTTCCACCGGCTTCTCGGTGGTCACCGCGGTGATGGCGGTGCTGCGCTCCGCCTGCGCTTGGCTGATGTTGATTTCCGGCGGCGGAATGTAGGGCGGGGGAGGTTCCTTGAAGGTCGGCGGCGGAGGCGGGGGAGGTTCCTTCGGCGGCGTGACTTCCTGGAGGATCTTGGTCTCGATCGGCGCCGGCAGCACCTCGATGGCCTTGCGCGCCAGGCCGGTGACCAGGGCGTAGATCACCAGCACGTGCAGCAGCACGACGCCGCCGAGCCCGTAAAGGCGCGGGCTGGAATCCTGGCGTTGGCCGAATAGCATCCGCTTCTCCTCCGAAGCTTAGGTCCTGGTCGCTCCGGGTCTGGCCCGACTGCGCCGCCTTTATGATCCGGTGTAGGTGAATTATGAATTCATGTACACCGTTCGTATAATCGAACACTACGCCAAAAATTTTAAGGCCACAAGCCCTTTTTGTCGGGTCGCCGGAATTGCCGGCACCGCCCGCGCTTCGGCGCCGGGCCAATGCTGACGGGCAATCGGCGCGGAAAGGCGTTCGGCACCGCCCGTCGGCGCATTTATCAATATTCGAACATCATTCGAAAATCGGATATAACTTGCCCGGACCCCGGCCGCCACGGCGGCGGCGGCACAGGTGCCCATTGAGCCGGCCGGACCGGCACGGAGGAGAGAGATGAAGCAGAGCCCCGACATCGCAGCCACGCCGGATCCCGCCGCCTATCCGCGCTATGTGCTGGGTGTGCTCCTGGCGGTGTATGCGCTGCACCACATGGACCGCCAGGTCGTCACCTTGCTGCTCGAGCCGATCAAGCACGAATTCGCGCTCAGCGACGGCAGCCTCGGCTTCCTGGCCGGGCTGTGTTACGCCGTGGCCTTCGCCGCCGGCGGCGTGCCGCTGGGCCTGCTGGTGGATCGGGTGCACCGGGTGCGCCTGCTGGCGCTGCTGATCGCGGTGTGGAGCGGCCTTACCGCGCTGTGCGGCCTGGCCGGCAGCTACCTGTGGCTGGTGCTGGCGCGCATCGGCGTCGCCACCGCCGAGTCCGGCGCCACCCCGACCAATCTGTCGGTGCTGTCCGATTATTTCGGGCCGAAACGGCGGCCGATGGCAGTGGGCGTCTACATGATGGGGCCGCATCTGGGCACGGTGATCGGTTTTGCCGTGGCGGCGCTGGTGGCCCAGCACTGGGGCTGGCGCGCCGCCTTCTTCGTCGCCGGCCTGCCCGGGCTGCTGCTGGCGGCGCTGGTGCTCGGCTCGGTGCGCGAGCCGCCACGCGGCGGCAGCGAGCCCCAGGCCGGGCCGGGCGCGGCCGAGGAGCCGGTGCCGCCGCTGCGCACCACGCTGGCGCTGATCGCCGGGCAGCGTGCCCAGCGCCATGCCATCGCCGGCGTGGTGCTGGCCATGTGCGTGGCGGCGGGCCTGGCCGCCTGGCAGGCCCCATTCCTGGTGCGCAGCTTCGGCGTGGACCTGAAGGCGGTAGGCTTGTCGCTGGCGTTCGCGGTGGCCACCTGCGGCGCGGCCGGCGCCTGGCTCGGCGGCTGGCTGGCGGCGCGGGTGGGGCGGCAGGACGCGGCGCGCGTGCCCCGGCTCACCGCCGCCTCGATCGCTCTCACTATCCCCGCCGCCTTGTGCGCGATCTTCGCCGGCAGCTTCCCGCAGGCCATCGCCGGCTTCGCCCTGCAGAACTTCTTCGTCGCGATGAGTGCCGCCTCCGGCTATGGCCTGTGCCTGTCGCTGTCCGGCGTGCGCACCCGCGGCGCCACCATGGGCCTGCTCCAGGTGCTGTCGAACGTGGTCGGCTACGGCGTGGGGCCGCAGCTGGTCGGCCTGCTCAGCGACCATCTGCCGCAGGCCGCACATGGCGGCAGCCTGGTCTATGCCATGGCCCTGCTCAACCTGATCAGCCTGTGGGCCCTGGCGCACATGCTGATCGCCGCGCGCTGGACGCCTGGCGAACTGCAGCGCCTGCGGGCGGAATCCATGGCTGCGGCCTGAGCGCGCCGGCCGCAATCACCACCAGAGGCGGAGACGCTGCACCTGGGCGCGGCCGTCGCGGTCTTGGTGTCCGCGCCGGGGTTTCTCAGTGAGTGCCAGAAGCACGCGTGGCCGCATCCAGCAGGGCATCGCGCAGTTCTTCCAGGCCGGCTTCCAGGCGATCTGCCGGCGCACCCACCACCATCGCCGCGGCGACCTTGCCGTCGGGGCTCAGCACCGGCGCGGCGATGGCTCCGCTGCGCGGCATCGATTCGCCGATGGAAACCGAATAGCCGTGGACGCGAATCCATTCCAGGATGGCGCGCAGCACCGCCGGGTCGGTCACGGTGCGCGGGGTGTAGGCTTTGAAGCCGGCGTTGCGCAGGTAGCGTTCGCGCCATTCCTCTTCGGCGTGGGCCAGCAGCAGCCGGCCGGCGGCAGTGCAGTAAAGATGGGCGCTGAGGCCCACGCTGAGCGCGTAGCGGACCGGCTGGAGGCTGTCGATGACGCTGACGAAAGTGACGCGTTCCGCCTCGGCATCCATCACCGCCAGGGCCACGCTTTCGCCGGTTTTCTGCCACAGCTTTTCCAGGTGGCTCTGAACCACCTGCGGGAATGACCAGCGCGCGACGATGCGCGCCCCCAGCCGGAAGGCGCGCGGCGCAAGCCGGTAGTGGCCGCCGGCCAGCGACAGGTAGCCATCCGCCACCAGGGGGCGGAGGAGGTTCAGCAGGCTGCTCTTGGGCGAACCGAGGCTGACGCTGAGGCCCGCCAGGGACAAGCCCGACGCACTCCCGGCCAGCTGATCGAGGATGCGCAGCACCCGCGACAAGGCGCGCGGTCCTCCTCCCGTGTCTTCCTCGATACGCGGCGCCGCCTGGGCCGTGCCGGATGCATCCGGAACACCGGGCTTCCTGGTCTGTTTCACACTGTTCCTCCAGATCACCGCCAGCCGCCGCGGCGTCGTTTTCAGTGTTGTGTACAGAAAATTGTATACTGTTCAATATACTGCGCCATGGCGCGCAGCAAGACAACCTGCCCGGCAGGCGGGTGCGGCCGCGGTTTTCCGCGGAACTGGGGAAATCCGGCAGGCGGGGCGCCGGCTCAGCGGGATGCTGGAGCCGGCGGGTTCGGTCCTCAGTCGACGATGGTCGCCGTCCTGCGCTCGCGGCCCAGCGCCGGATCGAGGTAGCGGCCAAAGCCGTAGTCGCCGAGCAGGGTGGTGCGCTGGGCGCGGCGGCGGACATGGAAGGGGACGCCGGCGGCGCTGTGGATCACCCGCCAGTTGTCCCACACGATCACGTCGTTTTCCCGCCACTTGTGGAAGTACGAGTAGCGGCTGTCCACCAGGCAATCGGCCAGCTCGCGCAGCAGCGCGTCGCTTTCCGCGGCATCCATGCCCAGCACGTGCTTGGCGTGCATCGGCGACAGTTTCAGCACCTTGCGGCCGGTCTCGGACTGGGTGATGACCAGCGGATGCACCACCGGTGGGAAGTCGTAGCGCTTGAGCTGCTCGGCGGATTCGGGGTCGTTCTTGAGATTGACCAGGTCGCGCGGGAAGCCGTATGGATTCTTCTCCATATGCGGCGTGAAGTGGTAGACCACTTCCAGGCCTTCGATGCGCCGCTGCAGGGCCTGTGGCAGCCGCGTGTAGGCGGCGATGCCGTCGATGAAGCCGGTCTCGCCGGCCTCGGTCGCCGGCTCGATCATGCGTAGCACGGCGCCGCGCACGATCACCGGCATGAACGCCTGGTCCCAGTGCCAGCCGAGCCAGCCGGCGCGCTCGGCGCCGTTGACCCGCATCATGGTGCCGGGTGCCTTGCGGTTGGCCGGATCGTATTTCAGCTCCATCAGGTAAGGATTGCTTTCCAGGTTGAGGTCCCGGGTGGCCGACGGTTCCAGCTTGCCAAAGCAGCGGCTCAGGCGCAGGTGGGCCTCGGCGGAGCGGCAATCGCGGAACAGCAGGATGCCGCCGCGGATCCAGGCGGCGCGGATCTCCTCCTGGGTGGCAGTGTCGAGATCCTGCTCCAGGTCCACGCCCGAGACTTCCAGGCCGATGTGAGGGGAAAGCGGGTGGGTTTCGATGCGCATCTGCAGCCTCCTCCGATGGCGGACGACAGTTCTGGGTTGCCGTCTTGTTCTGTTATAGGAACAACAAGCGAAATATTGAATAACCATCCGGCCCACTGTCAAGCGGTAAAGCCATTGTCTACACGTTAGCAATAGCTAACGTATGCAGGAGTGAATGGCTGTAACAATGGCATGAATATCCTTTGGTTAGATGTATGATCAATAAAGTTACGGCGCCGTTGACATGATTGACGATGAAGTTTAAGTTGTAAATCAAATCGACGGCGAGTTGCCTTGCGCCGCCCCTACAGCAGGAGGAGAGACGTGATCCCCGTTCGCCAGCAGTTGCTCGATGCCATCACCGATCCGGACCAGGCCTACGACACGCCCGCCAGCACCCTGGCCCCGCTGCAGCTGCAGGCGGCGCAGGAGCTGTTCGAGTTGCGCCGCAGCCAGATTCCACTGGTCGGCAAGCGCGCCGCGGACGCCGGCGTCGCCTCGATCCGCAGCCTGGACGACCTGGTGCCCCTGCTGTTCGCGCATACCGTGTACAAGTCCTACCCGGCCTCGTTCGTCGAGCAGGGGCGCTGGGACCGGATGCTGCAGTGGCTGCAGACGCTGTCGGTGGAGAGCACCGCCAATGTCGACGTGCGCGGCGTGCAGGACGTGGACCAGTGGATCGACCGCCTGTGGGATGCCGGCCACATGGTGCTGGCGACCAGCGGCTCCAGCGGCAAGGTGTCCTTCCTCAACCACACCCGCGGCGACCAGCGCACCAAGACGCGGCATTTCAGGCACAGCGTCAACTGGCCGTATGTGAAGCCGAGCCGGGAGCGCGCCGTGTTCTGGCTGGGGCCGATGCAGGGGCCCAACAGCGCCATCGAATCGGCCCACATCAGTGCCGAGAACTGGGGCAGCCCCGGCAACGTCTTCGCCTTGACCGACGAGCCCTTGCGCATCTCCGAGGTCAGCCGCATGGCCGCACTGCGCAAGAAGATGACCGAAGGCAGCGCCACGCCGGGCGAGATTGCCGCGTTCGAAGCCGAGGCGGCGCTGAAGGGCGCCAAGGCGCAGGCGCAACTGCGCGAGCTGGCGGTGAAGATCATCGAGCGCCGTCACGAGCCGATGCTGATCAGCGGCCTGTGGGCGCAGCACATGGCGATCATCCGCCAGGCACGCGAGATGGGCGTCGGCGACGGCGAATTCCATCCGCAGACCATCATCAACGCCGGCGGCGGCATCAAGGGCATCGCGCTGCCGCCGGATTACAAGGAGCAGGTGGCGCGCTTCTACGGCGATGTCATCCGGCCCGGCGCCTACGGCATGACCGAGTTGGCCCAGGTGCTGCCGCGCTGCGAGGCGGGTCGCTACCATCGCGCGCCGGCGCTGATCATGCTGGTGCTGGACCAGCCGGGCGAGCGCCTGCTCAAGCCGGAAGACGCCACCGACGGCATGGCCGAGGGGCGCTTCGCTTTCCTCGATCTGGCCTATGAAGGTCGCTGGGGCGGCATCATCACCGGCGACAAGGTCACCATCGACTTCCGCGACCGCTGTCCCTGCGGCCGCAGGGGTCCGACCCTGCTCGACAACATCTCGCGCTATGCCCAGAGCGGTGGCGACGATCACATCGGCTGCGCCGGCACCATCGATGCCTACATCCGCGGCGCGGTGGCCGCATGAGCAGCGCCGCCCCCAAAACGCCGGTGGTGCCGGTCTGCCATGTGGTCAAGGGCGTGGCCGTGCCCGGCGGCGAGCTGAGCTACGGCCGCTTCGCCACGCCGGCGCTTGACCTCGACGCGCTGGTCTGGCCGCGGCGGCAGCCGCCGCCGGCTTTTGCCGTGCCGCTGGCCGAGATCATGGACATCCTGGTGGAAACCGGCCGCTGGCTCAGCGCCGACCCGCAGGGGCTGGTGCAGGAGGCTCTGGACTATTCGGTGCAGACCAGCCCGCTGCCGCGGGACGTGCTGGAGCGCTCGTACGGCAGCCTCGGCCGGCTGTTCGACCGCAAGGTGATGGAATTCGAGGTGCAGCAGGCTTTCGGCGGCGCCGACGTGCTCGACGGCTGGCGCGAAGTCGCTGCGCCCAGCGGCCGGCGCCACCGTGTGCGCACCTTTCCGCCGCGGCTGGTGCACGTCATCGCCGGCAATGCGCCGGGCGTGGCGGCGCAGTCGGTGATTCGCGGCGCCCTGACCAAGGGCGTGCACCTGCTGAAGATCCCGTCCAACGATCTTTTCACCGCCAGCGCGGTGCTGCGCGGGCTGTCCGCCGTCGCGCCCGGCCATCCGCTGGCGCAGTCGTTCTCCGCCGCCTACTGGCGCGGCGGCGATGCCAAGGTGGAGAGCCTGCTGTTCCGGCCGCAGTTCTTCGACAAGCTGGTGGCCTGGGGCGGGGGGGGCACCATCCGCAGCGCGCGCGAATACATCGGTCCCGGCTTCGAGCTGGTGGCCTTCGATCCCAAGACCTCGATCTCGCTCATCGGCCATGAGGCCTTCGCCTCGGATGAAGTGCTGGCCGAGGTGGCCGAGCGCGCCGCGGGCGACGCCACCGTGATGAACCAGCAGGCCTGCGTCTCCAGCCGCTTCCAGTTCGTCGAAGGCAGCGAAGCCGAGGTCGACCGCTATTGCGCCCTGCTGCAGCAGCGCCTGGGCGTGGAGCGCTTTACCTGCTCGGCCAGACAGGCGCCGTTGTCCGGCAGTTTGCGCGACGAGATCGAGGGCCTGCGCGGGATGGAGCCCTACTACCGGATCTGGGGCGATGGCCGGGGCGACGGCCTGGTGATCCGCTCGGAGGAGCCGGTAGATTTTCATCCGGACGGCCGCGTGGTCAACGTGGTTCCGGTGGCTTCGCTGCGCGACGCGGTGAGGCACGCCAACGTCGCCACCCAGACCGTCGGCATCTATCCGCCGGCGCGCAAGGCCGAATTGTGCGAGGCCCTGGCCTCGGCCGGCACGCAGCGCGTGGTGGAACTGGGCAAGGCCGGCGCGGTGGAGAGCGGCATCCCGCACGACGGCTTCCTGCCGCTGCAGCGCTTCGTGCGGTGGGTGAACGACGAGAGCTGAGGCGGATCGCAAGCGCCGGGGCTGGCGTTGAACGAGCCGTGCGCCTCACTGCGCAGAGGGTTCGCGGCGAACGGCTGGCGTCGCCGGCTCATGTTGGTTGCTGCACCGGGTCGGGCAGCGCCTCGATCCGCACCGGCACCGCGGTCATCACCGGCATGGCATTGATCGGGTCGAGTCCCTGCTCGGCGCTGAGCAGCAGGTTGGGGTTGCAGCCCGGTTCCGCTTCGCCGCCGGCATCCTCGTCCGGCAGCGGTCCCCAGCCGTGCGGCACGGCGACCACGCCCGGGCGCAGACTGGCGTCGGCCTCGACGATGGCGGTGATGCGGCCATGCGCGGAGCTGATCGCGATGCGGTCGCCTTCCGTCAATCCCTGCGCCGCCAGGTCATCGGGATGCAGGAAGGCCGGATTGAACGGCTGGCGGCGGCGGATCGCCGGCAGCCGGTGATACATGCTGTTCTGCACCTCGCGCAGGCGCCGCACCGCGAGGCGATGGCCGAAGCCGCCGCCGCCCGGCGCCTCGCGCAGCACTTGCTGCAGTTCGCGCTCGACGTCGTCCGGCATGACGTCGAAGCGGGCGCCGCCATGAGGGTCGCCGGCTTCCACCGTCATGGCCGGCACGTCGAAGATGCGGCCCTGCGGGTGGCGCCGGAGTTCGTCGAACGATACCGCGCCGTGGCGTGCCAGGATGGCGAGCAGCTGGTCGGTGGTCGGCGCCTGCTCCATGTCCAGCGCCACGCCGTCGAACACGATGGTCCTGCCCAGGCGCCGCGCCAGGTCCCAGAACACGAACCAGTCGTCCACCACCTCCGAGCCGGGCGGCGGGGTCGCCATCGCCGCGGAATACTGGGCGTAGGGCTGGAACAGGACAAAGCCCTCGTAATCGCGCGACGGCAGGTCGGCGCGCTCGAACATCAGCCGCGGCGGGATGATGTAGTGCGACAGCCGGGCGGTGTTGGTCATGAACGGTTCAATCGTCACCAGCAGCTCGAGCTGCCGGAACGCGGCGACGATGCCGCGCTGGTCGGGCACGGCGTTGACCGGATTGCCGCCGTCGACGAACAGGGCGCGGATGCGTCCCGCTCCGGGCGCGGTGATTTCCCGCGCCAGGTTGCCGCTCATTTTCTGCCCGAACAGCATGCCGTAGCCGCCGGCACGGCTCTTCCAGCCCCGCTCCCACGAGCGTCGCGGCGCGATGACTTCCGCGCGGCGCGGGCAGGGCGCGCCGATCACGCCGGGATTCTGGACCGGATCGCCGGCGCGGGCGAAGCGGCCGCAGACCACGTTGAGGCATTCCAGCAGGTGTTCCGCCAGGTTGGCGTGCGGTGCCATGTCAGGCCCCGTGCCGGAAGCGGCGGAGCCGCGTTTGCGGCGCAAGCCGGCAGCGGTGGGCAGCGGCTCGGCGAATGCGGCGGCGGCCGCCTCCAGCGCGTCCACGCTCAACCCGGCGCGCTGCGCCACGTAGTCCGGCGTGAAGGGCTCCACCGCCTGCACCAGGCGCGGCAGGTCCTTGACGTGGCGCGCGCAGAAATCGATATCGTGCCAGCCGCGCTGCAGGATCAGGCGCAACAGCCCGGCCAGGATGGCCGGATCCTCCCCCGGCAACGGTTGCAGGAATACATCGGCATGACGCGCCGTCTCGCTGCGCCGCGGATCGATCACCACGATCTTCATTCCGCGAGCCTTGGCGGCGTGAATCTCCTTGACCGGGTTCTGCAGGGCGAAATTGAAGGTGGAAAGCGAGACCAGGGGATTGGTGCCGACGAACATCAGGACATCGGCCGACTGGTAGGGGTCCTTGCCGGCGGCCCAGCCGCCCAGGCGCTCGAACGTCACCCACTTCGCCGACTGGTCGATGGTCATCGTCGAGAAGAACGAGTTCGAGCCCAGCGCCGCCAGAAAATCCGGCAGCATGTGGTTGGCGGTCAGATTGGAGTAGCTCATGGTGCCGCGGAATCCGGCGATGGCTTCGGCGCCGTGCTGTTGCATCAGCGCGCCGGCGGCGGCGGCGATTTCCTGCAGCGCCTGCTCGAGCGGGATGCGGACGAAGCGTCCGTCCGGCTGCCGCTTCAGTGGATGGAGAATGCGTTCCGGGCTGTTGTGCGCCTCGTGCAGGTGCAGGCCCTTGATGCAGGCATAACCGCGGCTCAGCGGATTGTCGCGGTCGCCGCGGGCGGCGACGACCCGGCCGTCGTCGTCCAGCTGCAGGCGCAGCCCGCAGTTGCCGGCGCAGATGCGGCAGGCGGCATGGGCTTCCCTGGGCATCGGCTCCTCCTGGCTGCGCCATGGCGCGCTTATAATGGTACAGTATCGTCACTTTATCATGACCGCTGCGTGGGCCACGCATGAGCAAGGAAATCGAATACCGCATCGGCGATGCCTGGGAGCCCGGCGCCGAGGGTGCGCCGGCCGAGGACACTAGCCCCTCCGACGTGCGCCAGGTGCTGGCGCGCTACCGCCTGATGAGCCGTGAGCAGGTGGCGCGCGCCATGGAGGCCGCGGCCCGCGGCGCGGCGCTATGGCGCGGCACCCCGGCGCTGGCGCGGGCGGCGGTGCTGTCCAAGGCGGCGCAGCTGCTGCGCGGGCGGCGCGACGACATCGCCCTCAGCATCGCCCTGGAAAACGGCAAGACCCTGGCCGAAGCCGGCGTCGAAGTGGACAAGAGCGCGGATTTCCTGGATTTCTATGCCGCCAGCGCGCGCATGCCGCAGGGCGGGCTGATCGCCGACGCCCGCCCGGGCACGCGCGCCATGATCCTGCACGAGCCGGTCGGCATCGTCGCCATGATCACGCCGTGGAACGACCCGATGCTGACCCCGGCGCGCAAGCTGGGGCCGGCCCTGGTCACCGGCAACGCGGTGGTCCTCAAGCCGGCGCGCGAGACGCCGCTGGCGGCCCTGCATCTGGTGCGCGCCCTGGTCGAGGCAGGCCTGCCGCCGGGGGTGCTCAACCTGGTGATCGCCGATCACGCCAGTTTCGATGAATTGATCATCGCCGACCGGCGCCTGGCCGCGGTCACCTTCACCGGCTCGACCGGGGTGGGTCTGGGCCTGTCGCGCAAGCTGGCCGGGCGCAACGTGCGCCTGCAAACCGAGATGGGCGGCAAGAACGCCTCGGTGGTGCTGGCCGACGCCGACCTCGACCTGGCGGTCAGCACCCTGCTGGGCGCCAGCTTTGGCCAGGCCGGGCAGCGCTGCACCGCCACCAGCCGCGTCGTCGTCGAAGCCGCGGTGCACGAGCGGCTGGTGGAGAAGCTGGCGACGGCGGTGCGCGGGCTCAAGCTCGGTGCCAGCACCGATCCGCAGACGCGCATCGGTCCGGTGGTCAGCCGGCGCCACCAGCAGGAAGTGCTGGGCCACATCGAGCGCGCCCGCGCTTCTGGCGCGAAGGTCGTCTTGGGCGGCGGCATGCCGCAGGATGAGGCGCTGCAGCACGGCTGCTTCATCGAGCCGACGCTGATTACCGGCGTGACCGCGGAAATGCCCATCTGGCGCGAGGAGGTGTTCGGGCCGGTGCTGGCGATCCGCGCCGTGGCCTCGTTCGACGAGGCGGTGGCGGCGGTCAACGACTCGCCTTACGGACTGGCGGCGGCGGTTTTCACCGCCAGCCTGCGCCAGGCGCAGCGCTTCATCGACGCGGCGGACGCCGGCCAGGTCTCGGTCAACCTGCCGACCTCCGGCTGGGACGTGCACCAGCCCTTCGGCGGCTTCAAGGACTCCGGCTCGCCGTTCAAGGAGCAGGGGCTGGAAGGCCCGCGCTTCTACACCCGCGTCAAGACGGCGGCCGTGCGCTTCGACTGGTGAACCCGCCCGACGCCGCCGACGGGGCGCGCGCCGGCCCGTCCTGGTTCCGGCAGGCCATCGCCTGCGAGGCGGTGTCCTTCTTCCTGCCGTTCGAAGGCGTGCAGCTGCACTATCGCTGCTGGAACGCGGACGAGGCCGGCAAGCCGGCCCTGCTGTTCCTGCACGGTTACCGCGGCCACTGCCGGTGGTGGGATTTCATTGCGCCGTTCTTCACCGAGCGCTTCCGGGTGGCGGCGCTGGACTTCTCCGGCATGGGCGATAGCGGCTGGCGCCCGGCCTATGCGCTGCGGCAGCACAGCGCCGAGATCGGCGCGGTGATCCGGCACGCCGGCCTCGCCCCGGCCACCGTGGTCGGGCACAGTTATGGCGGCAGCCGGCTGCTGCGCGCCTGCGCCGATGGCGTAGCCGGCATCGGCCACGCCATCGTGCTCGACAGCTTCGTCAATTTTCCGGACCGCGATCCGGTGCGCAGCCAGGAGCCGCTGGGCCGGCGCACGCCGTATCCGGACCTGGCCACGGCGCTGTCGCGGTTCCGCCTGATTCCGCCGCAGGCCGCCGAGCCCTGGCTGTTCGACTACGTGGCGCGCCATTCGCTCAAGGCCGCCGAGGGCGGCTGGCAGTGGAAGTTCGATCCGGCATTGCCGTTCGGCGCGCCGGAGCTGGACGGTCCGGAGCTGCTGCAGCGCATTACGGTGCCGGTGAGCTATATCTGCGGCGAGCGCAGCGCGGTGGTCGACGCCGCCCGCGCCCGCCGCATCGCCGGGCAGCTGGCGCGGGGGCGCGGACCGGTGATCCTGCCGCAGGCGGGGCATCACCTGATGCTGGATCAGCCGCTGGCGCTGGTGGCGGCGCTGCGGGCCTTGCTGGCGTAGCAGGGTCCGGTTGGCGCAGCGCCGGCTGAAATCGTTCATTTCGGAGCGTCCGTTCCATGAAACTTCCTGTTGATCCCTTGTTCAAGCCGCTGACCGTTCACCGCCTCAGGCTGAGAAACCGCATCGTCATGTCGCCGATGACGCGCGGCTTCTCGCCGGGCGGCGTGCCCGGTGCCGACGTGGCCGGCTATTACGCGCGCCGCGCCGAGGGCGAGACCGGGCTGATCATCACCGAAGGCGTCGGCATCGACCATCCCTCGGCGCTGGGCGATGCCGGGCTGGGCGAGAACAATATTCCCGTGCTGTACGGCGCAGCGGCGCTGGCCGGCTGGAAGCGGGTGGTGGAGGCGGTGCACGCGGCGGGCGGGCTGATCTTCCCGCAGTTGTGGCACATGGGCGTGATGAAGCTGCAGGGCACGGGCCTGAATCCCGAGGCGCCGCCGATGCGGCCTTCCGGCACGTGGGGGCCGCCGGGCCGGCTCAATTCCCTCGATCCGAAGTACACCGGGCTCGCCTTTGCGCCGACCGCGCCGATGAGCGAGCGCGACATCGCCGATGTCATCGCCGCCTACGCGCGCGGCGCCGCCAGCGCCAAGGCCGTGGGTTTCGACGGCGTGGCCTTGCACGGCGGCCATGGCTACATGATCGACAATTTCCTCTGGGCCGAAACCAACTTCCGCGACGATGGTTGGGGCGGCGACCGCCGCCGCCGCTCGCGCTTCGCGGTGGAGGTGGTGCGCGCCATCCGCGCCGCGGTCGGCCCGGAGTTCCCGATCAGCCTGCGCTTCTCGCAATGGAAGCAGCAGGATTTCCGCGCCCGCCTGGCGGAGACGCCGCAGCAACTGGAAGAGATCCTGGCGCCGATCGCCGACGCCGGCGTCGACCTGTTCGAGGCCAGCACCCGCTACTTCGGCCGCGCCGAGTTCGAAGGCTCGGAGATGAACCTCGCCGGCTGGGCCAAGCGCGTCACCGGCAAGCTGAGCATGGCGGTGGGCGGGGTGGGGCTCAATATCGGCTACTACGACACCATTGCCGGCAAGACCGCCGAGGCGGTGCAGGACTTCGATCCGCTGCTCGAGCGCTTCGACCGCGGCGAGTTCGATCTGGTGGAGGTCGGCCGCGCCCTGCTGCACGATGCGCAGTGGACGCGCAAGCTGCGCACCGGCGGCGGCTTTATCCCGTTCAGCAAGGAAGCGCTGCAGGTTTTGGCCTGAAGCTGATTCAATTAACTGAACAGATATCGATAAATAGAACAAAACTCTTGCCATAGCAGGGGCGGCCGGCTAGTCTGTATGCAATAAGTATGTGAATACATACATCACAGACGGCGCGAGGGTCGCACCCGTGAGAGGAGAGCAGAAGACGCCGCCGGCCGGGCCCAAGCGCGACCGCCAGCGGACCGAGGCCAGGCTGTTCCAGGCCGGCGTGGAAGTGATGTCGGCGCTGGGCTATGAAGCGGCCACCACCAGGCGCATTGCCGAGGCGGCCGGCGTCAACGAGCAGCTCATCACCCGCTATTTCGGCGGCAAGGAAGGGCTGCTGGTGGCGATCCTGCGCAGCTACACCAAGTCCGAGCTGGCGCGGGAGCGCACCGCCCATCCGCCGGCCGCGCGGCTGGAGGAAGAGATCGCCGGCTTTCTGGCCGAGGCCGATTTTCCGCCGGAGCGCGAATGCTTTGCGCGACTGGCGCTGGGGCGCGCGGTGGTCGACGCCGATGTCGCCGACGCCATCAATGCGCTGCGCCAGGAGTGCTACGCGCCGCTGCTGGTCGAACGCTTGCGCGCGCATCGCGCCCGCGGCGCCATCGACAGCACGGTCGACCTGGTCCTGGCGGCCGATGCCCTGGTGCATTTGCGCCTGGGCCTGGCCGCCTACGGCCGCCTGCTGTTCGGCCTTGGCTCGAAGCGGCTGGAGGCCCTCATGGCCAGCGCCGCCGCCGTCTTTGCACGCGGCCTGGCTCCGGCCGGCGCTCCGCCACAGCCTGCCCCCCGCAAGACGCGCCGGGACGCCGGCCGCTGATCACCATTGGAGGAATACCATGGGCGACTTTCCCCGCATCCGCGATTTCGACGACCCGGCCTACGATCCTTTCCTGGCCGACGAGGCGATGTTCGGCGACACCGCCGACCCCTATCCCAAGCTGGCCGAGCTGCGCGCCCGGGCAGCGGTTCACGAGGGCGATTACCGTGTGCTGATGGGCTGCTATCCGGACGTGACGCTGGGGCATCTCCAGCACTACACCGTGGTCGGCTACGACGAGGTGGCGCAGGTGCTGAACGATCCGGCGACGTACTCCAACGCCGGCTACAGGCTCAACCTCGGCATCACCTTCGGCCGGAGCATCTCGACCATGGATGCGCCGGAGCACCCGCGCTACCGGAAGATCTTCCAGAAGGCCTTCCTGCCCAACATCGTCTCGAAGTGGGGGGAGACGCTGGTCGATCCGGTGGTCGCAGACCTGATCGGCCGGTTCGCCGGCCGCGGCCGGGCCGACCTGGTGCAGGAATTCACCCTGTATTACCCGTTCCAGATCATCTACCGGCAGATCGGCCTGCCGCAGGAGGACATCGCCACCTTCCACAAGCTGGCGATCGCGCAGACCGTGGTGTCGTTCGATCCGCCGCACGGCACCGAGGCCAGCGCCAAGCTGGGCGAATATTTCCGCAACATGGTGGCGCAGCGCCGGGCGCAGCCGGGCGATGACCTGGTGAGCCTGCTGTCGACCGCCGAGGTGGACGGCGAGCGCCTGCCCGAGGAGATCCTCATCTCGTTCCTGCGCCAGCTGATCAATGCCGGCGGCGACACCACTTATCGCGGCACCAGCGTGCTGCTCACCGCGCTGCTGCGCCATCCGCAGCAGCTCGACGCCGTGCGGCGCGACCGCGGCCTGGTGCCGCAGGCGATCGAGGAGGCGCTGCGCTGGGACGGCCCGGTGCTGATGCAGACGCGGGTGGCGACGCGTGACGTGGTGCTCGGCGGGATGGCCATTCCGGCCGGGGCGGCGCTCGACGTCTGCGCCGGCTCGGCCAACCGCGACGGCAAACGCTGGCCCGAGCCGGACCGCTTCGACATCTTCCGCCAGCGCGGCACCAGCCGGCACTTCGCCTTTGCCGCCGGGCCACACGTCTGCATCGGCCAGCATCTGGCGCGGGTGGAAATGACGCGCGCTCTCAACGCGCTGCTCGACCGCCTGCCGAACCTGCGGCTCGATCCGGCAATGCCGCCGCCGGAGATCCGCGGCTCGATGATGCGGGTGCCCAGGCACCTGCATGTGCGCTTCGACACCTGAGGCGCGCCGATGAAGAAATGGATGTGCAGCAACTGCGGCTGGATCTATGACGAGGAACAAGGCGATCCCGCCGCCGGCCTCACCCCCGGCACCCGCTGGGAAGACGTGCCGGCGTCCTGGATCTGCCCCGACTGCGGCGCCGGGAAGGCGCAGTTCGAGATGGTGGAGCTGTGAGCGAGGAATACGACTACATCGTGGTCGGGGCCGGCTCGGCCGGCTGCGTGCTGGCCAACCGCCTATCGCAGAATCCGCAGCATCGCGTGCTGCTGCTGGAGGAAGGGCCCGCCGACGACAGCTGGTTCATCCGCATGCCCAAGGGCTTCGGCAAGCTGCTGGCCGGCACCTCGCATGCCTCGCACTATGTGACCGCGCATCAGCGTGGTGCCGGCATGCGGCCGGACGTGTGGTCGCGCGGCAGGATGCTGGGCGGCTCGTCCTCGATCAACGGCATGGTGTGGGTGCGCGGCCAGCCGCAGGACTACGACCGCATGGCCGAGCTGGGGTGCCGCGGCTGGTCCTGGAACGAGGTGGCCCCCTATTTCAGGATACTGGAGGACCATCACCTGGGCGCCGACGAACTGCGCGGCAGCGGCGGGCCGGTCGAGGTCAACACCCATCCCGGCCGCTCGCCGCTGGGCGAGGCGGTGCTGCAGGCGGGCGAGGCCCTGGGCCTGCCGCGCAAGGACGATCTCAACCGGCTCGACCAGGCCGGCATCGGCTATCTGCAGGTCAACATCGACCGGCGCGGCCGGCGCTTCAGCGCGGCGCGCGCCTTCCTCGATCCGGCGCGCAGCCGGCCCAACCTGCGCATCCTCACCGGCCTGCGCGTCGAACGCGTGCTGTTCGAGGGGCGGCGTGCCGTCGGCGTGACCGCGATGCGGGATCAGGAGCGGATGAGGTTCCGCTGCCGCGGCGAGGTGGTGCTGGCGGCCGGCGCCATCGTCTCGCCCAAGCTGCTGCAGCTTTCCGGCATCGGCGCCGGTCCACTGCTGCAAAAGCTCGGCATCGATGTGGTGCAGGACAGCCCCGATGTCGGCCGCAACCTGCGCGAACACTGGCTGCTGCAGCTGCAATATGCGGTGAAGGATCCCGCGCAGAGCTACAACCGGGAGTTTTCCGGTGCCCGGGTGGTGGCCAACGTGCTGCGCTATCTGCTCAAGGGCAGCGGCGTCATGTCCTGGGGCTCGTACGAGATCGGCGCCTTCGTCCGCACCGATCCTGCGCAGCCGCGCCCCGACGCACAGCTGATGTTCGCGCCGTTCTCGCTGGACCTCGACACTATGCAGTTCGAGCCGCGGCCCGGAGTGCAGCTGTTCGGCTATCCGCTGCGGCCGCGCAGCCGTGGCGAGATCACCCTCGACTCGCCCGATCCGGCGGCGCCGCCGCGCATCGTGCCCAATTATCTCGACGACGAGCAGGACCGCCGCACCAGCGTGGCCATGGTGCGGCTGATGCGGCGGCTGATGGGCCAGCCGGCGCTGCAGCCCTTCCTCGGCGAAGAACTGCGCTATACCGCGGCGGCGCGGAGCGACGAGGAGATCCTGGCAGCTTTCCGCCGCTACGGGCAGGCCGGCTATCACGCCGCCGGCACCTGCCGCATGGGCGGCGATCCATCCTCGGTGCTGGACGAGCGCCTGCGGGTGCGCGGTGTCGAGCGGCTGCGGGTGATGGACTGCTCGATCTACCCGGAGATGATTTCCGGCAACACCAATGCCCCGACCATGGCCCTGGCCTGGCGCGCGGCGGATCTGGTGCTGGAGGATCGTGGCCGCTGACCGGACTTGGCAAGAGGTTCCCGAATGAACGAAAACCTGGAAGCGCAGGTGCAGCGCCTGCTCGCCTACGAGGAGATCCGCCAGCTGGCGGCGCGTTATGCGGTCAGCATCGGCCGTCTTGACGTCGCCGCGCTGGCGGAGCGACGACGTGCGGGTGCCCGGCGGGGGCAACGGGCGCGCGGCGTTCACCCAGGCGATGGCGGCGATGCTGGCGCAGTCGCGCATCTCGATCCTCAACGTCGGCACCCACGCCATCGAGCTGCTCGACCCCGATCATGCCGAGGGCGTGGTGTACTGCCACGCCGAGATCGGCGACGAGCGCGAGTGGATCCATCAGCTCATCGTTTACGAGGACCGCTACGAGCGGCGGCAGGGTCGCTGGTATTTCGTCGGCCGCAGGCACCGGCTGGTTTATGGCCAGCGGCAGGAGCGCTCGCCGCTGGACCAGCCGCCGGCGGAATGGCCGAGGAACGCCGTGGGCCGAGGCACGGCGCCGATGCACTGGCCGAGCTGGCAGGCCTTCTGGGCCGGCGCCCAAGGATCAGGAGAACGATAAGCGCCAGGCCGCAGCCGTGTTTCGGGCGGTTCGGGACAGGGCAGCGCGCTCTCGTAGCGTGTCGGCTGCACGCATCATTTATGATACAAGACCGTATCAATAACATGCGCGGCGGCGGGGCATCGCCCCATGCCGCCCTCCAGGAGGAGAGCCGGCGCCAATGAGAGCCATCCGTTTCCACCAGTACGGCGGCGCCGAGGTCCTGCGCTGCGAGGATGCACCTGTCCCTCAGCCCGGTCCGGACGAGCTGCTGCTCAAGGTGCACGCGGCCGGGGTCAATCCCGCCGACTGGCAGTTCCGCAACGGCTGGTACAAGGATTTCGCGCCGCGGCGGCTGCCGTTCATTCCGGGCTGGGATGTGGCCGGCACGGTGCAGGCGGCCGGACCGCTGGCCGGCTTTGCGCCGGGCGATCCGGTGTTCGCCATGGCCGACATGGCACGCGACGGCGCCTACGCCGAATACATGGTGCTGCGCGCCGATGCGGCTGCGGCCGCGCCGCGCTCGATTCCGCTGTGGCAGGCGGCCGGCGTGCCGCTGGCGGCGCTGACCGCTTGGTCGGCGCTGTTCGACCACGGCGCGCTGCGCGCCGGCCAGACCGTGCTGGTGCATGGCGGGGCCGGGGGCGTGGGGCAGTTCGCGGTGCAGCTGGCACATCTGGCCGGTGCCCGTGTGCTGGCCACCGCTTCCCCCGCCAATCACGAGTTATTGCGGCAGCTGGGCGCCGACGAGGCCCTCGACTACCAAGGCGTGGCGCTGCAGCGCCACGCCGGCGGAGTGGACCTGGTGGTCGACACCGCCGGCGGCGCGACCCGGGAGCGCTCCTGGGACATGCTGCGCCGCGGCGGGCTCCTGGCCGGCGTGGCAATGCCGCCGCCGGATGCGGCCGCCGCCCAGGCCAGGGGCCTGCGTGCATCGGTCGTGGCGGTGGTTCCCAATGGCGCGCGGCTGCGGCAGATCGGCGCGCTGTTCGACGCAGGCAGGCTGCAGGTGCAGATCGACAGCGAATTCCCGCTGGCGGAAGCGGCCGCCGCGCAGGTCCGCAGCGAGGGCCGCCACGCGCGCGGCAAGATCATCTTGAGAGTCGGCTGAAGGCCGGCTGGATTACGGCGCCGGCCGCCGCGGCTGCAGCGGCCGCTCGTAGGACTTGTCGTCCCGCGAGCGGAGGCTTTGGCCATTGCTCATCAGCAGCTTGCGATAGGCTTCGGGCAAGGCGGTTTCGGCGAGGTCGTTGACGCACTCGGAGATGCACACCCGGGCGGCAATGGCCCAGCGCCCGCCGCGCTTCTCGAAGCGGTCCAGATAGCGGCCCACCGCCAGGGTGTTGGGCTTGGTGCGGTTCTCGCCGAAGAACAGCCAGTAGGTCTCGGCGTGGGCCTGGTCGATCTCCAGCTCGACACTGTGGTTGAACACCATGTGGTGGTGGGAGAGCTGGTGCTCGCGGTGATAGGCGAAAGCCCAGTCGACGAAAGCCTCGGGGCCGCCGACGAAGGCGCCGTGGTCGTCGATGGCGTCCGCATGGTAGACCGACAGCACCATGTCGCGGTCGAAGCGATCGACGCCGCGGCAGTAGCGGTGAACGCAATCGAGGATTTCCTGGCGGTCGTGCAGTTCGCGCAGCATCTGCGCCTGTTGCGGGGTCATGTCTGCGTCTCCTTCAGCATCATTTCATGCATGGCCAGCGCGCCGGTCGCGGTGACGCCGCCGTCCACCGGCAGGCAGGTGCCGCTGATGAAGCGCGCCTCGTCGCTGGCCAGGAACAGCGCCGCGGCGGCGACATCCCAGGCGTCGCCTTCCGCGCCGAGCGGGGCGATGCCGCTGCGGCGGCGGCGCGCCGCCTCGTCGAGCATGCCGTGCACCAAGGGCGTGAACAGGTGGCCCGGGGCGATGGCATTGGCGCGCACGCCGTCACGGCCGTAGACCAGGGCCAGCTCGCGGGTAAGCTGCACCAGCGCGGCCTTGGAGCTGCCGTAGGCCGGCGCGCCCAGCGCGCGCAGGCCGGCGATGGAGGCGATATTCACCAATGCGCCGCGCGCGGCGGCCAGGTGCGGCATCGCCTGCCGGCACATCAGGTAGACGCTGCGCAGATTGATGTCGAAGACCTTGTCCCACAGCGCCTCGTCGATCTGCTCGAGCTTGCCGCCGCCGGCGCCGATGCCGACGTTGTTGACCAGCGCATGCAGGGCGCCGTAGCGTTCGAGCGTTTCCTGCACGCAGCGCGCGCAGTCTTCCGCGCGGGTCACGTCGGCGGCGCAGACGAAGGCGTCGCCCCCGGCCGCGCGGATCAGCGTCAGCGTCTCCTCGGCGCGGGCGCGCTCGCGGTCCACCAGGCAGACGCGGGCGCCCTCGCGCGCGAAGAGGCAGGAAATCGCCTTGCCGGTGCCGAAGCCCGCGCCTTGCGAGCCGGCGCCGGTGACGATGACGACCTTGCCGTCGAGGCGGCGCCAGAACTGCTGGGGTTGCGGCATGATGGTTCCGGGCTCAGTGGGTCGATCGCACCAGCGTCGCGGTGCGTCCGTCGATGGCGTTGACCAGGATCAGCTCGCCGGCCTGGAAAGTGGAGGGGATATCCGCGCCCTCCCGCTTCTTGCCGTCGGTGCTGCGCACATACGTCTCTGCCGTGATGGCATAGCTTTCCTCCGCTCCGCTGCGGCGGTTGCGCACCGTGACCTGCTGCGGCGTCAGCCGGACCAGGTTGCCGATGGCGGGCACCGGCCCGGAGGCCTCGGTGACGCGGATATCCATCGACAGGCGGAAGCGGTCCCTGGAGATGTTGGTGAGGCCGCTGTGGGGCGTGTTGAGGTCGAAGATCACGATGTCGCCGGGTGCGAAATCCGAACGCAGCCAGCCGCCGGCCGGCACCGCCTCGGGCGGGATCGGAAACAGGGGCGGATTGTTGAGGTCATGCAGGATCGGTCCGCGATGCACGCCGCCGACCCAGGCGCAACCGCCGAGCTCGGCGTCGATGGCGTCGATGGGAATCCAGCAGATCTTCATCCGCATGCCGCGGCTGTAGAAGCCATCCTGATGCGGATAGACCAGGCGGCTCCTGGCGGGGTCGACGCCGGGCGGCGTGGCCCGGTATTCCGCGATCGGCAGCCAGAACGGGTCGTCGCCCAGGATCTGCTTCATCGTCGCATTGATGCGGGGATCTTCGGTCAGGATCTTGTGGACCTGGCGTTGATTGAATTCGGCGATGCACAGCTGGGCGTCGAGCGCCGCGGAAACCAGGGGTTCCAGCGGACGGGAAGCGATGCAGCGATTCTCGCGGCCGCCGATCAGGCCGCTGCGCCGCAGGTAGTCGAGCCAGACCTCGCGCATGCGGCCGATCACTTCCGGGTCGAGCACGCCCTTGAAATACCAATAGCCGTCCCGATCCCAGGCCTGCCGCAGCGCCGCGCGGTCGCCGAGCAGGGGATTGGCCACTTCGAGCCGGCCCATTGCGGATTGGACCACGGGAAAGTTTTCGGGCGCGCCCATTTGTTCTCCTTTCGATCTGTCTGATTCAGGCCACTTCGAACAGCGCTGCCGCACCCATGCCGCCGCCGACGCACATGGTGGCGACGACGTAGCGCGCGCGGCGGCGGCGGCCCTCGAGCAGCGCGTGGCCGGCCAGGCGCGCGCCGGAGACGCCGAAGGGGTGGCCGATGGAGATGGCGCCGCCGTTGACGTTGAGGCGCTCGGACGGAATGCCGAGGCGATCGCGGCAATACACCGCCTGCACCGCGAAGGCTTCGTTCAGCTCCCACAGGCCGATGTCCTCGGTGCGCAGGCCGGCCTTTCTCAGCAGCCGCGGCACCGCATGGACCGGGCCCACGCCCATCTCGTCCGGTTCGCAGCCGGCGACCTGGAAGCCGCGGTACACCCCCAGCGGACGCAGGCCGCGCCGCGAAGCTTCGGCCGCGCTCATCAGCACGCAGGCCACGGCACCGTCGGAAAGCTGGCTGGAATTGCCGGCGGTGACGGTGTGGCTTTCGCCCAGCACCGGCCTCAGCTTGGCCAGGCCTTCCGCGCTGGTGTCCGGGCGGTTGCCCTCGTCGCGATCCAGGGTCACGGCTTCCTCGCCGGTCATCTTGCCTTCCTTGTCCTTGAGCTGGCGCACCGTATCGAACGGCACGATCTCCTCGGCGAAGCGACCCGCCGCCTGCGCCGCGGCGGTGCGGCGCTGGCTTTCCAGGGCAAATAGGTCGGAGGCCTCGCGCGTCACGCCGTAACGTTGCGCCACGTGCTCGGCGGTCTGGATCATGCTCATGTAGACGCCGGGGCGGTGCTCGGCCACCCAGTCCTCCTTGCCGCGGAAGGTGTTGCGATGGTCCTGCACCAGCGACACCGACTCCACCCCCCCGGCGACGACGATGTCGGCCTCGCCGGCCATGATGCGGGTGGCGGCCATGGCGATGGTGTTGAGGCCGGAGGAGCACTTGCGATCGACGGTGGCGGCGGCGACGCTGACCGGCAGGCCGGCGCGCAGCGCGGCCTGCCGCGCGATGTTGGAGCCGGTGGCCCCTTCCTGCCAGGCGCAGCCGAGCAGCACGTCCTCCACCTCGGGGCCGTCCAGCCCGGCCCGCCGCACCGCCGCGGCGATGACGTGCCCACCCATCGTGGCGCCGTGGGTGTTGTTGAGCGCGCCGCGGAAGGCCTTGCCGATGCCGGTGCGGGCGTACGAAACAATGACAGCGTCTTGCATGGGAGATCCGGTGGAAGAGGTCAGGCGTCGAGGGCCGCCGCGTCGTCGCGCGCGGTGAGGTCGCTCCAGAAGTGCCTGGCGCCGCGGGCGGCGACGGCGGCGCCGAGGCGCTCGCTCCAGTAGCGGTCGTTGCCGAATTCGCTGCGCCAGGACATCAGGCGCTGGGTGAACAGGCGCAGGCTGTGCTCCCGGGTGAAGCCGATGGCTGCGTGCACCTGGTGGGCGGTGGCGGTGGCCAGGCCGATGGCCATGTTGGCGCGCAGCTTGGCCGCCGCGATCTGGAAGCCCGCGTCCGCCTCATGCGGCGCCTTCCGCGCCGCGGCGGACGCGGCGGCGCGGAAGGCGGAGCGGGTGGCGCAGGCGACCGCGGCCGCTTCGGCGCCGAACTGCGCCAGTTGCTGCTGCACCGCCTGAAACTGGCCGATGGGGCGGCCGAACTGCTTGCGCTCGCGGGCGTAGTCGATCGACAGGTTCAGGGCGCCTTCCAGCGCGCCGATGACCTGGCCCAGGCGCAGCAGCGCGCCGTAGTCGTGCAGCCGGCGCGCTTCCGGCGCGTCGCAGGGCGCGACCTGCGCGGCGCAGGCCTCGAAGCGCAGCTCGTCGCGCGGCTCGCCCGCGAGGTTCACGCCCGGGCGCAGCGTTGCCGCGCCGCGCGCCAGCCGCAGCACCTGCGGCCGGCCGTCCCAGTCCAGGCTGGTGACGATCGACGCCGCGTCGCGGCCCCAGGGGACGCCGCTGAGCCGGCCGGAGAAGAGCAGACCGTCTCCACTGCGCTGCAGCGTGCCCTCGGCCGGCGCGGCGACGGCCAGGCCATCGGCGGGCTCCAGCCCCGCGCTGGCCAGCAGGCGATGGGCCAGCATGCTTTCGGCCAGCGGCAGCGCCACGGCATGGCCGCCGGCCGGTTGCAGCACCGCCAGGGCCTCCTCCCAGCCGCCGCCGACGCCGCCCTGCGCCTCGGGCACCAGCAGCAGCGGCAGGCCCAGCTCTTCGACCTGGCGCCAGTGCGCGGTATCGAATTCGGCCGCCGGCGCGCGGTGGCCGCCGGCATCGCGGAACAGGCGGGTGACGCTGTCCGCCAGCATCTGTCTCAGTTCAGTCATGCTCTCAGTCCCAGGCCGCGGGCGATGATGCCGCGCAGGATTTCGCGGGTGCCGCCGCGCAGCGAGAAGGAGGGAGAGGTCTGCAGCAGCAGCCCGAGCGTGCGGGCGAGGGTGCTGCTGTCCTCCAGGCGCAGGCTGTCGTCGGCGATGGCCTGCACCAGGACCGGCAGGGCCTGCTCGAAGCTGTTGCCGAGGTCTTTGACGATCGCCGCCTCCACCGCGGGGTCCTTGCCCTGCGCCAGCTGAGCGGCCACCGACAGGGACATCTGGCGCAGTGTCCACACTTCGGCGGAGACGCGGCCGATGGCCTGTCTCATGGACTCGGACGGTTCCGGCCCTGCGGCGCCCAGCAGTTCCAGGAACAGCGCCAGGCTCGACATGTAGCGCTCCGGGCCGCTGCGCTCCAGCGACAGCTCGCCGGTCACCTGCTTCCAGCCCTCGCCCTCGGCGCCGAGCAGGCATTCGGGGCCGACCACCACGTCCTCGAAGAACACCTCGTTGAAGTGCGTGTCGCCGACCAGGTCGACGATGGGGCGGATGGTGATGCCCGGGGTGTCCAGCTCCAGCAGGAACTGCGTCAGCCCGGCCTGCTTGTTCTTCTCGTCGTAGGCGCCGGTACGCACCAGGGCGATGATCAGCCTGCAATTCTGCGCATTGGTGGTCCAGATCTTCTGGCCGTTGATCTTCCAGCGGCCGTCCGGCAGTTTCTCGGCGCGGCTGCGCACCGAGGCCAGGTCCGACCCGGCGTTGGGTTCGCTCATGCCGATGCAGCAGTAGAGTTCGCCGCGCGCCATGCCCGGCAGATACCGTCCGCGCTGCTCCTCGCTGCCGAAGCGCAGCAGCGCCGGGCCGGATTGGCGGTCGGCGATCCAGTGCGCGCCGACCGGCGCGCCGGCGGCGAGCAGTTCTTCCAGCAGCACGTAGCGCTCGATGCTGCTGCGCTCGTGCCCGCCATAGCGCCGGGGCCAGACCATGCCGATCCACCCGCGCGCGCCGAGCTTGCGCGAGAACCCGGCGTCGTGCACCGCCCAGCAGTTGGCCTTTCGCTCCGCCGGCGACTCGGGCAGCTCGCGCCGCAGGAAGTCGCGGATCTCCTCGCGGAATTGCGGGATGCCGGGCGGCAGGGTGACGGGATCGAAGCTGAAAGTGGACACGGTTGCTGGTCGCGATTGGCTCAGGCTGCGGGGGCGGCGTGGCGCCTGCGCAGCGCCACCTTGTCGATCTTGCCGGTGTTGAGGCGCGGCAGCGCCTCCGTGAAGACGATGCTCTTGGGGGCCTTGTAGGGCGCGATGCGGCTCTTGCAGTAAGCGATCAGCTCGTCGGCGCCGGCCCGCTGGCCGGGCTGCAGCACCACCACCGCGGCCACCGACTCGCCCCACTTCTCGTGCGGCACCCCGATCACCGCCACCTCGCGCACCGCCGGGTGCGGCGCCAGCGCTTCCTCCACTTCGCGCGAGTAGATGTTCTCGCCGCCGCTGATGATCATGTCCTTCTTGCGGTCGACCAGGAACAGATAGCCTTCCTCGTCGAGGTAGCCAAGATCGCCGGTGTGGACCCAGCCGTCGCGCACCGTGGCGAGCGTCGCCGCGGTGTTGTTCCAGTAGCCGGCCATCGCCGTCTCGGACCTGGCCGCCACTTCGCCAACCGTGCCGGCGGGACAGTCGCTGCCGTCGTCGGCGACGATGCGCACGGCGCACTGCCAGTGCGGCTGGCCCACCGAGGCGAGGCGCCGGACCTGCGCCGGGTCGCCGTCGAGCAGGTGCTGGTGCGGCTGCAGCACGGTGATGAAGTTGACCTCGGTCTGGCCGTAGCCGTTGTAGGTGATGGGGCCGAACGCCGCCACCGCGCGCCGGAGCAGCGGCAGGGGCATCGGCGCCGCGGCGTACATCAGCATGCGCAGCGAGGACAGGTCGTGCCGGCCGAAATTGGGCGCGTCGAGCAGGGCCTGCACCATGGTCGGGACCAGATGGATGGCGTTGACACGCTCGCGCTCGATGGTGCGGATCACTTCCTCGGCGTCGAAGCCGCGCTGCAGCACGACGCAGCCGCCGCGGAACTGCGCGCCCCAGGACAGCGTGCTGGCGCCGGCATGGAACAGCGGCGCCACCGCCAGCAGGCAGGCGTCGCCGCCGAGCCTGCACTCGCTCGACAGCACCTCGGCGATGCGCGCCAGTGAACGGTTGGTATGGAGCACGCCCTTGGGCCGGCCGGTGGTGCCGCTGGTATAGACCAGGGCGGCATAGTCCGCGCCGGTGCCGCAGGGCTGGTCGGCGTCGCCGGCCGGGTCCAGCAGGTCCTCGTACGGGCGGGCCCAGGCCGGCACCGGCCCGCCGATGCAGACATAGCTTTCGATGCCGGGCAGGGCGGCGCGCAGCGCCTCCACCAGGCCGGCGTATTGCGCCTCGAACACCAGCAGGCGCGGCGCGGCGTCCTCCAGGATCCAGCGGATCTCCGGCGCAGCGAGGCGGAAGTTGACGGTGTTGACGATGGTGCCGCCCCACTGGGCGGCGGCGTACAGCTCGAGGAATTCCGGGCAGTTCATCGCCAGCACCGAGAAGCGGTCCTGGTGCCTGAGGCCGGCGGCGCGCAAGCCGCGGGCCAGCCGCGCCACCCGGCTGCGGTGCTCGGCGTGGCTGTGGCGCAGCGCACCGTACAGCAGCGCCGGCCGCTGCGGGTACAGCCGCGCGTTGCGTTCGATGATCTCGCCGAGTGTGGCGCCGGATGTGGCCATGGAAACGCGGAAGCTCTCCTCGTGTCGGGCGCCGTTGCACGCGGCTCGAAAACCGGCATTCCGGTGCCCTTCGCAAAATAATGTACGATATCGGTACATTAATCAATGACAGCCCCCGCCGGGGCCAGCCGAGGACCGAGGATATGTCCATAGAATTCAAGGTCGAGGACGGGGTTGCCGTAATCACCCTCAACCGCCCCGACAAGAAGAACGCCATGCTGCTGGCAATGCGCGACCAGCTCGCCGAGCTGTGCGAGAGAGTCAACGACGACAGCGCCATCCGGGTCGCCATCCTCACCGGCGCCGGCACCGACTTCTGCGCCGGCGCCGACGTCTCGGAGATGGCCAAGGGCGGCATCGACGGCTCCTTGTTCCGCGCCCGCCACATGCACAAGGCCATCACCGCACTCGGCCGGGTGCAGAAGCCGCTGATCGGCGCGGTGCGTGGGGTGGCGCTGGGCATGGGCCTGTCGATGGCCCTCGCCTGCGACGTCCTGCTCGCCACCGAGACGCTGCGCATCGGCTGCGTGCAGCGCAAGATCGGGCTGTCGCCCGATGCCGGCAACGTCTGGTTCCTGACCCGCTACCTGGGCGTGGCCAGGGCCAGGGAGCTGGTGTTCTCCGCCCGCATGGTCGGCGCCCAGGAAGCTGCCGCGCTGGGCCTGGTCGGCAGGCTGGTGGCGGACGCGCAGTTGATGGACGAAGCCATGGCCGCGGCCCGTTCCTTCGCCGACGGCCCGACCCTGGCGCTGGGCGCGGCCAAGCGCATGTTCGACCGCGCCAGCGCGCTGAGCCTGGATGAGTTCATGGACCTGGAAGGCACGGTGGTGCCGCTGGTGGCGCAGTCGGAGGACTTCCGCGAGGGCACCCGTGCCTTCCTGGAGAAGCGCCCGCCGAAGTTCGTCGGCAACTGAGCGATACCGCCCGGGGTGCCCTAACACTACTGGACCGTAGGTTTATGACATCATAGCGTCCGGCGCATGACGTGCGGCGGCCAGCGTACCCCTCGGTCATGCGCACGGCACTACTTCAGGAGCGAACAGGTGAGCCAGAAGCCAGCGGCGGGATCGGACTATGCGGCGCGCAATCAGGCCGGCGAGGCGCCGGTGATGGAAGTGCGGTTCGCCGACGGCCCGGCGCGCCGGCCGCGCAAGCGGCAGCCGGGGCGGCCGACGCTGGAGCAGGCCACCGAGCTGCGCGAAACCGTGCTGCAGGCGGCGCTGCAGGTGTTCATGAAGCGCGGCTACGAGGCGGCCAGCATCGAGGGCATCGCCCGCGAGTCCAAGGTCGCCAAGATCACCCTGTACCGCCAGTTCGGCACCAAGGAGAGCCTGTTCTTCGAGGTGACGCGCTACGCCCAGGCGGGCGTCAAGCGCAACCTGGAGGCGGTGGTGGACACCGATGGCCGGCCGCAGGAGGTGCTGCGCGAGATGATCCTGCGCCTGCACCAGGGCATGACCCATCCGGACTACCTGGCGGTGCTGCGGCTGGTGATCGCCGAGTCGCAGCGCTTCCCCAAGATCGCCGAGGCCATGCTGCACGACAGCGACTACGTGCTGGAGCCGCTGATCCGCTACCTGCGCAAGCTGCAGAAGGACGGCCGCATCACCCTGGAGAGCCCGCGCGATGCGGCGCTGCAGCTCACCTGCCTGGCCCAGGGCGGCGCCCGCTACCTGATGGTCAAGCCGAGCAACGACCCGCAGGCCCATGCCCACTGGGCCGACGCGCTGACCACCCTGTTCGTGCGGGCCTGGCAGGTGCGCGAGGAAGCGGGCCGCCCTGCGGCCAAGCCGGTGCGCCGCCGCCGCGCCGCGGCCTGACCGGCCATTCCAGCCCGGCGATCCGCGGCGCACCCTGCACGTCGCTGAACCGTCGGATTATCCAGGGCCTGTAAGGCGGCGCCTTTGCCGCAGTCGGAACCGCGTGCCGCGCACCCGGCGCCACTGGTCCGGGACCTGTCGCACGGCGCGGCCGCCGCGGTTCGCTCCAAGGCCGGTCGATCCGCCCGGCTGCTGCCGCATTGCGGCTTGCCGTCCCGCTTCCCCATATCGGACCGCTCGCCGGCGGGTCGAATAATAAGTTACGCTATCGTATCATTGTGGCAGAAGCCAGCCGAGCGAGGAGAGGCGATGCTCAAAGGAGTCCCGGTGCAGGACGCGCAGCTGACGCCGCGCGCCTACGAATATGCCCATCCGCAACTGCCGGCGGCGCTGCGCGAGACCATCACGCGGCTGGAGCCCACCGCGCCGGCGCGCTGGCCGCTGCAGCCCGAGACCCTGCTGGCCAAGGCCCGCGAGCAGACCGGCCTGTCGGATTTCGGCGACCCGGCGTTCCGCCAGGCGCTGCAGGTGCTGTGCGAATCGGCCGAGCAGGAGCTGGACCTCAATGCCATCGGCCGCCGCAACCTCCACGTGCAGATCGTCGACCACCTGGTGCAGCGCCTGCGCTTCCAGGATCTGTGGCGGCGCCACCCCGAGATCCTCGACGAGGCCATCGACCGGCCGCTGTTCATCGTCGGCCTGCCGCGCAGCGGCACCACCTTCCTGCAGCACCTGCTGGCGCGCGACCCGTCGATGCGGGTGGTGCCGTTCTGGGAGCAGCTCAGCCCGCTGCCGCAGCACGACCCGGCGCGGCGCCCGCCGGACGACGCGCCATTGATCGATCTGGCGCGCAAGAACGTGGAAGGGCTGCGGCAGAACGCGCCGGCCCTGCTGCAGATGCACCAGCTTGCCGCCGAGGACCCGGAAGAGGAAATCTACCTGCTGGCGCCGGGCTTCAGCTCGATGGTCTACGAATGGGTCTATATCCTGCCGCGCTACGCGCAATGGTACGCGCGCCAGGACCATACCGCCGGCTACCGCTACTTCAGGCAGGTGCTGCAGACCCTGCAATGGATGCGCGGCGGCCGGCGCTGGCTGCTCAAGGCGCCGCAGCACATGGAGCAACTCAAGCCGCTGCTGACGGTGTTCCCCGACGCCACCGTGATCGAGACGCTGCGCGATCCGGCCACCGCCACGGTGTCGATCGCCAACCTCACCGCCTACGGCCAGCGCCTGCGCACCGACCGGCCCAATCCGGTGGCCACCGGCGCCGCCAGCGTCGCCCTGATCCAGCGCCTGGTGCTGAGCCTGCTGCGCGACCGGCCGGAGGGTGATCCGCGCTTCGTCCCGGTGCAGTTCCAGGCCTTGATGTCGGATCCGCTGGCGGCGGCGCGGCGCATTTATGCCGCGTCCGGCCTGACGCTGACGCCGGAAGTCGAGGCCCGCATGCGCGCCTACGTCGAGGAGAATCGCAGCGGCAGGCATGTGAAAAGCGAGTACTCGGCGCAGGACTTCGGCATCGACGTGCCGGCGCTGCGGGCGTCCCTGCGCGAGTACTACACCCGCTTCGGCGTGCCCGAGGACGCCCGCTTATGAGCACGCCGGGCAGCGCCCCCGAGGCGGCCGACGCCGCCTGGCGGAACTGGCTCGACGTGCTGGACCGCGTGCGCGCGCGCATGCTGGCGCGCGAGGAGTGCCGTCACCCGCGGGTGCGCGAGCAGGCGCTGTACGGTCTCCAGGCAATGATTGCCGGCGGCTTCCACATGTATGTCGCGCCGCGCCAGGACTACCCGGCGTTCTACCGGCAGACGATGTGGAGCCCGTACGAGACGCCCTGGGGCGGCCCGGCGGCGGACATGGTCTACCACTGGTGCTTCATCGACGGCCGCCGCACCTACCGCGTGTGGGGCCGGCGCGGCACCACGCGCTTCACCGACCTGCAGCTGTTTTCCGGCTACTTCGGCGACGAGCGCATGCACAGCATCGGCAGCCATGACCTCGATGCCTTCGAGCAGGGACCGGACGGGCGGTTCGAGATCATCCTGTCGCCGCGCCGCCATTCCGGCAACTGGATCCCGCTGCAGGAGGACGAGCATCGCAGCATGATCCAGCTGCGCGACACCTGGTACGACTGGCAGGGCGAGCGCGGCGTGGAGATCCATATCGAAGCCCTGGACCGGCCGGCCGACAGCATGGTGCTGCCGGAGACGGAGTTGAACGCGCGTATGGCCAAAGCGGCGCGGCTGGTGGAGCAGTGCACCGCCCGCGCCCTGGGCTATGCCAAGCGGACCCGCGAAGCGGCAGGCGGCGCCAACCGCTTTTCCACCGTCCTGGGCGAGGCCGGCGCCAACCGGGACCACGGCGCCAGCCCGCGCGCCGGCTACGTCGCCATGGTCTGGGACCTGGCTCCGGACGAGGCGCTGATCGTGGAAGGCGCCGCGCCGCAGGCGCGCTACTGGAGCGTGCAGCTGATGGACCTGTGGTGGGGCACGCTGGATTTCTCCTATCACCAGAGCGGGCTCAATGGCCACCAGATGCAGCTCGACGGGGACGGCTGCTTCCGCGCCGTGCTGTCGTTCGACGACCCCGGCGTACCCAACTGGCTGGACCCGCTGCGCACGCCGGTGGGGCAGTGCCTGCTGCGCTGGTACGACGGCGGCATGGAGGCCGCGCCGACGGTGCGCAAGGTCAGGCTGGCCGAGCTGCGCCAGCACCTGCCCACGGCCACGCCCGTCATCACCCCCGAACAGCGTGCGGCCCGCCTGGCGCAGCGCGCCCGCGATTCGCTCAACCGCTGGGGCTATTGAGCCCCGGCGATCCGGAGAACCTTGTGACCGAAAAACCCCCGCAGGAAGCCGCCGGCTTCCACTTCGACCCTACCGATCCAGCCGTCGCCGCCGATCCGGGTCCGGCCTATTCCGAGCTGCGCGCGCGCTGTCCGTTCTACCATCTGCGCACCGAGCAGCACGAGTTCTGGATCAGCAGCGACTACGACGAGGTGCGCAACCGCGTGCTGCAGGACAACCCGGTGTGGTCGTTCAAATGGGGCAACGCCGCCAAGGACACCGCGCACGACACCGGCATCGTCACCGATCCGCCGTTCCACAACGAATTCCGCGCCGTGCTGCTGCCGGGCTTCACGCCCAAGGCCCTGGCGCTGTTCAAGCCGCGGCTGGAGCAGCTCGCCAACGATCTGATCGACCGCATGGTGCAGCGCGGCGGCGGCGACCTGCACGACGATTTCGCCCTGCCGCTGCCGGCGCAGGTGATGTGCATCATGCTCGGCGCGCCGGCGCAGGACTACGCGCGCTACAAGCACTGGGCCGACGAGCTGCAGGCGCTGATGTTCCACGACCCGCAGCCCGGCTCGCACAAGAAGCTGTTCGCCGAGATCTACGAACACTTCATCGGCCTGGTCAATCAGCGCCGCGAGCTGCTGGCCCGTGCCGGCATTGCCGAGGCCGGCCTGGAGCACCTCGGCAGCGTGCTGCCTGACGACTACATGTCGCGGGCGATCTGCTCCAGGGTGGAAGGGCGCCGCCTTACCGACATGGAAATCGTCAACATCTGCGCCACCTTCCTCACCGGCGGCCAGGAGACCACCACCGGCCTCATCACCAACCTGCTGTGGCGCCTGCTGCAGGCGCCGGAGCGCTGGGAAGCGGTCAAGGCCGATCCCAAGCTGATCGATGTGGCGGTGGAGGAGAGCCTGCGCCATGACCCGCCGGTGCTGGCACACTTCCGCACCAGCCTGTGCCCGGTGCAGATGCACGGCGAGGATATTCCCGAGCACGCCAAGCTGATGTTCTCCATCGCCGGCGTCAACCGCGATCCGGCCAGGTTCAGGAACCCCGACGAGTTCCGCCTCGACCGCCCGCTCATCGAGGCGCGGCAGCACCTGTCCTTCGGCGCCGGCGTGCACTTTTGCATCGGCGCACCGCTGGCGCGGATGGAGGCGCAGGTCGCCCTGCGGCTGCTGACGCAGCGCCTGCCCCGGCTGCGGCTGGCGGGGGAGACCGAGCGCATCGTCACCTGGATGTACTGGGGCCGCAGCAAGCTGCCGGCGGCGTGGGATTAGGCTGAAGCATTTTCCGGCTGGGCAGGCGGCACCACCTGCCCAGCCGTGTCGCGCGCACGCGCGGCCGCCAGGGCGAGCCGCAGCCGGCATTCATTCACCATGCGCTCGATCAGCTCGGCGCAAGTGGGGATGTCTTCGATCAGGCCCACCACCTGGCCGCCCCAGATCAGGCCGTCGTCCGCCTCGCCGCTTTCCAGGGCGGCGCGCCCGCGCGCGCCCCGCACCAGCGGCTGCACGTCCTTGAATTCGCAGCCGCCCGGCCGCCGCTCGAGGGCGATCACCGCGTCGGCAACGGCGTTTTGCAGCACGCGCCCGGTGTTGTGCAGGGTGCGGAAGATCAAGCGTGTGTCGCGCTCGCTCCTGTCCACCAGCATGCGCTTGATGCGCTCGTGGATCGGCGCCTCGCGCGTGGCGCAGAAGCGCGTGCCCATGTTGACGCCCTCCGCGCCCAGCGCCAGCGCCGCCGCCAGGCCGCGGCCGTCGCCGATGCCGCCCGAGGCGATCACCGGAATGCCGAGCTTGCGCGCCGCCAGCGGGATCAGCACCAGTCCGCCGACGTCGTCTTCCCCCGGGTGCCCGGCGCATTCGAAGCCGTCGATGCTGACGATATCCACGCCGTTGCGCTCGGCCGACAAGGCGTGGCGCACCGCCGTGCACTTGTGGATGATGCGCAGCCCGGCGGCCCTGGCCTTGTCGATATACGCCCGGGGATTGTTGCCGGCGGTTTCCAGGATTTTCACCCCCGAGGCGATGACCGCGTCCAGGTAGGCTTCGTACGGCGGCGGGGTGGCGGTGGGCAGGATGGTCAGGTTCACGCCGAACGGCTGGTCGGTCATGCCGCGGCAGCGCTCGATTTCGCGCGCCAGCGCTTCCGGCGTCGGCTGGGTCAGGGCGGTAAGAATGCCGAGGCCGCCGGCATTGGACACGGCGGCGGCCAGCTCGGCGCGGCCGACCCACATCATGCCGCCCTGGACGATGGGGTAACGGATGCCGAGCAGTTCGGTGACGCGGGTTTTCATGGTTCAGCCAATGCGGAAGTCGTGAAGGTGGGCCCGGGCCCAGGCCAGCAACGGCGTGAGCGGCAGCGGATAGCGCCGCAGCGCCTCGATCGGTGCGCGGTAGCCGGCCTCGTTGATCCATTCCTGGGTCCTTACCCAGCCGGGGTGCAGGCCGCGGGCGAGTGCCTGCTGCGGCGTCAGCTCGACCGCGCGGATCTCGCGGCCCAGCACCTGCGCCAGCGTCGCGGCGATCTGCGCCACGGTCGGCGCCTCCGCCGCGAGGTCGATGCTGTGGCCGGCGAAGGCCTGCGGCTGCGCAAACGCCGCGGCGGCAAACGCGCCGATGTCCGCGGCGCCGATCAGCTGCAGCGTGGTGTCGGGCCGCATCGCGGTGGCGATCTCGCCGCGGGCCAGGTCCGGAAACATTCCGTTCACCTTGGGCGGGATGAAGTTATCCATCATGAACGCCGGGCGCAGCACCGTGGCGTGGGCGAAGCCGGCGCCGCGCACCTTCTCCTCGATGTCCCACTTGGCGGTCCAGTAGTCCTCGCTCCAGTAACCGCTGCCCCAGCGCGGAAAGCCGCGGTGCTGCGCGGTGCCGGTGACCGAGCTGTGCACGAACTGCGGCACGCCGGCGCGCCGGGCCTCGTCGACCAGGCCGAAGCCCTGCGCCCTCTCCTGCGGGCCGACCAGCTGCACTGAAAACACGCCGCGGACGCCGCGCAGCGCGGCGCGCACCGAGGCGGCATCGTTCAGGTTGCCGCGCACGGCTTCCGCGCCGGCTTCGGCCAGCGCCCGTGCCGCCGGCGACTGCGGATCGCGGCTCAGGAAGCGCACGCGCCGGCCCCCGGCCAGCAGGGCGCGCGCGGTGGCGCCGCCCTGGGCGCCGGTGGCGCCGGTGACGAGGATCGGATCAGCGGGCATCGCCAAGCACCTCCGGCGGAGTCCAGTCGTAGTTCAATGAATAGCCGCCGTCGACCACGATGGTCTGGCCGTTGACGTTGCCGCCGGCCCGCGATGCCAGCCACACCACCGTGCCGGCGATTTCCTCCGGCTCGCCGAAGCGGCCCGAGGGGTTGCGCCGCAGGTAGCCTTCGGCCAGCTGCGGGTCGCCCCACAGCGACCGGGCCATTTCGGTGCGGTGCACGTCGGGGGCGACGGCGTTGGCGCGGATGCCGCGGCGGCCGTATTCCACCGCGAGGTTGCGGGCCAGCTGCAGGTCCGCGGCTTTGCTGATGGCGTAGAGGCCGTAGCGCGCACTGCCGGTGAGGCCGGACAGCGAGCTGATCAGGATGATGCGGCCGTCGCCGTGGCCGATCATGCCGGGCAGAACCTTCTGCGCCAGCCAGATCGAGCTCTGCACGTTGGCCTGCATGAAGCGGGCGAAGGTCTCGTCGACGATGTCCAGCGTCGGTCCGGTCCAGGGATGGATCGCGGCGTTGCACACCAGGATGTCGATGCGGCCGAAGGCGGCGAGCGCGGCGTCGGCCAGCGCCAGCACCTCGTGCTTGCGCGACAGGTTCGCCGCCTGCGCAATGGCGCGCCCGGCGCCGTGCTCTGCATTGATCGACGCGGCCGTTACCGCGCATTCGGCGGCGCTGCGGCTGCTGATCGCCACGCGGGCGCCGTGCCGCGCCAGCTGTTCGGCGCAGGCGCGGCCGATGCCGCGGGTCGAGCCGGTGACCAGCGCGGTCTTGCCGGAAAGGTCGAACAGGGTGCCTTGCATGGCCGGTTCAATCCCAGGCGACCGGCAGGCTGCGGCGTCCCCAGAAGTTGAACGGCTCGATGCGCGTGGCCGGCCCGCTCAGGCGCAGCCGGGGCAGCCGCTCGGCCAACAGCTTCAGGGAGATGCGCGCTTCCAGCCGCGACAGCGGCGCGCCGGGGCAGACGTGCGGCCCGCCGCCGAAGGCCATGTGGCGGCGCAGCTCGGTCATGGAGCGGTCCAGGCTGAAGTCGTCGGGCCGCTCGAACAGCTCCGGATCGCGGTTGGCCGAGGCGAAGTTGAGCATCAGCTTGGACTTGGCCGGGATCTGCGTGCCGTGCAGCGACACCGGGCACAGGCTGGTGCGCCACATGGCCTGCGTCGGCGGGTCGTGGCGCAGGCTTTCCTCCACCGCCACCTCAATCAGGGCCGGCTCGCGCTTGAGCCGTTCCCAGCGCTCCGGCGCCTCCAGCAGCCGCCACAGGCAGTTGACGATCAGCGAGGTGGTGGTCTCGTTGCCGCCCAGCATCAGGCCCATCAGGGTGAACTCGATTTCGTGGTCGCTGAGCCGGCGGTTCCGGTAGCGGGCCACGGCAAGCTGCGAGATGACGTCGTCGGGAATCTCGCGCCCCAGGTTCTGCGGCCCGGGGTCGCCCACGCCGGCCTGCTCCAGCAGGCGCCGCCGTTGTTCCACGCAGCCGCGGAAGAAGCTGGCGACTTCGGCGTAGACCTCGAAGAAGGCCTGGTCGTCCTGGCCGAAGCCGAGGGCCGAAATGCGGTCGGACCAGTCCTTGAAGCGCCGCGCGTCGGCCTCCGCCACGCCCAGCCAGCGGGCGATCACGGTCACCGGCAGCGGGCAGGCGTAGTCGTCGTGCAGGTCGCCGCCGCCGCGGCCCAGCATGCGGTCGAGCAGCGCATTGGCGGTGGCCTCGATCAGCGGCCGCTGCGCCTCGACCGCCTGCGGCAGCAGGCGCAGCGCGAACAGGCGGCGGAACTCGCTGTGCGCCGCGCCGTCCTGCATCAGGCCGACGCTTTTCATATATGCCGGCATATTGCCGTAGCGGCTCGACCAGGTCGCGGGGTCGGCCAGGGCGGCGCGGACGTCCGCGGCGCGGAACACGGCGTAATAGGGCGGCTGCGCCGCGGCGTTGAAATGCACCGGGCAGCGGCTGCGCATCTCGGCGTACTTGGGGAAGGGATTGGCCAGGACCGCCGGGTCGAGCGGGTCGTAATGCGGGGTATTGCCGCCGGCCTGATTCATGGATTCGGACCTTGGCGGGACGGCGACCAGCCCATGGCGCTCCGCGCCTTGCGGGCGGCCAGCGCTTCGGCCTCGAGCCGCGGCGCCTCGTCGGGGCCGGCGGCGGCACAGCGGCCCAGGGTGTCCCGGGCGAGCGCCGCCAGCGACGCGTCCCAGCCGGCGATGTCGCGGGCCAGGGCCAAGGCGCGCGGCAGCAGCTGCTCGGCCGGCAGCACCTCGTTGACCAGGCCGATGCGCAGGGCGGTCGGCGCGTCGATGGGCTGGCAGGCGAGCACCATCTGCTTGGCCCAGCGCAGCCCCACTGCGTGCGGCAGCCGCGAGTTCATGCCGCTGCCCGAGAGCGCGCCGATCTTCAGATGGGTGTCGCCGAACCGGGCCTGCTCCGAGGCGAGGGCGAAGTCGCAGCCCAGCACCAGCTCCAGCCCGCCGGTCATGGCCGCACCGTTGACTGCCGCGATGATCGGCTTGGGCAGCTGCGGGATGGAGTTGATCAAGGCCGCGACTTCGGCGCGCGGCGAGTCCGGGGCCGAGAAGTCCCTGAGGTCGAGCCCGGCACAGAATGCCGGGGCCGCGCCGGTCAGGACCGCCGCCCGCGCGTCGGCGTCGGCGATGAAGCGCTCCAGCGCGGCGCGCAGTTGGCGCACCAGCTGCAGCGACAGTGCGTTGCGCGAGGCGGGGCGGTTGAGCGTAAGGGTCAGCACGCCGTCCCGCAACGCCGTAATCAGCAGGTCTTCGCTCATGCACGGTGCTCCGTCGCGCGCTTCTGCGCCTGCTTCGCGGCCAGGCGCCGCACGATCGCGCCGTGCTCCGGGCCCTGTGTCTGCTCGAACTGGCGCTGAAGCAGCTCGTCCAGCACCGTCTCCATGTTGCGGCGCACGTACAGATTGAGCAGCGCCTTGGTTTGCCGCAGCGCCGTGCGCGGCTGCGTGGCCAGTTCGGCCGCCAGCGTGTGGGCCTCGTCGAGCAGTTGTTCATGCGGCACGACGCGATTGGCCAGGCCGCAGTCCACCGCCTGCTCCGGCGTGATGCGGCGGCCGGTGAGGATGTACTCCTTGGCCTTGAGCAGGCTCATCATCAGCGGCCAGGTGACCGCGATGCCGTCGCCCAGCACCAGGCCGACATTGATATGCGGCTCGGCCAGGTAGGCGCGGTCGGAGATCAGCACCAGGTCGCTGAGCGCCGCCAAGGTGGCGCCGAAGCCCACCGCCGGGCCGTTCACCGCGGCGATGACCGGCATCGGCAGGGCCAGCATCGCGGCAATAAAGCGGCGCGCGTTGGCCAGGGTGGCGCGCGCGTAGTCGGCATCCCGCGAGGTCTTGACGAAATGCTGGAAGTCGCCGCCGGCCGAGAAGGCCCGGCCGGCGCCGGTGACGATCAGCGCCGCCGACTCGTCCGCCGCCAGCTGCTCCATCAGTCCGGCGAGGGCGAACAGCATCGCCGGACCGGCCGCGTTGAGCGATTCCGGCCGGTTCAGCGTGACCGTGCAGACACCGTTCAGCCGCGCCAGCTGCAACTCGTCGGACATGCCGGATCACCGCATCAGTTACTGGAATGCCAGTAACCTTAGCAGAGAATCCATTGGAATGTAACTGTACCGTTTAATTAGAGGTCCACAGCCGGGCCCCCACCGCGGCGATGTGCCGCTCCATGGCCGCGCGCGCGGCGCGCGCATCGCGGCGGCGCAGTGCCGCCAGGAGCCGCTCGTGCTCGGCGTGGCCGCGCCGGACGCGGTCGGCCCGGATGGCATGACGCATGGTGACGGTGAAAAAGTCGCTGCGGTCGTGCATCTGCTCGGCCGCCTCGGCGACCGCCCAGGATGCCGCAAGGCTGCGGAGCACGCGGTGAAACTCGCGGTTGAGGGTACGATAGCGCAGCGCCTCGCCGGCTCCCGGCGCCGGATGGCGCACCAGCTCGCCGATCCGGTCCGATATCTCCGCCAGGCGCGCAAGCCCGGCGTCCGTCGCCCGCTGGGCGGCCAGCTCCGCCAGCAGGCCGTCCGCGGCGGCGTACAGGCGGTAGTATTCGCGCACCTCGTCCGGGGTATAGATGCGGACGCGGCAGCCGACCTGCGGAGTGATGCTCAGGTAGCCTTCATGCGCCAGGCGCTTGAGCGCATCGCTGATCGGTTGTTTCGACGTGCCCAGGCGCTCGCACAATTCGTCCATGCGCAGCATCTCGCCCTGCTGGAAGCGGCCGCGGAACAGGATGGCGCGGATCGCCTCATAGGCCTGGACCGCCAACGGCTGACCCTGGTCCGGACGCAGCGGCCGGATCTCGCGGTCGCTCGCCAGCCGGCTGGGCGTGTTCAGGGTGGGGCGCGGCAAGCAGGCCTCGCGGGCAGGGTCGATGCCGCCCGATGTTACTCGATCGGCGCGCCGGCCAGCACGGTTGCGCGCTCCCGGCTTTAATGCAACAGTATCGTACCATTAGTGCAAGCTGCCCGATCGGAGGACTCCATGGCTTCACCATCCCGTGTGCCGCGCCGCTGGCTCATCACCGGTGTCTCCAGCGGCTTCGGCCGCGTCCTGGCGCAGGCGGTGCTGGCACGCGGCGAGGTGGTGGCCGGCACCTTGCGCGACCCCGCGCAGCTGGCGGCCTTCGAGGCGCTGGCGCCCGGCCGCGCCTGCGGCGTGTTGCTGGACGTGACCGACGCGGAGCAGGTCGCTGCCGTTGTGCCGCAGGTGCTGGAGCGGCTCGGCGGCGTGGACGTGCTGGTCAACAACGCCGGCTACGGCCTGTTCGGCGCGGCGGAGGAAACTGGCGAGGACGAGGCGCGGCGGGTGATGGAGACCAACTTCTTCGGCACGCTGCGGATGGTCCGGGCCCTGCTGCCGCAGTTCCGCCGCCGGGGCGGCGGCTGGATCGTCAACCTGTCCTCGCTGGCCGGCCTGATCGGCATTCCCGGCGTCGGGCTGTACGCCGCCGCCAAGCATGCGGTGGAAGGATTGAGCGAGTCGCTGGCGCTGGAGCTGGCGCCGTTCGGCATCCGCGTCCTGCTGGTCGAGCCGGGCGGCTTCCGCACCGATTTCGCCGGCCGCTCCATGGCGATCGTGCGGCAGCCGCTGGCCGAGTACGACGCCACGCCGGCCGGCCGCACCCGCGGCGGCATCGCGCAGTACTCCGGACACCAGCCGGGCGACCCGGCGAAGGCCATGGCCACGTTGATCCAGGTGCTGGATGCGCCGAATCCGCCGCTGCGGCTGGTGCTGGGCGCGGACGCGATGCAGGCGGCGCGCGCCAAGCTGGAGCGCGTTGCGGCGGACATCAGCTCCTGGGAAGCGGCGTCCGCGGCGACAGCCTTCGCCGGCTGAGCCGTTCCTGCGGCCTCAGGCCTGCGGAAAAACCGCGTTCATGCCGGCAGGCCCCCGGCGACGGTTTGCGACCAGCACACCAACCGGTCCCACAGCAGGCGGCGGGTCGAAGCGAAGTTGTGCATGTGCGCCATGTTCGGCACCACGTACACGGTGACGTCGCGCGAGCGGCGGTAAGCCGCAGGCTCGGCCAGCGGATCGGGGCAGGTGTCGCGCTCACCGTCGCCCACGAATACCGGCACGGTCACCGCCGCCGCCTCTGCCGCGACACAGCCTGGCGCCATCATCTGGATGGCGCAACTGGGGATGGTGAGGCTGCCGAAGGCCGGCGCAGTCTTGCGCAAGGGATAGCCGCCGGCCATATCCGCGTCGAGGATGTCCTTGGGCACGTCCTCCCAGTGGAAGGGATAGACGAAGTCCTCGATGCTGCGACTGGTTTCGGCGACGGACAGTCTCGCCAGATCCCCGCCGCGCTGGTGTGCGTGCCCCCGGATGGATTTGCTCCGCGCCGCGTCGGTGCGCTGCGGCAGCACGGTATGGATGGCGCTGTAGCCCAGCGGGGCAATGGCGTCGTAGGTCTGCCTGCGGCCCTGCATGACGATGGTGATGCAGCCTCCCATCGACTGGCCGATGCCGATCCGGGCCGGGCGGCGGAGCGGCGGGAAATTCGGGCTCAGGGTTCCGGCCTCGAGGCGGTCGAGCACTTCGCGCACGGCGTAGTCGTTGGCCTCGGCGATCATCTCGATGCTGAGCTTGGAGAAATCGGGGAGGCTGCTGTCGCCGACGCCGAGATGGTCACCGGCGATGAATACCAGCCCGGCGTCCGTGTGGTGCCCGGCCTGGCTGTAGCCGGTGTGCCCGGAGAAGTGCATGTCGAAATAGCCGCGGCTGTAGCCGCCGCCGGGAAATGCCGCCATGACGATGGGCCGTGCGGGGAGCCGCGCCGGGTCGGGCAGGTACACGCTGAGCGCCAGCTTCAGCGGGCCCGGCAGGGGTACGGCCTTCGCGACGTCGATGCGCAGGTCCAGTTTGTTCATGCCCGGTTCTCCTCCCCCTTGCTTTAGGTCGAGGTGCTGATCAACGAGTGTGCTGGTGCAGCCGCTGCCGGAAGCGCCACAGGTCTTCTGCGAACAGCTGCGGCTGCTCCATCGCCGCGAAGTGGCCGCCGCGGGCCGCCTCGTGCCAATGCACGATGGCGTAGCGGCGCTCGGCCCAGGCGCGCGGCGAGCGGAAGATTTCACCGGGGTAGAGCGCAACGCCTACCGGGACCTGCAAGCGCCCCAGCCGCGGCGCGGTGCTGCCGCCGTCGGCCAGGGTCTGCTCCCGGTACAGGCGCAGGGAGGAGGCGATGGTGCCGGTGAACCAGTACAGCGAAATGTTGCTGAGCAGCGCATCCCAGGACACGGCATGGCGCAGATCCCGCCGCCCGTCGCGCTCGCAGTCGCACCAGGCCTCGAACTTTTCCGCCACCCAGGCGCACCAGCCTACGGGGGAATCGGTCAGGGCGTAAGCCAGCGTCTGCGGACGGGTGCGCTGCTGATGGTAATAGCCGGAGCCGTCCTCGGCATAGCGCTGGGCGGCCGCCAGGTAGGCTCGCTCGTGCGCCTGCACCAGTGCCATCGGGGCGGCCTCATCCGAGGGCGGCGTCGGGGTGAGCAGATTGAAGTGCGCGGCCCGGCAGTGGTCCGGATCGCACTCCGCGGTGAGGTGGGTGACCAGGCTGCCCCAGTCGCCGCCCTGGGCGATATAGCCTGCGTAACCCAGCGCCGCCATCAGGCGCGCGTGACGCTGCGCAATGATGCGCGGCGACATGCCCGGCGCCGCGGCTGGCGGCGAGCCGCCATAGCCCTGAAGCGACGGCGCCACGACGTGAAAGGCGTCCCCGGCGGAGCCGCCGAAGCGCTCAGGCTGGGTCAGGCGCGGGATCAGCTCGAGAAATTCGACGATCGAGCCGGGCCAGCCGTGGGTGATCAGCAGTGGCGTGGCCGTCGCGTGCGGCGAACGGGCGTGGATGAAGTGCAGGTCCAGGCCGTCCAGCTTGAGCAGGAACTGCGGCAGGGCATTGATGCGCGCCTGCGCCGCCCTCCAGTCGAAGCCGTGGCGCCAATACCGCACCAGCTCGCGGAGGTAGTCCAGGCGCAGGCCATAGCTCGAGCGTTCGTCGTTGACCTCGTCCGGCCAGCGGACGGCGTCGAGCCGCCGCTGCAGGTCGGCAACGGCCCCGGCGGGCACGTCGAAGCGGAATGGCCGGGGCGCCGCGCTCGTCTCAGCCTGCAGCGCCATAACGCTCCTCGATCCGGTCCATGTAGGCATCCATCCCGGCCGGTGGCTTGCGGCGCGAAGGATCGTAGAACGGCGAGAGCGCCGGCAATAGGCGCGGCAGGAAATGCCGCAGCATGATGCGCCGGTAGGCGCGCTCGCGGCGTTTCGAGGCCTGCAGCTGCTGCGGCGTCATGCCGGCGCGGTCCTGGGCCACCAGATATTCGCCGACGCGGTGGCCCCAGGCATTGAGATGCCGGATCACCGCGAACACGCCATAGACGCGATAGCACCAGCGGTCGTAGAGACTCTTTCCGAACAGGGCCTTGTATACCTCGTAGCAAACGTGGCGGTGCTCGAACTCCTCCGCCATGTGCCACTTCCACAGGTCCAGCGCTTCGGCGTCGGCCCCGTCCAGCAGTCCGCCGAAGCCGCTGAAATAGCAGTGGGCGTTGGGCGGTCCGAGCGTCTCGAAGCCCTCGCAGTAGACGCAGTTGAACTTCAGCGACTTTTCCGCCAGGAAGCGCTCGTAGTCCTGCCGCAGCTCCTGTTCAAATTCGGGCAGCCGGTCGTAGCCGGCCCGGTACAGCGCCTGGTTGAACGCCTGGTGCTGCTTGTAATGCTGGGTCTCCTGCCGGATGAAGACGTTGATGTCCTCCTTCAGCCGCGCATGCTCCGGTCCAAGCTCCTCGCGCGCCTTCTTCATCACCTTGATCAGGTACGGCTCGACGTGCACTGGCATCAGCGACGAGGCGTTCTGGGCCTGGGCGAATTCCGGGTTCGGCGCCCAATGCGGGCGCACACGGGAAAAGTCCATCTTCAATTGGCGGATCTTCATGCGCTCCCCTCCGGATGCGGCCGGCCTCGGCGAATTATTATGTTACATAATCGTATATTTATAAGCGAGAAACTTGCAAACGTGACTCCTGCGCGCGGAGACCTGCAGTCCGCCGCGAACCATCGGACCGGCCAGCCGCGCCGCTGCAGGGTGACTCTGAGCTACGGTTATCGAGCTCTCTAAACGCTTTCGGCCGCCTTCCAGCTGCCGGCCTTGGCGGCCCTCTCGAG
>Ga0070741_10000802_pt1 | contig 105473 bp, 85 predicted proteins | sample Coa_R1_4_FD_66440 | JGI IMG/M metagenome (GOLD analysis project Ga0070741, IMG submission 66440) | Surface soil microbial communities from Centralia Pennsylvania, which are recovering from an underground coalmine fire - Coalmine... | ecosystem: Environmental > Terrestrial > Soil > Unclassified...
GCCGATGGCGACGTTCGAAGACGGCAAACAGATCTGTCGGGAGAAGATGATCGCGTAATTTGATCTGACAGACAGAACCGGAGAACCGGGTAACTGTCAGATCGGGTCGTGACTACTACAACTTATGGGCTGACCACGGACAGCTCTGCTATCGCATCCCAAGGGGATCACTCACCGAAGCGGAATTGGAGTTACTGAGAGCATCAAAGCAACCTATTTTGTACCACTTGGAATGCCATCGGGGCCACCCTGACAAGGCGGGTGCCCAACGTCCAGCCCCTTTGATCGCCCCGCTTGCCTATTCTCAGCTGGCTCACTGGAACCTCTATAAATTGGAGCATGCTCCCAGCGCGTGCATTCTTCCATCCGTGACCCGAATTGCCGGACCTCTGAATATTGGCGCGCTCCGTCGATGCTTCTCCGCAATTGTCGCCCGTCATGATGCACTACGTACACGTATCGCCATCTATGACGGTGTGCCGGTTCAAGAGGTTGAAGATCAACGCGATCTTACGGATCTGGTAAAGCTGGAGGACTGGAGTCTCATTTCCGAAGACAAGCAACGCTCCGAAATCTCGAGGCTTCTGGAAGCCCCGGACGTCGTAGACGTAACACGCGATCCACTGTTCACCGTAAGGCTCGCACGGCTGTCGCCTGAGCAGCATATATTGATAACAATGATGGAGCACATCGTATCCGACGGGTTGTCCATAAGTATTTTACTGGACGAGCTGCTCACCGGTTACAGGCAGATTGCTCATGGGCTCGATATTTCCCTGCCAGCGATTCCGCTCCAGTTTTCCGAATATGCGCTGTTGCAGAGAGCATCAACCGCTGCATGGCTGCGCGAGAATGGACAGTATTTGACCGAGCACTTTGCGGGCTGTGATCGTGTCCGCTTCCCAGATGATCGCCGCTCTGCCGCAGAAAGTGAGGGTTGGGGGGTGGCGCCGTTCAAGATCAGCAACAGGATAAAATCCGAATTAGCGGCCTGGTGCCGCTCCAGGAAGACAACTCTCGTCATGGGTACCCTAACAGCATACGTAAGTCTATTGCTGCGGTGGTGTAGCACTAGAGATACGGTTGTACTGTTTCAGTCTGACGGCCGATCCAGTCGAGACGTTGGTAACGCCATCGGGTATTTCGCTTTTCCACTCTATCTTCGCATCCAGCTATGTAAGAATCATACGCTCTTGGACGTGTTGCATGCGGTGATGCAGGAGTACTGTGCTGCGTATGACCACGCTGATTTCTCCTACATGGAGTCTCTGTCGACGAGGCCGGGTTTTACTCGGAATAGCTGTTTTAATTGGCTGCGTCAACAGGAGGTAACAGAGCATCAAGGTCTCGCACCGAAGCAGGGAGGGAGCACCGAGCCGGTGCTTTTTATCCGGGAGGCATTGGAAACCACCCTTTTAAAACATATATCGCGCGACACTGAGCCGATGATGGGCTTCATCGAGGGCCCACACGATATCACAGGGGGAATCTACTTTCCGCGCAACAGGTTTTCCGTTGCATCCATGGAGAGATTCGCGCGTAATTTCTTTGTATTCCTGGCCGCACTAAGGGAAGAGCCGTGGAAACGCGCTGCCGACATCGCGCTGGTTGATTGACTCTCCATCACACGGAAGACGTAGACAGCACAGGTTGGTTCCTCCACTGCGGCGTCACGGCTTCGGCTTTTGCCGACTCCCGGTGACCGCCACCGTTTGTGTTACCCGCTCTCGCCAATAGAGGTATTCGCAAAGTCCTTGGGCTCATAAACTGGTCTAATCTCGATCTGCCAGTCTGGAAAAGTGGGATTGGGGCAACGCTTGATCCAATCGAGCGCTTCCTCCATGGAGTTAACCTGCCAAAGCCAGAATCCACCGAGAAGCTCCTTCAGCTCGAATGGCCCATCGACGATGATGCGCTCCTTGCCGGATAAGAGAATCCGCTTACCGTACTGGCTTGGCTTCAGGCCCTCGCCGGCTAGCATAATCCCTGCCGCGGCGAGCGATTCGTTGAACTCTCCCATTTCACGGATCAGCTCTTTGCTCGGCATTACGCCTGCTTCACTGTCTACGGTAGCCTTCGCCAAAACCATGACTTTCATGTTTGCCTCATTAGTTGGGTTCGAGAAACTCACGCTTCTTGGTGTACGCTTGGTCACTGGTCTGCCTGGGCTGCAATCCAGGTTCTTGCGGGAGGAGGCTCAATTTTGCGTTTCTCGTGCGACATGGCGGTGCGTTGCCTCAATATCGTGCCGGACCGCACCGCTTGCCAGCCATAGATGCCATCCTCCCCAAAGATAACCGGGGCAGAGCGCCAGCAGGGCATAGCGGAGCGACTCCTGGCCAAAAGCCGGCCTGAGCAAGTCGCTCAGTGACCCAGCTGCCAGTGGACCAAGACCCATGCCGATGAGATTTGCAAAAAGATAGATTATGGAAATCGCAATGGCTCGCATGCGCGGGTGGGCCACGCTCTGAATAGTGGCAAATAGCGGGCCTAAGACCATCGAGCCGCCAATTCCCGAGATGCCCAACATGACTAGAGCGAAGTGGAAACTATGAGACAAATAAATGGAGGCTGACACCAGAGCGAACAGACCATACATCACCGACATGGCGCGCAATTGTCGAGGCTCATTGTCGGCTGCCCATCGTGACGCAAGGTCACCTCCAATGTAGCTTCCAATGAGGCCTCCGACCCCATAGATCACGGCGAACCAAGTTCCCAATTCCCCGGTACTAATTCCGTAGCTTCGAATAAAAAAGGACGGTTGCCATTGAGTAATTCCGTAGCCGAAGAATGAAGCGATGGAAAAGCTGAAGAGCAAGTGCCGGAAAGTCCTATTTTTAGTGAGAGCGCGAATTACCTCAGCTAGAGGTTGCGCCGCCGAGTTGCCGACCCGGCTTCCGAGCGGCATGGATGCGTGGGCGTCGTCGTCCGTAAGGGGAACGGCCAATCTGGGCTCTCGCAATGTCCGGGCGGATAGCCACGCAAGTCCTATCCCAGGAAGCCCAAGGCATACGAACATTGCTCGCCAACCATAGAACTGATTTAGCCAGCCGGCGACACAGTACCCAATGATCGCACTTAGAGGGGCCCCCAACATATATATTGAGACGGCACGCGCTCGCTGGGGGCGCGCAAAGTTATCTGCAATTAGAGAGTGGGCAGGGGGTATGCACCCTGCCTCGCCGATTGCAACCGCGATTCGGATGGAGATTAGTTGTGCGAAAGTTCGTGCGCCTGCGCACAGAGACACCGCGACGCTCCATAGTGTCGTGGTGACGACTATTACGGTTACCCTGTTGCCTCGGTCTGCCCATCGGGCGATGGGAAGCCCCATGGTCGAATAGAAGAGGGCGAACGCGATACCGCTCAGAAGACCTAGCTGCGTGTCATTGAGGTTGAGGCTAGTTTTAATGCTCTGCAGAGAGACGCCGAGGGCTAGCCTATCTACATAGTTGAATGCCAATATGAACAACAGAACTAGGAGTAGCCGTCGCTTGTACCAGTCTGCCGTCATGGTACCGACAGCTCGGGAGGCTGAAAGGGGGCGGCTCGAGGAGTGCATGCTAGTAGTAGACGCTTCCCAAGATGCGTCGTGTGCCGAGCATGGCCTGTACGCCATGGGTAAAGGCAATAGGCCATGCAGTTATGTGCGTTTCATTTGAGAAGACCTCAGTCATCAGCTCTAGCCCCTTGATCGACGCGGCTCTGAGAAGTTTTGCGACCTGATAAAAGCCGCTTACCACCTGCCATGAACCGAGAGCAGGTTCGAATTCCTCTTCTGCTCCAGCAGACATATAGAGTCTCTGCCCTGAAAGGGTCGGATTCGAGGCAACGAAGGTACGGACCATTTGGGCACCAAAATCACAGTGCTCATATCGAATTCCTCCGGGTCCTTCTCCGTGGAACAGAAGTCCCGGGCTGCTGACAATGTAATTGCGGAACAAGTCGGGCTGCGTAAAAAGTGTGTGCAGGCCGAAAAACCCGCCGCCGGAATGGCCGAAATACGTGCGATCCCCTGGTACGACAGGGTATGTTCGCTCGATGAATGGAATAAGCTCATCGCCTAAGAATTTCCTAAAGTCCTCGGCCCCGTGAAACATCTTGGCATCCTTTTCCGGAAGTAGTATCCCGTCGTACAGATCAATCGATAGCCGCCGCTCGATGTACTCCGTGACCCTGCTAAGGTCGAAGGCTGGATATGGGGGGAATGTGTACTCGCGTGCTCGGAGAAACATTCCGGCAAAAGGGCAGTCACTCGGGTAACCAATGGAGACGAGGATGTAGGGGGGCGCGTCATGTTTCGACAACTGCAGGAGGAGCGATATGGCCCGGCACATTTCGAATACCCAATTGCCGTCCGTAATGTACACAACAGGATACTGCGTCAACTCTCCGGGCAGTCTTGCGGGCAGCATCACGTCCACCTTGAACGACTGCTTAATGTGGTCGGATCGGAGTACGTGGCTTTCTGTCGGCAGAATCGAGCGAAGACTCTTGCCTTTGAGGAGAGGGTTTTGCGGCTGAGTTCTCGAGCTGGCGGCCATATGTGCGAATTCCTAGCGGTGCTTGAAGCCAAAGTCGAAGCATGCAGAATGGCGTGGGTGTTTCTACATTATCTGGGCGTATATCCGACGAAAGTTTGCCCCCAATATCCCCTTGATTGCCTCGGTGGGGTATTGGTGGAGCAACATCAGGTCAACGAGCGGAAGTAGTTGTTCAGGAGAGAAGCATCGAGTAGCTTCGGCTGCGAGTTGTAGCCCGGATGGATTCGGCCACGCGTCAATTGGGTCTGGCCATGACTTCTGAATGTCAGCAATCTCGTCCCACCTGGCCTGGTGCTCATGCGCGGGAAATATATTCACGAAATCGGTGCCAAGACCCACATGCGCTGCACCTACCAGCGAGGCGACGTAGTCGATGTGGTGGAACAGGGTGTCAGTCTGTGCGTTCGGATCGCCCAGGTATGCGCCGACCCCTACGATCCCAATTACGCCGCCGGTTGCGGCACATGCTCTGATCTGTTCGTCAGAGAGGTTTCGCACATGAGCATAGAGAGCGGCGGGATTGGAGTGCGAGAAGATCACCGGTCGCTCACTTAAGCTCATCGCCTCGAGGGAGGAGCGCTGACCAGTATGGGAACAGTCCACGATGATTCCCGCGCGATTCATCTCACGAATCAACCTGCGGCCGAAGTTGCTAAGGCCCGCGTTTGAGGCTTCGGCGCAGCCGTCAGCGACCCGATTTCTTACGTTATACGCAAGGAGCATATGACGGATGCCCAGTGCATGCAGTGATTCGAGGTTAGCCAGATCTTCCGCGACCGGGAGCGTTTCCTGGGAATTTAGGCCCAAGACGAGTTTGCCTTCTTGACGGCCGCGGTCGATATCGGCCAAGGTGCTTGCAAATGCGAGCCAAGGAGCATCGCACGCGGCGAGCGCGCGAAATCGATCGATAGCGCCGCGCATTCCGTCCAGGGTCGGCGGCCAGTCTTGCAGCGTTGCTGAGACGAATGTGTATCCTGCTCGTTTATAACGAGCGAGAATCTCGATATCCCAATATACCGGTAACCACGGAAGGGTCATTTCCCAAACGTCGCAACTCCGCAGGAGGGCTGCCGCCGCGGCGAAGGACTCTTTAGGTTGTTGCGTGAGTGTCATATATGAGCTCTGGCGGCGTATCGCGGAAGTGCGCCCCGTCGCTGCGTGTACATGCGCATATGGCGATTCACAGAATTGTTTGGCTTTTCAGGTCGCGCGTGGTTTTGGTGACTATGGAGGCTGTTGGCCCTACTATTACTGTGTCGTCATGCCTGAATCCGCCTATGCCGAGCTCATAGACACCGGGCTCGATGGAAAAAACCATGTTGTCTTGCAGGGGATTTCCGTTGAATGGCATGTCGATCGGATAGTCATGGCCTCCAATGCCCAAGCCGTGCCCGGTCCGGTGACGAATTAGATGATCCACTCCACGATGAAAGAACGCTTCTTGCGCCGCGGCGTCTATTGAGGATATCGGCCTCCCAGATATTGCGGCGCCACACGCGGCCTCGTTTGCGGCGCGAGCAGCCTCGAAGAGATGGATTTGACGCTTGGAAGGAGGTCCGCATATCCAGGTGCGCTCGTTCTCGATGAACAGCCCATCTATTGCGGGATAAACGGATGTGATCAGGACATGTCCTTTTTTGATAGTAGCGCCCGCAAGATTTCCGAAGGGGCTTAGACCGTGCGGAGAAGCGCTTACGGGTCCCGAAAGCGTCCAGCAGTAGATGCCTATATCAGCGCCGGGCATGCGCTTGGCGGCCTCGTGCGCCATCAACGACGCCATTGCGGTGTCCAAGTCGGCAACGAGGCGGCCCGGCCGGATATTCTCCCGGTAGCGTTCCTGCGCCCAGTCGGCGAGGTCCGCCGCTGCACGCATGATTGAAAGCTCTTCATCGTGCTTGATCCAGCGAAGGCGCTCGCACTGCCGGGAGACATTCTCTAAATGAAGCCTTGGCAGGAACTCGATGAGCCGGGCCGGTAGGCCTCCATCGGTACCCAAACGTGCACGGTGAAGGCGCGCCTCTCGCAATCGCGAAGCAACCAGCTCTTGCCATTGGGAGGTAAGCGGCAATCGTTGCGTAGTGCGAGGATGCTCTGAATAGAAGGACGCTTCAGAAATCCATATGGAGTCGAGGTTTCGACTCATGTGCCAGTGGTTTTCGGATAGTTCGTGAAGTATTGCGAAAGGCCGACCGTTGCGCGGTATCACGCACAGACAGGGCCGTTCAAACCCACTGACGTCCACGTCAAAGTTGGTGGCGAACTTGATGTAGTCCGACGAAGTAAATGCAAGGCCGTCAAGATCTTCCTCGTCCATTAAGTCCTGCATCAGACGCGTCCGATACACTTGGGTGGCCCGGCCAACTCCGAACGCGCGGCGCGTGCCAGGCGAAAGCCGTTCGCTGGAAGGCCTGGATCCCACAGGAATTTTTCTATTCCGAAATGTCTTCCGATGCGATTGCAAGGATCCTCCTTTCGTGGCGGTGGTTTTTCCGAGGTACTTACCGTCCCCGAGCTTAACGACTATCCGTACGCGCGAACCAGAATGCCACGACCAGACGTGACATACCCGATTGCTGACTTACCGGCTAACCGAGAGCAGCAGACCAACAGTTCTAGGTTGGATATAGATGAAGCCGTACGGTGGATACGAGCCGGGGCCCCCATTCAGAATTCCCCGACGGTTAGCGACATTGTTCGCATAAAGGTTGACGTCCAGGGGGCCGGTGTCGAGGCCCACGTGGAGGTCGATCCTGGTGTAGCCGCCGAAGGCTTGCCGCAGAGGAGTCGGCGTAAATACCGAGAGTCGGTCTCCGGTATAAGTCACCTCGAAACCCGCGTGTCCGAAAAGGCGCTCTCCCAACGTGTGTGTGTAATCGAGAGAGAAATGCCCTGAAAGACGAGGTGCATAGGGCAACCTAGAGCCGGATGTGGCCTGGACCGTGCTAGATGCGGGAAAACCCTGAGTAACTACGGCATGGTTCAAGGAAAGCCATGAAGCTAACTGCAAGCTCGGTACAGGAGTGGCTTTCATCGAGATATCCACTCCTTGGCTTTTTGCATGGCTGGCGTTGCCGACATATCCTTGGAAACTAGGTGTAAGTAGAGTGAGCTGGACATCGCTCCAGTCTATGTAATAGAAGGAGGTATCAATGCTCAAGGTGTTGTCAAGGAACGTGCCCTTGATGCCAGCTTCATAGTCTCGCGTTCTGTCTGGCTGGTATTGCGTGGGAGCTCCGGGGACTGCGTTAGGGCCGCCCGCGCGGTATCCAGAGGCTAGCCGTAGATAGGCCATGATGAAACGAGAAAGGTGTAATCGGGGGGTAACCAGGTAGGTTACCGGAGTTGACGTTGAGTGAACGTCAGGTCCGATATCAGGAGAAGGGCGGAGTAGAAAGAATTCTGTATACGGACCGACATTTGTTTCCTGGAATGACTGAGAGATGCGGCTTGCTCTGGCGCCCAGTTGGACATCCAATGAATGCGTGAGGAATAAAGTGAGATCGGTAAATGCCGCATACTCCTCATAGGTAGAGGGGAAAGTGAGGTAATCCCACTGGCCGGCAATGATGCCTGTAGCGGGATTTTCCGCCAAAAGGGTCTGTGATATGGGCGATTTCTCGTGTGTGTAGAACAGACCGGTCAGCCAGTTGGCACTGGCTCCGATAGGTATGGCAAGCCGGAACTCTTGGGAAAATTTGTCGGTCCTGCCGTCCTCGCTGACAAAGGTGCCGGGCGTGCCGAATAGAAGCGCGGAATACGGACCAATGATGTACGTGAAATCGTAGGAATCGGAGTACGAGATGACGTTGTAGCCCGTTACGGACGTCAGACTTGCGGAGCCAATGTTGGCGTTCACTTTGGCAATGTATGCTTGCAATTCCCGCGTATTACTTCCGGTCCCGCGGAGGTCATTCTGTTGCAGATCGCGGAGACCGGGTTCGACGTCGGCGCCGGATGTTCCCAGGCCGTGTGTTTTCTGCAGAAGAGCGTCCAGACGAATTGACAGTCCGTCCAGAGGTCTCCACATCGCGGACGCAATGCCCCCAGAGGTGTATAGCTCGTTTATTCCTTTAATATTGAGGACCGGATTATCGATGTATCCCGGGTCCCGCCGGGTAAACGCGCTTAGGCGAACTGCGGCGGTTGCGGAAAGCGGCATGCTCAGGTAGCCATGAGCGGTGTAGCCAGGCTCTGCGCCGTTGGCGACGGCGGAGGCGCCTAGCTCAACGCCTGCTAAATCATCCGTCGTTGAGGGTTCCGCAGTGAGGAATTTGATGAGGCCGCCCATACTGCTGGCCCCGTAGAGCGTACCCTGCGGGCCCCGGAGGACTTCGATCTGCGACAAGTCGAGAGGATTTATATCCGGGATCAGATCCCCGCCTCCATTGCTCGTGGACGATCCTATCGGCACGTCGTCAATGGTAATGCCGACGGTGGGATTGCTGGGGCCGGTCGTGATTCCGCGGATAGAGATGTTCTGCCCTGATCCGGCGGCCATTGGTGCGACGCTGAGTGCCGGTACCATAGATGAGTAGTCTTGCATGCGCAAAAGATTGGCACCGGCGAGAGAGCCGGTTCCTAGCGCGGTAACTGACATGGGAACCGTCTGGATATATTCACTCTTCTTCTCAGCGGTGACGATGATCTCGCGAAGCGGACTTTGCGCGGGTGGTCGTGGATCCTCGGTGGCAGTCAATGTATCTTGATCAGGTCGCAAGGTCGCGGGATCAGGTTGTGGTGCGCTTGCGTTGATTTGTACGTGGGTATTCGACGAGGTGATTTCCGCCGAGCGTCGATGTTGCAGCTTGATGGCGGGGACTATATGGACAGTATTCCCATCGACCGTATACCAAAGACCCGTGCCGTGCAGCAGAGAGGCTAGAGCGATGTCGGCTCGAGGAGTGCCGCTGATGGAGGGGGCTTTGAGGTGTGCCAGCGTTTTGGTCGACATCATGACCTGAAGTCGGGCTTGGCGGCCCCACTCTATTAGCGCGACTTCTAGGGGAGTTCCTGCAGAGATTTTGATGGATATTAGTTGATCGAGGGGAGGCGTTGCGAGAGCTCTGGGTCCCGCGAGCAAGCCGCAGCACAAGAAGAACAATGAGGCCGAGAGTATGGGAACGGAGCGTAGTGTGTTCATTGGATACAGCGTCATAAACGGCGGAATTGGTTTTTGTCGCTATACGACCGGCTGGGCCGAGGCGCGAAAGAACAAATTGGTCGAGAAAAAGGTCAAGGGCAGTCAAGGTTCGTCGAGCTGGAGAGTCTCAGCGCGAGGTCACGGGCCGGGCAGGTAACACAATTGTCATAGATCTCGCCTCTGGGGAGGGGCTTGGCTTTGAAACGCGACGCTTCTCGCTGCGTAAGGCGAAGACGTATGTCCGTCTCGGTAGAGGGATGGGTGGCACTGGTTTATGTATCGTGAGATTACCTACTTACCGGTGTGCTACCCTCGGATCGCATTTTTAACCGAGCTCGCTGCACTTTATTTTGCGTCCCTAAGTGCGCAGGTGAAATCCCATGATCGAGCTTCGACGACTTGCAGAGTTCGCTCCGGATCTCAAGCGGGTTCTTGATCGCAATGCGATTCTCTCGCCATTGCGGTTTGCCATGCCTGAGGTGCGCTACGAAACGGTGAAGGTACTCATGCGGGACGGAGTGGAGCTCGCTACGGACGTTTATCTGCCCCCAGTCTCGCGGGCGCCAACCATAGCGGTGCGAACTCCTTACGGCCGTGGCGCTGATAGCATGGCAGGTATATGCCTTTCGCTTGCTCGACGAGGGTACGTCGTGGTCTCACAGGACTGTCGAGGTACTGGGGATAGTCAGCCGGATCAGTGGGACTACTACATGTATGAGCCTGAGGACGGGTACGACTTTGTCGAATGGATAGCCGGGCAGCCGTGGTTCGATGGATTCGTGGGATCGTTCGGAGGCTCGTATTGCGGCCAGACGCAATGGCAGATGGCCATGCATCCGATGATGTCGTCTATTGCTCCAGAGGTAAGCGGACTCGGGGTCGCGGTAAATACCGCTCACCTGCATATGGTCTGCAATGTGTACGCGCGAACGGTGGGAAAGGGAGATGAGAAGATTCCGGTGCCGTTCTTTGAACTCGAGGGGAGGATGCTTGGTGAGACCCTTGCGACAGGCTACTTTAACGAGCCGCTACGAAAGCCTCTCGCAGAGCTGCTCCTGGCACAGTTCCCGCAGTTGCAGAAGGTGTCGGCAAGCGCAGCGCAGCGCTGGCTATGGGAGCATTACTGCGCGCTGTCCTGCGCGCGGCGCAGCGAGCTGGTGAAACAAATCACAGGCGTGAAGAATGTAAGCATGGTTGAGGTAGAAAGTCTGTCTTCCGTCTTTGGCCACCGGATCTCACACGACGCGCATACTTTGCCGCATCCACAACCGGAGACACTGTGCGCGTCCATGCACGCTCCTGTAATGCTGTGCACAGGATGGTATGACTGGGCGCTCAACGACGCCCTTGCCACCTGGCAACTGCTCCAGGCCGCCGCTCCCTCGCGCATGCGCTCTCGATGCCGGCTACTGATCACTCCCAGTGCCCACAACGCGCCTGGCTACCATGAAGGGGTGGGAGAGCACCCGGAACTGCAGCACGCACATCGCGGTACAAGTAATATCGAGCTGCTCCTCCGCTGGCACGGCGCCGTGCGTGAGGAGAAGTTACACGACTGGCCTAAGATCATTTACTACCTGATGGGTGCCAATGAGTGGTACTGCGCAACGGCATGGCCTCCTCCGGAGGCACGAGCGATCAATCTGTACCTCGGTCCCGACGGGGTGCTGGGGCCAAACCTGCCGCCGCGGGATTCGACTCCAGACCGTTACACGTACGATCCGACCAATCCAACGCCTACCGTAGGCGGCAGCATTGTGTCCTATGTATACCCCCCTGGGAGCGTGGATGTGAGTCGGGTTCAGAAACGCGCGGATGTGCTGACTTATACAACACCGCCTCTTGAGCGGGACATGAACGTTGTAGGACCCCTGCGACTGATCCTGTATGCAAGCTCGAGTGCGGTGGATACCGATTTCGTCGCTCGCCTGTCCGACGTGTTTCCCGATCAACGTGCAATCCAGTTGCAGAGTGGCATCCTGCGAGCACGATACCGGAACCTGCAGGGAGAGCCGGAATTGCTCGAGCCGGGGCGAGTATATCGGCTGGAAATTGACATGTGGGCCACCGCCAATCGGTTCAAGGCAGGTCACTGTGTACGGTTGGATATATCCTCGGCGGACTTCCCTCACTTCGATCGGAATACAAATCTAGGAGGCCTACCGGGACCGCCAGTTCGAGCCGAGCAATCGATCTATCACGATGCTGAACGCAGCTCACAATTGCTCATGATGGGCATTGTTTAACCTGAGTCTGAGAACTCGCGGGTTGCCGCCGTGACAATGCGGGACCGCATTTTATGCCGCGGTATTCCGGCGCTTACGATGCAACATTGCGTAAGCATCCTTGCGGAGGTCGTCAGAGGATAGAGCCGACCTCCGGCCGGCTTCCGTTTCGGATGTCCTTTCTCTTGCTTCCTGATTTCAATCGTTTATTCGGCAAAACTAGGTTCGCAACTCCTCGGTATCGGCTTCCGGCGGGCGCTCGAGGACGCGTAGCCACATGCGAACCTGAGCAACTTCCTGGTAGGCACGCTGATTCTCAGGTCGGCTGAACCATGCCAGCCAAGCCTCCCTCCGCGCCCGAGTAAATGGGCCGCAATCGAGCTCAACCCACCACGCCGCGGCCTGGAGCCGCCTCGATTTGTCGGGCGACTCATTCGAGTTTTTGCCCATTGGGCATTCCTCACCCGTCCACTGACATTAAGAGAAAGGAGAAAGGCGGAACCGGCGCTCTACTCGCTGGGGTGTCACATAAATCGTTAGTGATTGTCTCTTGGGCCGCAAACGCTCATCGATCCTCTGATATTTGCGCCGGCTTTCGGTGCCGTTCGCTCTGCGAGCTGCGCCACCGTGCCGCGCTGGATTTCCCGGCACGATACCCACCGCCGTCGGCGAGACCCCTATGCCGGGCGGTGGGCTCAGTCTCCGGACCAGTATGTTGACTTCATGTTCGTGCAGGTCCGCCCGTATCCGCGTCAGGATCCAAGTCCATTCCTGAACGTGCGCGCGATCTGCCGCCCCGCTAGCCGCGCTGCTGCGAATGCCGCATCCCGCACGCGGGCGTGAAGCGGAAACTCGTAGTCGTCGGCACGCCGGTGAATCGCCGCGGCAGCCAATGGCAGTTGCACGACAAAGGTGGTTCCCCGATTCTCACCTTCGCTCAGCGCCTCGATCCGGCCATCGTGCAGCTCCACGAGATACCGGCAGATGGAAAGGCCCAGTCCGAGGCCGCAGTCCCCGTCGTGCACTGCTGCGCCTTGCCAGTAGCGCTCGAAAATGTGGGGCAGGGCGTCGGCGGTGATTCCCCTGCCGGAGTCGGACACGGCGAGCTCAACCGTATCCGCGCGCCGCCGGCAGCGTACCTCGATGCGTCCACCGGGCGGAGTGAAGCGGATGGCGTTGGAGAGAAGGTTCGATACGATCTGCTGGACGCGGTCGGCATCGATATTGACAGGTCCGCTGACATCCTCGAGCGCGGTGCGAATGATGAGGCTCCTGTTGTCGGCCGCAGGCCTGTATGCCTCGATGACTCCGGCGACCAGCGGCGAGAGTGATGCGTACGGCTGCCGCTCGACGCGCATCTGTCCGGAGGTCGTGCGGGCCACATCGAGCAGGTCCTCCGCCAGCCGCCGCACCGAGTGCGCTGCACCCTCGAGGACGTCCAACGCTCCGGAGTCGTGGAGATCCTCATCCCGCAGCCGTGCGATCCAGGTGAAGAGGCACGCGGCGGGCGACCGGAGCTCGTGGGCGAGCGCCGCGAAAAACTCCTCGCGCGCTCTGATGGTTTGCTCCGCCTGCGTGCGGGCCGCGCGTTCGGCCGCATGCTGCTTCGCCATGGCGAGGCGAGCTTCCACCCTTGCTTGCAGCTCGCGACGGGAGAACGGCTTGACCAGGTAGTCGTCGGCACCTGCCTGTAGCCCTCCGACCGAAGCTTCCTCGCCGGCGCGCGCGGACAGCAGGAGCACCGGCAACTGGGCCGTTGGGCCCTCATTGCGCAGGATTTGCAGGAGCTCGAGGCCGTCCATCCGCGGCATCATGATGTCCGCTATCACGAGGTCGGGCGGATAACGGCGAATCTGCTCGAGGGCGGTGATGCCGTCGGCCGCGGTCTCCACGTGCCAGCGACCCTCGAGCAGGCGAAGCAGGAAGCGACGCATGTCGGCGTTGTCATCGACCACCAGAATGCGCTCTCTGCGGGGATCCTCCGGCTCGCTCGGGACGTCCATCAAACGGTCAACCGCTTCCGCCTCCGGGACGTCTTCCATCAGCCAGCCGTGCGCCTCGTCGAGATAGGGCTGTGCGATGCTCTGCAGTTCCGGTCTGGAGCCCGCCGTGCCCACATACTCTTTGGGCAGGTGGGTGTTGCCGCGCGGAATCCGCACGGTCATGGTGGTTCCTGCCCCGACCTCGCTCGTCGCCTGTATCGTGCCGCCGTGCAGCTTGACGCGCTCATGCACCAGGGAAAGGCCGATCCCGGTTCCCTCGACCGTGCGCGCCCGCGGGGCCTCTATGACTGCGAATCGCTGGAAGATTCGCGGCAGGCTCTCCGCCGGGATGCCGCAGCCGGTATCCGCCACCTCGAGCTCGAAGCAGTCGGCGAGCATCTGCACCCTGACGCTGACCTGGCCCTCGAGCGTGAATTTCAGGGCATTCGACAGCAGGTTGAGGACGACCTTCTCCCACATGTCCCGGTCGACATAGGCCTGCTCGGCGCCGCTCGGGCAATCGATCTGCAGGCGGACGCCGGCACGCTCGAACGCGGACCGGAACATCGATGCAAGATCCGAAGTCAGCGTCCCGACGTCAGTGGGGAGATAGCGTACATCCGCGCGACCGCCCTCGATGCGGGAGAACTCGAGCAGCGAGTTGACGAGTTTGAGGAGCCGCGCGCCAGCCCGACGCGCGGTCTGCAGCAGCTCGCGATCCGGCGCGGCCAGCTCCGCACGATCGAGCACTTGACGCAGTGGCTCCAGCAACAGGGTGAGGGGCGTGCGCAGCTCATGGCTGACATTGCTGAAGAAGGCCGTCTTGGCACCGTCCAGGGCAGCCAGCTCGCGCGCGCGTTGCTCGGCCTCCTGCCGCATGCAGGCACTCGAGATGGCGGTGGCCACCTGGTTGGCGAGCAGCTCGAAGAAGCGCCGGGACTCTGCCGCCGGCCGCATGGGATTGATGCCCGTGACCAGGATGCATGTCGGTGAGTCCATCCCAGTGCCAGCGATTGGCATGGCGAGCGCCTGCCGCGGCATGATCGCGCCATCGCGTAGGGCCGTCCCGACGACGTGGTCCACTCCCTGGATGAGCGTCGGGCCACGGCTCGAGATCACTGTGGCAAGTTGCCAGGGAACGCTCGTGCGATCGAGCTGACCGATCCCTGGCGCTGAGGCTGGAATGCTCCTCAGTCCCGCGTACGCGATACTCTCGATGCACGATCTGGTGCGATCGAGGAGGTAGAGCATCGCAAAGGGAACGTCGTGCCGCTGTCCTTCGAGAATCTCAGCCGCCAATTGACAGGCGGCCTCGCGTGATTCGGCGCAGGCGCAATGATTGGCGAGGCGCAGTAGACAATCGAACTGGCGGCTCGAGATGACCTGGCCCGTGCTCTCCGTCGCAGTACAGAAGATGCCGCTCGGCTCACCGCCATCGTCCGCAAGCGCAGCGAACGAGAACGTGATGTAGGTTTCCTCGAGATATCCGCTGCGCACGAGCGGCATCATGAGGTCGGCCTCACCGGTGGGTCGGCCGGTGCTGAGGGTCTCGGCGAACCGGCGCTCGAGCACCGGCTCCCAGATCTCCTGCCATACCTGCCTGACGGGACGGCCCAGCGCCGAGGGATGTCTGGCGGGACCGCCTATCGGAATGAAAGCGTCGTTGTAGAAATAGACGAGCTCAGGCCCCAGTGCGAGGGCAGTCGGAAAGCTGGATGCCAGGATGAGATCGACGGCTTTTCGCCAGGTGATCGGCCAATGGGAGGCTGGACCGATCGAGGTCCTCGACCAGTCAAACTCCTCGAAGCGCTTGGCCATCTCGCTCGTGAACCGTCGCACTCTCCGACTCCTTGTGGCAGTGCATTGCGACGCGGGCCGAGCTTATCGCAGCCTCGTAGCTGCTGGAAGCTGACAGGCCAAGGGGGGCACGCCGGAGCGGCAGAAGCGTCTCGTGGCACAGCCGCCTCTCTGGATTGCAAACACGTCTCAACACATTGATTTCATTGAATACTTACCTCGGTGTGTGCGATCGAAGGCGTGCGTCTTGGATAGGCATGGGGAGACGCGTCTTGTCAACCCGTCTAAAGACGGGTGGGCGGAAGTTGGCAGGTGTCAAATAGGCGGCCCCGTCTTTAGACGGGATTGACCCCTTTCGCGGATGGGAATTACATGACACACCGGCGGGACCTGAACGGTCTCGCGGAGCAGCGGTCAGTTTGGGAGGGTTACTATGGCCAGTCAGTGGATGCGAGCCGGCGATCTCAAGGACCTCGCCAGCTACCCGCAGTGGATGGTGCAGATCATTGCCGATGTGCGCGAGCGCAAGGATCGTGTGGCAGGTCATCGCCTCTTCAGGCAGATGCGGGATGCGGTCCTGCCGTACCACGCCGCCGTGAACTTCTTCGTCCGCGTGTGGCCGGTGATCGATGAGTTCCCACAGTACATGGGGCGCAACCTCGCCAAGCTGGAATTCGGCAAGCCGGGACACGACCTCGCTCGTACTTTTCTCACGCGCAACGTGCGCGTCGAGCAGAATCATGCGGATTACTGGATGGCATGGGCTGAGGCGAGCGGGGTTCCTCGCGAGGCGCTGCTCAGGGGCTCGGAAGCCGCCGCGTCGGCGACTCTGGCGCACTGGTCTTGGTACATCTGCGATCGCGGACCGCTTGCGGAAGCCATGGCGGCGACGAACTACGCCATCGAGGGGGTCACCGGCGAGTGGGCGCAGCTCGTCTGCTCCACGGATGTATACGCCGACTCGCTACCGCCCGAGAGGCGCAAGACCGGCATGCGGTGGCTGCGCGCTCACGCGCGCTACGATGACAGCCATCCCTGGGAGGCCCTAGAGATCATTGCCTCCATACTCGGAGCGGATCCAGGCCCGCGGCAGGTCGAGGCCATTCACTGCGCCATTCGGCGCAGCTACGACTACATGCGCATCACGCTCGATGACTGCATGGAGGATGTGGAGAGCCTCGCAGAGCAGGGGGTTCAGAGGCAGGACCGTGCCGCCTGATTGCACATAGTGTCCACGCCCGACGGCGGATAGCCAGCAGCGAAAGGCAGGCGTAGACTTAGCGGTAACTGACTGACGCACAACCTCCAGTCCCATCTCGGGAGGTGTGCGTTGGTTGTATCGCCGCGAGGCAAGCGAACCGGACTCGCCTGGAATGAGGCTCGGAATGAGCAGCTCTCCCGCCAGGATTTATATCGTGGACGATGACCCGCAGCTGCGCGAGGGCCTCGCGCATTGGCTGGCGCAGGCCGGATACCAGGCGCAGGGTTTCGATTCCGGGGGCGCCTTCCTGCACGCCCACCCACAACTTCCGGCCGGCTGCATCATTGTCGATATGTTGATGCCGGGCATGACTGGCCTCGATCTGCACCAACGCCTGATCGCTGCCGGCTGCAGCTGGCCGGTCATCGTGCTCACCGGCCACGCCAATCGCCCGGATGTCGCCCGGGCGATGGAGGCGGGGATCGTCGCCTTTCTCGAAAAGCCCGTGCGCGAAGTCGAGTTGCTCGCCGCGGTCATGAAGAGCCAGGCGCACCTTCTCGGCAGGATCGAGATGATCCCGGATCCGGACCTTGCGCATCGGGTGGCGAGCCTCACCCTGCGCGAGCGGCAGGTGATCGGCCTCGTGTTGGAAAAGAAGCTCAACAAGCAGATTGCCGGCATGCTGGGAATCGCCGAGACGACCGTCAAGGGCTATCGCAGGGCGGTGATGCGCAAGCTCGGCGCCAAGAAGGCGACGGAGCTGGTAGTGTTGGCGATCCGCGCGGGCCTCTACAAAACATCGAGACTCTGAGCCTGCCGCAAGCTTGCGGTGTGGCCGTTAATGCTAGTGATTGTCCCGCGGCAGGCCAAACTTCTCGTCGATCCTCTGATATTTCACCGCAGGCTTCAACACCATCCCTTCGGCGAGCTGCTCCACCAGGCCGCGCTGGATCTCCTGCCACGGAGTCTGGGAGGGCGGGAACCGATAGCCATTGCCGTCGGCAAGCGCCTTCCTACGGGACGTGAGCTCAGCCTGCGGCACCAGCATGTCGACTATGCGCTTGCGTAGGTCCACCCGCACCCGGTCACCAGTCTTGAGAAGCGCGAGCCCACCGCCGGCAGCGGCTTCGGGTGAGGCGTTGAGGATAGAGGGGGATCCTGAGGTTCCGGATTGCCGTCCATCACCGATGCAGGGGAGGGATGTGATCCCCTGTTTGATGAGATAAGCGGGCGGGCGCATGTTGACGACCTCCGCGGCGCCGGGGTAACCGATGGGACCCGTGCCGCGGATGCAGAGGAGAGTCTGGCTGTCGATGCCGAGGCCAGGGTCATCGATGCGAGCGTGATATTCCTCCGGCCCATCGAACACCACCACCCTTCCCTCGAAGGCATCGGGGTCGGAAGGATTGCTCAGATATCGCTGCCGGAACTCCTCCGAGATCACGCTCGTTTTCATGATGGCGGAATCGAAGATGTTGCCCGTGAGCACGAGGAAGCCGCCATTGGGCTTGAGCGGCCGCTCGAAGGGCCGGATGACAGCCGCATCCACGATCTCTCGCCCACGGCAATTCTCACCGATCGTGCGGCCATTGACGGTGAGCGCGCCTTCACGAATGAGGCCGCGCTTCATCAGCTCGTTAATGACTGCCGGCACGCCACCGGCACGGTGGTAGTCCTCTCCCAGGTACTCACCCGCCGGTTGCAGGTTGACGAGGAGGGGCACGTCGTAACCGTATTTCTGCCAGTCCTCGAGCGTCAGCTCCACGCCCATGTGCCGCGCAACAGCGGCGAGATGAATCGGTGCGTTGGTGGAACCGCCGATCGCCGAGCTGACGACGATGGCGTTGAGGAATGCATCGCGTGTCAGGATCGCAGAGGGCCGCAGATCCTCGAGCACCATCGATACGATCCGCTCGCCCGTCCGGTAAGCGACCTGTCCACGCTCCCGATATGGTGCTGGAATCGCACCGGAGCCCGGAAGCTGCATTCCCAATGCCTCCGTGAGCGAGTTCATGGTTGTCGCCGTGCCCATGGTGTTGCAGTAACCGGTGGAAGGGGCGGAGGAGGCGACCAGCTCGATGAAGCCCGGGTAGTCGATCTCACCGGCGGCGAGCATCTGGCGGGCCTTCCATACGATCGTGCCGGAGCCGGTGCGCTCACCACGATGCCAGCCGTTGAGCATCGGCCCCACCGAGAGCGCAATGGCGGGGATGTTGACCGTCGCGGCTGCCATGAGGCACGCCGGTGTCGTTTTGTCGCAGCCGATGGTGAGCACCACACCATCGAGCGGATAGCCGTAGAGCACTTCGACCAGTCCGAGATAGGCGAGGTTGCGGTCGAGGCTCGCGGTCGGGCGCTTGCCGGTCTCCTGGATGGGGTGGACCGGAAACTCGATGGGAATGCCGCCTGCCGTGCGGATGCCCGCGGCGACGCGTTCCGCCAGAACGAGATGATGGCGATTGCAGGGCGAGAGGTCCGAGCCCGTCTGGGCGATACCGATGACGGGCTTGCCGGACTGCAGCTCCTCGAGCGTGATGCCGTAGTTCAAGTAGCGCTCCAGGTAAAGCGCCGTCATGTCCGGATTGGCCGGGTTGTCGAACCAGGCGCGCGAGCGCAGGCGGCGTTTGCCACCCTGACCGTCGTGAGCCGTCATTTCTTTTGTTGTCCTCTTTGCTTTTTGCGCGTGATGTCGATCCGGTTCACACCGATGTCGATCACTTTCAGAATGGCTTCGGCCGCCGCCTGCTCCTGCCCCGACTCGATGGCATCGACGATGGCCGCATGGCCGTTGACGGTGGCCTCATGGTCTGCCGGATCGTCGACCGGTGAGCTGTGCGCGAAGGAGGCGACGAGCGCCGTCTCGATGACGCTCGCCATGGAGCGCATGAGCGGATTGCCGGAGGCGCTGCCTATGGCGAGGTGAAAGTCGAGATCCGCCTCCGCGAAACTCTGGCGCGTATGGTCGGTGCGTGCCATCTGCCGCACGCATTCCCGCAGGCGTGAGATATCCGTCGGTGCGCGTCGTTGGGCCGAGAGTGCCGCTGCGGCAGGCTCGAGTGCACGCCGAACTTCGGTGAGGCTCTTCATGAACTCGTCATCGAGCCCGAGCCGCACGCGCCACGCGAGCACGTCGGCATCGAAGTAGTTCCAATACACCGGATCGCGCACTCGGGTGCCGACGCGAGTCTTCGAAATCACGAAGCCCTTGGCCGCGAGCGTCTTCATCACCTCGCGCATTACCGTACGCGAGACCTGGAAGCGCTCGATGAGCTCCGGTTCCGATGGCATGTTGGCACCGGGAGAGTAGACGCCTTTCAGCAGCTCCGTCCCGAGGATCGCTGCGATCTGATCGTGACTCGACTTCGCCCGCTCGAGCGCGAGGCGGCTCAGGCGGGGCATGGGGCGGGGGACGGACTGGCGTGCGGGACGGTAGTTCGCTTGGGCGTTCATCGACTGCGGACCCCGTTATCATTGCGCCGATGGAGCGGCAATTGAGGATCATATAATATGACTATTCAGCTCCGGCGGCAAGCCGTGCGGTTCCCATGAGTCCCTCTCGGCAGGTGCTGGTCACGCGGCGGGACCGTGTATGCGAAGTGCGTCTGAATCGTCCTGAAAAGCGAAACGCACTCAACTCTGACATGTATGAAGCGATGGTTGAGGCCTTCGCCGAGGCCGAGTCGGACGAACACCTGCGCGTGATCCTGCTGAGTGGCGAGGGCGCGTGCTTCACAGGCGGCAATGACCTCAAGGACTTCCTGAATGCGCCGGCGATCGTTCAGCCGGACCACGTGATCTCGCGGTTCCTGCGCGCCATCAGCGGATTCAGCAAAATTCTCATCGCCGCCGTTCATGGCCCCACGGTCGGGATCGGGGCCACCCTGCTGCTGCACTGCGACTTGGTGCTCGCCGCGGCCCGCAGTACCCGGCTCATCATGCCCTTCGTGCAACTGGGGGTCATTCCGGAGGCCGCGAGCACGCTGATGCTGCCGCGCCTGCTAGGGCATCGGCGCGCAGCAGAGCTCTTGTTCCTGGGTGAGCCGCTCGATGCCCAGACCGCGAGGGAGTGGGGACTCGTCAACCGTGTAGTAGAAGATGAGTCCCTGATGGAGCAGGCGAGGGCGCTGGCCGACGCGGCTGCCCGCCAGCCTCTGGGGGCTATCCGCGCCACCAAGCGCCTGATGAAGTCCGCGCAGCATGCGGAAGTGGCGGGCCGCATGGAGGAGGAGCTCAAGGTATTCGCGGAGCGCCTCCGCTCCGCAGAATTTGCAGCCGCCGCGCAGGCATTCTTCGGCAAGTCCGCCGCGCCCAAGCCCGGCGGAACCTGAGCCATCGCCTGGGCGTTCTCTCGCGATGGCTGCCAGGCGAGACGACATCGGCGGGACACGCTCAGGGGGCACTCAAGGCCGGCTGCACTGGACGCTGAGCCGGCTGCGGGCCATGAGTGCGCGTGAAGTCGGCTTCAGGCTGCGGCGCAAGGTTCAGGGTAGCGCCGAGCGCGCCGGTATCGGCTTGGCGCGTCCCTCCCCTCCGGCGGGAAACTGCGGCCGACCCTGGGTCTCGCCCCTGCCGCGGGAATTCGACACGCCACGCTACACGCGGGCCGCGGACCGCATCCTCGAGGGCCGCTTCGATGTGTTTGCGCTCGAGGATGCGAGCCTCGGCTTCCCGCCCCGCTGGAACGTCGATCCCAAGACCGGGGTCGAGGCGCCGCTCGATTTCGGCTTCGGACTCGATTATCGCGATGCCAGGCGGGTCGGCGACATCAAGTATCTCTGGGAGATCAACCGCCATCTGGAGTTGGTCACTCTGGCCCAGGCGTGGCATCTCACCGCAAATGAGCGCTATGCCCTCGGAGCCAGGGCGCTCATCGATTCCTGGCTCGCTGACTGTCCGTATCCGCTGGGCGTCAACTGGTGCGCAAGCCTCGAGCATGCCTTCCGCCTCGTCAACTGGGCCTTCGCCTGGCAGCTACTCGGGTCAGATGGCTGCACGCTCTTTGCCGGCGCAGAGGGACAGGCCTTCCGTGCCCGCTGGCTCGAAGGCATCTACCGGCACTGCCACTTCATCGCCGGGCACTGGTCACGGCACTCCTCGGCCAACAATCATCTGCTCGGCGAGGCCACCGGCCTCTTCGTCGGCGCGCTCACCTGGCCGCTCTGGCCCGAGAGTCCTCGCTGGTGCAGACAGGCCCGTGCCGAGCTGACACGCGAGGCGCGGGTTCAGACTTTCGAGGACGGCGTCAACAAGGAGCAGGCCGTGTGGTATCACCACGCGGTCGCCGACATGCTGCTCATTGCCGGGCTCTTCGCCCGCGGCAATGACTGCGACTTCGATGAGAAATACTGGGGAGTGATCGAGTCGATGCTCGACTTCCTCGCGAGCATCATGGACGTGAGTGGCGGGCTGCCCGCCATCGGTGATGCCGACCAGGGTGTGCTCGTGCGACTGGTGCCTGAGACGCCCGGAGCGAAGCCGTGGTCCGGCGTCTACCGTTCGCTGCTCGCGACCGGCGCGGCGCTCTTCGGCCGCCCGGAGTTTCGCTTCAAGGCGGGCGCGGTCGATGAAAAGACCCGCTGGCTCCTGGGTGATGCGGTTGCGAGCCGCAGCGAGGGGTTGCAAGCTTCACGCGAGGGGCTGCCGGTTCGCCGCTCGTTTCCGTGCGGCGGCTACTACATCCTGGGAAGCGATTTCGAGACTCCCGGGGAAGTCAGGATCGTCGCCGATGCCGGCGCGCTCGGATATCTCTCCATCGCGGCGCACGGGCATGCGGATGCACTGGCATTCACGCTCACCCTCGGTGGCAAGCCGTTCCTGATCGACCCCGGTACTTTCGCCTACCACACGGAGCGCAACTGGCGCCGGTACTTCCGCGGTACCTCGGCACACAACACCGTCATGATCGACGGTGAGGATCAGTCCCTCGATGCGGGAGCCTTCCTCTGGTTGCACCATGCCGATGCGACCGTCGATGAGTTCGTCTGCTCGCCGGACGAGCAGGTGCTCGTAGCCCACCACGGCGGCTATCGGCGCCTCTCCGATCCGCTGCTTCACCGGCGGACCTGGCGCTATGACAGCGCGCACGCGACGCTTGCAATCTGCGACGAGCTCCTCTGCACCGGCGCGCACACGGCCGAGATCTTCTGGCATTTCGCGCCTGAGTGTCAGGTCGTGATCGAGGGAGGGCGTGTCAGAGCCGGGCGCGACGGCCTCGAGTTGGAGTTGGAGCCGCCTCGGGACCTCGCCGTCAGTCTCGTGAGCGGGCGGGCACCCGGCGGCGGTGAGCGCCCGCTCGGCTGGGCCTCTAGCGGCTTCGACTCGAAGGTTGCGGCGACGACGGCGGTCTTCGCGGGGGATATCCGCGGGGATACCCGTCTGGAGTCTGGCCTGAGGATCCGGCGCCCGCGCCTGCCGGGCGGTTCATGGCCTCCCTGAAGCCGGCGCTCGCCGGTGCCCGCGCGCCGGCCGGGGCGAAGAGCGCATCGTAGGCGGTGAGGAGCTTCGGCGCCTCGTAATCCCACGCGAGCTGCCGCTCCACCCGGTGTCGGCCGAACTGTCCCATCCGCTCCCGCCGCTCGGGATCATCGAGGAGCAGGGTGATCTTGCGCGCGAAATCATGGGCGTCGTTGGGCCGCGCGTAGAGCGAGGCCTCGCGGGCCGAGAAACGGCCTTCGGCGAGCTCGAACTGCACGATGGGCTTGGCGAGCGCCATGTACTCCATGATCTTGTTCATGGTGGACTTGTCGTTCATCGGGTTGACTTCGTCGCAGTTGACGCAGACATCGGCGGTGTTGAGCACCTCGAGCAGCGTCTCATCCGGCACCCGGCCCAAGAACTCGACATGCGAGTCGAGCCCCTGCTGCGAAGTCAGCCGGCGCATGTCCTCGAGCGCCGGCCCGCCGCCGACCAGCATGAAATGCACATCCTCGCGGCCCATCTCACGCACGATGTACCGTGCCGCCTCGATCAGATAGGGGATGCCTTCCTGCGCGCCCATCACACCCACATAGCCGACGAGATACTTGCGGCCGCGCTTCAACTCCGGCACCGGCGGCCGGATCTTCAGGCGCTCGAGACTGGGACCGGAGCGCACCACGAATACTTTCTCGGGCGGCATGTGCCCGCGCTCGAGCGCGATCTGCCGGTAGCTCTCGTTGGTGGCGATCGAGACATCCGCCACGAGGAAGGTGAGCCGCTCCGAGAGGCGCACCAGGCGGTAGAGGAGGTCGCGGCGCCCGAATTTCGCCTCGTAGAGCTCCGGGTTGATGTCGTGATGATCGAAGAGGAAGCGCTTGCCGGCGATCGCCTTGTAGAGCGCGCCGATGAGGAAGATGTTATCGGGCGGATTGCAGGCGTGGATGGCATCGAAGCCGTGGCGCCGCAGCACTTTGAGCGAGAGCACGAGCTCCCAGAAGAGCGAGGAGGCGTACTCCAACACATAGCCCCACGCGCCCCGCGCCTCGAGGGGCAGAGGATGGCGGTAGATGTGGATGCCGTTCAGGCACTCGTAGCGCGCCGTGTGCTCGCGCCCCGCCGGACAGATCACCGCCACCTGATAGCCACTGGCCTTGAGCGCAGTCGCTTCCTGCCACACGCGCCGATCGAACGGCACGGGCAGGTTCTGGACGATGATGAGTACGCGTCTACCAGCAGATGCCGGCGTAATTCGCATGGCGCTCCTCGATCTGCCGGATGCGCACGAAGTCGATCACGAGCTGATCGGGGCGCAGTTTTTCGGCGAGCCCGGTGAATTCCTCTCCCCGGTTGCCGATGACGATCACATCCGCGTGATTCACGACTTCCTCGACCGATGTGACCATGAGCCGCTCGATGTGCGGAATACTCTTCATGATGTACTCACGGTTGGCGCCCGTGAGCTTGGCGAGATTGACGTTGCGGTCGTAGAGCCTGAGGTCGAAGCCCTTGCCGAGCAGCCGCTCGATGACCTCGACCAGCGGACTCTCGCGCAGATCGTCCGTTCCCGCCTTGAAGCTGAAGCCGAGGACACCGACCTTCTTGCGCCGCGAGGCCAGCACCATCGCGAGGCCCTGCTCGATCTGCTCGCGGTTGGAGAACATCAGGGAATTCAAAAGCGGCGTGGAGACATCGTGGCTGCGCGCATGGTAGGTGATGGCGCGCAGGTCCTTCGGCAGGCAGGAGCCGCCGAAGGCGAACCCGGGCTTGAGGTAATAGGGGGAAAGATTGAGCTTCGCGTCCTTGCAGAAGATCTCCATCACCGCGTGGCTGTCGAGCCCCAGGCTCTTGCAGATCTTGCCGATCTCGTTGGCAAAGGTGATCTTGGTGGCATGCCAGGTATTGTCGGCATACTTCACCATCTCGCCGACCTCGACCGGGCAGCGGATCACGGGCCCGGGAAAGCCCTCGTAGAGACTCTGCACGATGTCGCCGGAGCGCGAATCGGTCGCGCCGATCACGGTTTTCGGCGGGTTGCGGAAGTCCGCCACCGCGGTGCTCTCGCGCAGGAACTCGGGGTTGTGGCAGACGCCGAAGTCCTCGCCGACGCGCCGGCCGCTCGCCCGCTCGAGCGTCGGGATGGCGAGTCCCCTCAGAGTCCCCGGTAGAATGGTCGAGCGCACCACCACCACGTGGAAGGTGCTCTTCTCGCGCAGCGCGGCCCCGATCTCCATGCAGACCCGCTCGAGATAGCGGAAGTCGAGATTGCCGTTGGTTTGGCTCGGCGTCGGCACGCAGACGAAGGTGACTTCGGAGTCGAGGACAGCGCTGACCGGATCGTGGGTGGCCCGCAGTCGCTTCGCCGATACGGCATTGCGTGTCAGCTCCGCGAGCTCCGCTTCGACCACGGGCGCGCGCCCCGAGTTGATGAGCTCAACCTTCTCGGGGTTCGGGTCGACGCCCGTTACGACATGGCCGCGGTCGGCTAGACAGGCTGCTGATACCGCTCCCACATATCCCAGCCCGAAGATGCTGACTCTCATCGTGTCGACTGAAAGCTCCGGAAGGTGCTTGGCGGGAGAGTTCGCAAGAAGCATTCCGGGAGCGTCTCCTCGGGCGTACCGCCGCGGACGCGCGCAGCTCAGGAGCAAGAAAAGGGGTATGTCGCGCTTCGAGCGCCCCTGTCGCTCATCGTCGACAGGTTGCCGCAGGTCGTCCGCCCTGCAACGCTACAGGTTGGCTCGAGCGTCGCAGCGCGAGCCGAGGCGCGTGGGACAACTTGGTCTTGTGTTCCACTGTCGCCAGGGAGCATCATCGGCCTGTCACAATCGACACGTATCCTGCAGTCTGCAGAGAGGGAATTTCACACATGACATCATCACCGCAGACGCGTCAGCGCTATTTTCCGGCTCAGGACGGCCGTCGCCGCACCTCGCCGGCCGCTCCGGGCGCGTCGGAGTCTTCCGGCACTGCTCGAGGCCGCGCTCGCCAGGCTCTGCCGGCGGTCGATCCATCGATGGCCTACGGGTGTGTAGACTGGTTCTTATACCCTGACCAAAGTGCAGGCCGCGCGCTGGCCGACGCCTAAGCAGCGAGCGCTTTTGCCCAGACCACGGTCACGATTCCCGCGAACGTCATGATCAGCGAGGCGCCGAGGTGCGCTGCCACCTCGGCGAGTGCCCAGAGGGGCTCGCTGCGCTGAATGAGGCCCACCACCTCGGCCGAGAAGGTCGAGAAGGTCGTGAGCCCGCCGCAAAATCCCGTAATGACGAACAGACGCCACTCAGCGGGGATCGCGGGGAAGCTGGCGAAGAAAGCCACGGCCACACCGATCACGTAGCCACCGATCATGTTGGCTGCCAGGGTGCCGGGGGGCAGCAGCGGGAACACCGCATTCAGCCGATCACCGAGCCACCAGCGCAGGAGCGCGCCGGCGCTCGCGCCCACGCTGATCGCGACTATCGATTTCCACATGCGGGCTCAGCCGCCAATATTGTCGTACGGCACCTTCGGATGCGGGCATACCCTCACCTCGGGCGGGTTCATGTTCCGCGTGTGGCCGAACTGTTGGGTAGTGAGCCAGCACTGGTCGAAGGCCGAGCAGTAGCAGTAGCGGAGGCTGACATTGCCCCTCAATGTCGAGTGCAGCGTATCCCAGATGGCGATGCTGCCGGCGCCTCGAGTCAGGCTCAGAATCGGAACGGACTCACCGGCTCTGAGTACGACGCCTTCGTCCGTGGAGGTCTGCAGATCCGGATTGCGCCGCAGGGTCGCGAGGTCCACCGGCTGGCTCGAGCCCTGCTGCGCCTGAGTGCAGCAGCTCGCGAGCAGCTCCCAGGGACTGTGCTGCGGCTTACCTTTCCAGAAGAGCTCGAAGGATTCGAGCTTCGCTGGCCCGATGCCATCGTTGGTGACGATCAGGCTCATGGCACGCGGTTCGCTCGGCGTATCGCTTTCGTATACCTCGACGTACGGCCACGACTGCGAGGCGACCAGCTCGCGGTTGGTACGCTCGGCGTCGAATGCCACCCAGAGCGACGCTGCGGCGATCACGACGGCGCCGACGGCAAGCGCGCTCTCGGCCCAGTGCCGATCGAGGAGGGACGGCAGACCATTTTGCGACATGGCGCCCCCGCTAATGCCCGTAGGGGACGGTGGGTACCGGGCATGCCTGCACCCGCGATGGCCGAAAATCAGCCGGCTTGCCGAACTGGCGCTTGCCGAGCCAGCACTCATCGAAAACCGAGCAATAGCAGAATCGGAAGGAGAGGTTGCGCAGGTTCGAGCGCAGCACATCCATGCTCGCCGCGCTCGCCGGGGTGCGCGTTATATAGACGAAATCGAGGGCCTGTCCGGGGCGCAGCACGAGCCCGGCGGTCGAGCTCATACCGAGGCCGCCGCTCATCCAGCTCATGGAAGCTCCAGGCGTCTGGCAGCAGGTGCGCAGGAGCTCTTCAGGGCCGCGCTGGGGCTTGCCTTTCCAGAAGAGCTCGAAGCTCTCGAGCTTCGCGGGTCCGACCCCCTGATTCATGTACAGGAGGGTCATCCCGTCCTTGCCCTCGAGGTTCGTATCGTTCTCGCCGATTTGCATGAACGGCCACGAGTTGGCCGACACGAGCTGGTGCTCGGAGGCCACCAGCTCCCGGTTCGTGCGCTCGGTATCGAAGGCTACCCAGAGTGAGACAGCGGCAATGATCACTGCGCCGATCGCGAGCGCGCTCTCGGCCCAATGCCGATCGAGCAGCGATGGCAAACCGTTCTGCGACATGAAGACTCCCCGAGCCGGCAGCGCCGGCGAAAACACCGCCCCGCGGATGAGCAGCGCGCGAGAAGTCTCATCCGCGGGGCGGCAAGGGGACTCTACAACACCCGCTGGCCCTGCGCGATGGCGTCCTGCAGCTGCCGTTCGCCCGTTTGAGCCTCCCGGTTGAGCTCGCCGAAGACCTGATGCTCCGCCGCAGTCGGTCGCTCGTAGGCGAGGTCGATGTCGGCCGCGAGGTAAGCGAGGTGGCTGCGCAGCTTGGTCTCGTGTAGCAGCGGCCCTTCGCTCGCATGCAGATCGAGTTGCACATAGCTGCCGATCGCTTTATCGAGCGCCGCGAGCGCATCGTGCGCCTTGGCCTCGCTCACCCTGTGGTGGGCGACTGCGGCAGTGAGCTTCTGGCGGGTCGCAATCGCCTGATTGAGCGTCTTATCGAGCGTATCGAGGGCGGCATGGATCTGCATCCCGAGCGCCAGGCGCTCATCGAGCGCGCCGGGCTCGGGGTGTAGCCGCGGGTCGAGCGCCACCTGGAAGGAGCGCTGTGATTTGCGGCCGTTGTAGTCGAGTACCACGGTATAGCGCCCGGGTGCCACTACCGGGCCATCCACCGTATCCTCGAGGCCGCCGGCCGCGGCCGGCGCCTCGAAGTCCGTCACTTCGGTCGCCTCCGCGTAGCGCAAATTCCACTGGAAGGTGTTGGAGCCGGCCGTGACGGCAGTGAGCTTCTCCTCGGCCTCCTGCTTGATCTCGATGGGCGTGCGGTTGTCACGCTGCGCCGGGGTCAGCTTCGGCTGCCTGGTCTTGAGGTGCAGCGCGAAGGTCCGAACCACATGACCTTTGTCATCCAGGAACGTCAGGCTCACCGGCACCTTGCCGTGATAGGTGTCGGGGATGTGGAAGAAGACGGTCGCACCGAATGGCGGGTTCGTCCCGGCATCATGCTGATAGCTCGCCATGGGGCTCGCACCGTAGGCATGGCTCAGCCAGGCTGTTTCCGGAGCATAGACCTGCACCTGGTCGGCACTCACGGCCGGCCGCAAGGACAGCTGCTCGAGCAGAGCCAGATTGTCCAGCACCCAGAACGCCCGTCCGTGCGTTGCGATGGTGATGTCCCCCTGACGGACATTGATGGCGATGTCGCGAACCTGTACGTGCGGTAGATTCAGCGACAGCGCTTGCCAGTGCGAGCCGCCATCGAAGGTCACATACACCGTGCTCTTGGTGCCGAGGAAAAGAAGCCGCGGATCGGACGGGTCCTGGCGCACTGCGAGGACATACTCATCGTCCGGAAGCCCCGCTGTCATCGCGGTCCAGTGCTGACCGTAGTCCGTCGTCTCGTATACGTACGGATGGAAGTCGTCCCACATGTAGCGTGAGGCAGTCAGGTAAGCCGTCCCCGCCGTCGTATGTGAGGGCTCGATGGCACTGATCTCGGCCCACTGCGGCAGGTCAGGCGGTGTGATCGCCTGCCAGGATTTGCCGCCGTCGCGGGTGATGTGCACCAAGCCGTCGGCCGAGCCGGCCCACATCTCCTGCTTGTCGAGGGGCGATACGGCAAGCGCGGAGACGTCAGGGAACACCTCCGCGCTCGATTGGTCGAGGTCGATCGGACCGCCGCTCGGCGCCTCGGTCGAGGGGTCGTTGCGGGTCAGATCGGGGCTGATCGTCTTCCAGGTGCGTCCGAAGTCGGTGCTCTCGAGGATGACCTGTGAGGCGATGAGCAACTGCTTCGGATCCGCCGGCGAGAAGAGGACGGGATGCGTCCAGCCGAAGCGGTATTTCTGCTCCCCGGAAGAGGCGCCTTCCAGGTAGTCCGGCCAGGGACTGACGTCGCGGTACTGCCCGGTTGCGAGGTCGTAGCTCAGGAAGATACTGAAGTAACCGCTGCCATAGGTGATATCGGCGTCTCCCGGCTGCGGCGCGATGAAAGTGCTCTCGCCGTAGGCGACCCGGCGCCAGTCACTGAGCGGAACCATCCCCTCGGAGGTCGCGCTCGGGCCCTCGAAGGAGCCCTCATCCTGCTGTGCGCCGTAGATATGAAAGGGAAACTGCTCATCGAGCGCCACGTGATAGAACTGGCCCGTCGGCTGATTGTGCTCCGTGCTCCAGGTCTTGCCGCCGTCAGTGGACGCCGTGGCCCCGCCATCGTTGCCCTCGAGAAGAACGCTCGGGTCATTCGGATTCACCCAGACGATGTGATTGTCGCCGTGCGGTGTATGGAGTTTCGAGAAATTCCGGCCGCCATCGCGCGAGACCCAGAGGGCATCGACCTCGGGGACATACACGACGTCGGGGTTGGTGGGGTCGGCGAAGATGCTCATGTAGTAGAAGGCGCGCTGGCGCAGACTCCACTTGGAGTTGACGCGATGCCAGCTGCCGCCGCCATCGTCCGAGCGGAAGACCCCGCCGTTCTTCGACTGCACGATGGCATAGACGACCTGCGGATTGCTCGCGGCCACCGCTACGCCGACGCGGCCGAGGATTTCCTGCGGGAAGCCGGAGTTGTGAGAGATCTCGGTCCAATGCGCACCGCCGTCGGTGCTCTTGTAGAGGCCGCTGCCCGGGCCACCGTCATCGAGCTTCCAGGGTGTGCGCGACGCTTGCCACAGGGCGGCATAGAGGACCTGCGGGTCACGGGGGTCCATCACGAGGTCGATGGCGCCCGTCTTGTCATCGACGTAGAGGATCTTGCTCCAGGTCTTGCCGCCATCGGTCGACTTGAAGACACCGCGATCGGGGTCGGCTTTGAAGACGTGTCCCATGGAGGAGGCGTACACCACCTCGGGATTGTGGGGATCGACGGCGAGGCCGCTGATGGTGTGCGTGTCGGCAAGACCCGCCGAGTGCCAGTGCTTGCCCGCATCATCGGAGCGGAAGACGCCGTCACCCGTGATGAAGGTTCCGCGGATGTCGCTCTCACCCGTCCCGACGTAGATCACCTTGGAGTCTGACGGTGCCACGGCAATGGCGCCGATGCTGTCGCTCGTGCCCGGGAGCGTGTGATCGGTGATGTTGCTCCAGGTCACTCCGTAATCGGTGCTCTTCCACACGCCGCCGTCCACCGCGCCCATGTAGAAGAGATTGCGCTCGCCGGGCACTCCGGCGACCGCAACGACCCGGCCGCCGATGTAGGGGCCGACACTGCGCCACTTGAGCTTCGCTTCCGGTCCCTGCGAGGTGGCGGCGGAGGCGACGGTGAGTGTCGCGAGAACGAGTCCCGCTGCCGCGGCGGTGAGGATCCGCCGGGCGCGTGTGCCCGCCAAGCAAGAAGTGCCTGTCATGCGCTTGCCTCCCACGAACGGCCGGCTGCGGTCCGTCCGTGTATTTGTTTTTCATGCGTACCGAATGCGAGACGAAATCATAGGGGAAGGCGGCACTCGGTTCTGCCCACCGTCGACGAGCCGTGCCGCTCATGCGGTGGATGTGCCGCTGCGCGATGTACATCATCGCTTCCCTTAGATAACTACCATAAGTAGCTGATAACAAAGAAATAGCAGTCAGATCCGGGCATGAGCCTTGCTGCGGGGCCACACGATGCGCAGCGGAATCACCCCATCGGAACGGCTCTGAGGGCGGCATACGGTGCCGGAAGCAGGTCTGGGAAACCGAATCGAGCTGGCTCTCACACCCGCGGGAGAGCTGCCGCCCTGCGCTGCGCGCCAGTCCGATACCTCTGACCGGCTGGTGGCGACGGACCTGCCGCCCATCATGATTCTCGCCGATCACTTCGGCTACGCGGGCGGAGTGCGCCACGGCGTGACGACGTACCTGCTCCATGTGTTGCCGCCTCTCATGGCTGCAGGTCTCGACCTGACCGTGTGTTTCCTGCGCGCACCGCACGCTGCTGCAGAGGACCTGCACGCGATGGGCATCCGTCCGGTCTTTTTTGATGCGGGCAAGTGGGACCCGACAGTCGCGCTGCGGATTGCAACGCTCGCCAAACGCAACGGGGTGCGGCTGTTGCATGCGACGGGCGTGAAGGGGACCCTGGCAGCGCGGATCGCCGCACGGCTCATCGGCGCCCGCACGCTGTTACACATGCACGACCTCAATGACCCGGGGGCACTCAGCGTGCTGCAGCGACTCGTGGCGCAGCCCTCGGATGCGGCCGTATGCGTCTCGAAGGCCGTGTGTGAGCTGGCGGTGAGCCGCTATCACGTCTCTCCCGAGCGGGTGCGGGTGGCTCGCAATGGCATTCCGCTCGAGGCCCTGCGCACTGCGGGGGCAGGCGAGCAGGGCCGTGTGCGAGCCGAGCTCGGTATCGAGGCGGACCGTCCGGTGCTCGCCATCATCGGCCGCCTGCATCCGGTCAAAGGTCACCGCGCCCTGCTCGGGATGTTGCCGGCCATCGTGCGCGGCTGCCCCAAGGCTCTGCTGCTCGTGATCGGTGATGGCCCGGAGCGAGCGGATTGCGAGGCGCTCGCTCGCACGCTGGGCATGTCGCGGCACGTACGGTTTCTCGGCCGGCGTAGTGATGTTCCCCGTCTGCTCTCGGCCATCGACCTCGTGTTGATGCCCTCGCAGTCCGAAGGACTCGGGCTCGCCGCCATCGAAGCGTTGGCGGCGGCGCGCCCGGTAGTAGCTTTTGCAGCCGGTGGTCTGCCGGAGGTCGTGACCGACGGCCTCAATGGACGGCTGGTGCCCCCAGGAGACTGCCAGGCGTTTGCCAATGCCGTGATCGAGACGCTGCGCGATCCCGGCCGGCGCTTCTCCTATGCACGAGGCGCCGCCTCGAGTGCCCAGCGCTTTGGCGTCGAGGCGCACGTCCGACGACTCATCGATTGTTATCGGATGACGCTCGCTCCCTGACGGGGCTCCCGAGGCGCCCAGGGACCCTCTTTGGCAGGCGTGGTAAATTACGACGCATGAGAAAAAGGGGAGAGCAACGGTGAATGCCTGGGACGAGAGCGTAAAGGGCACGGTACAGAGCGAGCGGCGGCCGGTGCCGCCTCCTCAGACCGCCGACGAGCTTGGCGAGAGGCCTGCCAGGGCCGCCGGTACCCGCTCGGTCGAGGGGCGGCTGCTGATGCGTCTGCTCGAGTATCTCGGCAATCCGCCCCTGGAGTTCGTGCTCTGGACGGGTGAGCGGATCGCCCCCGCGGGCGCAGCCGTCGTGGCGCGCGTACGGGTCTCCAGCCGTGCGACCCTGCTCGGCATTCTCGCAGATCCCCAGGTTCGCTTTCCCGACGCCTACAGCGAAGGGCGCCTCGAGATCGAGGGCGATCTGGTGCAGCTTCTCGAGACCGTCTATCACGCCGGCCGCAGCAGCCCGCAGCCTTCGGCGCTGCGCCGCCTGGTGGAGCGGCTGCACCGGCCGCACGTGAACACACTGACCGGCTCGCGCGAGAACATCCACCGCCACTACGACATCGGGAACGAGTTCTATTCGCTGTGGCTCGGCGAGACCATGGCGTATACCTGCGCCTACTACCCAACGCCGACCGCTACGTTGGATGAGGCGCAGGTTGCGAAGATGCACCATGTGTGCCGGAAGCTTCGCCTGCGTGCCGGGGAGAGCGTCGTCGAGGCCGGATGTGGCTGGGGAACGCTCGGGGTCCACATGGCGCAGCACTACGGCGTGAAGGTGCGCGCTTTCAACATCTCGCGCGAGCAGGTGGCCTATGCGCGGGCACGCGCGGCAAGCCTGGGGCTGAGCTCCCAGGTCGAATATGTCGAGGACGATTACCGGAACATCTCAGGCCGTTACGACGCCTTCGTCTCGGTCGGCATGCTCGAGCACGTGGGCGTCGCCAATTACCCTGCGCTCGGTGAGGTGATCGCGCGCAGCCTGGGCAGCAACGGCCGGGGTCTCATCCATTCCATCGGCCGCAACCGGCCGGCGCCGCTGCAGCCGTGGATCGAGAAGCGGATCTTCCCCGGCGCCTATCCGCCCTCGCTCGCGGAGATGATGCAGATCTTCGAGCCGCGGGACTTCTCGGTGCTCGACGTCGAGAACCTGCGCCTGCACTACGCGCAGACGCTGCGTGACTGGCTCGCTCTGTTCGAGTCGGCAAGCGGCCGGGTGCGCCAGATGTTCGATGAGAAGTTCGTGCGCATGTGGCGCATGTATCTGGCGGGATCGATCGCAGGGTTCACGACCGGCGCGCTGCAGCTCTTCCAGGTGGTGTTTGCGCCGCGGGACAACAACGACGTCCCGATGACCCGCGAGCACCTGTACGCGCGCTGAGCAGCGTTTCCCCGTGCAGCAATCCTCGGTAAGGCGGGTCTCAGGGGTGCGCACCTGTGACGTTCTGATCGTCGGGGGCGGGCCGGCGGGCTCGAGCGCTGCGTGGAAGCTCAGACAGGCGGGCGCGGATGTCGTGGTGCTCGACAAGGAGCGCTTCCCGCGTCTGAAGCTCTGCGCCGGCTGGATCACACCGGAAGTGGTGCGCGACCTCGGGATGGATATCGCCGCTTATCCGCATCGCTTCCTCACCTTCGACCGGCTGCACGTGCACGTGAAGGGGCTGCACCTGCCGGTGCGTTGCGTGCAGCACTCCATCCGCCGGGTCGAGTTCGATGCCTGGCTGCTCGAGCGCTCCGGCGCGGAGGTGGTGGAGCACACGGTCCGCAACATCCGCGAGGAGGGTGGTGCCTACCTCATCGATGAGGCGTTTCGCAGCCGCTATCTCATCGGCGCCGGGGGCACCCGCTGCCCGGTGTACCGCACGCTCTTCCGCGAGCTCAATCCGCGCGCGAGCGACCTGCAGACCGTCACCCTGGAGCACGAGATCGAGTACGACTGGAGCGAGCCTGACTGCCATCTCTGGTTCTTCGACAACGGCCTGCCGGGATATGCCTGGTACGTGCCGAAGCAGAACGGCTGGCTCAATGTCGGCATCGGCGGCATGGCGGACCGCATCAAGGGCAGCCGGCGCTCCATACATGATCATTGGTCGCTCTTCACCCGCATGCTCGGCGCGAGGCTCGCCAAGGGAGCGCACTACGACCCGACGGGCTACAGCTACTATCTGCGGGGTAGAGTGGATGTGGCGCGGCAAGGGAACGCCTTCATCGTCGGCGACGCCGCGGGCCTCGCGACGCGCGACATGGCCGAGGGGATAGGCCCGGCGATCCGTAGCGGCCTCGAGGCCGCGGAAGCCATCCTGCACGGTAAAGAGTACCGTCTCGATGGTGTCACCGGGGCCAGCCTGGGCGGCGGCCTCGCGAGCCGCCTGCTCGACTGGGCGATGACCCGGGGCGCAGGACGCTCGCCGCAGGCTGCCGCCGCCTGAGGGTCCGGCGGGGCCTGGCTCGCAACCTCGAGGCGGGCCTGGGAGTTACTGTTGCACGGCCCGGCGCGGGGTCCGGGTGGGCCGGGCCTGACCCGGTCCCGGGCAATCGACCCCCATGCAGCTCCTCCTCTCATCGCTCTGGCTCATCCTCGTAACCTGGCTCATCACGCGAGCCGTTCGCCAGCGCAGCGTCCTGGCGAGCGTCCCTGTGAGCACCGGGGCCCCCGACGACGATGCGCCCCAGGTGGCGGTGATCGTCCCTGCGCGCGACGAGGCGGCGAATATCGGTCCGTGTGTCGAATCGCTGTCGGCGCAGCAGTATTCGCCGGACCGTCTCAGCGTCATCGTGGTCGATGATGACTCGAGCGACGATACCGCGGCCATCGTCGCGAAACTGGCGCAGCGCGACCGCCGCATCACGCTCCTTCATGCGCCACCCCTGCCGCCTGGCTGGAAAGGAAAAGTGCACGCCTGCTGCGCAGGGGCGGCTGCCGCGCCGCGCGATGCGGAGTGGCTTTGTTTTCTCGATGCCGACATGCGGGCGGCTCCGCGCGCCCTCACGAGCGCGGTAGTGGCAGCGGCCGATCGCAACCTGGATCTGTTGACGCTGGCGCCGCGGCACCAGCTCGAGAGCTTCGCCGAGCGTCTGATGCTGCCCTGCGGGCTCTATCTGCTCGGCTTCTACCAGAATCTCGCCCGGATCCAGGCACCCGACAGCGATCAGGTGGTGGCGACCGGTCAATTCATGTTGATCCGGCGCGCTGCCTACGATGCCGTGGGCGGTCATGCGCCGGTGCACGATGAGATCTGCGAGGACCTCGAGCTCGCGCTCCTCATGAAACGTCAGGGGTATCGCGTCCTGCTCATGGATGGCAATAGCCTCCTCAGCACGCGGATGTATACGGGATGGGCGACTCTGTGGCCCGGCTTTGCGAAGAACCTGGTTCAGCTCCTGGGCGGTGCCGGGCGCACTCTGCTCGCCGCCCCCATCATCGTGTTGCTTGCATGGGTTGCCGTGTGGCTGCCGCTCCTCGATCTTGCGGCGGTGCTCCATGGCACGAGCGGTGCAGCGGTGGCGCTCGCTCTCGCAGGTCTGGGCACGGGCGCTCTGCTTGGCCTGCATGTCGGAGGTGCGGTGCACTTTCGGATCCCCTGGTGGTACGGGCTCCTCTTTCCGCTCGGCTACACCGCCGGCGCCGTCATGGCGCTCGACAGCATCCGTTGGCGTCTCACCCGGCGCGTCCACTGGAAAGGGCGCGTCTACACCTCATGAGACTCGACAAGCGCTCCCGGCACGAAATGCCCGACGCCTCACCGCCGGGTGCGACCCACGGCCGCGTCGAGCGGTTCTCCAACCTCACGACGATCACGGTCGTGGTCGGGCTCGTCGTCTTCCTCTATCTCATCAGAGAGATTCTGCTGCCCTTCGTGGTGGCAGCCATCGTGGCCTTCGTGGCGACGCCGCTGGTGGATCGGCTGGCCGTGAGGACCGGGCTGCCGCGCTCGCTCTATGCGCTTGCAATCCTGCTCACGCTCATCGGGCTCGGAGCGCTCCTCGGCTGGCTCGGCGCACCGCCGCTCGTACACGAGTTGGGGCGGATTGGCGGCAATCTCGAGGGAACGGTGACGGGCTTCGCGCGGGCGTTGCTCGGGAATCACACGCTCGACCTGATGGGCAAGCGTGTCGATGCCGCCGCAATCGGCGCCATGATTGCGCAACAGGCACAATCGTGGCTGTCACAGGGCCGCATCCTCGAAGTGGCCGCGCTCGGCATCGCAAGCGTCTTCGGCGCCATCCTGACACTGGTCCTCCTCGGTTATTTCCTGCTCGATGCCCACCGTATCGGCCGCGGGCTCGCCTGGCTCATCCCGCCGCGTTACCGCCCCTTCACCACCCGAGTGGGCCGGGACCTCGAGCCGCTGCTGCGTCGCTACTTCATCGGCGTCGGGCTCGTGGTCGTCTATGCCTCGACCGCGGCTTATATCGGGCTCGGCCTCGTGCTGCACATTCAGCACGCGGTCTTTCTCGCGCTCATCACCGGTCTCCTCGAGCTCATCCCGTTCGTCGGGCCGGCCGCCTCGGCGATCATCGCGGGGCTCGTGGCGGTGCAGCAGGCCTCCTCGGCCTGGAGCATCCTCGCTTACATCCTCTACGCCACTGCGTTACGAATCTCCATCGATCAGTTCTTCGGCCCGCTCGTGCTCGGGCGCGCTGCCGCCGTCCGGCCCGTACTCGTGATCTTCTGTTTTCTCGCCGGCGGACTGCTCTTCGGCATCGTCGGTGTCATCCTCTCCGTTCCCGTCGCGCTCAGCATCAAGGTGCTGCTCGAGGTGATCTATCAGGAGCCGGAAGGCGGCGCCTCCTGAGGGCGAGCCGCAGGCCACGCCGGAACTTTTGTGAGCTGTCGGAGTTCTGGTCCTGTCGCCGGCATGCAAGGAGCATTTCCCGTGTCCGTCGAGCTTTCCGAGAAGCGCGGCCTGCGCGCGATTCATCCCGAGCAGTGGGTGTTCAGCCTGGACCGTTGGCTGCGCCGATGGTTGGGCATCTACGAGTTCACCGCACACCGGGACTGCCTGTTCCGCGTGGAGCACTGTCTGGCAGAGGAGAGTCTGCTGCTCTCTGACGGCGTGCGCGTGCGCCGCGGTGATCCGGTCCTCAAGGTTCATCTCTGGAACGAGCACGTTCCCGTCATGGGCCAGCAGGGACCGACCATCGCGTGGGCCCGCCGGGTGAGCCGCGCCATCGAAGCCTCACTGCGCGAGCTCGCACGTCATGTCGCGCAATCTGACCATCTCAACAGCGTGGTGGCCGTCTGCGCCGACATGCGGCTGGCGCCTGCAAAACAATGCTCGCAGCTCACGCGCATCGTGTCGCGGTTCGGCTTCGAGACTCCGACAGACCCCCGCGCCGGCCGGCCGGGGTTCCTGCGCCTTATCGGCGAGAACATCCTGATGGTGATGTTGGTTCTGGCGACCAACCCGATCGCCTTTCGCGCCGCCGTGCTGCGCCGCGATCACGCGCGGGTGGTCATCTCGCGCGCCAAGCTCTTGCGCCTGTACCGCCCCTAGGCGCCGCCCGGCCTTCGCCGGCGAGCCCCCGAGCATCCCCGCGGGGGAGGGCATCTTGGCGGCCGCACGCGTTGCGCCACCGCAACAGCAGTGCCCCGGCCACCGCGCGATACGCCTCTCGCTGAGACAGTGTATGCTTCCCGCCACGATACAGGGGTCTGCGAGTCAAGACTGCGAGGGCAATCGCGGCCGCAGGGCCTGAACGGGAGGGGAGCATGTTGCGGAAGATTGGCGTGCTCTGGGTGGCGGTGGCCACCCTCGGTCTCGCTGCCTGCGGTGGCACCAACAGCCCGACCGGCAAGGTGGCGAGCTCCAATCAGCGAGGCACCCTCATCGACAATCCGGCGTTGCGCATCGCCTCGGTGAATGCGACCGACTTCGCCGCGCAGCTCAGTGCGACCGCCTCAGGCCCGCAGCTGCTGCAGCTCGCCGGCACACCGGCGTGCGGTGTCGACTTCTACTACTTCAAGTATTGGACCGTTGGGCCCGACAACTCCGCGCAGATGGCCTCCGGCGCGCTGATGGTGCCCACCGGCTCCGCGGCTCCCTGCACCGGACCGCGGCCCATCGTCCTCTACGCCCACGGCACGACGACCGACTCGGCCTACAACATCGCCAATATCAGCGACACCTCGAACTCCGCCAACTCCGAGGCGGCGACCATCGCTGCGGTGTTCGCCGCCCAGGGCTATATCGTGGTGGCGCCGAATGATCTCGGCTATGACATCTCGACGCTGGGCTATCACCCCTACCTCAACGGCTCCGAGAATGCCACGGTCATGATGGACGCGCTGACGGCGGCCCGGGCCGCCTTGCTCACCACCTTCACCCCGAATACCAGCGACAACGCCAAGCTCTATATCACCGGATATTCGGAAGGCGGCTACGCTGCGATGGCGACGGTAAAGGCGATGCAGGCGGCAGGTGCCCCCGTCACCGCATCCGCGCCTGCGTCCGGCCCCTACGCGCTCGAGGCATTCGCTGATGCGATTTTCTTCGGTCAGGTGAATATCGGCTCGACGGTATTCGGACCGCTCGTGACCACGAGCTACCAGCATGCCTATAGCAACGTCTACGCACAGACATCGGACGTCTATTCCCCGACCTTCGCGAGCGGCATCGACACGTTGCTGCCGAGCACGACTCCGATCGACGCTTTGTTCCAGAGCGGCAAGCTGCCGCAGACGGCGTTTTTCAACAGCACCACGCCGACCTCCCAAACGGGCATTGGCGCCGTGGACGCGGCGGCAGACCAGCTTCTCGCCCTCCCCGCGAGTCCGCCCTACAGCCCCTCCGAGGCGACCCTGTTCGACCTGGGGTTCGGCAATCCTTACCTCGTGAACGACACTTATCGCGTGGCTTACGTGGACGATGCGGTGATCAATGCAGATCAGGCGGAGATGACGCTGATCGGCGGTGGGACGCTCAATTCGGGCAACGTGGGGCTCGCCGCGACGCCGATGATCGGGTTGCGCAAGGATCTCGCGATGAATGACATGCGCTCCGGTGGCTGGTCGCCGCAGGAGCCGATGCTGATGTGCGGTGGGGACCAGGATCCGACCGTCGCCTTCCAGAATGCGCAAATCATGGCTGCGCTGTGGACGCCTTTCGTCACGGGTGGCCTCGTGAGCGTGCTCGACCTCAACGGGGCGCCGCAGGCGGGCAGCCCCTTTGCGCCGCTGCAGGTCGCACTGCAGGAGACCGAGGCGCAGCTCCTCGCCGCGGGCGGTCTCAACGCGATCGCCTCCTTCCACGCCACAGAGGCGCCGTTCTGTCTGGTGGCGGCACGCGGCTTCTTTGCGCAGGTTCCGTAAGCGGCGAGGGACGATCATGCAGAAGAAAATCGTGACTCTGGCGATCGGGGCTGCTCTCGCGCTCGCCACGACTGGAGCATTTGCCGAGGAGGGCGGCACGAACACCGTCCGCCTCGGCGTGTACTTCGTGCACTTCGATGCCAGCGCGGACGACATCACGGGTCCTTACGTGCCCCCGGGTCTCAATGTTCATCTGGACGATGTCCAGACGCTGTATTTCGCGTACGTCCGCACGCTCTCGACTCACTTCAACGCCGAGTTTGCATTCGGCTATCCGCCGCTCACCAAGACGGAAGGTAGGGGACCTGCGACACTCGGCTCGGTGCGCTACAACGGCCAGGTCATCTCCACCGCGCGCTGGTTCTCGCCGTCGCTGGTCATCAATTATGTCTTTGGTGATGAGAGCACTCGGCTGCGGCCTTACGTCGGCGTCGGCGTGAATTACACGAAGTTCCTCGCGCGTCAGTCGACGGCGGCGGGCAATGCGGCGAGCGGCGGTCCCACTTCGATAGCGCTGCCCTCATCGGTAGGACCGACCGCAACGGCGGGCCTCGACTATGCGCTCGCGGAGCATTGGCATCTCTTCGCCTCCTACTCCGTCGCGCGAGTGAACTCCAAGCTGACGGCGACCACGGCCGGCCTGGCGCGCACCTCGAACATTCATTTCTGGCCGAATACGCTCGTCATCTCCGCGGGCTATTCCTTCTGAGCGGCGAGCGCGCCGCCATCCGGATTGTAGTCGGGATGCAGGCACGATAGTCTGGCCGGATGGGCCGCGTACGCCATCCCAGCACTCCGCTACTGCCCACCTTGTCGGGGCGCAGGAGCCGCACCCGGCTGCTGCCCGGCATCCTGCTGGTGTTTGCGTTGCGCGCGCTCATTCCGCTCGGCTTCATGCCGGCTTCGGACGGAACGCTGTCGCTCATGATCTGCCCGGGCGGCCTGCCGCTCGCACTCCTGCCGCAGGAGAAGACGATGCAGGACGGCATGGGGACGCCCATGCCGCAACCGCATCATCACGGGCACGGAGTCATGGAGGACGGGTTCTGCGCCTTCACTACGGGATGCAGCCCGGCACCGCCTCCGCTGCCTCTGCTTGCGGTGCTCGCACTCCTTGCTGCGAGCCTCGGCGTTGCCCTCACGCACTTGGCCGCGCCCGGCGGCAGCCGTCTCGTCCACGTCCCCCAGGCCCGCGCTCCTCCTGCCGCGGCCTGATCGCGACTCAACAATGAGCCGTACTGACGCCCGGGGCTGACCCCCGGCGGTCGCCTGCGCGTGCGCTGCAGGCGTGATCGGGTCCTCGCGGCCCGCGGGAGAATGTAATTGGCAGGAGACTCGGCTGGCAGTGCGCGAGCGGCGCATTGCCGTATCTATTGGGCACGGACGTTGTGGCCGACGTCACGGCGGCGTATCGGAGCGATCGGACCCGCCCTCATCGCTGCGCTCCTCCTCTTCGTGCCCGTAAGCAGCCACGCTGCAGCGTTCGGCAGCGTCACCGGGACGGTTCAGGATGCGCAGTCCAAGGCCGTCGCCGGAGCCTGCGTGCGGCTTCAGTCCACTGCCTCCGATGCCGTGCTCATGGCAAGAACCGACGCACAGGGTCATTTCAACTTCCCGAACGTGGAGCTCGGTACCTATCAGCTCTCCGTGTTGCACGAGGGGTTCATCACCTCGAGGCAGCCGGTGACGGTCGAGTCCGGATATTTCCCGAATCCTGACATCCTGCTGCTGCGCAGCACCCGGTTGACCGAAGTCACGGTGAGCGCCCCCGCGGAGACGCCGCAGATCGTGACCGCGATAACGCCGATTACGCTCGTGAGCCAGGAGGACATTCGCGGCACGCCCGGAGCGGATCGCACCAACAGTCTCGCGATGATCACCGACTATGTGCCGGGCGCCTACGTGGTCCACGATCAGCTGCACGTGCGCGGCGGACATCAGACGGCATGGCTCGTCGACGGCGTCGAGATCCCGAATACCAACATCGGCAGCAACCTCGGTCCGCAGATCGATCCGAAGGACGTCCAGGTGCTCGGCGCCGAGGGCGGCAGCTATCAGGCTGACGAGGGCGATCGCACCTACGGCATCTTCAACGTGATCCCGAAGAGTGGCTTTGGGCTCGAGAATCAGGGGGTGCTGGATGTCAGTGCCGGCAACTTCTTCCAGACCAACGACTATCTGGGTATCGGCAGCCATACGGGCAAATTCGCCTATTACGCCAGCATCAACGGCAACCGCAGCGACCTCGGAGTCGAGACTCCGGTCTCACAGGTGATCCATGACGCCCAGCAGGGTTACGGCGGTTTCACCAGTCTCATCTATCGACCGGGCGATGAGAACGAGATCCGGCTGGTTGCCCAGGCGCGCGCTGACCAGTACGAAGTGCCGAACGCGCCGGGAGATGCGTTGGCTGACGTGCAGCGCGAGGCTGATACGTTTGCCGTGCTCTCCTGGGTGCATACCTTCCCGAGCCAGGGCGTGCTCACGAGCTCGCTTCTCTATCACTACAACCGGGCCAACTACGACGGCGGCCCCGACGACCGCCCGATCAGTACCACGGACCGGCGCTCATCGGTCTACGAGGGTGCGCAGGAGGATCTGCGCCTGAGCTTCAGCCGCAATCACTTCGATGCGGGCGTGTTCGGCTTTGCGCAGCAGGACCGGGAGGACTTCCATCTGCTCTTCAATGACCCCACCGCCTCGCCGCTGCCGCCGATCGCCGAGTCGATCCACCCTGGCGGCGGCCTCGCGGCCGCCTACCTGCAGGATACGTTTCAGGCTGCCCACTGGCTGTCGCTCTCGGCCGGCGTGCGCCAGACCCATTTCCGGGGCAACGTCACCGAGAATGCGACGGACCCGCGGCTCGGCGTGGCCGTGATCCTGCCGCGGCTCGATTGGGTGCTGACCGCCTTCTGGGGCAAGTACTACCAGGCGCCGCCGCTCGCGACGCTCTCGGGGCCTCTGATTCCGTTCGCGAGCAGCAGCGATACCGGTTTCCTGCCGCTGCACGGCGAGCGCGACCGGGAGCGGCGGTTCGGCGTGAGGATTCCGCTCGGGGGCTGGAGCCTCGAGGCGGACTACTTCGTCAACGAGGCGAGGAACTTCTTCGACCACGATGCCATCGGCAACTCCAATGTCTTCTTCCCGCTCACCATCCAGGGAGCGCTGATCAAGGCCTATGAGCTGTCGGTGCGCTCGGCGGTTTTCTGGCGCGACACGCGCCTGCACCTCGCCTTCTCCAACCAGACGGCCGACGGCTTTGGCGGCATTACGGGCGGGCTCACCGCTTTCGAGCCCGGCGCCGGCTATTTCGCCCTCGATCACGACCAGCGGAACACCCTCAACGCCGGCATCGACACCAATCTGCCGGCGCACTTCTACGCGTCGCTGAGCTTCTATTACGGATCAGGGTTCGCCAACGGCGCGGCGCCGCCGAGCCATCTGCCGAGCCACGGCGAGCTCGACCTCGCCGTCGGCAGGATGCTGACGCGCGACCTGACTCTCTCCGTCACGGCGCTCAACATCACCAATCGCCATCTGCTCACCGACAACAGCCTGACCTTCGGCGGCGTGCACTGGAACGATCCGTTCCAGATCTACGCGCAGTTACGTTACCGGTTCCACTACTGAGCCGCTACGCTGCTGCTCCGGGGCCGCGGCGGCGGCCGCGCCACGCTCGATGATCATCCGGGCGATGAGGCCCGGATGGTTGTCGGCGAGCTCGAGCGAGCCGCCGTGAAGTCTCGCGATGGCCTCGACCAGGCTCAGCCCGAGTCCGACCCCGGGCGTGCCGCGGCTGGCATCGCCGCGGAAGAAGCGCTGGGCCGCTCTCGGCCGGTCGGCCTCCGGAATGCCGGGACCGTCGTCGGCAACGGTGACGGCCACGAGGCCCTGGGCCAGGCGTGCGACCTCGAGCTCGATGTGGCCGCCGGGAGCCACGAACTTGAGAGCATTGTCGATGAGGTTGTTGATCGCCTGGGCGAGGAGCACGGCGTCGCAGCGGGCTCCGGTCGGACCGTGATCGCGCAAGCAGAGGCTGAGACCTTTGAGCTCCGCCGCCGGGAGATAGAACTCGACCGCCTTGGCGACGAGCTCGGCGAGATCGGTCTCGACGAAGTTGGAGCGACGCAGGCCGGCGTCGATCTCCGCGAGACGCAGCAAGGCATTGAAGATGCGGATCACTCCGTCGACGTCGGCCACCGCGGCATCGATCTCGGCGAAGGTCTCCTGCAACGGCGGCCGTGTGAGAGAGAGCTCCTCCAGGCGTGAGCGCAGCTCGGCGAGCGGCGTGCGCAGATCGTGAGCGATCGAGTTGGAGACGTTGGCGATGCCGTGCACGAGCTGCTCGATCTGCTCGAGCAGGCGGTTGATCGTCTGCGCGAGCGTGTCGAGCTCATCGCCGCTCGAGCGGACCTTGAGCCGGTGGCTGAGATCGCCGCGCATGATCGCGGCGACGGTCTGTTGCGTGCTCTGCACGCGCGCGAGCAGCGCGCGGCGGATGAGCAGTGCGCCGATGAGCCCGGCGACCGTCAAAACCGCCACCGCGCCGGCGAGGCCGTACCAGAAGCGCCGCTCGATGGGCGCGAAGCGATCGACATCGCGGCCGACCAGCAGGCGGCAGCCGCCCGGCAGGGTCGCCAGCACCATGGCGACCATCGTGTGCCGCCCGTCGAGCGTGACGGGGAGCGTGTAGCTGCCCGCATGCGCGGGGATGCTCTGCGGCCAGGCAGGCAGGTTGCCGGCGAGCGGACGGCCGGCGGCATCGGAGAGCAACAGCATCCGCTCGCCGGCGATCTGCATCCCGACGCGCTCATCGATAAAGGCCTTGAGACCGGCCGCACCCCGCAGATCAAAGACGTGTACCAGCCGTTGGGAGTCTTCCTGCAGGATCTCGAAGCGAAAGTCCTTGATGGTTTCCTGCCAGGCATAGAGGAGCGGCGCGGCGAAGAGAACGAGCGCCGTGAATGCCAGCAGGACATAGCCGGTGGCGAGGGTCACGGCAGAGGAGCGGATGACGCGGGTCACGTGATGTGCTGCCGCCGAGTGGTGCTCAGCCCGCGCCGGCAACCGGCGGCGGCTCGGCGCTGATCATGTAGCCGGCATTGCGGACGGTTCGCAGCAACTGCCGCTCCTCATCCGCATCGATCTTCTGCCTGAGCTTGCTGATGTGCACGTCGACGACATTGGTCTCCGGGTCGAAGTGATAGTCCCACACGTTCTCGAGCAGCATGGTCCGGGTAACGACCTGACCGGCGTGGCGCACGAGGTACTCGAGCAGCTTGAACTCCCGCGGCTGCAGCTGGATCGCGCGCGCGCCGCGCCAGACCTTGCGGCCGAGCAGATCTATGCGCAGATCCCCGACTTCCAGCGCGGTCTGTGCGGCATCCTGCCGCCGCCGCCGGCTGAGCCCATCGATGCGCGCGAGCAGCTCGCCGAAGGCGAACGGCTTGGTGAGGTAGTCATCGCCGCCCGCGCGCAGACCCTTGATCCGCTCATCTACATCGCCGAGCGCGCTCAGGATGAGGATGGGCGTGGGGTTGTCCGCCTTGCGCAGCGCATCGATGATGGTGAGCCCGTCGATGTTGCCTGGGAGCATGCGGTCCATGATGATGACGTCGTACCGTTCGCTGACCGCGAGGAACAAACCGTCGCGGCCGTTCTCGGCGTGATCGGTAGTGTGGCCGGCCTCCTTCAGCCCCTTGGTGACGAATCTCGCCATCCGCTCGTTGTCCTCGACGACGAGGATCTTCATGACTGTGACTCGATGGCCTCGACGGCCGCACGGGTGTCCGGGACTTCCTCATGATGGTGGCCGTGCCACCAGGCCGTCAAACGCTCATTGAGCCGATCCAGATAGAGATAGATCACCGGCGTCGTAAAGAGCGTCAGCGTCTGGCTGAGAAGGAGGCCGCCCACCATGGTGTAGCCGAGCGGCTGGCGCAGCTCCGAGCCGGTGCCGTGGCCGAGCATCAGCGGCAGAGCGCCGAGCAGGGCCGACATGGTCGTCATCATGATCGGCCGGAAGCGCAGCAGGCAGGCCTTGCGGATCGAGTCGCGCGGCGAGAGGTGCTCCTCGCGCTCGGCCTGGATGGCGAAGTCCACCATCATGATGCCGTTTTTCTTGACGATGCCGATGAGGAGGATGATGCCGACGAGCGCGATGATCGACAGGTCGAAGTGGAAGGCCATCAGCATGAGCAGCGCCCCAACCCCCGCCGACGGCAGTGTCGAGAGAATCGTGAGGGGGTGGATGTAGCTCTCGTACAACATGCCGAGAATGATGTACACGACCACGATGGCCGCGAGGATCAGGTAGGGCTCGCTCGCGAGGGAGGCCTGGAAGGCCTGGGCGGTCCCCTGGAAGGTAGCCGTGATCGTGCCGGGTAGATGCAGCGCGTCGGACGCCTTCTGGATGGCGGTCACCGCCTGACCGAGCGAGGCGCCCGGGGCGAGATTGAACGACAGGGTCACGCACGGAAACTGGTTCTGGTGATTGATCGAGAGCACCGAGGCGTGGTGGGTATCGAACTTCACCATCGTCGAGAGCGGCACCATCTGCCCGTTGAGGGGCGAGCGGATATAGAGCTCGTGGAGAGTGTTCGGGTCCTGCTGCAGCTTCGGAGGAACTTCCAGGATGACGTGATAGGCGTTGAGTTGGGTGAAATACTGGGCCACCTGAGCCTGCCCGAACGCATCGTATAGCGTCTGATCGATCAGCGAGATCGGAATGCCGAACCGCGCAGCCTGGTCGCGGTCGATATCGACCTTGAGCTGGGTGCTGTTGGTCTGCTGATCGGAGGCGACGTCGGCGAGCTGAGGGAGCCTCCTCATTGCTTCGAGCATCTTCGGCGCCCATTCGCTCAGCTCGTCGAGATCCGAATCCTGCAGCGTGTACTGATACTGCGTCCGCGAGGTGCGTCCGCCGACGTTTACGTCCTGGGCAGACTGCAGATAGATCGTCGCGCCCGGTACGTTGGCGATCTCCTTGCGCAGCCGGCGAATGATCTGATCGGCGCTCGCTTTGCGCTGATCGCGCGGCTTGAGGCTGAGCTCGGTGAACGCATTGTTGAGTGGATGGCCGCCGCCGAGGAACACCATCGAGGCGGCAACGTCGGGATCCTTCGAGACCACGGCGAGGAGCTGCTGCACCCGCCTGTTCATCTCGGCGAACGAGATGTCCTGGGAGCCGTCGGTGAGGCCCTTGATGAGGCTGGTGTCCTCCTGCGGGAAGAATCCCTTCGGCTCGATGACATAGAGACCGCCGGCCAGCACCACCGTCGCCGCGAAGAGCAGCAGCGTCTGCGTTTGATGACGCAGTACGAAATCGAGCCCGCGCTCATAGAGCGCCAGTGCCCTCTGGAAGACCCGCTCACTGGCCTCGTAGAGGCGGCCGTGCCGGATGTGGCGCTCGTCACGCAGGAAGAGGGAGCACATCATCGGCGACAGGGTGAGCGAGACGAAGGCGGACACCACGATCGTGAGGGTCACGGTGATCGCAAACTCACGGAACAGGCGCCCGACGATCCCGCTCATGAGCAGCAGCGGGATGAACACGGCGATGAGCGACAGGCTGATCGACATGATGGTGAAGCCGATCTCCCCGGCCCCCTTGAGCGCCGCTTGCAGCGGCGTCATCCCGGCCTCGATGTGCCGATAGATGTTCTCGAGCATGACGATGGCGTCATCGACGACGAATCCGACGGCAATCGTGAGCGCCATCAGCGAGAGATTGTCGAGGCTGTACCCGAGCACGTACATCACGGCACACGTGCCGAACAGGGCAAGCGGCACCGTGATGCCGGGAATGATGGTTGCCCACACGTTGCGCAGGAAGAGAAAGATCACGAGCACGACGAGCGAAATGGTCACCATCAACGTGTATTCCACGTCGTGCACCGATGCATCGATGGTTACCGTGCGATCGTTGATCTTGTCCAGCTTGATGGCAGGCGGGAGCGAGGCCATGGCCTGCGGCAACACGGCCTCGACGCGCTTCGCCGTATCGATGACATTGGCGCCCGGCTGCTTGAAGATCATCAGCAGCACGCCCGGCTTGCCGTTCTGGTAGGCGGCGGCCTGCAGATTCTCCGGTCCCGCCACCGCGCGGCCGATGTCCTTGATGCGCACGGGCGCACCATTGCGATAGGCGACCACCACGTCGTTCCACGGCTTCGCGCTGACGAGCTGATCGTTGTCGTAGATGGCAAAGGTATGCAACGTCCCGTTGATGGCGCCTTTGGCGGCGTCCACCGTTGCTGACTGGATGACGCTCTGGACATCCGTGAGCTGGACACCCATGTTGGCCATCCTGGCGGGGTCGACCTGGACGCGCACCGCCGGCTTCTGCTGGCCGCCGAGCGAGACCTGACCCACGCCCGAAACGCGCGAGATCTGCTGGACGAGGATGTTCTCCGCGAAGTCATCGACGGTCGTGAGCGGCAGAGTGTCCGAGTGAACCGCGTAGATGAGGATCGGCGAGTCGGCCGGATTGATCTTGCGGTAGGAGGGCGGGCTCGGCAGATCCTTCGGCAACTGGCCGGCGGCGGCATCGATCGCGGCCTGGATGTCCTGCGCAGCGGCGTCTATGTCGCGGTTGAGATCGAACTGCACGGTGATCTGGGTGGAGCCGAGCACGCTCTGCGAGGTGAGCTGCGAGACGCCCGGGATGTCCATGAACTGGTACTCGAGCGGTGTTGCAACCGCGGAGGCCATGGTCTCCGGACTCGCGCCAGGGAGGTTGGCGCTCACCAGAATGGTCGGGAAGTCGACCTGCGGCAGCGGCGCGACGGGCAGCAGCGGGAAGGCCACCAGGCCGACGAGGAGAATCCCCGCCATCAGGAGCGAGGTGGCGATCGGCCGGCGGATGAAGGGAGTCGAGAGGCTCATGAGGCCCGGTGTCCTGCGGTCCCGGCCCGCGCGGCGCTTGCAGCGTCGCCCGCCGCATGCTCTGGAGACAGAACCCGCACGCGCGCACCGGGCTGCAGCCGGAAGGCATTGCTGGTGACGACCTGCTGGCCTGCCTCGAGCCCCTGGGTGACGACCGCGATCGTCTCGCTGTTGTTGGCGATGGTGACCGGCTGTGCCGTGACGGTCGAGTCGGGTCTCACCAGATAGACGAACGTGCCCTGCGGTCCGCGCTGCAGTGCCGCGGCCGGTATGGTGAGCGCACTCGCATCCGTCCGCACGAGCAGGCGCAGGTTGACGAACTGCCCCGGCCAGAGTGCGAGCTTCGGATTGGGGAAGACGGCCTTCAGGCGGATCGTGCCCGTCGTCTGGTCGATCTGATTGTCGATCAGCTGGACCGTGCCGCGATCGAGCGCTTTGCCGTCCTCGTCGTGGGAGACCGCCTCGACGCTGACCTGACCGTGCGACATCGCATCGGCAACGGCCACGAGCGTATCTTCGGGCAGAGTGAAGATCACCGTGATGGGCTGAAGCTGCGTCAACACGACGATGCCCCCGGTGTCCGTCGAATGCACGATGTTGCCCGGATCGATGAGGCGCATACCCGTGCGGCCATCGATCGGTGCGGTGATGCGGGTGTAGCTGAGCTGTGTCGCGGCATTCTCGATCGCGGCGCCATCCGCCTCGGTCTGGGCTTTGAGCTGAGCGACCAACGCGCGCTGGGTATCGACGGTCTGCTGGCTCGCGAGCCTCTTCGGCTCGAGGATGACGTAGCGGGCGAGGTCCTTACGAGCATCGGCGAGTTGCGCCTCGTCCTTGGCGAGCGTGGCGCGCGCCTGATCGAGAGCGGCCTGAAACGGACGGGGATCGATCTGGGCGAGGAGCTGGCCGCGCGCGACCTGCTGGCCCTCGGTGAATCCGATTTTGGTGAGCTCGCCGTCCACTCGCGCTGTCACCTTCACGGTGTAGTACGCCTGTACGGTGCCGAGTCCGTCGAGATAGACGGGAACGTTCTGCCGCGTGACCCGTGCGGCATCCACCTGAACCGCAGCGGGGGCCGCATCATGCGCCGCTCGGGCCGAGCTCGATCCCGCCGGGGCGATGAGCCATGCGAAGAGTGCCAGCGCCGCGAGTCCGCCGGCCGCCATGACGAGCCGGGTCCGGCCCAATCGAATTGCGATGTTCACGAGTGTTGCCTCGAGAGAGTCCGGCGGAGGCGAAGCGCGCTCATGTGCGCCACCCGCCGCCCAATGCATTGAACAGACCGACCACGGCCTGAAGATGGGCGAGCTGCGTCTGCGCGAGCGCATCCTCGGCCGTGAAGAGCGCGGTCTCGGTATTGAGCACGGTCAGGATGTTGATGGTGCCGGCGTGGAATTGATCCTGCGCCAGCTCATAGGCGCTGCGCGCCTTCGCGGCGGCGTTCTGCTCCCGCGCGAGCTGCTCGCCCGTCGCACTCACGGCGCTGAGCGCATCCTCGACGTTGCCGAAGGCCGAAATCACCGATTTGTGATAGTCGGCGAGCAGCTCCTGGTAGCGCGCCTCGTTGAACCGATATTGCCCGAGAAGCTCACCGCCGTGAAAAATGGGCTGGGTGATGCCGCCGGAGAGTGAGTAGATGCGGCTGCCCGGCTCGAGCAGACGCGAGAGCGCAGGGCTCTCGAAGCCGCCGCTCGCGGTGAGCTGGATGGTCGGAAAGAAGGCGGCTCTGGCGGCGCGGATGTCGGCGTTGGCGGCGATGAGCTGCGCCTCCGCGCTCGCGACATCCGGGCGCCTGCTGAGCAGCTGCGATGGCACTCCGGCAACCACCGGGGGTGCCGAGATGCCCGTCAGCGAGTTGGCCGCGACCTCGAGCGACTGAGGCGTCGTGCCGACCAATATGGCGAGCGCATCGATCTGCCGGCGCTCTTCTTGCTCGAGCGGCGGGATCGTGGCCGCGACCGTCGCCACCACGGTCGCCTGTTGGGCGACATCGAGGGCAGTCGAGGTGCCGACGGATTCATCCGTCTGGAAACCCTGAAGGATCTGCTCGGCGCTCGCCAGATTCTCGTGCGCGATGCGCAGGCGGTCGCGCAGCTCGAGAACCGAGAAGTAGGTATCCGCGATGCTCGTCATGATGCTGAGCTCGATGGTTTCGCGGTCGTAGCGGCTGGCCGTCGCACTCGCAAGAGCCGCGGAGCGGATGGCGCGGTTCTCCCCCCAGAAGTCGAGCTCGTAGGTGGCGCTCAATCCCGCAACGAATTCATTGAAGAGCTGCGAGCTGTCGCTCGCCGGACTCAACTGGCGCTGGCGGGAGCCGCTCGCGTTGGCTCCGAGCGAGGGCAGGAGCGGGGCGCTGCTGATGCGTACCTGAGCGTCCGCCTGACGTACTCGCGCGATTGCCGCGGCGAGGTCATCGTTTGCCGATCGTCCGGTGCTCATCAGGCGGGTGAGCTCTGCGGAGTGGAATGCGCGCCACCAGTCGCTCGAGGGCCAGCCCTGGGGCAGGCGCGCCGCTTCAGGGAGGGTCCACGCGGCGGGCGCCGGGTTTTCCGGGCGGTGGTACGCAGGCCCGAGGCTGCAGCCGCCGAGGATGAGCACCACCATCGCACCGGCGCCCCGCCATTGCATTGCTCCCCGAATCATCGCCCCACGAATCATCCACGCCTCCGGATCGAGACCCGCGCGGAATGATCGCTCCGGCCCCATTGGGCCCCGATGGGCGAATGATTAAATCCTGTTAATCCCCAGCACCGGGCAGCAAGGCGCGAGGTGGCCGGGCGCGGATCGCCGCGGATTCGAGCCAGCCGCCGGCGGCTGATCGGCTAGAGCCATCCCCGGGCGCGCGCCAGGCGGGCGGCCTCGATGCGATTGGCCGCGCCCAACTTGCTGATGGCCTCGGAGAGGTAGTTGCGCACGGTGCCTTCGGAGAGGTGCAGCTCCGCGGCGATCTCGGCGCTCGAGCGGCCTTCTCCGGCCCGCCAGAGGATCTGCCGCTCGCGCTCGGTGAGCGGGTCGGGCTCGCTGCTCCAGGCCTCGGAGGCGAGCTCGGGATCGATGACGCGCTCGCCGCGATGCACCCGCCGCACCGCATCCGCAAGCTCCGCCGAGGGCCGGTCCTTGAGCAGGTACCCCTTCGCGCCGGCATCGAGGGCCCGCCGCAGATAGCCGGGGCGGGCGAAGGTCGTGAGGATGATGACGCGCACCTCCGGGTATCGCTCACGCACCTCGCCGGCGAGTGTCAGGCCGGTCATTTCCGGCATCTCGATGTCGGTGACCAGCACGTTTGCCGCGTGTGCGGCAAGAGCTGCGAGCGCGGCACGGCCGTTGGTTGCGCGCGCACAGACGGCGATGTCAGGTTCCGTCCCGAGCAAGGCGGCGAGCGCGCCCAGCACCATGGCCTGATCTTCCGCGATGGCGACCTGGATCTTGCCCATCTCAGGCCCCCGCCCGCGCGGGAATGGCCACGATGAGGCGCGTGCCTTTGCGGGAGTCGATCTCGAGCCGGCCCCCGAGCGCCTCGATACGCTCGCGCATGCCGCGAATTCCATTGCCCTCGCGCTCGATGGTGCCCCGGCCGTCATCCTGAACCGACAGCTGCGCACCGCCGGCGTCGGCTGCCAGCTCGAGCCGGCAGCGCGTGGCGCCCGCGTGCCGCAGGATGTTGGTGACCGCTTCACGCAACACCAGCGAGAGCACTGACTCGTGCGCGGGCTCGAGCCGCAGGCTCTGCGCCTGCCAGTCGAGCCTGACACCCGCCGCCTCCAATACCCGGCGGGCGCGGGCGATTTCCGCGGCGATCCCTTCGGGCCGATAGCCGCGGATCGCTTCCCGGACCTCGCTCAGCGCCTGGCGGGCAATCTGCTCCACCTCACCGATTTCCCGGCGCGCGCCCGCCGCATCGCTGCCGAGGAGCTTGCCGGCGAGCTCGGATTTGAGCACGACGACCGAGAGGGTGTGGCCGAGGACATCGTGCAGATCCCGCGCGATGCGCTCGCGCTCGGCAACCTTGGCGAGATGCTCGATCTCCTCCTGGGCGCGCAGCAGGCGCTCGGTGGCGCCGCTGCGCAGCGCCTGGATGAGATTGCCGGTGCCGATGCAGGCGGCGAGGAACGACAGGCTCCCCCATTCCCAGGGATTCTGACGCAACAGGAGACCTTCGGCGGCGGAGACGAGGGTAGAGGCAACGATCGTCCCGATGGCAAGGAAGAAAGAGCCCGTCGCGTACGGCATCATGCTGGCGACGTAGATGAATATGGTGGCGCCCGCACTGGGGTTCATGGGGTAGTAGGCGGCGCCGAGAATGGCCATTGCCAACAGCATGAGCAGGCGCGTGCGGTGGCGGCGCGACCAAATGACCCCCGCGTAGACACCGAGGAAGCAGGAGTACACGCCGGCAAGAACGAGCCAGTCGCCTCTGGAGCCGCGCTGCAGCGGCTCGATGAGGAAGAAGACGGAGTAAATGAGCCAGATGAGGTTCCATGCCCGCCACCTGCCGGCTTTCTCGGGCAGGGTCAATCCGGCGTGGCGGGCAGAGTCGATCATCAGGTCTCCTCGCTGCGCAGGAAGGTAATCCAGGCCGCGGCGAGCATCAACAACGTGAAGCCACCGAGGGCCGCCCCATGCAGCGCCATCCCGTTGGCCGGAGCGAGTCTCACGCAGATCAGAGCGATCTGCGCCAGGTGATAGCTCGGTAGCGCGGGCGCAACGACCTGCAGCCAGTGCGGCAGCGTGCTCACCGGCATCCAGAAGCCGGAAGCGAACGAGAGCGGCAGGTAGAACACGTTGATGATGCCGGGTCCGGCGTTCGGGGGGACGAGGTAGGCGATGAAGAAACCCATGGCGGCGAAAGAGATCGAGCCGGCAACGGCCAGACCGGCGAGCGCGGCGGCCTGAGTCGCCGCGATGGTGATGCCGCCGAGCGTAATGCCGAGAAGTATGAGCACGGTCGCGATGATCAGCGCGAATGCCGCGCAACTCACCACTTTCGCGCCGATATAGGCGAAGCGCGGCATCGGGCTCGCCCGCTTCAGGTCGAGCCAGCCCTGCGCCCGCTCCATCGCGAGCACGAGCCCTATTCCGAAGAGACACGACGATACGACGCCCATGCAGGTGTAGCCGGCGACGAGATAGAGCGCCGCGGGCGTGCCCCGGTAGGCGACGCCGAAGATCAGGTAGAACATGACGGGAAAACCGATGACCGACAGCGAGTAGGCGCGCGAGCGCAGCAGGCGCGCGAGCTCGTACTGCGTCTCCTTGAGCAGAATGCGCAGCGGAAAGAGGACATCGGCGGTTTGCGGGGGAATGGCCAGCGTGTGGGTGCTCATGGGGCGTACTCCGGCAGGGGTCCTGGGATTGCGCAGGGTTCGAGGTGTCGGATCAGTCGTGTGGGCTGTTTCCGCCGGTGAGCGCGAGGAAGGCCTCCTCGAGCGGCGCGGCGGAGACTTCGAGCCCGTGCAGGGATTCGTCCTCGAGCAACAGCCGGCGCACGACTTCCTCGGGACGCTCGGCGCAAATGACGATGGCATCGCGATCGCTCTCGAGGGAGATGACCGATGGCAACGTGCGAACATGGTCGGGGTCGAGCCTAGTCACACAGCGGATACGCCGCCCCGACACACCATGCTTGATCTCACTCGGCGTGCCCTCGCGGATGAGCCGGCCCTCGTCGATGACGATGACACGGTTGGCGAGTGCGTCGGCCTCTTCCAGATAGTGCGTCGTGAGCAGCACCGATCTGCCGGCGGCGGCGAGTGCGCGCACCTCGTCCCAGAGGCGGCGGCGCGATTGCAGATCCATCCCGACGGTGGGCTCATCGAGGAGCACGAGGTCCGGATCGCCGCAGAGTGCGAGTCCAAACAGCACCCGCTGTCGTTGACCGCCCGAGAGGTCGCCGAATTTCCGGCTCTCGATATCCGCGAGGCCGGCGCTGCGGATGATCTCGGCCGTGGGCAGAGGATGCGGGTAGTAGCTGCGAAAGAGCGCGATGTGCTCACGCACGAGCAGCGTTTCCGGCACGCGGGCGACCTGGAGCATCGCGCCGATCCGCCGCCGCGCCTCCGCCGAGCGCGGGTCACGCCCGAGTACCCGCACGCGCCCCTCGTCCGGCGAGATCAGTCCGAGCAGGAGGCGTACCGCGGTCGTCTTGCCGGCGCCGTTAGGGCCCAACAGGGCGACGACTTCGCCGCGCCGCAGCGTCATGTCGAAGCCGCGCAACGCCTCGGCCTTCCCGTAGCGCTTCACGACGGATTCGAGAGTCGCGACCGGGCTCGTGGTCACGGGGCTCGAGTCTGCGGCGGCTGTCGGGGTGGTGGGCTCGGCCGGCGAGGCGCCGGGAGGGGCGGTGAGGGTCATCGACATGGCTCGTCTCCTGCCGCGGCGCGATCTTTGGGCGGCGGCGGCAGCATCGCGCACGCGCACCCGCCGTCCCAGTGTCGATCGTCACCGGCGCGGAATGACATCTGTCATCTCCGCGCATTACTATCCCGGCACCATGAGGATTGCAGGCGTTCCTTACCGCACGATCTGGCCGCTCGAGTCCGGGGCCGTCCGGGTGATCGATCAGTCGCGGCTTCCGTTCGAGCTCGTCGCGCGAGATCTGGCGACGCTCGAGGACGCGGCTCACGCCATCACGACGATGGTGGTGCGGGGAGCGCCGCTCATTGGCGCAACCGCAGCGTACGGGCTTGCGCTCGCGCTGCGGGCGGATGCCTCCGACCGGCGCATCGAGGAAGCTGCAGAGACTCTGCGTGCAACCCGTCCCACTGCGATCAACCTCGCATGGGCGTTGGCGCGAGTGCGCGCCGTGATCGCGCACCTCGACCCGGAGCAGCGCTTCGCGGCTGCATTCCGCGAGGCGGGAGAAATCTGCGAGGCCGACGTAGAGCAATGCCGCGCCATCGGCGCCCACGGCCTGAACATCATTCGACTGCTCGCGAAGCTCACGGCGCGCCGCGTCAACATCCTCACGCACTGCAATGCAGGATGGCTGGCGTGTGTGGACTGGGGCACGGCGCTGGCACCGATCTATATGGCGCACGATGCCGGAATTCCCGTGCACGTCTGGGTGGATGAGACACGGCCGCGCAATCAGGGCGCGGCCCTCACGGCCTACGAGCTCGGGGCGCACGGTGTCCCGCATACCGTGATCGCCGACAACCTCGGTGGCCATCTCATGCAGCACGGTGCGGTCGATCTGGTCATCGTCGGCAGCGATCGTGCCACGGCCGGCGGCGATGTCTGCAACAAGATCGGGACGTACCTCAAGGCACTGGCGGCGAAAGACAATGATGTGCCGTTCTATGCAGCGTTGCCCGTGAGCACCATCGACTGGAGTCTCGACAGCGGACGCGACATCGAGATCGAAGAGCGCTCGCCGACAGAGGTTACGGAGGTGATTGGCCGTACGCCTGCGGGTGATGTCAGCAGCGTCAGGATCGTGCCTGAAGGCAGCATGGCACTCAACCTGGCCTTCGATGTGACACCGGCGCGCCTCATCACGGGCATCATCACCGAGCGCGGCGTCTGCTCTGCCAGCTCCGAGGGTCTGTTGAGCCTCTATCCGGAGAGGGGCCCGACGACATGACTGAGGATGCTCAGGCCGACGCCGGGCTTCGCGCGGCGGTAATCACGGGTTGCCGGGAGCTGATACGGCTCGGTTTGACGTACGGCACCTCGGGCAATGTCAGCTTGCGCCGTGACCCGTCGAGCTTCTTCGTCAGCCCCACCGGCATGGCCTATGAAACCCTGCAGCCGGGCGACGTTCCGCTCGTGACGTTGGATGGCCGCTGGTTCGGGCGCCGTCAGCCTTCGAGCGAGTGGCGGTTTCACCGGGATATCATGGCGGCGCGCAGCGACGTCGGCGCCATCGTGCATGCCCACTCCAGATATGCGACTGCGCTCGCCTGCACCGGCAGCGGCATCCCGCCGTTTCATTACATGGTGGCGGTCGCAGGCGCAGAGGATATCCGCTGCGCTCCCTATCACACGTTTGGCACGCAGGAGTTGTCTGACGCCGCGTTGGCCGCCCTCGAAGGACGCAAGGCCTGCCTCCTCGGGCACCACGGAATGATTGCTACCGGAACCGATCTCGCGGCTGCGCTGAAGCTGGCGGGCGAGGTGGAAAGCCTGGCCGCGCAGTACTGCGCCGCACGGGCCCTGGGCAACGTGGGGCTGCTGGATGAGGGGGAGATGCGGCGCGTCGTGGACAAGTTTCGCACCTACGGCAGCCAGGACGCAGCCGATCCGGCGCTCGCCTGCGGCGGGCAGCATCTGCCTCCCCGACGAGCCTGAGGCTAAAACCGCAGCCCGATCCTGACAGGGATGAACTCCTGCTTCCGCCCGCCCTCGTCGAAGCGCATATAGCGCGCATCGACGAAGAACGAGCCTCCCTGGGCGAGGGCAAACTCGAAGCCGGCGCCGGCATTCTCCTCGAACTTCAGACCGGTGCTGGCCTCGCCGATCTTGAGGCTCGCGACGAACGGCCCGCGGAAGCAGAAGTAGAAGCCGCAGAAGATCCCGTCGACCAGGGCGTGCTGGAAGTAGTTGTCACGGCGGTCGTACCAACCGCCGCCGGCGAGGAAGTAGAGCCGGATGTGCGGGCTGAGCATCGTGTCGAGCTCCGCGTCGAGATCTCCGCCCCACATTTCAGTGCGTCCCCAGTCCACCGGGGTGTTCAGGGCGGCGGCCGCCACCGCGAGCAGGGGCGGTTTGATGTGAAAGTGCTGATACATCCCGTCGGCGCGCAGGGCGAGTGGCAGGTGGGAAAAGGGCTGCCAAGTGATTCCCAGGCCGATGTTCACGCCGTCATCGAGATCCTGCCGCAAGGCACCCTCGGCGAGGGTGGGGCCCCCCTCGATCTGGACGTGAAACGGCCGATAGCGGAAAGCGCTGAAGGATGAGCCGGCGGAGTATGTGGAATCGTTCTCACCGTGCTGCGCAAGCGCGGGCGTCGCTGCGCCCAGCGCGACCAACACGGCAAGGCAGACGGACTTGCTCATGGTTTCCTCCCTCGTTTGCTCGAGGGTCGGGTCCTGTTTGACCCCGAAAACCCGCTGCAGGTTCATGCCGGCGCATGCAACGCGTGCCTGTTCCCTGCGGCAGCGCAATGGGTTAAGGTGCAGCCGCATCGGGGGTCATGCGGAAGATTACATCTTGAAAACGGCAGTACCGGTCCGCGCCGCGGCGCTCGGCGAATTCACCCTGCGCGGCCTCATCATCGGGGTGATCATCACCGCCCTGTTCACGGCCGCGAATGTCTACTTCGGGCTGAAGGCCGGCATCACCTTCTCCACCTCGATTCCCGCCGCCGTCATCTCGATGGCCATCCTGCGCAGCTTCCGCGGCGCGACGATGCAGGAGAACAACATCGTGCAGACGGTGGCCTCCGCCGCCGGCACGCTCTCCAGCATCATCTTCGTGCTTCCCGGCCTCGTGATCGTCGGCTGGTGGACCGGCTTCCCGTTCTGGGTCTCGTTCACCATATGCGCGGCCGGCGGCATTCTCGGCGTCATGTACACCATTCCTTTGCGGCGTGCGCTGGTCACGCAGTCGGATCTGCCGTATCCGGAAGGCATCGCCTGTGCGCAGGTGCTCAAGTGTGGCGTCGGCCGTGACTGCGATGACGAGGCCGAGCAGATCGCCGCGGGAGACGCCGGCCTCAAAGCTCTGGTGTGGGGCTCGATCGTGTCAGCGGGCTTCTACATCATCGTGCAGACGCGCATCTTTGCGAGCGACCTGGTGCGCTATTTTCGCGTGGGCAGCCACGGCGGGGCCACCGGCTTCGACTTCAACCTGTCGTTTGCGCTCTTCGCGATCGGACACCTCGTCGGGCCGGCCGTGGGCCTCGCCATGCTGGTGGGCGCGTCGATCTCGTGGGGATGGGGAGTGCCCCACTTCACCTCGCTTCACCCCGCCGCAGGTGCGGCAGCGGATGTCGCGCAGGCTGCCTGGAGTCACTATGTCAGGTACGTCGGTGCCGGCGCCATAGGTGTTGCCGCTGTTTGGACGCTGGGCACGCTGGTGCAGCCCGTCCTGGCCGGGCTCGCCAGTACGATGGCCGCCTCGCGGGTGCGCAAGTCGGGCCACGCAGACACGCTCCCACGGACGGAGCAGGACATCCCGATCGGCACCGTGACCCTGGTATCGCTCGTCTGCCTGGTGCCGGTTGCCGCGCTTCTCTGGCACTTCAGCGTGACGAGCGGCCTGGGATCGCAGGCCTGGGTGCTGACCATCGCCGGCGTGATCTTCGTTGCGATCATGGGCTTCCTGGTGTCCGCGATCTGCGGCTACATGGCCGGCCTCATCGGCTCATCCAACAGCCCCCTCTCCGGCATCGGCATCCTGGTGGTGGTCATCTGCGCGCTCATCCTCGTGTTCGCGCTGAAGGGGGCGCTGCCGGTGAGCGCCGGCAAGGCGCTCGTGGCGTTCTCGCTCTTCGTCACCGCGATCGTGTTCGCCGTGGCCTCGATCGCCAACAACAACCTGCAGGACCTGAAGACGGGACAGCTCGTCGATGCGACACCCGCCAAGCAACAGTGGGCCCTCGTCGTCGGTGTCATCGCCGGCGCACTCATCATTCCGCCCGTCCTCGACGTCGTCAATCATGCCTACGGCTTCCTCGGCGCGCCGGGCGTCAATCCCGCGCACGCACTCGCGGCGCCCCAGGCGGGGCTGATCTCTGCATTGGCGCAGGGAGTCATCCAGAACAACATCAACTGGAGCGCGCTCGGGATTGGAGGCGTCATCGGAGCGGTCAGCGTCGCCTTCGATGAAGTGCTCAGGCGCGCGGTGAAGGGGGCACGGCTGCCGCCCCTGGCCGTCGGCCTGGGAATGTACCTCCCGACCATGAGCACGCTCATGATCACCGTGGGCTCGGTGGTCGGCTACGTGTTCGAGCAGCGCGCGGCCCGGGGACCGAAGCCTGAAGCGACCCAGCAGCTCGGGGTGCTCCTCGCCTCGGGCCTGCTCGTGGGAGAGGGGCTGCTCGGCGTCATCTTCGCTTTTGCGGTCGGCTTCTCCGGCAACCCGGCGCCCATCGCGCTCGTCGGGGCGAAGTTCGAGACTGCCTCCATCTGGCTCGGCGGGCTCAGCTTCGCGCTCATCGTGTGGCTCCTCTACCGTTGGATCGGGCATCTCGCCCGCCGGTGAGCTGGCCGGCGGTGGCGCGGCAGCCGCCGGAAGAGGCCGGTCAGTGCTGCGCCCCGTGCGATGCGCTGCCGATGTCCGCCGCCATCCTGTCGGCAAGCTGCCCGAGAAGCGTGCTCATCGCGGCGGCCTCGCCCTGCGGGGAGGCCGCCCCGGTGGTGGTGAGATGCACGGAGCGGCGCAGCACGGGATTCGACTGCGTACCTCGAAGCAGTGTCCAGTCGGCATCGAGCACCACCTCACCGGCGGCCTGCGGCTGGAAAGTCAGGATGTCGACGACCACGCCGCGGGCGCTCGGCGGGGCAGGCGACTCCGGCGCGATCACCATGCCGGCGGGCAGGCGGCTCGCCAGATTCTGGGTCAACACCCTGCGCGTCATCTCGCCGAGGTCACCGGCCCAGCGGTCCTGCGAGGAGATCTCGAGTTGGTTGCCGCTCTCGCCGCGCACGAGCGAGTTGCGATCGAGCGTCGGCGGGATGTGCACCGCGTCGATCTTGACCGGCTCGCCGGCGACGGTGTGGGAGCTGTCCGCCGGCGCCACGGGATTGAGGGCGAAGAAGCGCGTGGTCGGGCTCGAGGCGCAGGCCGCCAGTGTCAGCAGAGCGAGCACGGGGGTGAGCCGGTGTGTCATTGCGCATCTCCTCTTCCCCGCAGCAGCGCCTCGGGGTGCCGGTCCAGGTAGTCGGCGAGCGAGCGCACGGCGCGCGCGGCCTCGGTGATCTCCTGCACCGTGTTGCCGAGTCCGTTCTGGGTGGCCGTGCCGCTCACCAGCCGGTCAGCCGATTTCGCCGTGCCATCGAGGTCGGCCGCCGCCCGGCGCAGGCTCGTGGTGAGGGCCGTGACCTGCGGTCCGGCCTTGGCGGTGGTGCGATGGATTTCGCGCAGCGCGGCATCGAGCTGCACTATCGCATCCTTCAGCTTCGGTGAGGAGGTCAGGCCTGCAAGATTGTGGGTGGTCGTCAGGGCATTCTGCGCGATGCGCTCGATCGGCACCTTGTTGATCCGATCGACGATGCTCGTGATGCTGCCGCCCGGCGCCGTCGGAATCTGCGGCATGCCGTCCACCGTGGCCGGCCCGGCCGGGGCCGGCGCGCCCGGAACCCTCTCGAGGCTCACCTGGTAGCTGCCGATGAGCGGCGGATTGCGGGTGAGGCGGGCGCGCATCCCCTTGCGGATGAGGAGTGCGAGCTCATTCGATACCGCGGTGGCGCTCGGGGCGGCATCCGCGCCGCTCGCATGGAAGAGCGACGGATAGAGGGCGAGGGTGGCCGGGGTCGAGATCTCGCCGCTGCCCGGATCATAGGCGAAGCCGACATCCCGCACCTCACCCACCGTGAAGCCGCGCAGGGTCACCGGGTCGCCGCCCGAGAGCGAGCCTGCTTCGGCCTCGAGCGAGACCTCGTAAAGGAGCGGGCGTGCGGCGGTGGCCGGTACCAGCGGCGCGCGCGCGAGACCGATGAAGTGCCGGGATTCCTTGCCGGGTCCCGGGTCCATGATGATCGTCGGGCCCGAAATGAGCGAGCCGAGCGATGACAGGTCGTTGAGAGAGGGCTTGGCGCCGCGCAGCCAGAAGCGCGTGCCGGTCGTCAGGAACTTCTCTGCCTCCTGATCGATGGATGCTTTCACGATGACGGCGGTACCGTCCTCGTTGAGCTTGATGCTCGTGACATGACCGACCTGCGCGCCGCGAAGGACGACGTCCGTATTCTCCTCCTTCATGTCGTGGGCATCGGTGAAACGGATGGTGATGCTCGTCCCGCCCGCGAGGAGCGCGCGTGCGCCGAGCCAGATGACGACCAGCAGCGCCGCGATCGGGATCGCCCAGATCCAGCCTGGCCACCAGCCGTGGCGCACACCCGCCTGGACGCGCTCGGGACTTCCCGGATCGCCGTGAGCAGCCTCTTCCGTGCGCTCGCTCATCGGGCCCGGCCCCCGGCAACGTCCCACATGAGGCGCGGGTCAAACGTCACCGAAGCAACCATGGTGAGGAAGGTCATCATCATGAAGGCCGTCGCGCCCCAGCCGGCATCTTCCGAGCCGAGCGTGCCGAAGTGGATGAGCGGCACAAAGAACACGATGGCGAACGGATCGGTCTTCGACCACCGTCCCATCTCGGCTATGACCCGCAACACCTTGGTCTTGGTGATGAGATGCCGCCGCGAGCCGCGCCAGACCGAGAGCACGCACCACCCCAGCGCGAAGATCTTCACCGCAGGCGTCAGGATGCTGGTGCAGAAGACCAGTGCGCCGAGCGGCCAGAGGCCGGCCTCGAAGAGGTCCTGCACGCCCGTCATTATCGTATAGTGCTCCTGCTGACCGAGATGGTTCGAGATGTTCATCGGATAGAGGTTGGCCGGGAAGATGAGCACCAGCGCCGCGACGAGGAGCGCCGCGGTCCAGGCCGCCGCATCGAGCTTGCGCACCCGCAGCCGGGCGCTGCAACGCGGGCAGCGCTCGCCCTCCCGGGAGAGAGGCTGCACGAGGTCGCACGTCGTGCATCCCAACACCGGCTCGCTCCCCGTGTTGCGTGTCTCCCCGCCGATGGCGCGCCAGACAGTGCGCGCATCGAGTGTCGCGCGCGACAGCATGGTGAGGAAGGCTGCCGCGATGAAGCAGGCGCCGCCGAGCTCGATGGTGATGCGCGCCTGATCGATCTGGATCAGGCGGTAGTAGCCGATGCAGCCGGCGAGCAGGTAAACATCCAACATCGCCCACGGATCGAGCCACAGTGCCCAGCGGAATGCCGCTCCGAGCCAGCGCGGCCGGCGGTCGAACCGCAGCGCGGCGAGCACGGCCGACAGCAGTCCGAAGCGCAGGAACGGGAGCACCACGACGAACAGCGCGCTCAGACCCGCGAGCCAGACCCAGCCCCGTCCCCAGAGCTGCGCCACACCGAGGGCGGTGATGTTCTCCGAGTGCATGCCGAAGAGGTCCACCCGCAGCAGCGGCAGCACGTTGACCGGCACCAGCAACAGCAATGTTGCCGACGAGCAGGCGAGCGCCGCGCCGATGCTGCGGCCGTTGGTCTTCTCCAGGTCGCTCTGGCAGCGGATGCAGACGGCAGTGTCGCGCCGCAGCAGCCGCGGAATCTCCTCCAAAGCTCCGCAATCGGGGCATGCGATGGTCACGCCGTCGGCGAGTAGCAACAGTGATACCCGGCGGGCGCGCGAGCCGTAACTGCGGGTTCGGTCCGGCCGGCTATTGCCGAGGCGCCGCTCAGGGCCCCGCCGCCCCGACTCGCCGCGACGCAAAGACCTTGGTTGTCGGTGTTTCCCGCGGGGCCGCCTCGATTGACTTTTGGGCTACGGGACTTCAACAATGCGCGCACTCGGCGCCTCGGCAAGGCCGGGGGGGAATGGGATGCAGCCGTATCTTCTCGCTCCGCACGTGTACCCGTGCATCAGCGGGCAACACGTAGTCCTCATGGACCTCGAGCGCGACAAGTACGTCGCGGTCGTACCCGGCCATCGCCTGGCTCCCTGGGTGCGCGGCTGGCCGGTTGGTGCGATGCAGGCGTCAGATGGACCCTCCAGTGCGGATGAGGGCGTAGACGCTCTCGTATCTCAGATGCTCGCGCACGGGATGCTCGTGACCGATCCGCATGTCGGCAAGCACGCGGTTCCCGTCGCGACCACCCGCCCGCAGCGATCCCTCATCGAGTTCGATCTCGATGCGCGTCCCCAGGCCGGCACGGCGCAGCTCTGGCGATTCGGCCGCAGCTGCCTGCAGGCGCAGCTCTCCTTGAAGCTGCGCCCGATCCAGTCGATCGTCGAGGCCGTGCGTGCTCGCAAGGCCCGCCTGACGGCCCGCGGCCTGCAGCCGGCCGATCCGAGCCGCCTGCGCCCGCTGGTGACGGCGTTCACCCGCCTGCGGCCGATTTTCTACACCCTGCGGGCCGCCTGCCTGCTCGACTCGCTGACACTGCTGCATTTCCTGAGTGCCGACGGCATCTGTCCCGACTGGGTGTTTGGCGTCAAGATGGAGCCGTTCGACGCCCACTGTTGGATCCAGCAGGGCGAGCTCCTGCTCAACGACGTACCCGATCGAGTGCGGCAGTACTCGCCCATCCTCGTCGTGTAGCACCTCATGTTCCGCTACGTGGCTTTCGTGTGGAACGAACGGGACGCTGCGTGCCGGGAATCTGCGCAGGCCCTGCTGGCGCAGTGCGCGAGCGGACCGGACTGGCACGTGGCGCTGCGCGGCAAGGGCGTGGAGGTGCGCCATCTCGGCGGCGCCAGTGATGCGTGCGCCGCGTACCTGCTGGACGATGGCGGTGGCGTCGTCCTGGGTACCCTCTTCGCGCGCTCCCAGGAGGGTGTTTCCACCGCGGCACCCGAGGCTCTTGGTGAGGCCGACAGCCGGGCAATCCTCGATAGCGACGGCCGCTACCTCATGGAAAGCTTCTGGGGGCGCTACGTCGCCTTCCTGCACGATGCCGGGCTGCCCGCCACATGGGTGCTGCGCGACCCCTCGGGTGGGCTGCCGTGTTATCTCGTGCGCTGCCGCGGAGTCGATGTTTACTTCTCCTGGATCGAGGATGTCCTGGGTCTCCTCGAAACACCGCTCGAGATCAACTGGCCATACCTCATCGCGACGGTCTGCTTTCTGCGGGAACACTCCCCGGGAACCGCGCTGCGCGCCGTCACCCAGGTGCTCGCCGGCGAGTGCGTGGAGACTCGCGCGGGTGCCTCGAAGCGCTTCTTCTACTGGGATCCGCTCAAGATCGCCAACACCGAGGTGATCGAGGATCCGGCCGCGGCGGCGGCGGCAATGCGCCAGTGCGTGCGCGACGTCGTACACGCCTGGGGCTCCTGCCACGATCACGTGCTGCTTTCGCTCTCCGGCGGGCTCGACTCCTCCATCGTGCTGGCATGCCTGCGGGATGCCCCTTCGCGCCCGCAGGTCACCTGCTTTCACTACTACCCGTTGGGGGCAGATCTCGATGAGCGGGCGTTCGCGCGCGCTGCCGCCGCGAAGGCAGGGCTCGGACTCATCGAGCGTGCACGCGACTCGTCCTTCAGCCTGCAGCCGCTGCTCGGCATCCACCGTGCTCCGGAGCCGACCAACTACCCCTATTTCCTCGAGCACAGCAGGCTCGATGCGCAGCTCGCCGCCGAGCAGGGTGCCACCGCGGTGCTCATCGGTTACGGCGGCGATCAGCTCTTCTATCAGGAGCGCGCCGAGTGGGCGCCAGGGGATTTCCTGCACCGCCGCGGCCTTCGGCCCGGTGTCCTCAGGGTGGCGCTCGATGCCGCGCAGATGGACCAGATCTCCGTGTGGCGTGTGCTGGGCGAGGCGGCGTCCGGGTACCTCGCGCAGCAGCGTTGGAGCGTCCTTCACGAGGCCGGGCGGATGCGCCCGCTTCTGGTGCCGGCAGCGATCGAGGAGGCGAGGCGAAGCGCCGCATTCCTGCATCCGCTGCTGCGCCATCCGCGGGGTGCCCCGAGCGGCAAGCTCTGGCACGCCCACCAGATCAGCCAGCCGTTCGATTTCTACGATCCGCTCGGGCAGGAGGGCGAGGCGGAGCGGCTCGCGCCGCTCTGCTCGCAGCCGCTCATGGAGCTGTGCCTGCGCATCCCGACCTATGTGCTGACACAGGGCGGATGGGACCGCGCCGTCGCCCGCCGGGCGTTCTACGATGACCTGCCGCCCGAGATCCGCAACCGCCGCCACAAAGGGGGCATCGAAGAGCACCTGCGCCGCACCCTCGAGCACAATCGCCCCTTCCTCCGGGAGCTGCTGTTGGACGGCGCGCTGGTGCGGCAAGGGATCGTCGACCGCGCGCGCCTGGCCGAGGTGCTCTCCGGCAGGGCCAGCCGCATCGCGAGCGGCGCGGGCGAGCTCCTCGAATATGCCGGCATCGAAGCCTGGCTGCGGCGCTGGGGCGAGATGGGCCGTCGCGCGGCCGCCTAGGACTTCGGCCCGTGTCTCACCAATGCCCGGCCGGGCGTGGCAGACTGTGACCTGACGTCAGGGAACACACGGATTTTGAGCACTCACCCGGATCTGAGGAAATTTCTCGCGTTGACGGCGCTATGGATACCGGCCGCTTGGGCCGCCGGACCGCTCGTCGATTTCAATCTGCCGGCAGAGCCCTTCACCCAGGCGGTGCTCGACTTCTCGCACCAGTCCGGGCTGTCGACCATCTATGGCCTCACGCCATCGATGCAGAAGCTGGTTACGCCCGCAGTGAAGGGCCCGATGTCGAGCTCCGATGCGCTCACCCGCATGTTGCAGGGGAGCGGGCTCACGTTCGAATTCGACACACCGCATTCGGTGCTGATCGAGCCTGCCGCGCAAGGCCCGTCTGCGCCGCTCGCGCCGCCAGCCCCGCAGACCCCCCGCGGACCGCCGAGTGCGGCGGCGGCACTCGAGGAGAGCGGGCAGCGGCTCGATCAGGTCGAGGTCACGGGCAGCCTCATCCCCGGGGTCCAGGGTGTCATCGCGCCGCTCCTGTCCGTGGAGCGCGAGCAACTCTCCGAGGCGGCCTACGCGACCGTCGAGGACGCGCTCTACAGCCTGCCGGTCGCCTCTCTCAACGGCCCGCGAGAGGACCTCGGGCTCAACAACAACTATCAGTTCGGCGCCGGCATCGATCTTCGCGGGCTCGGTGTGGGCGCGACGCTCGTGCTCGTCAACGGCCATCGCCAGCCCCTCTCCGGACTGACCGGCGACTTCGTGGATATCTCCACCATTCCCTGGAGCGCGGTCAAGCGCATCGAAGTGCTGCCGGATGGCGCATCAGCGCTCTACGGCTCGGATGCCGTCGCAGGCGTCGTCAACATCATCATGCGCGACGATTTCCAGGGCGCCGAGACCCAGGTCCGATATGGCACGGCGGTGGAGGGTCGCAGTGAGAGGATGGCCTCGCAGCTCTTCGGCACCCGCTGGGACGGGGGCCATGCCATGCTGGCCTACGAGTTCTCGGATGCCACGCCGCTCGATTCGGCCGATCGCCGCTATGCGGCCAACGCCGACAAGACCCCGTACGGCGGTGGCAACTACGACAGCTACTACAGCAATCCGGGCAACATCCTCGATCCCATGACCGAGCAGCCGGCGTACGGCATTCCTGCCGGCCAGGACGGGAAGGCGCTGTCCGCGGCCGGCCTGTCGGCGGACATCAACCTCGCGAATCCTTTCGCTCAGGCACAGATTTTCCCCGAGACGGTCGCGCATGAGGTGTATGCGTCGGGCTCGCAGAGCCTCGGCAGCCGCGTCCGGCTCTTCGCGCAGGGGCGCGCCACCCGGCGAAACTCGCGGGCGAGCAATCTGCCGGATGAGCAGATACTCGTGGTACCGCCGACGAATCCGTTCTACGTCAATCCCTTCTCCGGTATGCCCTACACGCTGGAGGCCTACAGCTTCGCGCGCGATCTGGGTCCTACCGTGTTCGCCTCGCGAACGGACGCCTACATGGCAACCCTCGGCGGGAGCTTCCAGTTGCCCGGCGACTGGCAGACGACGCTGAGCGAGTCATACGGCCGCCAGACGCTGCTCGACGATGAATACAACGTCCCCGACCCTCAGGCCCTCGCGGCTGCGCTGGCCGATCCCAATCCGCTGACGGCGTTCGATCCGTTCGGCGACGGCGCTCACACCAACTCCGCGACGATTGCCGCGATCCGCAGGGACTTCCGGCTGCGCTCGGCCTCCGGGATCGAGTCAACGAGCCTGGTGGCAGACGGGTCGCTGCTCAAACTGCCGGCTGGCGAAGTCAAGCTCGCCGTCGGGGTGGAACGTCGGGAAGAGACGCTCGATCACGATGTGCCCGATCCGACGGACCCAGGCGAGCGGACCGTCCCGCAGCGCTACGTGCGTCACATAACGTCGGCGTTCTCGCAGCTCGTGCTGCCGCTCGTCGGCGATCCGCACGAGCCGCGCGCCGCTCCGTCTCTGGAGCTCAGCCTGTCGGCACGGCACGAGCACTACAGCGACTTCGGCAACACCTTCAACCCGATGGCCGACCTGCGATGGACGCCCCTGCAGGCCTTGAAGCTGCGCGGGAGCTGGGGCCGGTCCTTCCGCGCACCGAAGCTCGACGATCTCTACGACACGGCCGAGGACGCTGCAGCCTCCCTGGTCCTGCCGGATCCGAAGTCGCCCTCGGGGCGCTCGCTCGTCCTGGTGGAGCAGGGCTCCAATCCGAGCCTGCGGCAGGAGACCGCCAAAACCTGGACCGCGGGCCTGGACCTCGCGCCGCCGTACTTCGGCGGCTCGACGCTGTCGCTCACCTACTATTCCATCGACTACGACAACCGCATCGCCCAGCCGGCCGCCGGCGATCCCTTCGACATCCTGGTCCGCGAGAGCGAGTGGGCTTCGGTCATCACGCGCGCGCCCTCGCAGGCGCAGATCGCGGCCATTTGCGAGAGTCCGGTCTATCAGGGGTCGGTGTCGAGCTGTCTGCTGAGCGCGCCGGCGGCGATCGTCGATGCCCGGCTGGCGAACCTCGCCGCGACCAGGACCTCGGGCATCGATTTCGAAGTGCACCAGCTCCTGCACGGCCGTGGCGGCAACTTCCAGCTCGGGGTGATGGGCAACTACGTGCTCCAGTTCGCGCAGGCGTTCACTGCCGGTGCGCCGCCAACCAGCATTCTCGACACGACCGGCAATCCGTTGGCTCTGAGGATGCGAGGCACGCTCGCCTGGACCCGCCACGGCCTCGAGCAGGCCGGGCCGCGCCTGGCGCTCGCCGTCAATTACCTGGGAGCGTACCGCAATCCGGGCAGCACCCTGCTGCCGCGGGTTGCTGCCTGGACCACGCTCGATCTGCAGGCGGCGTACGCCCTCGGCCGCGACGGAGGCTGGTTGCGCGGAACGCAAGTCACGCTGAACGCCGTGAATGTCCTCAACCACGATCCGCCGTTCGTCGACTCGCAGTTCGGTTATGACATCTACAACGTGCAGGCGCTCGGCCGCGTCGTGAGCCTCGACATCAGGAAAGCCTGGTAGCGGCTTGCGGCGTTCACCAACACCGCACTCCTGTTGTAGGATATAGTCCACAAGCCGGGCCGTCGCGCGGCGGTACTTTGCACGACCGGGCTCCCGGGAGAATAGTATCGCACCCCTGCCGGGCGCCAAGCCTTCTCGCGCCCCGCGGGAGGGGGGTATTTCACTCCCACGGGCATTTCACAGGTAGAAGGGATAGGGATTGGAAGAGATCGACATGGGTGAGGTCAGACGCTTTCCCCTGCCGGGGAGGCCCGACGAGTTCGTGGAGCGGTTGTGCCGTACGCACGAGGCGCAACTGCTGGCTTACCTCACTCAGATGCTCGGACGGCCGGATATTGCGCGCGAGGTGGCGCAGGACACCTTCGAGAAGATGCACCGCATGTATCGGCCCGATCAGGTGATGTTTCCGCGCGCCATGCTCTTCAAGGTGGCCACGAACTTCGCGCTGATGCATCTGCGGCGGCGGCGCCTCGAGAGCGCCATGATCCAGGGCTCGGCGGGAATGGAAGAAGTGCCCGACCATCGCCTGGGTCCGGACCGGCAGGCCATGGCGGACCAGATCGGACAGCACCTGGCCAATGTAATCAAAGAGTTGCGCCCAAATCTTCGCAAAGTTTTCGTGATGGCACACGTTCAAGGCAAGCCGCGCAAGGAGATCGCCGCCGCACTCGGCATCTCCGAGAAGAGGGTCGACAAGCGCATGACCAAGGCGCTGAAGGCCTGCCGTGAGCGCCTCTGCTCCCAGGGCATAGACCTGGCGGAGGTCGATTGAACATCTTGAACATCTTGAAGCGTCACCTCGTCCGATCGCAGGCGGCCGACTGGCATACGCGCATTGGCAGCGGTCTGACGGACGCGGAGCGCCGCGGGTTCGAGGGCTGGATTGCCAATTCGGGGAACGGGCGGGAATTTCGCACCCAGCGTTTCATCCTCGATGTGGCGACCGAATTCAAAGGACGCCGTCAGGCGGAGGTCCTCGCCAGCATTGCTGAGCCGGAGGTTGCGTCGCCGTTGGCGTTGCTGCCCCGCTGGCTCGCATCCGCACCAACGTGGGCGGCCGGCGTGGCTGCTCTCCTACTCGTCGCGGTTGGATGGTCGACCCTCCGTAGCGAAGGGTACATCCCACAGACATATCAGACCGCTACGGGCCAAGTACGTAACGTGGTGCTTCCGGACGGCAGCATCGTTGGTCTCAACACCCAGACGGAGCTCGAATGGGTCGGCAATCCGAACGATCGGCGAGTGCGCCTCATCCACGGTGAGGCTTACTTCCAGGTCGTTCACGACCCCAGTCGGCCGTTCCGCATCCTGCTTGCGCACAGTCAGGTGCAGGTGCTCGGCACGAGCTTCGATGTCTACCAGATGGCAAACGGTGACGTCCGTGTCAGCGTCGTCACCGGCACGGTAGCCGTCGAGGGATTGGATAACGGCGTCGGCGCGCCGCCCTCCTGGAGCAGGCGCCTGACCTCCGGCCAGCAGATCGAGTATTCACCAGTGGGCCTCGTTGCCGACGTGCATTCCATAGTGGCACCGAAGGTCATCCGCTGGCGTCAGGGGATGCTCGAGACCCAGGGCGAGCCGCTGTCGGATTTCGTCAGCGATCTCAGCCGCTACACGACGGAGCGCATCGTCATCGCCGATCCACGTGCGGCCACTCAGAAGGTGGGTGGTGCTTTCAGCGTTCGCAACATCGACAGCACGCTCGACCGCCTCGGCCGGATTGCTCCGGTCACCGTGAGGCATGAGAACGGCGAGGTGGTCCTCGGCTACCGCCCGCCGCCCGCTGCCGATCCCGGGAAGGGCACGAAGTCTCCTTGAGTTGTTCCGCGTAGTTGCCAGTTCCACTGCATTTTTTTGGATCATCACCAAGTACAGAGGATTACCAGTATGTTGATTCTTACCAGGCGCGTGGGTGAGACCGTCATGATCGGGGACGACGTCACCATCACCGTTCTAGGGGTCAAGGGGAATCAGGTGCGCGTCGGCATCAATGCGCCGAAGAGCATTGCGGTGCATCGCGAGGAGATCTACGAGCGCATCAAGAGAGAGCACGCTGCCGAAGCCGCCGAAAAACAGAAGACCAGCTTCGCACCGTCTCCAACCGCCTGACGGGGGTGTGGGGTCGACGTCGCGGACGCATTCCAACGCGTCCGCGGCGACCTCCTCGATCCACGGCATTTTGGGGGCCGCCGTGGTATGTCTCTCGCCCAGCGCGACCCGGGATGTTACTATTATGTAAAGCCCGTCGCGCGAGAGGCGTTACTAATAACAATGCGCTACCAGCACTCGAGGGAAGAAAGCGCCGAAATCCTGCGCCGGGCGCTGCAGCTCATGTCGCCTCACAAAGCCGGGTACCACCCGGTGAGCTATGCGGTGTGGTATGAGCATGCCGCCGACCTGAACCCGGGCCTGACCCAGGAGCTGGACAAGCTCCTCGCCGCCGATGCCCTGCTGTCGGATGCCGAGATCTGCAGGCTGCACGCGCTGCACATCGCCGGGCGCGACGTGCAGGCGTTCGAGCTCGCACAGAGCCAGCTGCGCGCAGTGCTGGGTCAATCGGAGAAACAGGCCTTCCACGCCGAGCGGACGGTCACGCGCTTTACGGTGTGCCTGGACGATGCAATCAAGGACGCTCGCCGGCACGCCGACAGTGCGACTCCTTCGCCGAGATGGTGACCAATGTGCTGGCGGAGGCGGCCCAGTTACAGGGCGTTCTGAGCGTGCTGCATCAGCAGCTCGTGCGTCAGCGGCAGGAAGTCGACCAGGTCATGGAGCGCCTGGAGCGCGCCCAGACCGAGCCGCTGCGCGATCCGCTCACCGGCCTGAACAACCTGCACGGCCTGCGCCGCGCCGTCGAGTCGCGCGGCACGTCCGATCTCACCGGCATCGCCTTCCTGGCTGCGGATATCGACTACTTCAAGCGCATCAACGACTCGCATGGACACGTGATCGGCGACAAGGTACTGGCCAAGGTGGCGGAGATCCTGCGCGAGCACCTGACGGGCGAGGACATCGCGGCGCGCCTCGGGGGCGATGAGTTCGCGATGTTCCTGCCCGGAAAATCTCTCGCGGACGCCGCCGTGCTCGCGGAAAGGATCCGCGCCACCACCAATCTCACCGTCATCACTCGCGCCGACGGCATGCAGTACAACGGTGCGGTGACGCTGTCCATCGGCGTCGCAGTCGGTGAGCTCAGCGACACCCTGGAGTCTCTGCGCCACCGCGCTGATGAGGCGCTCTATGACGCCAAGGACGCAGGCCGCAATCGCGTCGCGCTCGCCGACCCGGCCGACAGCTCAACCGCATCCTGAGGCAGGCTGACACAGGCCTGACATGGGCCTGACATGGCCTGACATCGCAAAGCACTGTGCCTTCCCGGCGCGCCCGCGAGTACCGGCGCGCCGGGAACGGTACATGGATTGCTCACCCGCCCCAGTTCATCTGACCCAAGGGGCACATTCATGTCACCACGAAAATCCAGGACCGGGTCCCGCTCCGCCAGCCGCATACGTGGCGCCCGCTCGGGCGGCAAGAGCGCCGGGCGCAGCTCTGCCCACTCCCGCTCGGCCAGCGCCGGGCGGCGCGGCGCAAGCAACACTGCGCGCGCCAAGCGTGGCCGGCGCGCCAACTCCTCCGCATCGCACGCGGTGAAGCTGTTGAAACAGGATCACCGTGCGGTTGCACAGGCGCTCGAGGAATTCGAGTCCGCCGAGCATGAGGAGAAACAGGCCATTGCGCAGCGCATCTGCAGGATGCTCACCGTGCACGCGCAGATCGAGGAAGAGCTGCTGTATCCGGCTGCGCGGGATGCGTTCGACTCCGACGACGCCCACCTCGTGGCCGAGGCCCGCGTCGAGCACGCCTCCCTCAAGGATCTCATCGAGCAAATCGAGGGCCGTGAGGAGGTCGACGACGAGTATGAGGCCAAGGTATGCGTCCTCGGCGAGTACACCCAGCACCACGTGAAGGAGGAGGAAGGCGAGCTCTTCCCCCGACTCGAGCGCTCCTCGCTCGATCTCGAGGCGCTCGGCGAGCGGCTCGAGGAGCGCAAGAGAGAGCTCATGGGCGAGGACACGGAAGAGGGGATGGAGGAGGAGACCGAGACCGGCGGCCGCTCCCGCGGCGGGCGCGGCCAGCGGTCGAGCCCGCTCCACGCGCGCCGGCGCTGACTCATCGCCTCACGTGAAGCTCAGGACCGGGGGCCCATCGGGGCCCCGCGGCCCCCGCCGCCCATCAACACTCCGGCACGTTCACCGCGAGGCCGCCCTGCGAGGTCTCCTTGTAGATCGTCGACATGTCCGCTCCGGTCTGACGCATGGTGGCAATGACGTGATCGAGCGAGACCTTGTGTGAGCCGTCGCCACGCACCGCGAGGCGCGCGGCGTTGATCGCCTTCACGGCGCCCATGGCGTTGCGCTCGATGCAGGGGATCTGCACGAGGCCTCCCACCGGATCGCAGGTGAGGCCGAGGTTGTGCTCCATCCCGATCTCGGCCGCGTTCTCGATCTGCTCGTTGCTTCCCTGGAGCGCCGCGACGAGTCCCGCCGCCGCCATGGAGCAGGCGACACCGACTTCGCCCTGACACCCCATTTCCGCCCCGGAGATCGAGGCATTGCGCTTGTACAGCATGCCGATCGCGGCCGCGACGAGCAGGAAGCGGATGACTCCCTCATCGCTCGCGCCGGGCTCGAAGCGGCAGTAGAAGTGCAGCACCGCCGGCACGATCCCCGCCGCACCGTTGGTGGGTGCCGTGACGACGCGCCCTCCGGCGGCATTCTCTTCGTTGACGGCGAGGGCAAAAGCGTTGACCCAGTCCATGGCATCCAACGGTTTCGGGGCGCCGCTTTCCGTCAGGACGCGGTAGAGCTTCGGTGCGCGGCGGCGCACCTTCAGCGGGCCGGGCAGCACCCCGCTCTGATGAAAGCCGCGCTCGACACACTGCTGCATCACCTGCCAGAGGTGCAGCACCCCCGCGCGTACCTGCTCCTCGCTCGCCCAGGTGCGCTCGTTCGCGAGCACGAGCTCGAAGAGCTCCAGCCCGTTGTCCCGACAGAGCAGGAGAAGGTCGGCGGCGGAGTTGAAGGGGTAGGGCGGCTGCGGCCTCTCGGTTGCCTCACGAGCCTGGCTTTCCCCGCCGCGGACGATGAATCCGCCGCCGATCGAGTAGTAATCTTCCTCGCGCAGTGTTTTGCCGTCTGCAGTTGCCGCGAAGCGCATGCCATTCGGGTGGCCCGGGAGGCGCTCGGTGCGCAGCAGCAGCAGCTGCGCCTTCTCGCTGAAGTCGATCTCGTGCCGGCCGAGGAGGCGGATGCGGTTGCTCGTGCGAATGCGCTGCAGGGTCGGATCGATGCTGTCAGGATCGACCGTCTCCGGATCCGCGCCCTCGAGACCCACCAGCACCGCACGGTCGGTTCCGTGGCCGAGCCCCGTCAGAGCGAGCGAGCCGTAGAGGCGCACCGTCACTTCCCGCGTCGCTTCCAGGAGCCCGTCGCGCTCGAGGCCGAGGACGAACTCCCGCGCGGCGCGCATCGGTCCCATGGTGTGGGAGCTCGACGGTCCGATGCCCACCTTGAAGATGTCGAAGACGCTCAGAGACATTCGTGAGAACCTCGCGCCAGGCTGCCACCGATGGCGCCGGCTGATCCGATGTATGTGGGGCGATTATCCGTCAAACGAAGGGACTCAATAGCGACCCCGCAGGCGCCGGAGCTGGCGTCTGCCGTGCTTGTCTGGACGCTCCTCGGGCCGGGGCGCCAGCGCAGCAGCGAGGCGCATCCGTTGAACGTGCTGCTCGCGCCGTGCACGACTGGCTTCGGTCTCCGCATAGCAGGCGACTGCCTCCCGGGCCGGGCCGCGGCGCTCCGGAATCGCGGTCACTTCGCATTCGAAATCGACGGCGTCCCGATTGAAGCTCACGAGGTCCCCGGGGCGGACGCTGTGCGCGGGCCGTACACGGGCGCCGTTCACGTGCACTTTGCCGCCGCTCACGGCCGTGGCCGCGAGCGACCGGGACTTGAAGAGGCGCACCCCGAACAGCCAGCGGTCGATCCGCGCCGCCCCCGGGCCGCTTTCCGGCTCTTCCATCAGGACACCTGCCGGCCGGCCCGCACGACGGCGCGGCAGGGGTTGAAGCCGCTCCAGTAGCCGAGCTCCTCGAGGTCGCCGATGCTCCAGACGGCGAAGTCGGCCGCCATGCCCGGGGCGAGCGTGCCGCGCTCCTCCTGCATCCCGAGCGCGCAGGCAGCGTACCGGGTCACTCCCGCCAGCGCTTCCTCGCACGTCAGGCCGAAGAGGCGAGTCGCCATGCTCATGGCAAGGAGCAGTGAGCTGCCGGGCGCAGAGCCTGGATTGCAGTCCGTCGCGATGGCCATGGCCGCACCCGCTTTGCGCAGCGCCGCCACGGGCGGCTTGCGCTCCTCGCCCAGGCAGAAGAATGCCACGGGTAGCAGTACGGCCACGGTGCCCGCCGCGGCGAGTGCCTCCGCTTCCACGGCAGTCGCGTACTCGAGGTGATCGCAGGAGAGTGCACCGCGGCGCGCCGCAAGGAGGCTGCCGCCCAAGTTCGAGAGTTGCTCCGCGTGCATCTTCACGGGTACGCCGAGCCTACCCGCAGCGTCAAAAAGCCTTTCAGCCTGCGCCACGCTGAATCCAACGCTTTCGCAGAAGATATCGACCGCGTCCACCAGACCCTCTTCGCACAGGCGCGGCAGCCATTCTCCCGCAATAACGTCGATGTAAGCGTCGGGCCGATTCGCGTACTCCGGCGGCAGTGCATGCGCAGCGAGCAACGTCGTGCGAATGGTGACGGGCAATGCCTGTGCGAGGGACCGGGCTACCCGTAGCATCTTGGCCTCATCGCTCAGCGTGAGACCGTACCCCGACTTGATCTCGACGGTCGTGACGCCTTCGGCCAGCAGAGCCTCGAGCCTCGGCAGGCTCTGATCGAAGAGCTGCTGCTCCGAAGCGCCCCGCACGGCCCGCATGCTCGCCAGGATTCCGCCTCCGGCGCGGGCGATTTCCTGGTAGGAGCGGCCACGCAGGCGCTGCGCGTATTCCCCCGCGCGGTTGCCGGCGAACACCAGATGGGTGTGGCAGTCAATGAGGCCGGGCGTCACCCAGGCGCCCCCGAGGTCGTGCGCCTCCTCCGGCCGGTACTCGCCCGGGAGGTCCCGCTCCGGTCCCACCCACACGATGCGCGGCCCGCGAGTGAGGAGGGCCCCCCCTTCCAAGCGGCTCATCGCGGCATCGCACGTGGCGAGCCGGGCGTTGCGCCAGAGCACTTCCCGGGTGGCGGAGGGGTCGGACATGCCATGAATGGTAACGGGAGTTTCACTACCGACGCCATTTGGGTACAATGCGCGCCCCCGCGGGCCTCGGCCGTGGGGAGCGGACGAGGCTGCGGACTTTCAGGTGTCGGCCCCGTCGCCAGCGCGAGAAGCCAAAAGCCCCCCGAGGGGCTTTTTCTGTTTATGTGCGACCGCAACAGCAGGGCTGTTTTGGCGGGTAATCGAATGGGCCTTACGGCCCTTTTTGTTTTATGACGACCATGTCAGCCACCTTGCGAGAGCGGCTCATCGCCCTCATCGAGCCCCTCGTCGGGCGGCTGGGCTATGAGCTCGTGGAGCTCGAGCATACTGCGGGACGCGGTAGTGCCGTGGTGCGACTCTTCATCGATCGTCCCGAAGGAGTGGGACTCGAGGACTGCGAGCGGGTGAGCCGCGAGGTCTCGGCGCTGCTCGATGTCGAGGATCCGATTCCCACCGCGTATACGCTCGAGGTTTCCTCGCCGGGATTCGACCGGGTACTGCGCACGCAGGCGCATTTCGCGCGCTTCGTCGGCTCGCGGGTGTTCGTGGAGCTGGCTGCGCCGCGCGAAGGGCGCCGCCGTTACACCGGGACGCTCCTGTCGGCGGACGAGGCCGGCATCGCGCTCGAGGTCGACGGGCAGCGCGTACCGGTGTCTTTTGCAGAGATTGGCAAGGCCAGGCTGACAGGCTAGCTGGCGAGAGGTGACAGTAGTGAACAAGGAAATCCTGATGGTCGTCGATGCAGTCTCCAACGAGAAAGGCGTCGACAAGGAGGTGATCTTCGAGGCGCTCGAAGCGGCTCTGGCTTCGGCTACCCGCAAGAAACACAGCGAGGAGTGGGACGCCCGCGTGGCCATCGACCGCAAGAGCGGGGACTACGAGACGTTTCGCCGTTGGAAGGTGTTTGCCGACGACTCCACCGAGCTCGAGGCGCCGGAGCGCGAGCTGCGCCTGGAGGATGCGCACGAGCTCGACCCGAAGGCCGAGATCGGCGGCTTCGTCGAGCAGCCGATGGAGTCGGTGGCGTTCGGCCGCATCGCCGCCCAGCAGGCCAAGCAGGTCATCGTGCAGAAGGTGCGCGAGGCGGAGCGCCAACAGGTCGTGGATGCCTACCGCGATCGCGTGGGCACACTCGTCAGCGGCGTGGTCAAGCGCGTCGACCGCAACGGGATCTTCGTTGACCTCGGGTCCAACGCAGAGGGGTTCGTGCCGCGCACCGACATGATCCCGCGCGAGCAGGTCAAGGCACAGGACCGCATCAAGGCGTTTCTCAAGGAGGTGCGCTCGGAGCTGCGCGGGCCGCAGCTTTTCCTGACGCGCACGGCGCCCGAGTTTCTGATCGAGCTCTTCAAGCTCGAGGTGCCGGAGGTCGGCCAGGGTCTCATCCAGATCCTCGGCGCCGCCCGCGATCCGGGCGTGCGCGCCAAGATCGCGGTGCGCAGCAACGATCCGCGTATCGATCCGGTGGGCGCGTGCGTCGGCATGCGCGGCTCGCGCGTGCAGGCGGTCTCCAACGAGATCGCCGGTGAGCGGGTCGACATCATCCCCCACAACGAGAATCCGGCGCAGTTCGTCATCAACGCCATGTCGCCGGCAGAGGTCATGTCGATCGTCGTCGATGAGGATTCGCACAGCATGGACATCGCGGTGGCGGAGGAGAAGCTCTCGCAGGCCATCGGCCGCGGCGGCCAGAACATCCGCCTCGCGAGCCAGCTCACCGGCTGGGAGCTCAACGTCATGACCGAGTCCGACGCCGAGGCGAAGAGCGAGTCGGAGGCGAAGGCGCTGGTGCAGCTGTTCATGAAGCAGCTCGACGTCGACGAGGATGTCGCCACCATTCTCGCGCAGGAAGGCTTCTCGACGGTCGAGGAGATCGCCTACGTGCCGCAGGCGGAGCTCGCCTCGATCGAGGAGTTCGACGAGGAGATCGTCAAGGAGCTGCGCAATCGCGCGCGCGATGTGCTGCTCACGCAGGCGATTGCGAGCGAGGAGACGCTGGATCAGTCGATGCCGGCGGATGACCTGCTGCTGCTCGATGGAATGAGCCCGGACCTCGCGCTCGCGCTCGCGCGGCGCGGCGTGCGCACGCGCGAGGATCTCGCGGAGCAGTCCGTGGAGGATCTGAAGGACATCGAGGGATTGCCGGCCGACGAGGCGGGCAAGCTCATCATGACTGCCCGGGCCCCATGGTTCGAGGCGGGTCAGACCTGAGGGTGCGACAAGTATGGCGGAAGTGACGGTTTCCCAGTTTGCAGAGGTCCTGAAGGTGCCGGTGGATCGACTGCTCGTGCAGCTCGACCAGGCCGGCATCAAGGTCAAAGGCCCCGATGATCACATCAGCGATGATGCGAAGCTCGAGTTGTTGACTCATCTGCGCCGCAGCCACGGGGCCGAAAGCGAGCGCGACGCGGCACCCCGCCGCATCACGCTGAGGCGCAAGACGCAGAGCGAGCTGAAGCTCGCGAGCGTCCAGGGCCGCGCGCGTACCGTCAGTGTGGAGGTTCGCCAGAAGCGCACCTACATCAAGCGCGACGTGCTCGAGGAGCAGGCGCGCCAACAGCAGGACGAGATCGACCAGAAGCGCCGCGAAGCCGAGGAAGTGGCCCGGCAGGAGACCGAGCGCGTGGAGGCCGAGCGTCGCGAGCGCGAACGGCTGGAGGCGGAGAATCGCCGCCGCATCGAGGAGGAGGAGGCCGCCCGCCGCCGGGCGCAGGATGAGTCGCGCCGCCTTGCCGAGCAACGGGCGCGTGAGGAGGAAGAGCGCCGCGAGCGTGAGCGCGAGGAACAGCAGCGTGAGGCGCAGGAGGAGCGCCAGGGGACCGACCGTCGCTCCCAGGAGCCGGCCGCACCGGCTGCGCCGGAGCCGAGAGCCGCAGCCCCCGCGCCGAGAGCCGCAGCCCCGGCGCCCGCGCGAGAGAGTGCGGCCGGAGGCGCCGCGCGCGAGCGTCCGCCAGTAACGCCAGCTCCGGCGCGGGAGCGTCCCGCGGCGGCAGACGATCGCCACACGCGATATGGCAGGCAGGAGCTGCACGTTGCGACGGATGTCAGCTCCCGCTACAAGAAGAAACGACGCGTCAAATCGCGAGCCGTACCGAGCGCCACCGATGGCCGGCACGGGTTCGAAATGCCCACCGCGCCCGTCGTGCGCGAGGTCGGTATCGGCGAGACGGTCACGGTCGCGGAGCTGGCGCAGAAGATGGCCATCAAGGCGACCGAGGTCATCAAGGTGCTCATGAACATGGGCGTCATGGCGACCATCAATCAGCCGATCGATCAGGACACGGCGGTGCTCGTGGTCGAGGAGTTGGGTCACACCCCGAAGCTCCTCAAGGAAAACCAGATCGAGGAGGATCTGCAGGGCATCGAGCCGCAGGCCGCAGAGGCCGAGCCGCGTCCCCCGGTCGTGACCGTCATGGGTCACGTCGATCATGGCAAGACATCACTTCTCGACTATATCCGCCGCACCAAGGTGGCGGCGGGTGAGGCCGGTGGCATCACTCAGCACATCGGCGCCTATCACGTGGAGACTCCGAAGGGCGTCGTGACGTTCCTCGACACACCGGGCCATGCCGCCTTCACGGCAATGCGGGCGCGCGGCGCGAAGGCTACGGACGTCGTCATCCTGGTGGTGGCGGCCGACGACGGTGTCATGCCGCAGACGGTCGAGGCGATCCAACACGCCCGCGCCGCGGGGGTGCCCATCGTCGTCGCCGTCAACAAGATCGACAAGAGCGGCGCGGACCCCGATCGGGTGCGCGCCGAGCTCGCCAAGCAGGAGGTCATTCCCGAGGACTGGGGCGGGCAGAACATGTTCGTCAACGTCTCGGCCCATACCGGTGCCGGGATAGATGAGCTGCTCGAGGCCGTACTGCTGCAGGCAGAAGTGCTCGAGCTGCGCGCACCTCGCACCGGGCTCGCCGCTGGTGTCGTCATCGAGTCGAGCGTCGAGAAGGGACGCGGCGCGGTGGCAACGGTGCTCGTCAAAAAGGGCACGTTGCGCCTCGGCGATCCCATCATCGCCGGCTCCGAGTTCGGCCGTGTGCGCGCGCTCTTCGATGAGAATGGCCGTGCAGTGGAAGAGGCGACCCCGTCCACGCCAGTCGTGGTGCTGGGCCTCTCCGGAGCGCCCAATGCCGGCGATGAGCTGCTCGCGCTCGAGAGCGAGCGCAAGGCGCGCGAGGTGGCGCTCTACCGTCAGGGCAAGTTCCGCGACGTGAAGCTCGCGCGTCAGGCGACGCGCGCCGAGGACGTTTTCTCACAGCTCGGCGAGGAGAAGGCGGGTGTCGTCGCCGTGCTCATCAAGGGCGATGTGCAGGGCAGCATCGAGGCGCTGCGCGAGGCGCTCACCAAGCTCTCGACCGAGGAGGTGCAGGTCAAGATCATTGCCAGCGGCCTCGGCGGGATCACGGTGTCCGACGTGCAGCTCGCGGCCGCCTCCAAGGCGCTCATCATCGGCTTCAACGTCCGCGCCGACTCCGGCGCGCGCGATGCGATGAAGGAGACCGGTGTCGAGGTGCGTTACTACAGCATCATCTACGAAGCCATCGATGACGTGAAGCAGATGATGACCGGCATGCTGCGGCCGGAGATCAAGGAGCAGATCGTGGGCGTTGCGCAGGTGCGGGAGGTGTTCCGCTCCAGCAAGTTCGGCGTGGTCGCCGGCTGCCTCGTCACCGAGGGTTACGTCCGGCGCAACAATCCGATCCGCGTGCTGCGCGACAACGTGGTCATCTTCGAGGGCGCGCTCGAGTCGCTGCGCCGCTTCAAGGACGATGTCGGCGAGGTGCGCGCGGGCACGGAATGCGGCATCGGAGTGAAGAACTACCAGGACGTGCGCGTCAACGATCAGATCGAGTGCTTTGCCCGCCTCGAGGTTGCGCGGACTTTGCAATGACTTGCGAGGAGCAATTGCGCAGCGAGCGGAGGCGAGGCCCGGGACGGGCCGAGTAGTGAGGAAGAAGAGCGCCCAGGGCTCCTCCTCCGGCCGGGTACGCAAGATCGAGTCGGAGCTGCAGCGAGTGCTCGCCGAGCTCATCACGCGCGAAGTGAAGGACCCGCGCGTGGGCAACGTGACCGTCACCGGCGTCAGCCTATCGGCCGACATGGGCGTGGCGAAGGTCTTCTTCGCGCCTTTCGCCTCGCAGCACCCGCCGCAGCAGGTGCAGGGCGGCCTCACGCGCGCGGCCGGATTCCTCCGTGGCGAGGTCGGCCGGCGATTGGGCCTCAGGCACGCGCCACGGCTCGAGTTCGTGCACGACGATACGGCAGAGAAGGCCGCGCACCTCACCGGCCTCATCGACCGCGCCGTCAGGGGGAAAGAAGCAAATGATTGAGCCGTCCGACAAAATCGCCAGGAGCGATTTTACTCGGCCCATCCATGGGCCTCGGCCCTGCGGGCCCGCCCGGCGATGCCGGGCGTTCAAAATCCGCTCCGACGGATTTTGTGGACGGCGTTAGCCGGCCCAAAGGGCGAGGCCCGGGATCGGCCGAGCGATCCGCCCCCGGGCCGCGCCACTAGATATGCCGCACGGCATACTCCTGCTCGACAAGCCGGCCGGAACGTCGTCGAACGCCGCGCTGCAGCGTGTGCGCCGGCTGCTCGGCGGCTGCAAGGCCGGACACGCGGGGAGCCTCGATCCGCTGGCAACCGGCATGCTCCCGCTGTGCCTCGGTGAGGCGACGAAGATCGCAGGCGAAATACTGTCGAGCCGCAAGCGCTACCGGTTCACGGTAACCCTCGGAACCCGCACTGCCACCGCGGATCGCGAAGGGCCGGTGATCGAGCAGGCGCCGGTGCCGGATCGCTGGCAGGAGGGGCTCGAAGCGGCATTGCAGGGCTTTCTCGGCCGCAGCCATCAGATCCCGCCGATGTACTCGGCGCTGAAGCGCGACGGCCGGCCGCTCTACGAGTTGGCGCGGGCCGGCGTCACGGTCGAGCGCGCGCCGCGGGAAATCGAGATCTTCGCGCTCGAGCCGGTGAGCCTGAGCGAGGATTCGGCCGAGCTCGACGTCCTTTGCTCCAAAGGAACGTACGTGCGCACGCTCGCAGAAGATATTGCCCAGGCACTGGGCACGTGCGGCCACGTCACGGCCTTGCGCCGAAGTTGGGTCGAGCCCTTCGAGCGGGAGCCGATGCAGCCGCTCGAAGCGCTCACCCGTGCATGCGAGGAGGGTGCAGAGCCCAGGCTCCTGCCGGCCGACCAGCCGCTCGGCCACCTGCCGGCGGTACCGCTCGAGGCCTGGCAGGCCGATCGCATCGGCCACGGACAGGAAGTCGTTCTGGTGCGCAGCCACGCTCCCGGACGTGTCAGGCTCTACGACGCCGCCGGAAAATTCCTAGGAATAGGCGAGTCCGATGGCCGGGGACTCGTCCGGCCTCGCCGCCTGTTTCAGGCTACTTAGGGTCCAGTCGTTATCGACGGGTCCAGCGCCTGCAGCGCGTGAGCGGCGTCGGTAAATCCCGTGCCCTGTAATTGCTGTCCGGAGTACGTGCGGCGCACGGCGTCGCAACGGGCCGTGCCCGGCTTCACCATCTTGCCATCGCTCGTCGAGCACCAGCCTGCGGGATAGGCGGCGGCAGTCCGGGGCGAGGGGTGCGATGGCGTAGTGGAGCAGGCGGCGAGGGCCCCTGTACTCAGGATGCCGATGATCAATGCTCGAATCATGGCGGCGACTCAAGGTGTGTGTGCCTGAGGGGATTATAGACCTCGGCGGCAACTTGTGGCGGAGCCATTACACCGGGTACAATCGCGCGCTTCACAAAAGGCACTTAAGACAGTCACTTAGGATTTTGGCGCAATGGCTCTCAGCAGCGAGAAAAAAGGCGGCATCCTGGCGCAATACCGGCGCGACCCTGCCGATACCGGCTCCCCCGAGGTCCAGGTGGCGCTCCTCTCGGAGCGCATCAACGGGCTCGGCGAGCACTTCACGGCGCACAAGCGCGATCATTCTTCCCGGCGGGGACTGGTCAAACTCGTCAACCAACGCCGCAAGCTCCTCGACTATCTCAAGGCCACCAAACCGCAGAAGTACCAGGAGCTCGTCGAGCGCCTGGGACTTCGCCGCTGATCCAGCAACGAGGCCGCATTGCGCGGCCTTCTTGTTTGGTAGGCACCACTTTTCCCCGAGGGCTTGACCTTGAGCGTTGTCAGCAAGTCATTTCAATACGGTCCCCACTCTGTCACCATCGAGACGGGCGAGGTCGCCCGCCAGGCCGATGGTGCGGTGCGGGTCTCGATGGGCGATACCGTGGTGTTGGTCACCGCGTGCGCCCAGCAGAAGGCCCAGACCGGCCGCGATTTCTTCCCCTTGACCGTCAACTACGTGGAGAAGACTTACGCCGCGGGCCGTATCCCGGGCGGCTTCTTCAAGCGCGAGGGCCGGCCGACCGAGAAGGAGACGCTGACATCGCGTCTCATCGATCGTCCGATCCGGCCGCTCTTTCCCGACGGCTTCTACAACGACGTCCAGGTGGTTGCGACAGTCCTGTCGGTCGATCCGGAAATCGATCCTGACATTGCCTCGCTCCTCGGCGCCTCTGCCGCGCTCACCCTCTCCGGCATTCCCTTCAATGGTCCGATCGGCGCCGCCCGGGTGGGCTGGAAGGCCGGCCAGTACCTCCTGAATCCCACCGCCCCGCAACTTGCGGAGTCGCAACTGCACCTCGTGGTCGCGGGCACCGAGCATGGCGTGCTGATGGTGGAGTCGGAGGCCAAGGGACTGTCCGAAGAGGTCATGCTGGGTGCGGTGGTCTTCGGCCACGAGCAGATGCAGACCGCGATCCGCGCCATCCGCGAGCTGGCCGCGGAGGCGGGCAAGCCGCGCTGGAGCTGGCAGCCCGCGGCAGAGAACGCGGAGCTCTCGAGCGCCGTGGCGCTGCACGCGCAGGCCGCGCTCGCACAGGCCTACACCATTACGGAGAAGCAACAGCGCCACACACGCATCTCCGAGGTCAAGGCGCAGACGGTCTCGACCCTGACGGGTGGCGAGTCGCCCAAGTGGAGCTCGGATCAGATCGACGATGCGCTCTTCAAGCTCGAGAGCAACATCGTCCGCCAGCGGATCCTCAACGGCGAGCCGCGCATCGACGGCCGCGATACCACGACCGTCCGGCCGATCACCGTGAAGGTGGGCGTCCTGCCACGCACGCACGGCTCCGCGCTCTTTACCCGCGGGGAGACCCAGGCGCTCGTCGTGACGACGCTCGGCACCACCCGCGATGCACAGATCATCGATGGCCTGGAAGGCGAGCGCCGTGAGCCTTTCATGCTGCATTACAACTTCCCGCCGTTCTCGGTGGGTGAGACGGGCATGATGGGCTCGCCCAAGCGCCGCGAGATCGGCCATGGCAACCTGGCCCGTCGCGGCGTCAACGCGGTGATGCCCGACATGACGACGTTTCCCTATGTCATCCGCGTCGTATCGGAGATCCTGGAGTCGAACGGCTCCAGCTCGATGGCGAGCGTCTGCGGTACCGCGCTATCCCTGATGGATGCGGGTGTGCCGATCAAGGCCCCCGTGGCGGGTGTGGCGATGGGCCTGGTGCTGGAAGGCAACCGCTACAAGGTTCTCACCGATATCCTCGGCGACGAGGATCATCTGGGCGACATGGACTTCAAGGTCGCGGGGACGAAAGACGGTGTGACGGCGCTGCAGATGGACATCAAGGTCGAGGGTGTCACGCCCGAGATCATGAAGGTCGCGCTGGAGCAGGCCCGCGATGGGCGTCTGCACATTCTCGGCGAGATGAACAAGATCATCCGCGAGCCGCGCGAGCGCATGTCGGAGTGGGCTCCCTCGATCATCACCCTGAAGATCGATCCGGAGAAGATCCGCGACGTGATCGGGAAGGGCGGGGCGGTGATCCGCCAGATCACCGAGGAGACCGGCACCACCATCGACATCGAGAGCGATGGCACGGTGAAGATCGCTTCCGTCAACGGTACCGCCGGCCGCGAGGCGCAGCGGCGCATCGAGCTCATCACGGCGGACGTGGAAGTCGGTCGCATCTACGAGGGCAAGGTGGCGCGCCTGATGGACTTCGGCGCCTTCGTCACGATCCTCCCGGGCCGCGACGGCCTGGTGCACATCTCCCAGATCTCCAACGAGCGCGTCGAGCGCGTGAGTGACAAGCTGAAGGAAGGCGATGTCATCCGCGTGAAGGTGCTGGAAGTCGACCGTCAGGGCCGAATCCGTCTGTCCATGCGGGACGTCGACGGCGCCTGAACTCTCCGCGGCAGGGTCAGTCCGCCGGCACGGCAGGTAAGCCGCGCCGGCAGGCGATCTCGCGCAGGGTAGACGCGATTAATGTGCGCGTGCCTGGATCGAGATGGCCGAGAAATTCCTCATCGGTTTCGTCCAGGGCCCCCGCTAACACCCGCACGAGGGCACGCCCGCCATCCGTGATTGCGAGCATCTGAGCGCGACCATCTGCAGTGATCGCATACTGGGTGATCGTGAGGCTGCACACCAGCCTCCGGGCGAGCTTCGATACGGCGCCGCGCGTGAGGCCCAATCTTTCGGCGAGGGTACTGGGCCGCAGATCGCCGTCATAGAGCTCGCGCAATACGACCCACTCGGCCAGCGTCACCCCTTTGTCCTCGAGCTTGCGGCTCAAGGCTTGGGAGACCTGATTTGAGGCGCGTCGCAGCCAATAACAGGCATGCACGTCGAGGCGGCTCACGGGCGGGCGCCGGCGAGGGGGCTTGGGATTGAGCCTGCGGATCATGTTGACTAGGAAACTACAATAGTAGTTTCCTAGTCAACAACTTCGGCGAGCCGCTATGCTGGATCCCCTGCATTTCAGAACCGCGGGCGCCGGGGTTATAGGATGATCTCTCGTGCCAGCGGCAGCGGCTGCTCCGGCCAGCAGGCGGTCGCCCATTGGAGCAGGGCGACGGATGCGGCGCCCGCGAGCTCCGCGGGAGGAGAGAGTCCGAGGAGTCGCAGAACACTGATCAGCTCGGCGCCGGCGCGGCTCGGATCGAGCGCCGCCGAGCGGCGGGATTTCGCGAGCTTTCCGCCGGCGCGCTCGAGCAGCAGAGGCAGATGCGCGTAGCGGGGCGTTCGCAGGCCGAGGGCTCGCTGTAGATCGATCTGCCATCCGGTGCTCTCGAGGAGATCGGCCCCACGCACCACGTCAGTGATGCCCTGCAGCGCATCGTCCACCACGACTGCGAGCTGGTAGGCGAACACCCCATCGCGGCGCCGCACGATGACATCTCCCAACTTGCCCATGGCAAGCGCCACTTGCCCCTGGAAGCGGTCATTGAAGGTGACGGTCTCCCGCTCGTCGATCCTGAAGCGGATGGCCGTATCGCCGGGCCTCTGGGGTCCCGCACGGCACGTGCCCGGATACCCCGAATCCTCCGCGCTGAGCTCGCGGCGCGAGCAGCTGCATTCGAACGTGCGGCCCGCCGCGCGCAGCGATTGCAGCACCTCGGCATAAAGAGGTATCCGGCGACTCTGGTACTCGACCTTGCCGTCCCACACGAGGCCGAACGTCTCGAGGGTCCGCAGGATCTCATCGGCACTCCCCGGTACCACGCGCGCGCGGTCGAGGTCCTCGATGCGTACGAGCCAGCGCCCGCCGCGGCTACGGGCATCGAGGAAGCTCCCGACGGCAGCCAGCAGGGAGCCGAGGTGCAGCGACCCCGTAGGCGAAGGGGCGAAACGGCCTGTGTATATTGGCCCGAGGTCGCCTGCCGGCGTGGAGTCCTTACCGGTAACGGTCGTCGCGGTCGCCGTACTGCCGCTCGCGGCGCTCGCGCCGCTCCTGGGCCTCGATGCTCAGGGTAGCGACCGGCCGCGCCTCGAGGCGCTTGATGCCGATCTCCTCGCCGGTCTCCAGGCAATAGCCGTAGCTGCCGTCCTCGATGCGCTTCAGCGCCTCGTCGATCTTGCGAATCAGCTTGCGCTCGCGATCACGGGTGCGCAGCTCCAGGCTGAATTCCTCTTCCTGGGTGGCGCGGTCGTTGGGATCGGGGAAGTTGGCCGCCTCGTCCTTCATGTGGGAGACGGTGCGGTCGACTTCGACCATCAGGTCGCGCTTCCAGCTATGCAGGATCTGGCGGAAGTGCTCGAGCTGCTCCTTGCTCATGTACTGCTCGCCGCGCTTGACGATGTAGGGCTGGACGTTGCGCGGTCCTGCGAGGAGGCTGCCGGGCTCCACGCCGTCCGCCTCATCGGCATCAGGTGCGGGGGTGGCTGTCACGGCCGGCGGCACGTGGATGTCGTCCCGGGAATGGGAGGTGGGCGGCTTTCCGGCCGCGGAAGTCGCGTGGGATATGGAATGGGCGGCCTTGCGCATCTCGATGGTTGATTCCGTGGTCGTGGGAGTGGTGGGCGGCGCCGCTGTCGTGGGGGCCGAGGCCCGCGCCGGCGCAGCCGCCGCCTTGTGGATGTGAGCGGCCGCCGCTTTGGGGCGCTCGACATCTCTGCCTCGCTCTGCGGCCGTTGGCCTGCGAGGGGGCGCGGCCTTCTTGGCCGCTGACCTCAATGTTGCCGCCTTCTTACCCTTCGCGGACTTTGGCGCGGGCTTTTTGGCCGGCATTCGTCGCTCCTCAAAAGCATGAGCCTTGTGAAGGACGCGCGATTATACCGGCGTACCGGGGTCTGTACAGTGGCCGGAATGAGGGCTCGAGGAAGCTCAGGGAAGGTGCACGGGAGGGGCCGGCGCCCAGTCCGCCTGTCGCCGCTCGACGATCACTCGGGTGTAGATGCCGCCGCGAACCTTGAAGCGCGCCTGCAGGCGCAGGAACCGCGGCGAGAGCGTTGCGGCGAGATGGTCGGCGATCTCGTTGGTCACCGCTTCGTGGAAGGCGCCACGACTGCGAAACGACCAGATGTAGAGCTTCAGAGACTTCAGCTCCACGCAGGCGCGGTCGGGCACGTACTCGAGCTCGAGCGTTGCAAAGTCGGGCTGCCCGGTCTTCGGACAGAGGCAGGTGAATTCCGGAATCCGCATGCGGATCGTGTAGTCGTGCTCGGGCCGCGGATTGACGAAGGTCTCGAGCGCTTGCGAAGGCTGTGAGGGCATGACGATTTACTCTACACTACCGCCGTTCTCGTAGGGGGCCTTCACGGGGCGGTCAAGAGATGCGGAAGACAGCATAGATGCGGCTGACAAAGATCAAGCTCGCCGGCTTCAAGTCCTTCGTCGATCCCACGCAAGTCAGCTTTCCCAGCAATCTCACCGGTGTCGTCGGCCCGAACGGCTGCGGCAAATCCAACGTCATCGATGCGGTGCGCTGGGTGATGGGAGAGCTGTCGGCCAAGCACCTGCGCGGCGACAACATGGCGGATGTGATCTTCAACGGCTCGGCGGCGAGAAAGCCCGTAGGCGCCGCCTCCGTGGAGCTCGTCTTCGACAACTCCGACGGCAAGATCGGCGGCCCCTACGCGAGCTACAACGAGATCTCGCTCAAGCGTCAGGTCGCGCGCGACGGCTCCTCGGGCTATTACATCAACGGCGCGCGTTGCCGCCGCAAGGACATCACGCAGCTCTTTCTCGGCACCGGCCTGGGCTCACGCAGCTACGCCATCATCGAGCAGGGCACGATCTCGCGCATCATCGAGGCCAAGGCCGAGGACATGCGCGCCTTCGTGGAGGAAGCCGCGGGCATCTCCCGTTACAAGGAGCGGCGCAAGGAGACGGAGAGCCGCATCGCCGAGACGCGCGAGAACCTCGAGCGCCTGCAGGACGTGCGCGATGAGATCGAGAAGCAGATCCGGCACCTGCAGCGGCAGGCTGCCACGGCGCGCCGCTACCAGGCGCTGAAGGAAGAGGAGCGCCGCCTGACGGCGGAGCTCCTGGCGCTTCGCCTGAAGGAGCTCGACAGCGGCGCCCAGGTCCACGACAGCGCCACGCGCGCGCGTGAGATCGAGATGCAGGCGGCGCTTGCCGATCAGCGTGCCGCGGAGGCTGCGATCGAGAGCCAGCGCACTCACCACGGCGCGGTGAGCGAGCGCCTCTCGGCCGTGCAGGGCCGCTACTACGAGGTCGGGGCGCAGATCTCGCGCCTCGAGCAGACGATCCAACATACGCGCGAGCTGCGAGAGCGGCAGCGCGCCGACCTGACGAAAACCCGCGCGACGCTCACCGAGCTGGGTGCGCACATCGGGCGCGACGAGCGCCAGCTCGCCGAGCTCGCCGAGGAGATCGCGCGCTCGACGCCCGAGCTCGAGCGCGCGCAGGGCGCCGAGAAGTCGTCGGCCGAGGCGCTCGAGGCCGCCGAGCGGGAGCTCGCCGCCTGGCAGGAGCGTTGGGAGCAGTTGAATCAGGCGCTCGGCGCTGCGGATCGCACCACCCAGGTCGAGCGTGCCCGCATCGAGCAGCTCGAGAACCAACTGCGGCGGCTGAAGGGGCAGGTCGAGCGCCTCACGCTCGAGCGCGAGACGCTCGAGGCGCAGGAGTCGAGCGAGCTCCTCGCGGAGCTCACGGATCAGGAATCATATGCACGCGGCGAGAGCGATTCACTCGCCAACGCGCTCAGGACGGCACTCGAGCGGGTGCAGGCCGCCCGCTCGGGTCAGTTGGCCGCGGAGGAGGATCTCGAGACCGCGCGGGGCGAGCGTGAGCGCACGCGCGCGGAATGCACCTCGCTCGAGGCGGTGCAGCAGGCGGCGCTCTCGGCGAGCGCCGGTCAGGCGACGGAGTGGCTGAGTGAGGTCGGCCTTTCCGGCCGTACCCGCATCGCCCAGACGTTGGAGGTGGAGCCGGGCTGGGAGCTCGCCGTCGAGACCGCGCTCGGCGACTACCTCGAGGCGGTCTGCATCGATCGGATCGATGAGCTTGCAGCTCCTCTCGAGCGGCTCTCCCGCGGGCGCGTCGCGCTCGTCGAAGGCGCGCATGCGCCGCACGCGGCGGCTGCGGCGGTCCCGGCCGATTCCGGCGGCCAGGGCGCGTTGGCCGGCAAAGTCTCCGGCCCCGAGCCGGTGCTCGCACAGCTCGCGGGGGTCCTTGCCGCAGAGTCCCTGGCCGAAGCGCTGCAGCGTCGCGCGACGCTCGCCGCCGGGGAGTCCGTCATAACACCCGGAGGCGAGTGGCTCGGGCGTGACTGGCTGCGTGTCAGCCGCGGGGTCGATCATCATCTCGGCGTCATCGAGCGCGAGCACCGGCTGAAGAGCCTGCGGGCCGTGGTCGAGGCAGTCGAGGAGCGCGTGCGGCATGCCGAGGATCGGCTCACCGCCGTGCGCGAGAGTCTCGCCCGGGCAGAGGCCGAGCGGGATGCCGCGCAGGCCGGCATTCAGGCTGCGCACCGCCGTCATGCCGACATCACGGGGCAGTTGGAAGCGGCACGGGCGCGCGCAAAAGAGACGACGCTGCGGCGCCAGCGCATCGAGGCGGAGGCCGCGGAGCATGCGCTCGAGATCGCTGCGACCGAGGGCGGTCTCGGCCGCGCGGGACAGACGCTCGAACAAGGGCTCGCGGTCGGATCGGATCTCAACGTGCGCCGCGAGGAGCTCGAGGGCGAGCGGGAGATGCGCCGCGAGGCGCTCGCCGGCGCCCGCGCCCGCGCTCAGGCGGCGCAGGTTGCCGCCCGCGACCTTCTCATCCGCATCGAGTCGCGGCGCTCGACCGAAGCCTCGGTGAGAGTGAGCCTCGGGCGAATGACCGAGCAGCGCGCGCAGCTCGAGGCGCATCGTGAGGCGCTGGAAGCGGAGCTCGCCGGCGGCGATGCTCCGATCGTGGCGCTCGAGGCGCGACTCAACGAGTCGCTCGCCCTGCGGCTGGAAGTCGAGGCGGAGCTGGCCGAGGCGCGCCGCGCGCTCGAGGAGGCCGATACCATCCTGCGATCGCTCGATGAGCAACGCGTGCTGGCGGAGCGCCGGGTGGGCGAGGCGCGCGAGGCGATGGAGGCGGCACGCCTTGCCGCCCAGGAGAATCGGGTGCGGCGCGAGGCGCTCGCCGAGCAGTTTGCCGCGACGCGCTTCGAGCTCGCCGAGGTGCAGCAGAACCTCGCGGCCGATGCCGCCATCCCGGTGTGGGAGGAGAGGCTCACCGAAGCCCGGGCCGGCATCGAGCGGCTGGGCCAGGTCAACCTCGCGGCGATCGATGAGCTCAAGGAGCAGACCGAGCGCAAGGAGTACCTCGATCGGCAGTTCACCGACCTCACCTCCGCGCTCGACACGCTGGAGGAAGCGATGCGGCGCATCGACAAGGAGACGCGCACCCGCTTCGAGGAGACCTTCGAGCGCATCAATTCCGGCCTCAAGGAGCGCTTTCCGCGGCTCTTCGGCGGCGGTCATGCCTATCTCGAGCTGGTCGGCGAGGATCCGCTCAACGCCGGCATTGCGGTCATGGCGCGGCCGCCCGGCAAGAAGAACAGCAGCATCCACCTGCTCTCGGGTGGCGAGAAGGCGCTCACCGCCGTCGCGCTCGTCTTCTCGATCTTCGACCTCAACCCGGCGCCCTTCTGTCTGCTCGATGAGGTCGACGCGCCGCTCGATGAGCACAACGTCGGCCGCTTCTGCGATATCGTGCGCGACATGTCTGCCCGCGTGCAGTTCATCTTCATCACCCACAACAAGACGACCATGGAGCTTGCGGCCTCGCTTCTCGGCGTGACCATGCATGAGCCCGGGGTGTCACGCCTCGTGGCAGTCGACGTCGATGAGGCCGTCCGGCTCGCGGCCGTCTGAGCATGGTGTTGCCCATGTCGGAACTACGCTGGACGCTGCTCATCCTGGGAGTGGTGTTCATCCTCGCCCTCACATGGTGGGAGCGGCGCCGGCCCCGTCAGGCCTTCGCACCGCGGTTGCGTGAAGCCAGCCTGTCGTACGGCGAGGCTCAGCGGATGGGGAGCGTGGGTCCTGCCGCTCAAGGGGAGCCCTGGATAGGCGATGTCGGCTTCTCCGATGCGGTGTTGCCGGAGGTGTCGTTTACCCATACCGACGATGAGATCGTGACCGGCGATGATGAGGTGATGCGCGCGCATGTCGAGCCGTCGGCTCACGGACCGCTCGAGGAGCTGCCGATGATCGTCATCCCGGATGATGAGGCGCGCCTCGCGCTCCGGGCCGCGTTGGAGGAAGAGCAACCCGAGCCGCGGCTCATCGATCCGCAGGCGATCACCCCCGAGGATTCCTCGGCAGCAGACTCTGCGGCCGCGGAGGCTCCCATCCCGCAGACGCTCATCACCCAGGCACCGATTCCCCAGGCACCGGTTGCCCACGCACCCGTCACCCAGCTACCCGTCACTCAGCTACCCGTCACTCAGCTACCCGTCACTCAGGCACCCGTTACTCAGGCACCCGTTACTCAGGCACCCGTTACTCAGGCACCTGTCACTGAGGCACTACCCATCGCCCCGGCTTCCAACCTGCCGCCGACGATCTGCGGGGAAGTCGCCCTACCGAGGGTCGCCCCCCGCCGCGAAACTATCGCCGGCGAGCCCGAGATCGCGGGCGCCGAAGGCGTCGGCAGTGTCAGAGTCGTGGAGCCGGCTCAGTTCGGCGAGGCCGCCGTGCCGCCACAACCCATCGTCGAGTGGCCGCCGGAGGACTCGCGCCGGATCCTGGCGCTGCGCGTGGTTGCCGCGCAGCCGGATCGCTTCTCCGGCCGCACGCTGCGCCTCGCGCTCTCGGCGGAGGGGTTCCTGCTCGGGAAATTCTCCATCTTCCACAAGCCCGATGAGGCGAATCGTGCGCTCCTGAGCGCCGCTTCCCTCAACCGTCCCGGCGCGTTCGATCTCGAGACCATGGACTCGCAGCGCTACGCGGGCCTGAGCCTTTTTGCCGTGCTGCCCGGCTCGAGGACGCCGCGGCAGGCGTTCGAGGAGCTCCTCGCAACCGCGCGCAATCTCAACGAGCGGCTCGAGGGCGCGCTCCAGGATGAGCGCGGCAGCCCACTGACTCCGCTACGCGTGGCGGGCATCCGCGAGGGCCTCAAAGCAGAAGGCCAGACGTCGGCCGCAAGCGCGCATGGCGGATGATGCGGCCGCGCGCGCAGCGCGGCTGCGCGAGCAACTCGCACACCACAACCGGCTGTACTACGAGTTGGACCGGCCGGAGATCTCCGATGCCGATTACGACGCGCTGATCGGAGAGCTGCGCAGCCTCGAGCGCGAGCATCCGGAGCTCATTACGCCGGACTCGCCCACTCAGCGGGTGGGCGGCGCGCCTTCGGGCAGGTTTGCCAAGGTACGCCACGCGGTGCCGATGCTCTCGCTCGCCAACGCCTTCACCCGGGAGGACGTGGCCGGCTTCCTCGATCGCGTGCGCCGCTTCCTCAAGCTCGAGGCCGCCGAGCCGATCGAGCTCACCGCCGAGCCGAAGATCGACGGCCTGTCGCTGTCCCTGCGTTATGAGCGGGGCGTTCTCGTCCGGGCCGCGACCCGCGGTGATGGTACGGAAGGAGAGGATGTCACTGCCAACGTCCGGCGGGTCAGCGATATCCCGGCAAAGATGCGCGGGCGCGGAGCGCCTGAGGTCTGCGAGATACGCGGCGAGGTCTACATGACACGCTCGGCGTTTCTGAAGCTCAACGAGGAGCAGTCCGCCGCCGGCCGCACCGTTTTTGCGAACCCGCGCAACTCCGCGGCGGGCTCGCTTCGCCAGCTCGACCCCGAGGTCACCGCCTCACGTCCGCTGCGCTTCCTCGCCTATGCCTGGGGCGAGCTGAGCGAGCTGCCGGCCGCCTCTCAGTGGCAGATGCTGCACTGGCTGAATACACGGGGCTTCCCGACGAACCCGCTGAGCCGGCTCTGCCACTCGCTCGATGAGCTGCTCGCGTTCCATCATGACATCGAGCTCGAGCGCGCCAGCCTCGATTACGACATCGATGGCGTCGTCTACAAGGTGAGTCGTCTCGACTGGCAGCGGCGCCTCGGCTTCGTCGGTCGCGACCCGCGCTGGGCCCTGGCACACAAGTTCCCCGCCCAGAAGGCGGTCACCATCGTGAATGCCATCGAGCTGCAGGTCGGCAGGACCGGGGCGCTCACGCCAGTCGCCAAGCTCGCTGCCGTCAACGTCGGCGGTGTCGTCGTTTCCAACGCGACGCTGCACAACGAAGACTACATTCGCGAGCTCGATGTCAGGATCGGCGATACGGTGACGGTGCAGCGCGCCGGCGATGTGATCCCGCAGGTCCTGGGCGTGCTCACCGAGCGCCGCCCGGCCGCCACCGAGCCGTTCCAGTTCCCGAAGACCTGCCCCTGTCCGCTGCATACCGCCGTGGTGCGCGATCTGACCGCCACGGGCAAGGAAGGCGCCATCTCGCGCTGCTCCGGCGAGCTCGCCTGCCCGCATCAGCGCATCGAACACCTGCGCCACTTCGTCTCCCGCCGCGCCTTCGACATCGAGGGCCTGGGCGAGAAGCAGATCAATCTCTTTTTCGAGCGGGGCTGGATCGCCGAGCCCGCCGACATCTTCACCCTCGCGCGCCGCAACGCGGCGATCCAACTCGAGGAGCAGGAGGGTTTCGGCGAGGTCTCGGTGCGCAATCTCTTCGCTGCCATCGAGGCGCGCCGCACCATCGCGCTCGAGCGCTTCATCTACGCCCTCGGCATCCGCCACGTGGGGGAGACCACCGCCCGCTCGCTCGCCCGCGGCTACGGCAGCTTCCCTGCCTTCCGCGAGGCTGCCCGTCACCTTGCCGAGGGCAACCTCGAGGCCCGTCAGGAGCTCGACGCCATGGACCAGATCGGCGATACCGTGATCGAGAGCATGAGCTCCTACTTCTCCGAGAGCCACAACACCGGCATGGTCGACCGACTCGCCGCCGAGGTGCGGATTCTCGATGCCGAGCGCCCCGCGAGCGAGTCGCCCATTGCCGGCAAGACCATCGTCTTCACCGGCCGGCTGGAGCAAATGACCCGCGATGAGGCCAAGGCGCTCGCCGAGCGCCTCGGCGCCTCGGTGAGCGGCAGCGTGTCGAAGAAGACGAGCCTGGTGGTCGCGGGTCCCGAAGCGGGCTCCAAGCTCAAGAAGGCCGAGGAGCTCGGCGTTCAGGTGCTGGATGAGGGCGCCTTCCTCGACCTCGTCAACGAGCGGCCGCGCAAATAGCCGCGGGAGCGATGCCCGGGGCGCCGCTCGCGCGGAGCCCCGAGTTTCACCGGATCCGTGTCAGCCACCGCTACCGGAGGACGGGGTTGCCGGCGCCGCTGCCGGCGCTGCTGCCGGTGAGGCGGGCGCGCCGCTCTTGCCGCTGCCCTCGCTGTCGGTCTTCGCATCGAGGAAGGTCTCGACCTTGGCCTGCTTCAGCAGGTCATCCGTGTAGGCGCGGAATTTCTTCGCCTGCACCACCTGCACCAGACGCTGCTTCACTTGATCGAAAGGCGGCGGGCTCACCGGACGCGTGCCGAGGAGCTGGATCACGTGCCAGCCGTACTGCGTCTGCACCGGCTCTGCCGTGTATTGCCCGTTCTTGAGATTGCCCACCGCGTCGGCAAACGGCTTCACCATGTGATCGAGCGTGAACCATCCGAGATCCCCGCCGTTGGTCTTCGAGGAGTCCATCGACTCCGCCTTGGCGAGGTCTTCGAACTTCTCACCCTTCTTCAGCCGGTCGACGATCTTTTCCGCGAACGGCTGCGTGGCGACGAGGATGTGCCTGGCGTGGTACTCGGTCTTGGGCAGCTTTGCGACCTCTGCGTCGTATTCCGTCTTCAGCTCATCGTCGGTCGGCTGCTTGTTTCCCAGCACCTTCTGCGAAAGTGCCTGCTCGAGGATGTTGAGCCGCTCCATCTTGATGAGCTGCGCGGTCTCCGGCTGTTTGTCCAGCCCTTCCTTCTCTGCCTGCTGGGAGAGCAGTTGCGCCCGGATAAGGTTGTCGAGGGCCTGCGTGCGCTGCTCCGGTGAGAGATCGCTCGAAGTCTTGCCGGTGATCCCCTTGATGTAGAACTCATAGGAGTCGCGGCTGATCGGGGCGCCATCGACGGTCGCAACCGTCGGGGACGCTGCGGAGGAGGACGAGCTGCTCTGGCCCGCCGTGCCGGAGGAGGAGTTCTGCTGGCAGGCGGCCAGCGCGACCAGCGCGGCAGTGAGGCCGAGGATCCTAAGATGCTTCATGGGGCTCTCGTTGGGTTGAAGACGATGAGGTGCGACAGGGCCCGCAGCGCGGGCAGGTTATCAGTGCGAAAGAGACTCGTTGGGTGCGTGCGCAATGATGCTGAGTGCGTGGATGCCATGGCCCATCAGAGGCGCGACCGCCGAATAGACTATCCGATGCCGCTCCAGTTGCGGGCGGCCGGCAAAGGCCGAGGCAACCAGCGTCACTCGGTAATGGCCGCCTTCGCGGGCGCCTGCATGGCCCGCATGGCGGGCGCTGTCATCGACCACCTCGATGGATACCGGCGCGAGCGCCTGTTCCAGGGCGGCGCGGATCTCTCCGGCGGTGGGTTTGCGCGTGAGCGTTTGCGTAGGGGGCGGCTCTCAAAGGGCTGCTGACTCAAAAAGGTCGCGTATCATAGCGTTTCCTGGGAAATATCGTTACCAATAAGCGCCCCCGGGTCCCGCAGAAGGCACTTGAGCCACTACCTCGAGCTCCATCCCATCACGCCTCAGGTGCGCCTCATCCGCCGGGCAGCGGACATCGTGCGCGCGGGGGGTGTCATTGCCTACCCGACCGATTCCTGCTATGCGCTCGGCTGGCACATCGGCGACAAGAGCGCGCTCGAGCGGGTGCGGCGCATCCGCAAAGCCGACCGCCATCACCACTTCACGCTGGTGTGCGCCGACCTCGCCCAGGTCGGCCGGTTCGCGCGGCTCGAGACTTGGCAGTTCCGGCTGCTCAAGGCCTGTCTGCCGGGTCCCTATACCTTCCTGCTCGGAGGCTCGCGCGAAATGCCCCGCCGGCTGCAGCACGAGAAGCGGCGCACCATCGGCGTGCGCATTCCGGATCATCAGGTGCCACTGATGCTGCTGCGCGAGCTCGGCGAGCCGCTGATGAGCTCGACACTCATCCTGCCCGATGAGCACGCCCACCTTCCATTGACCTCGGGCCGTGAGATCCAGGAGCGTCTCGGCCACGAGATCGACGCGGTGCTCGACGGCGGAGATTGCGGCATCGTGCCCACGACGGTCGTCGATCTGTCGGTCAATCCAGCCGCGATCGTGCGCGCGGGAAGAGGGCCGCTCGATCGCATTCTCGGTCATCGCCCCGAGGCCCGCTGAGGTCAGCGGAAGTACCCCACGAACCCTCGGGAAACGTATACTGAGGGTTTGAGGACGACCGAGCGATAGTGTCGATAGATTCCAACCTGGCGATGAGCGCGCGCGGGTCGGGGGGGCGCGTGCTCTCGGGCATGCGGCCGACCGGGCGGCTGCACCTCGGCAACTACCACGGCGCGCTGCGCAACTGGGTGCAGCTACAGTACCGCTACGAGTGCTTCTTCTTCATTGCCGACTGGCACATGCTGACCACCGGGTATGAGGACACGAGGCGGCTGCCGGAGTTCGTGCGCGAGGTGTTGATCGACTGGCTGGCCGCGGGGCTCAATCCCGGCGTCGCGACCCTGTTCATCCAGTCGCATGTGCCGGAGCACGCGGAGCTGCATCTGCTGCTTTCCATGATCACCCCGCTCGGCTGGCTCGAGCGCGTCCCGAGCTACAAGGACCAGCAGGAGCAGCTCAAGGAGAAGGACCTGGCCACCTACGGGTTTCTCGGCTATCCGCTGTTGCAGGCCGCCGACATCCTCGTTTATCGTGCAGCGCACGTGCCCGTGGGTGAGGACCAGGTCGCGCACGTCGAGCTGACACGTGAGGCTGCGCGACGCTTCAATCACATCTACGGCAGAGAGCCGGACTTCGAGGAGAAGGCGGAGCGGGCGGTCAAGAGTCTGGGCGGCCGCAACACGACGCTCTACCGGCAGCTGCGCCGCCGCTTCCAGGAGAGCGGCGAGCGCGAGGCGCTCGAGCGTGCCCGCGCGCTCGTGCAGAGCAACAACCGCATCACCGTGGCCGACCGCGAGCGCCTGTTGGGGTACCTCGAGGGCACCGGCGTCGCGATCCTGCCCGAGCCGCAGGTGATGCTCACCGAGGCGCCGAAAGTGCCGGGCACCGATGGCCGCAAGATGTCGAAATCCTACGGCAACACCATCGAGATACGCGAGGAGCCGGAGTCGGTGACGAAGAAGCTGCGCGCCATGCAGACCGATCCTGCGCGGGTGCGCCGCACCGATCCGGGCGATCCGGACAAGTGCCCGGTGTGGGACCTGCACAAGATCTACTCCGATGAGACCACGCGCAAATGGGCCGCGGAAGGCTGCCGCTCGGCCGGCATCGGCTGCCTCGATTGCAAGCAGCCGGTGATCGACAAGATCGTCGCGGAGGTGACCGAGATGCGCCGCCGCGCGCAGGAGTATGTGGAGAATCCCGAGCTGCTGCGCGACATCGTGGCCGAGGGCGCAGAGAAGGCGCGCGAGGTGGCGCGTGAGACCCTGGAAGAGGTGCGCCGCACGATGCACCTGCGGGCGGATTGAGGCCCCACGAGGAAGCGACCCCAACCATGGCCCATCCCAAGCCTGAACTGACCATCGTCGTCTCGAACCCGACCCTCGAGGCGCATCAGAGTGCCCCGCCGCCGGAGCAGGTGGAGATGCCTTTCGCCGTCGTCAACGGCGAGCCGGTGACCGAGCTGCCGCGCGATCTTTACATCCCGCCGCAGGCACTCGAGGTGTTCCTCGAGGCGTTCGAGGGTCCGCTCGATCTGCTCCTCTATCTCATCCGCCGGCAGAACCTCGACATCCTCGACATTCCGCTCGCCGAGATCACCCGCCAGTACATGCGCTACATCGAGCTCATGCAGGACCTGCAGCTCGAGCTCGCGGGCGAGTACCTGGTGATGGCCGCAACGCTCGCCGAGATCAAGTCGCGGATGCTGCTGCCGCGGCCGAAGACCTCGGGCGACGGGCTGGAGGAGGATCCGCGCGCCGAGCTCGTGCGCCGGCTACAGGAATACGAGCGCTTCAAGCGCGCGGCGGAGGGCATCGACGCGCTGCCGCGCCTCGAGCGCGACGTCTGGGCAGCCTCCGCGGACCTCAAGGACCGGCAGGTGACGCGGGTGCTGCCGCAGATCACCCTGCAGGAGATGCTGGTTGCCTTTCAGGAAGTCGTGGTGCGCGCCGAGATGTTCGCGCATCATCACATTCAGCGCGAGCGGCTGTCGGTGCGCGAGCGCATGGGAGACATTCTCTCTACACTCGAGAGTGCGAGCTTCGTCGAGTTCGTGCGCCTCTTCCGGCCGGAAGAGGGACGCATGGGCGTCACGGTCACCTTCATGGCGATCCTCGAGCTCGTGCGCGAGGGCCTGATCGACATCGTGCAGGCGGAGCCCTACGCGCCGCTGCATGTGCGGGCCGCGACTCCGGCGCGCAGGCTCCGGGTGGTCGCCGACAACGATGAGCCGCGCTCGAGCGAGGAGCTCACGGGCGAGCCGGCCGGGGAGCCGGTGGCCCCGCAGAGCGACTCCGGGACCGACTCAGGCGAGGAGGATGCGACAAGCGAATGAACGAGCACTATCTGCGCAATGTGATCGAGGCGGCGCTGCTCGCCGCGGGCCGCCCGGTGCAGCCGGCGGAACTGGTCCAACTCTTCGATGAGAGCGTGCGGCCGACGGCCGAGCAGCTGCGCGCCGCGCTCGATGCGCTCGCTGCCGAGTACGCCGAGCGGGGCATCGAGCTCAAGGAGACCGCCGGGGGCGTGCGCATCCAGGTGCGCCGCGAGCTCGCCGGGGAGGTCTCGCGCCTCTGGCCGGAGCGCCCGGCCCGTTACTCGCGCGCGTTGCTCGAGACGCTGGCGCTCATCGCCTATCGCCAGCCGATCACGCGCGGCGAGATCGAGGCGGTCCGCGGCGTGGCGGTCAATCCCAACATCGTGAAGACCCTGCTCGAGCGCAACTGGGTGCGCGTGGTCGGCCACCGCGACGTGCCGGGACGACCGGAGCTGCTCGGCACCACCCGGGACTTCCTCGATTACTTCGGCCTCAAGAGTCTCGATGAGCTGCCGCCGCTCTCGGAGCTCAAGGCCGTGGGCGACATCAACCTGCAGTTGGATCTTGCGGCAGAGGCGGCCGGCGGCGCGGGGAACGAAGCGGCAGCGGGCGAACCTGCGGCTGCACCGGCACCCGACTCGGCCGGCGGTCCGCAGCCCACCGCCGAGGCGCACGCCGCCGCAGACGCCGAATCCCGCCAAGCCGCGGCGAGCTCGACCGAGCCGCCGAGTGACGAGGCCTTGCTCGAGGGGTCGGGCGAAAACGCCATCGATGAGGATGACGAGCACGACGACAGCGATGAGCTCTCAGCGGAAGGCGGCGACGCCCGCGAGCTGGTTGCCGCCCCGCGCGACAACGGCGACTGAGCCTGATGCACCGACAGCGCGGCGAGCCCGAGCGGCTGCAGAAAGTCCTCGCCCGCGCCGGCCTCGCCTCCCGCCGGGAGGCAGAGGAGTGGATCAGGGCCGGGCGGCTCACGGTCAACGGACAGGCCGCCTCGCTCGGAGTGCGCGTAGGTCCCGAGGATGAGGTGCGGCTCGATGGACGCGTAGTCCACCAGCGCCCGCCGCAATCGGGCGGCCGCGCCTATCTCTATCACCGCTCACCGGGTGAGAGCCTGGATGCTCCTCCCGCGGCTACCCCGGATACAGTGCCCCTTCTTTCCAGACTGCCCAAGCGCGCCGGCAAACGATTCATGGTCGTGAGCCCCATGCCGCGCATCGACGGCGGTCTCGAGATCGTGTGCGGCGACGGCGAGCTCGCCGCCCGCCTGCAGCGCGCCGTGCGAAGGCTCACGAGCGAGCTCAGTGTCAGAGTGCGCGGGGAGTTGGGCGAGCAGCAGGTCGAGGGTATCCTCGGCGGTGTGCTCGACAGTGGCGAGAGGCTGGCGGTGCTCGGCTGTGAGCCTGCCGGCGGGGAGGGCGCCAACCGCTGGTATGCGATCACGGCCCGCGGCGCGAGTGGCAAGGACGTGCGGCAACTCTTCGAGCGCCAGGGCGCGATCGTCAGCCGGGTGCTGCGCACGCGGCTCGGATCCCTGGTGTTGGAACGCACTCTCGCGCGCGGTCACTACCGTGAGCTTACGCGCGAGGAGCTAGAGGGACTGATGTCAGAAGGGGTTGCCACGGCGGAAGCGCCGGCCACCGGTCGCGGGGGCACGCCTTCCCGGCAGGATAGGTCACTCAGGCCATCGCAGACCTCACCGCAGACGCAGACGCCCCCTCGCCGCCGCTCTCGCGGCTCGCCACGCAAGCCAGTTGGCCGCCGCCGCACTCACGAGTGACGCTCGCGGCGGGTGCGGCAGCGAGCGCTCGGCGCGAAGTGATGCCTGCCAGGCGAGCGCAGCCCAGACGAGAAGTCCGCGAGCGCTCTGTTGGGCGCCGGGTGAGACACCCGCGACGGCCGCCGCGAGCTGCTGCCGCAAGACCTGGTGGCGTGCGCGCAGAATAGCCACCAACTCGCGCGGCCAAGGCGGTGTCGCGATCGCCCCTGGCGCAAGCCCCGCCTGCTCGAGCTCATCGAGCGGAATGCGTAGCCTCCCAGAGCGGGCGTCCGCTGCGAGCCGGCCGAGGAGCTCGAGCTCGCAGAGGGTCGCGCCGAGCGCGCTCCAGCCGGTTTCGGCAGCACCCGTCGGCGCCTCGCCGTCGTCGCCTGCGGCGAGGGGTGTCACCATTGCAGCCGACCAGCGCCGACAGTAGGCGGTCAGCTCCTCGCGCCGGGCGAAGGTGGCGCTCGCGAGATCCCAAGTGGCGATGTCCACGAGCCCCGAAAGGCCCGCGAGGTGCGCATCGACTCCTGCCGCGCTCGCGAGTCGCTGCAAGTGTGCCCGCAGCTCCCGAGTCAGCGGGTGCGCCGGGTTGCCGGCTGCGCACCGGCGGCACTCCTCACGCCACCATTGCAGGCGCGTATGCGCCACGTGATGATCGGCGCCGGACCGCAGGCTCTCGCCGATCTCCCGCTCGATGCCGCACAGTGCCGCGAGCGCCGGCTGTTGGGAGGGTGTTGAGTAGAGCCAGGCGAGAAAACGGGGAGTGTCGGCTTCAGGCTTCCCGGCCATCGCTCTGCTCGGCGGCGGCTACGGGCCGCAGCGGCTGCTCGATGGCTGCGAGCTCGGGCAGCGGCGCATCGGCGGTGACGCCGAGATCGGGGAAGCGCCGCGCCTGCGGCAGCACCTGACGCTCGAGCGAGCCAACCGCGGAGTTGTAGGCATCCACTGCGGCTCCGAGCCGCGAGCCGAGCCTCTCCAGGTGTCCGGTGAAGGCGCCGAGGCGGCGATAGAGCTCCTGGCCGAGGTCGCGGATCAACTGCGCGTTCTCCGCCACGGCCGTCTGGCGCCAGCCGTGGGCGACGGTCTTCAGCAGCGCGATCAGCGTGGAGGGCGTGGCGATGATGACGCCCTGCTTGAGAGCGCCCTCGAGGAGCTCCGGCCGCTCCGCGAGCGCCGCCGACAGGAACTGGTCGCCTGGCAGGAAGAGCACCGCAAACTCCGGACTGTGCTCGAATTGAGCCCAATACGCTTTGGAGGCGAGCTGACGGATGCGCGTCTCGACCTGCTGGGCGTGCTTCTTCAACGCCTGTTGCCTGCCCTCGTCCGTCGGCGCCTCGAGTGCCTCGAGATACGCATCGAGGGGTGTCTTCACATCGACGACGAGATCGCGTGAGTCGGGCATGTGCACGACGAGGTCCGGACGCAGAGCCCCCTCCGGGCCGAAGAGGTGCAGCTGCTCCGTGAAGTCGCAATGCTCACTCAGGCCGGCGAGCTCGACCAGCCGCCGCAGCGTGAGCTCACCCCAGCGGCCGCGCACTTCCGGACGGCGAAGCGCGGTGACGAGGTTGCGTGTCTCGCGTTGCAGCTGGCTCTGACCGCTTGCCAGCGACTCGATCTGTGTGCGCAGGGCCGTGTAAGCCTCCTGCCGCTCGCGCTCGAGCGCATGCGCCTGCTGCTCGGTCCGCTCGAGCGAGGCGCGCAGCGGCTCGACGAGCTGCGCGATGGCGGCCTCACGCTCCTTGAGACTGCCCTGTGCGAGCGCCTGGTCGCGCCCGAGCGCCTCGCGCGCGAGGCGCAGGAAGAGCTCGCTGTTGGCGCGCAGCGTCTCCCCGGCGAGTGAGTCGAACGAGGCGCGCAGGCGTGCCTCGGACTGCTCGGCGAAGGCGGCCCGATCGGCTTCCTGACGCACTCCACTTTCCAGGCGCACGCGCGCCGCTTCGAGCTCGACGCGCAGCGACTCGATGCGCTCGACGGCGCGGAGCTGCGCGAGCAGGAATCCGAGCACCGCGCCGAGCACGAGCGAGGCGGCCGCAATCGCTACGAACAGCATCGGTTGGCTTACCCGTGCACCCGCTCGAGGTGCATCAGATAGTTGACGGCGGGATCGCGAGTCAGGCGGCAGGTCTCGGTGTAGGGATTGAGCTCGATGCCGGCGATGGCGCGCGGCATCAGACCCGCGCCGCGGCCCCAGCGAGCAAGCTCCGACGGGCGGATCAGCCGCTCGTATTCGTGCGTGCCCCGCGGCAAGAGCTTGAGCACGTACTCGGCGCCGACGATCGCAAGGAGAAAGGCCTTGAGATTGCGGTTGAGCGTCGAGACGAAGAGTGAGCCGCCGGGGCGCACGAGGGAGGCGAGTGTCGCGAGCATCTGGCGCGGCTGCGGCACGTGCTCGAGCATCTCCATGCAGGTGATGACATCGAAACCCGCGCAGAGGCCTGCGGCGAGCGTTTCCGCCGCCGCCACCCGGTAGTCGATGTCGAGGCCTTCCTCAGCGGCGTGCAGTCGCGCCACCTCGACCATGCCGGGAGCGAGGTCGATCCCGGTGACCGTGGCGCCTTTACGCGACAGTGCCTCGCTCAGCAGGCCGCCGCCGCAGCCGACATCGAGCGTGCGCGCGCCGGTGAGGCTCGCATGCCCGGCGATGAACCCGAGCCGCACCGGATTCAGCAGATGCAGCGGGCGGAACTCGCCGCGCGGATCCCAGAAGCGGTGCGCCAGCGCGTCGAATTTCGACAGCTCGCCGCGGTCGGCATTGGGCGGGAGTTCCGTAGGGCTGCGCATGACCCCTATATGCTAACATTCCCGGATGTCCGAGATCGCGCGAGAAATCCTGCCGGTAAGCCTCGAAGATGAGATGCGGCAGTCCTACCTCGACTATGCCATGAGCGTCATAGTCGGGCGTGCGCTGCCCGACGTGCGCGATGGCCTCAAGCCCGTACACCGGCGCGTGCTCTACGCGATGCGGGAGCTCGGCAACGACTGGAACAAGCCCTACAAGAAGTCCGCGCGCGTCGTGGGTGATGTCATCGGCAAGTACCACCCGCACGGCGACACGGCGGTGTACGACACCATCGTGCGCATGGCGCAGCCTTTCTCGATGCGCTACCTGCTGGTCGATGGCCAGGGCAATTTCGGCTCCGTCGATGGGGACATGCCCGCGGCCATGCGCTACACCGAGGTGCGCATGTCGCGCATCGCGCACGAGCTGCTCGCCGACATCGAGAAGGAAACGGTCGATTTCACGCCGAATTACGACGAGTCGGAGGTCGAGCCCTCGGTCCTGCCGACGAGGATCCCGCATCTGCTCGTCAACGGCCAGACCGGCATCGCGGTCGGCATGGCGACCAACATCCCGCCGCACAATCTCGCGGAGATCGTCAACGCGTGTCTCGCGCTCCTCGATGATCCGACGCTGCCGCTCGCCGCGCTCATGCAGCACGTCCCGGGTCCGGACTTCCCGACCGGCGGCATCATCAATGGTGCGCAGGAGATCGCGACCGCCTACCGCACCGGCCGCGGGCGGCTCTCGGTACGTGCCCGGGTCAACATCGAGGAGGTCGGCAAGGCCGACCGCCAGGCGATCGTCATCACCGAGCTTCCCTACCAGGTCAACAAAGCCCGACTGATCGAGCGGATCGCGCAGCTCGTGCGCGAGAAGCAGATCGAAGGCATTGCGAGCGACGGCCTGCGGGATGAGTCGGACAAGGACGGCATGCGTGTCGTCATCGAGCTGAAGCGCGGCGAGGTGAGCGAGATCGTCCTCAACAACCTCTACGCCCAGACGCCGATGGAGACGGT
>Ga0070741_10000803_pt1 | contig 105367 bp, 101 predicted proteins | sample Coa_R1_4_FD_66440 | JGI IMG/M metagenome (GOLD analysis project Ga0070741, IMG submission 66440) | Surface soil microbial communities from Centralia Pennsylvania, which are recovering from an underground coalmine fire - Coalmine... | ecosystem: Environmental > Terrestrial > Soil >...
CCCCGGGGGCCTCCAAGCTGATCACGACCACCCTTGCCCCCGGGCACTACGCGCTCGTGTGCAACCTGTCCGGCCACTACCGGGCCGGGATGCACGCGGACTTTTGGGTGATGCCCAAGGCGTGACCCGCCTTACTCAGCGCGCCGCCTCGAGCGCGATCCTGGCGATCTCGCCGGCGATCTCGGCGGGTGCGTCCAAGGGGGAGAAGTGTCCCGCCCGAACCACGAGTGGCTCTACCCCGAGCGCTCGGCCGAGCGGGCGCCCCACCGTCTCAAGCGGCTGCGACGTGTCGTGATCGCCCCACACGAGGGCGATCGGAACCTCCAGGCGGGAGAGCTCCGCCGCGATCGCGAGCGTGTGACGGCTGTCCAGGCTCCGCGCCATCCTGATCAGCCTCAGCCCTCCCTCGTCGCCCTCGTAAGGAGCCATGAGCTCCCTGATCTCCTCATCCGACATGCCGTTGACGGTCGTCGCGCCGGGCAGCCGTTCGACGAACAGGTCGTGGAGCTTGCCCGCGGCCGCCGGATCCCAGTCCGCGAGGCGGCGCATTGTCTCGACCGGCCATGAGTCGCCGAAGACCGAATCCACCAGTACGAGGCCGGCCACGCTCCGCGAGTGTCGCACGCCCATGATCTGCGCCACGGCTCCGCCGATGTCGTGTCCCACCACGACGGCCCGGTTGACCCCGAGCCGTCGCAGGAGCAGGGCCATCCACGCCGCCTGGTTCTCTACGTGGATATCGACTCCCGGCGGCGCATCGGATGCGCCAAAGCCGGCGAGATCGGGCGCGATGCTCCTGAGGCCCCGCCGGAGGAGATGCGGGGTCACCTTGTGCCACAGGGAGCGTTGGGTGGGGATGCCGTGAAGCAGCAAGACGACGGGGCCGGACCCGGCGTCCTCGAACACGATCCGAACTTCGTTCAGGCTGGCGTAGCCGATCATCCCTGCGCGGCCCGCGGCCCCGGATGGACCGAGAGCGTGGAGAGCAGCCGCTCGACGGACCCGGTGGGATCCGTCACATCGAACAGGAAGGCCTTCATGCCGACCGCCCTCGCGCCCTCGACGTTGACCGGCAGATCGTCAACGAACAAGCACGCTTCGGGCGGGAGTCCGATCGCCTCGGCGGCGCGGCGATAGATCCGGGGGTCCGGCTTTCGGACTCCTTCGACGGCCGCGTCGACGACGGCCACGAAGTGGTCGCGCAGGTACCAGCCCTCCTGCCAGTCCGGTCCGAGCCAGTCGGCGGCGTCGTTGGTGAGCAGCCCGAGCGGGTAGCGAACCGACAGCCTCCGGATGGCGTCCACCACCTCGGGCCGGTCCCGGCCGTCCCAGTCGATCGCCTCGTGGACCTCGAACTCGATGCCGGTCTCGGCCAGTCGAAGGCGGACCCGCTCCCAGTACTCGGGCTCGCGGATCTCGCCCCGCTCCATCGCGCGGTAGTCCGGGTCGCCCTCCCGATCGAACGGTCCGCGCGGAAACGTGTTCGGCGGGAGCCCCCACGCCCGCTCGATCTCGGGGAGGACCTCGAACGGCGTCGGGTGCAGGATCCCTCCCATGTCGAGCACGACGCCGCTCACCACGACGGGTCGCATCACCTCCGGCGCGCGGCTCCGCTCGCCGTCAGTCGGCGGTCTCGTGGCCCACCATCCGGTCGACCTTGATGATGTCGCCCGTCCATCCGCACGACCGGCACCACGTGTGGTAGATGCGGCGATCGGCCTCCCAGTACTCGACCGAGATCCCGGTCTCGGGGTCGAGGCGGGCGGAGCACCGCGGGCAGTGCCGCGGAAGGTCGGCCAAGTGACGCCGCCGGTCCGGATCCCACCAGTGCGCGCCCGTCAGCCGCCGGCCGTTCGCTCCGACGTCGTCGCTCGTCCCTTCGCCTTCCGGACCCGCGCCACTCGCGCTCGACGCTTCCTCGGTCCTCCTGGTCACGGTCCCGTCCCATCGGGCACCTTCTCGCCACGTGCCTGCGCGGCCGCGATGTGGAGCTTCTTCAGGTCGTCGGCATGAGGTGAGTACCGGGACGAGCCTCGATCGATCCACTGGATCGCGAACTCGGCTCCCGCCCCGAACTTCGAGCGCTCGCAGGGCAGGTCGATCCGCTCGTGTGGCTCCCGGATCACCCCGAGCGGGTCGCGGCCCTCCTGAACGGCCGCAACGTTCTCGCGGAACATCCGGCGGAGCATCGTCACCCCGATGTCCGACTTGCCGATGTGCTCGGCGGTGCGATCGGTGACCGCTCCCTGCGTGACCCACGCCATCACGTCCTGACCCTCGATGTAGTCGACGATGTGGGTTCCCCGCTCGTCGATCCACTGGTACTCGTAGTCGTAGGGATACATCTGCTCCGGGTAGTCGTCGAGTCCCGGTGGGTTGTGGGTCGAGTAGAACAGCGCCCATGTGTGGGTGTCGTCGATTGGCACGCGGATCTGCATCTGGTCGATCCCGTTGCCCCCCACGCGCATGCAGTAAGGGAACACGAGCGGGTGGCCGACCTTCCAGTCGTCGTCCTCCTCGGTCTGACCCTCGAGCACCCGCCGCTTGATGATCCCCCACTCGAAGGGGTCGAAGCCGACCTTTACGTGGGACTTGGTGAAGGCCGACGGCATCTCGAACCCCCGCTGGCGGGCGAGGAAGCCGAAGTACCGGCCGTGCAGCCACTCGACGTGGTGGGGATCGACTGAGTTCTCCATGATCTGCAGCCAGTTGCAGGGCAGCACCGAGTGCCCGATGTCACGTACGCCGTTCATCACGTAGACGTCGAACCTGGGCAGCTCGGGGGCCGGCTCGGGCCCGATGTAGGCCCACACCAGTCCGCCGAGCTCTTGGGCGCGGCCGGCCTGGGCCCGAATCTTGTCCCGGAACGACGAGGTCTCCGGCTCGGCCGGCTGCTCGAGACAGCGTCCGTCGGGCGCGAAGAGCCATCCGTGATATCCGCACCGGAGCCCCTCTGACTCGACCACGCCGTAGACCAACGAGGCCGCCCGATGGGGACAGCTCTCCTGGAGGATCCCGTAGCCGCCGTCCGGTCGCTTCCAGACCGCGAAGTCCTCACCGAGGAGTCGGACTCGCTTGATCGGCCACTCGTCCAGCTCGCGGGTGAAGGCCACCGGATACCAGTAGCGGCGCATCAGTTCGCCCATGGGTGTACCGGGGCCCACGCTGGTGAGCGTCTCGTTCAGCTCTTTGGTCAGCATGCGTCGTTCTCCTCAGCCAAGGATGGTGACCGTGCCGCTGGAGCCGTCAACGCGGATCCGCTGGCCGGTCTTGATGTCACGGGTGGCGAAGGCGGTGCCGGTCACCGCGGGCAGTCCGTACTCGCGGCAGACGATCGCGGCGTGGGACATCATGCCGCCGATGTCCGTCACGGTCGCCGCGATCGTGCCGAAGATCGGGGCCCAGGCGGGAGCGGTGATCGGGGCGACGAGGATCTCGCCCGGCTGCACGGTGCCGATCTCGTCCGCCGTGAAGATCACCCGCGCCGGACCCTCGGCGACACCCGGGGAAGCGGCGAACCCGTGGAGCGTGCTCCCCTCGTCCTCGCCCCCGTCTCCGGCCCCGAGCCACATGTTCACAGAGTCCGACGTGATTCCCCACAGCATGATGGTGAAGGGCTCGGTGACTACCTCGGGCGGCTGGCCGAGGGCCTTCGGCGGCGACCAGGCCGAGAGCACGTCCAGGATCTTGCGCCGCCGCTCGATCTCGCGTGGCCAGTACTTGGGCCCGCGCGGCGACGTTCCGACGGCCCAGGCCGAGTACATGTCCCACAGCGCCTCGGGGACCTCGTCGCGGCGCAGGTAGAAGATGTCGTTCTCGTCGGTGAAGAACCCCTCTTTCACGAAGACCCTTCCGAGCTCGCGCATCTTGCGCCAGAGCACCGAGTGACCCCAGTGCTCGACGTAGAAGTTGTGGTTCTCGACGTAGGGGAACACGACCCTCGCCAGGCCGAGCTTCTGCTGGAACGCCTCGCGGTCCTCGTCGGTCGACAGTAGCTCGGTGTACTCGGCCACGATGCGGTCGCGCTCTGCCCGCACCTCCTCGATCGGGCGCTCGATGTCCTCGCCGTTTTGCACCTTGGCGATGTAGCCGCGGAGGTAGCCCATCGGGATCTCCAGCTTCTCGATCCAGATGTCGTCGCTGTGGTAGAAGCCCCCGCCGGCGGAGAAGTTGAACCAGGGCTGCTTGACCTCCTCCCACTCCGCGAGCCAGCGCCGGCCCTCGTCCGACGCCTCGAGCGAGGCGACCACCTCGACGACCGTGCCGCTCATCAGCTTGTCGGCCACGCCGAGCTCGACGGCCAGCTTGGCCAGCCGCTTGAGCTCCTCGTTCGGCCGGAACAGGTCGACCTCGATGCCGGCCACCATCCGGGCGATGGCGAGGTCCGGGATGTTCGGGAAGGCCTGCTTGCAGAACCCGAAGTAGTCGAGGTACGCCGCGTAGCCGAGATTCAGGAACTCGAAGTGGTGCTGCCAGAGCACCAGCGCCAGGTCGACCAGCTCGTGGTAGCGGGCGAGGATGTCCCGACCCGACCCCATCCCGCGCCCGCCGGTCACGACCTCGATGTCCTCCATCTCCGGCAGGGGATCGAAGGAAAGTGCCTCCATCCGGTCGATCAAGGCCCGGATCTTGTCCATCCACTTGCCGTAGAGGTCGTTCCAGTTCCCGAAGTAGAAGCCCGCCCGCTCCAGGAAGTGGGGGACCCGTCGGGTCACCTCGTCGGGGTCGGCCACGCCGACGGGCGAGAGGTAGCAGTACCCGTTGAGGACCCGGTAGTCCACGCCGAGGGCCGGTGGGATGATGTAGTGGCGGGTGTTGTACTGGGAGAGCGACGCGATCGCGAACTCGTAGAAGGTGGCGTCCCACGGCATGAGCGCCTGGCCCCAGTGGATGCCGTCCTGGAACCAGAACATCGACTCCTCGTACTCACGCCGATCCTCGCTGAAGGGCAGGGAGTACGTGTACAGCTCTTCCCATCCCTCCGCGCCCTCGGGCGTGGGGATGTCGAAGGGGCTCGGGAACCTCGTCTGTGCCACCGGTCTCCTCCTCACTTCGCGCTCGGACGATCGGTGCGCCGATCGCCCGGACTCCGACGATGCCGAACGGGCTCACCTCGATCCTGTCTGCCCTACGCCCTCCTCCTTCCGGTCCCCCACGCGACCGTCGAGCGGCGCGAGCAGCGTCGCCACGATCCCCTCCAGGCCGAGCGGGCGCGAGATCGGCACCCGAGGCCGGCGGCTCCAGACGGTCTCCGGACGGCTCTGCAGCAGCACGACGTTCTCGCCGGGCGGCAGGTGCACGTCGAGTGCCCACTCGACATCCTGCGGCACGCCGTAGTACCTCTCCGCCCTCCGAGCCAGGCGGGCGACGGTTCGGATCTCCTCGTCGGACAGGCACGGCTGGGTCTGGCGCTCGACGTCGACCGCGACCTGCTCGACACGGTCGTCGTCGCCCACGCGGATCTCCATCTCCTTGCGCGAGACCTTGCGCTTGACGATCTCGAACAGCACCTTGTCCACGAGGTAGTTGTCCGGGTTCACCTCGCCTCCGACGACCGCCTCGCCCAGGCCCCAGGACGCGTCGATCGCGACGGTAGACCGGTCGCCGTCCAGCGGGTTCAGCGTGAACGCAACGCCGGCGGCCCGCGGGACGACCATCTTCTGCACGGCCACGCTCATCGAGATCACGTCGTGGTCGTGCCCCATCTCGTGCCGGTAGCTGATCGCGCGGGCGGAGAACAGGCTGGACCAGCAGCGCCGCATCTTGGCCAGCACCTGGTCGGCTCCGCGGACCCACAAATAGGTGTCGTGCTCGCCGGCGAAGCTCGCGTCGGGCAGGTCCTCGGCGGTGGCGGAGGACCTGACGGCGACCGGCACGTCCTCGACACCGCACCGCTCGCACAGCTCCGCGTAGGCGTCGGTGACCTGGTCCACGATGTCCCGAGGGATCTCGGCGGCGTCGATCAGTCTGCGGATCTCCGCGGAGACGCCCTCCAACGCGTCCGCGTCCAAGAGGTCCACGCTGCCGAGGAGCGAGTGGACCCGGGACCGGATCTCCGGGTGATTGCGGAGCGTGTGGTAAGCCTCGGTGGTGATCGCGAACCCGGGCGGCACCGGCAGACCCGCCGCCGTCATCTCGCCGAGGCTGGCGCTCTTGCCGCCCACCCGGATACGGTCGTGGTCGCTGTAGCCGTCGAACCAGACGATGTAGCCGTTCATCCCTCTCCCTCTCGCAGGATGCTCGGAGCGGGCTCGACCTGAGTCCACGTCGGCAGGTCGGCGGTCGCCGGCACGTGGACCTCCTGGACGCGGTTGCGGTAGCTCACGAGGGCCTCGTGGCCGCCCTCGATCAACTTCACGCGGACGTGCTCGGTGTTGTAGGGCTCGCCTGGGTCGTATCCCAGGGCCGCAGTGGCGAACGCGCGGATCGGGCCCGAGTGCGTCGTGACGACCAGACGGGCGCCCGGGTGCTGCCCTGAGAGCCGGCGCAAGCCGGCCCAGAAGCGGCGCACGACCATCGCCGGCGGCTCGAAGTGCAGCATTGGGATGGTGAGCCAGTACTGGATAGGGTCGCCTCCGCTCTGCTGAGTCCGCCAGAACCGATCGACCTCGACGAGCCACAAGGGGCGGTCGCCGACGGCCGTCCGCTCGAACCCCTCGAGCAGCGCGTAGTACATGCGGAAGGCCGCGGTGACGTCCTTGAACCCGTCGGGCGTGGCCACGAGGAAGTTCCGGAACTCGTCCAATGCCGCCGGCGGCGAGACCTCGACGTGCTTGTCGAACAGGGCCAGCCCGTCGAGCAGGCCGCGGTAGAGGTTGTCCGCCGTCTGGCCGGCCCGGTTGGTCGGCGCGGTGGCGATCACGATCCGCTCGCCGTCTCCGACGCGCTTGGCGAGCGTGTGACCGTACGTTCGCGCCTGCCACGTGCCGAGCGGGGTCAGCCCCGACTCGGTGGAGTATCCCTGGGTCTCCCCGTGGCGGACCAGGTAGATGTCGTTCGCGATCGGCAGACGAGCCTCGGGGGGCGCGGCGATCTCCTTGTTCCGGTTGTCCTCGGACATCGCGCGCTGGAACGCCAGGTCGCGCTCCTGCCATAGCGGCGCCGGTCCGTTCGGCCCTCCGGCCTCACGGCGCTGGCGGAACCGGCGAAGGTACAGCGGAGTGCCGTCGTCGGAGGGCGGCTCCTCGGGGTGTCCGTTCGTCGCCGCGCGCCCCTGACGCTCGAGGTACCGCGCGAGGTAGAGCGGCGCGTCCGATCGCTCGGTGCGTGGGAGCGCCGGACGCGCGGGTTCGGGCTCGGTCGGCTCCGCCTCGTCCCGGTGCCCGTCCATCCCTCGCCTCAGCTGTGCACCGTGAGGAAGCGCTGGTCGACGGCGCCCTCGTAGTAGAAGATCGCGTGCCCCATCTCGGCCTCGGTCCAGGTGATGGGCTCGCGGTCGGGGTCCACCCAGTAGCCGCCGGTGTAGACCTCGTTGCGGTTGCCGGCCGGGTCGAAGAAGTACAGGCCCCAGCCGCGGGTGGCGCCGTGCCGGGTCGGGCCCGCGTCGATGCGCACGCCGTGGAACGAGCAGATGTCGGCGGCTTGCCGGAGCGAGGTCCAGTCGTCGAGCCAGAAGCCGACGTGATGGAACGCCCCGTCGGGTCCCGTCATGAACGCCACGTCGTGCGCTGTGTGCGAGCGCTCGAGGAAGCCGGCCAGCCGATGGCCGTCGTCGGCCAGGATCTGCTCGGTCACGCGGAACCCGAGCAGGTCGCGAAAGAACTCGGTGGCGCCGTCGACGTCCTCGCACATCAAGAAGACGTGGTCGATCCGCGGGGGGTGGATCCCGACGAGCCCGAGCGGCTCGGGGGGCGGGTTCGTGAGCGGCAGGAGGTTCCCGACCTGCTGCATCCCGTGCACGAGCTCGATCGTGTGGCCCGACGGGCTCCGGAACCGAAGGGTCTCGCCCGACCCGGGCCCGAGCGAGCCAGCGGCCAGTCGCTCGACGGCGACCCCGGCCCCTTCGAGCCTGACCGAAAGCGCGTCGAGGTCCTCGCGGTCCTGGAGCTTGAACCCCACCGCCTCGAGCCCGTAGGTCGGGGCGTAGCGCAGGATCACCGAGTGGTGCTGGTGCTCGTCCCAGCACTTCAGGAAGACCCGCTCCGGCTCGCGATCGGTCTCGATCAGGCCCACCACCTCGGCGTAGTAGGCCGTGGCGAGCTCGAGATCGGGAACCCGGATCTCGACGTGCGAGAGCCGCAGGATCCCCACCTACCGGACCTCCGGAGGCGCGACGCTCACGTGTGCACCTTCATGAAGCGCTCGTTCAGGTCGCCCTCGTAGTAGAAGATCGCCTTGCCGATGTTGTCCTCGGTCCACGTAATGGTCGGAAAGTCGGGGTCCGGCCGGTACCCCCCGGTGAAGACCTCGTTACGGGTGCCCAGCGGGTCGAAGAAGTAGATGGTGTTGCCACGCGTGATCCCGTGGCGCGTCGGGCCAACGTCGATCTGGATCGCGTTGTAGGCGAGGATGTCGGCCGCCCGGCGGACGTGGTCCCAGTCGTCGAGCCAGAACGCGAAGTGGTGCAGTCCTCCGTTTGCCCCGCTCACGACCGCGAGGTCGTGGGGTGAGTGCGAGCGCTCGAGCCAGACGCCGATCTGGTGGCCGTCGCCGTCGAGGAGCTGCTCGGTGAGCCGGAAGCCGAGCACGTCCATGTAGAACCGCGTCGCCTCGGGCACCTCCTCCGCGGTCACAAGGAGGTGGTCCATGCGCGGCGGCGCGATCCCCGGCAGCCCGTGGGGCGCCGGATCGGGGTTCAGCTTGCCGAGCAGCCCCCCGACCTTGGCGACGTCGTGGACGAGCTCCATGGTGTGGCCGGACGGAGTGTCGAACCGGATCGAGGTTCCCTGCCCGACCTCCTCGCCGGCCGAGACGCGGTGGACGCGCGTTCCGAACGCCTCCACCCGGCGTTCGAGCTCCTCCAGGTCGTCCTCGCTCTCCACCTTGAACGAGAACAGGTCGATCCCGACCCTGGGGTCGTAGCGGATCGACAGGGAGTGGTGGTCCTCTTCGTCCCAGCACTTGAAGAAGGCGCGGTCGGCGGCCCGCTCGACCTCGAGCAGGCCCATGACCTGGGTGTAGTAGGCGGACGCAAGGTCGAGGTCGGGGACGCTGATGTCCACATGGGACAGCCTCAGGATGCCCATGCCCGCGGACCTTAGCATCAGCGTTCCGCATCCAGGGAAAACGTTCCGCCATGCGGGACGCGGGGCGTTCCGCATGGCGGAACACGCCCTCCCTGCGCGGAACGCGCTCTCTATGATGCGCGGATGAGCGAGCGGGCCTCCCACCCGGTGCCGGCGGGCGAGCAGCCACGCCCCGAGGACATGCGCCGGGCCATGGCCGAGTACGTGCGCGGGGTGCACCAGGCCTACCTCTCCACGGCCGCTCTGCAGCCGCCAGCGGTCCGGGGGCGCCTGCCCCTGCTCGAAGACCCGTTCACCGTGGTGGCGGCGGGCGTTCGGAATCTCCACGTGGTGGCCACGCGCGAGCGCCTGTCGGCGCCGGTCGGGCCCGAGGTGGAGCTCCAGGAGGAGCTCCCCGGGATGCGCTGGACGCTCCGGTTCTTCGACCCGGTCGTCCTGCCGGCGCTCGGCCTGATCGACGAGTCCTCCGGGGCCGCAGGCGACCGTGTGCGACGGGCGCTCGGGCTGACGACGTACCTGTATCACCTGATCGTCCGGCCGGGGTCGGAGCTCACCGGCCACCACGCAGGCCACGCCGGCGCCGGCCTGGCCAACGCCCACGCGGGCGAGGCGCGGGACTTCGAGGAGATCCGCGCTCACGCCCAGGGTCGCGAGCGCCTGGTCGACGAGATGGAGGGCGCCTCGCGAGCGGGGCTGGCGCTGGCCCAGGCATTGCTCGCGCGGGAGATCGCACCGTGGGACGAGAGCCTGCGGTCGGTGGAGGTCGGGAGGTCGCCGGCGGAGGTCCGGCGGGCGGTGCTCGGAGCGCTGCGGGGGCGAGACGGTGGCGCGTGAGGCGGACCCTTCGGCCGACGGCTCCGGTCGCGTGACGCGGGACTCGGGTCGGATCGAGAGCGTCCGAAACGCCGCGCGCGTCTTGCAGCTCTTCTCGTACCACGAGCGACAGCTCGGCGTGTCGGAGATCGCTCGCCGGCTCGGCCTGGGCAAGTCGACCGCGCACCGCCTGCTCTCCACCCTCACCGACGAGCACCTGCTCGAGCAGGACCCGGAGTCGGGCAAGTACCGACTCGGGCTCGCCGTGTACGACCTGACGGCCGCCGTGGCCACGCACTTCGCGATGCACGAGGCGGCCGTGCCCCCGATGGCGCAGCTTCGCAACGCCACGGGCGAGACGGTGCAGCTCGCGGTGCTCGACGGCCGCGAGGTCGTCTACATCGAGCGGCTCGACAGCCCGCATACCCTCCGACTGTTCCTCGAGGTCGGACGTCGAAACTGGGCGCACTGCACCGGCACCGGCAAGTGCCTGCTCGCCTACCTGCCCGAGCGCACGCTGGATCAGCTCCTGGCGGGATGGGAGCTCAAGCGGCGGACGCCGTTCACGATCACCGATCCCCAGCTGCTCCGCAAGGAGCTGAAGGAGACCCGACACCGAGGGTGGGCGCAGAACCTCAACGAGTCCGAGGAGGGGGTGCTCTCGGTGGCGGCGCCCGTCCGCGACGCGGGCGGGCGGGTCGTGGCCGCGATGAGCGTCGCCGGCCCGGCTACCCGGATGGATCCCGTCATGGACCAGACGATCCGCGCGGTCGTGGACGCCGCAGCGGCCGCCTCGCGGCGGATGGGCTATCGGGGCGCAATCGCATGAACCGGTGGGCCGAGGCGCTCTACGCGGCCAGGCGCGACCGCGCGCCGATCGCGCCGATCAGCGGGGAGGACCCCTCGCTCACCCCGGCCGACGCCTATGCCATTCAGCAGGACTTCGCGCGGCTCATCCTTCGCGAGGGCGGGTCCGTGGTCGGCTACAAGCTCGGGCTGACCTCGACCGCGATGCAGGAGCTGCTCGGCGTCGATCAGCCCGACTACGGTCCCGTGCTGTCGAGCATGGTGTTCGACGACGGTGCCGCGCTGTCGATCGACGAGCTCATCCAGCCGCGTGCCGAGGCCGAGATCGCGCTGGTGCTCGAGCGCCCGCTGCGCGGCCCCGGGGCGACGACCGAGGGCGCGGCCGCCGCGATCGGTGGGGCGCGCGCCGCGATCGAGATCGTCGACAGCCGCATCCGCGACTGGAAGATCACTCTCGTCGACACGATCGCGGACCTTGCCTCGTCGGCGGCGATCGTGCTCGGCCCCGAGGTCGTGCCGGTCGACGAATGGACGCCGGCCGAGGTCACGATGGAGGTGGCGAGGAACGGCCGTGTCCAGGCGACCGGGGTCGGCGCCGCGGCGCTCGGCGACCCCGTCTACGCGGTGGCCTGGCTCGCGAACACGCTCGCGCCGTTCGGCGTGACGCTCGAGCCCGGGCACTTCGTGATGACCGGGGCCCTCCACGCGGCGTTTCCCATCGAGGCGGGCGACGAGGTGCGGGCGAGCTTCGACCGGCTGGGCGAGGTCCGCGTGAGGTTCGAGGGAGGTCGTTCGTGAAGGTTCCCTGCGCGATCGTCGGCTCCGGCAACATCGGGACCGACCTCATGTACAAGCTTCGGCGCTCGCCGGTGCTCGACCTCGTGCTGGTGGCGGGGATCGACCCGGCCTCGGACGGCCTGCGCCGGGCCCGCGAGCTCGGGATCGAGGCCACCGTCCGAGGGATCGAGCCGATTCTCGAGGACCCGGCGAGCTATCCGATCGTGTTCGAGGCCACCTCGGCCTGGGTGCACCGGCAGAACGCGCCGCGGCTCGAGGAGGCCGGCGCCCGGGTGGTGGATCTCACGCCGGCCAAGCTGGGGCCGCTCGTGGTCCCGCCGGTGAACCTCGACGTGCACCTCGGCGCGCCCAACGTGAACCTCATCACGTGCGGGGGACAGGCCACCGTGCCGATCGTGGCCGCCGTAGCCCGGGTGGCCCCGGTCCCGTACGCAGAGATCGTCTCCACCGTCGCCTCGCGCTCGGCGGGGCCCGGGACCCGACAGAACATCGACGAATTCACCAAGACGACCTCGTCCGCGCTGGCTGAGGTGGGCGGGGCGGACACCGGCAAGGCCATCATGATCCTGAACCCCGCCGAGCCCCCGATCCTGATGCGCAACACCGTCTTCTGCGCGCTCGGCGAGGGCTACGACGCCGACGCGGTGGCCGGATCGATCGTGGCCATGGTCGACGAGGTGGCCGCCTACGTGCCCGGGTACCGGCTGAAGGCCGACCCGGTCTTCGAGCGCGACACGTACACGACCCCCGGCGGCACCGTGCCGGCCCGGGTCGTCGTGCTGCTCGAGGTGGAAGGCGCCGGCGACTACTTCCCGCCGTACGCCGGCAACCTCGACATCATGACCGCCTCGGCGGTCCGGGTCGGCGAGTCCCTCGCCCGCGAGCTCTGGCGGGCGGCCGGCCTGAGCGAGCGGGACGGAGCCCGGGACGGAGCCCGGGACGGAGCGCGAGCATGAGCGCGAGCGGGAAGACCGGCGAGGGAGGGCGGCCGGCGTTTCGGCTGACCGACTCCACCCTGCGCGACGGTTCGCACGCCGTCGCCCACCGGTTCACCCGGGAGCAGGTGCGCACCGTGGTCGCGGCCCTCGACCGCGCGGGGGTCCCGGTGATCGAGGTGACCCACGGCGACGGGCTCGGCGGGTCCTCGTTCAACTACGGGTTCTCGGCCACCGACGAGATGGAGCTCGTCCGGGAGGCGGTGGCGACCGCGACGCGAGCCAAGATCGCCGTGCTCATGCTGCCGGGGATCGGTGTGAAGGAGGACATCAACCGGGTGGCGGAGGTGGGTGCGACCGTCGCGCGGATCGCCACCCACTGCACCGAGGCCGACATCTCCGAGCAGCACATCAAGCTCGCCAAGTCGCTCGGGATGGAGGCCGTCGGCTTCCTGATGATGGCGCATATGATCGAGCCTGGCCGGCTCCTCGAGCAGGCTCGCCTGATGGAGTCCTACGGGGCCGACTGCGTGTACGTGGTCGACTCGGCCGGGGCGATGACGATCGACGACGCGCGCCGTCGGGTCGCCGCGCTCCGCGCCGGGCTCTCCATCCAGGTCGGGCTGCACGCCCACAACAACCTGTCGCTCGCGGTGGCGAACTCGCTCGCCGCGCTCGAGGAGGGGGCCGACCAGCTCGACGGGTGCACGACGGGGCTCGGCGCCGGCGCGGGCAACTGTCCGACCGAGCTGCTCGTCGCCGTATGTGCGAAGTCGGGAATCGAGACAGGGATCGACCCCTTGCGGATGATGGACGCCGCCGAGGAGGCCGTCCGCCCGATCCGGCCGGACCAGGGCGTGATCGATCGCGACGCGATCGTGCTCGGGTACGCCGGGGTCTACGGCTCGTTCCTGCTGCACTCCAAGCGCGCTGCCGAGCGCTACGGGGTCGATGCCAAGGACATCCTGCTCGAGCTCGGGCGACGCAAGATGGTGGGCGGGCAGGAGGACATGATCATCGACGTCGCCCTCGAGCTCGCCCGGGAGCGCGCGGGCTGATGCCCACTGGACGCGAGGTTGCGACTAGCGATCCGGCGGCCGGGCCGGCAGCCGAGGACCCGGCGGAGGAGCTCGCCAAGCGGCTGCTCGAGGCGATCCGCGCGCGCACGCCGATCGCGCCCCTCACGGCCGACCATCCGGAGCTCACGCTGGAGGACGCGTACCGGATCCAGGACCGCATAGTTCGCGCCCTCGGGGGCCGTGAGGCCGCCAAGCTCGGGCTCACGTCGGCGGCCAAGCAGCGACAGATGCACGTCGATGCGCCGCTCTGGGGCTGGCTCGCGCCCGGGTCCAGGCTCCTCCCCGGCGAGCCGCTTGCAGTCTCCGAGCTGATCCACCCGCGGGTGGAGCCCGAGATCGCGTTCGTGCTGGGTCGGGACCTCGCCGGTCCGGCGACGATCGCTCACGTGCTGGCGGCAACCGAGCGAGTGGTCCCTGCGCTCGACGTGCTGGACTCCCGGTTCCACGGGTACCGGTTCACGCTCGCCGACGTGGTCGCCGACGACGCGTCGGCCGCGCGCTACGCGCTGGGCGGTCCGGGTGCGGCGGTCGAGGGGCTGGACCTGCGCCTGGTCGGGTGCCGGTTCGTCCGCAACGGCAAGACCGTCGCGACGGCCGCCGGCGCCGCGGTGCTGGGACACCCGGCCGCGGCCGTCGCCTGGCTGGCGACCGAGCTCGCGCGGCGCGGCGAGCGCCTCCGGGCGGGGACCACCGTCCTCGCGGGCGCGCTGACGGAGGCGGTGGCCGTCGACCCCGGCGACAGGGTCGCGGCCGTCTTCGACCGCTTGGGGACGGTGGAGCTCATATGCGCCTGAACCACGCCGAGCTCGCCGCCGAGCTCCACCGCGCCCGCAAAGAGCGTCGGGAGGTCGAGCCGCTCACCGACCGGACCGAGGTCTCGACCGCGGACGCCTACGCGATCCAAGCGGAGGGCCTGCGGCTGCGCGAGGCCGACGGCGAGACGGTGATCGGCGGCAAGCTCGGGTTCACGAGCGAGGCCATGCGCGAGGCGATGGGCGTCGACGAGCCGAACTACGGCTGGCTGACCGACGCGATGGCGCTCCCCCATGGCATCGTCGAGCTCGACGCGTTCATCCACCCGAAAGCGGAGCCCGAGATCGCCTTCCTCCTGGACGCCGACCTCGGCCCCGACGCGAGCGCCCTCGACGTGCTCGAGGCGACCGCGGGTGTGTGCGCGTGCCTCGAGATCGTCGACTCGCGGTACCGAGACTTCGCGTTCCGGGCGCCGGATAACGTGGCCGACGACTCCTCGGCCGCGGCGTTCGTCCTGGGGGCGAGCCTGCGTCGTCCGCCGGCCGAGCTCGCCGACGTCGGCGCTGCCCTCACGGTGGGCGGCGAGCTCGCCGACACGGCGGCCGGCTGCGCGGTGATGCCGGACCCGGCCTCGGCAGTGGCCTGGATGGCGCGGGCGGCGCTCGCGGCCGGCGATCGGGGGCTGCGGCGGGGAGACCTCGTGCTCTCCGGCGGGCTCACGGCTCCGATCGCGCTCGAGCGAGGGATGACGGTGATGGTGGAGATCGACCGGATCGGGTCCGCGTCGCTGCGGGTCCGCTGAGCGAAAGGGACGGTCCATGCCGATCGTGCAGATCGACCTGCTGGAGGGGCGGGACACGGAGAAGAAGCACCGGCTGATCCGGATGGTGACCGATGCGGTGTGCGAGGCGCTCGAGGCCCGCCCCGAGAGCGTGCGGGTGATCCTGCGCGAGATGGACGGGGATCACTACGGAATCGCCGGGGTGCCCGCGTCCGAGCGCGCCGGCCGGCCCTAGCGGAGGTGTGAGAAAGGTGAGTGTACGAACCGTTCGACACTTCATCGACAACGCGTTCGTCGACGCGGTCGAGGGCGGGAGCTTCCCGTCGGTGAGCCCGATCGACAACCAGCAGATTGCGGAGGTCGCGGAGGGCACCCGCGCCGACGCCGCCCGGGCGGTCGAGGCCGCGCGCCGCGCCTTCGACGAGGGGCCCTGGCCGCGGATGAGCCCGGCCGAGCGCAAGCGCTACCTGCATCGGATCGCCGACGGGATCGACGCGCGCCTGGATGAGCTCGCGCGGTGGGAGACGCTGGACATGGGCAAGCCGATCACCGAGTCGAAGACGAGGGACATCCCGCGCTCGGCGTTCAACTTCCGGTTCTTCGCCGACTACGCCGAGCACCTTTCGACCCGCGCGTTCGACCAGAGGGCAGCCGGGATCTTCTCCTACGAGCTCCGCGAGCCGCTCGGAGTGGTGGCCGCGATCTCGCCGTGGAACTTCCCGCTGATGCTGCTCACCTGGAAGGTCGCGCCGGCGCTCGCGTTCGGCTGCACCGTCGTGGCCAAGCCGGCCGAGCAGAGCCCGATCACGGCTTCGATCCTGGCCGAGATCGCGGCCGAGGCGGACCTGCCGCCCGGCGTGTTCAACCTCATCCAGGGGTTCGGGCCCGACGCCGCGGGGCAGGAGCTCACCGAGCACCCAGGCGTCGACGCCGTCACGTTCACGGGCGAGAGCGCCACCGGCCGCCTCATCATGGCCAACGCCGCCCGAACGCTGAAGAAGCTCTCGTTCGAGCTGGGCGGCAAGTCGGCCAACATCGTTTGCGCCGACGCCGATCTGGAGGCCGCCCTCGACGGCACCGTGACGGGGAGCTTCGGCAACCAGGGCGAGGTGTGCCTGGCCGGGACGCGACTGCTCGTGCAGCACCCCATCTACGACGAGTTCGTCGCGCGGTACGTCGAGCGCGCGGAGGCGATGAAGGTGGGCGACCCCCGCGACCCCGAGACGCAGATGGGGCCGCTCGTGACGCAGGAGCACATGGACAAGGTGCTTTCGTACGTCGACCTCGCCGTGGAGGAGGGCGGCACGATCCGCACCGGCGGTCGCCGGCTGTCCGAGGGCGACCTCGGCAAGGGCAACTACGTCGCGCCGACGATCGTCACCGACGTCCGCAACGAGATGCGCGTGTGCCAGGAGGAGATCTTCGGCCCCGTCGAGATGGTGATGGCCTTCGACGAGCTCGACGAGGCGATCGCGATCGCCAACCAGACACGCTACGGGCTGGCCGGCATGGTGTGGACGACGAACCTCGCGACGGCGCACCGGGTGGCGCGCGAGGTCCGGACCGGGACGATGTGGGTGAACTGCTACTTCGTGCGCGACCTGCGTGCGCCGTTCGGCGGCTACAAGGACTCGGGCATCGGACGGGAGGGCGGCGACTACTCCTACGAGTTCTTCACGGAGTCCAAGGCCGTCGTGATGAAGCTTGCCTGAGGTCTGGGTTCGGGCACCGGCCCCGCCGGCCGGCGGGGCCGTGCGGGTGACGGGCGGCGAGACCGCCGTCGCGGTGTTCGACGTCGGGGGCGAGCTGGTGGCGATCGACGACCGGTGTCTGCATCGGGGTGGGTCCCTCTCGCGCGGGCTGGTGCGGGACGGGACGGTGACCTGTCCCGAGCACTTCTGGCGCTACGAGCTCACCACCGGGCGACGGGTTGGTGCGCCGTGGCTCTGCCTTCGTCGGTACCGGGTCGAGCGGGACGGCAACGGCATCCGCGTCGCGATGCCCGGGGCAACGACGGTGTCACAGATGGAGCGGGCGGCGAGCGCAAGCGCTTCCGAGTCGTCGATGCGGGAGATGCTCCTCAGGCACGCGCGCGAGTGGCGGCGCAGATGATCGAGCTCTCCGTCCGCGCGATCCTGCTCGACCTCGACAAGACGCTGGTGAACCTGGAAGACCACGTCGACTACTGCGCGGCGCTCGCGGACGCGCGGCGGGTGGCCGGCGTGGGCGAGGTCGAGGTCGACGTGCCGCCGAGCACCTGGGGTCGGTGCGCGCACCGGACGATGGAGCTCCTCGTGGCGCTCTCGGGGCGGCGCGAGCTCTGGACCGCGTGCTCGGACGCGATCGAGCGGTGGGAGCTCGCCGGCGCGCCGCGGTCCGAGCAGATGCCCGGGCTGACCGAGTTCCTGAACGCCGTCCGTGAGCTGCCGACGGCGATCGTGACCCTCGTCGGTCCGAGGGCGTGCCGGAGCGTCCTCGAGCGCCACGGGATCGTGGTCGACGTGGAGGTGGCCCGCGCTCCCGACCTGCGCCCGAAGCCCTCCGGGGACCAGGTCGAGCGCGCGCTTCAGGCGCTCGGGGCGCCGGCGGAGGAGGCGGTCATGGTGGGGGACGGCGCCTGGGACGAGGCCGCGGCGCGCGCGGCCGGCGTCCGGTTCCTCGGGCTGCGAAACGGTCGCGCCGACCCCGGGTTCGACGGGTCGCCGGTGGTCGAGGATCTGGCGGAGGCCGCCCGGGCGCTCCGCCCCGAGACGTCTTGAGGGAAGAGAGGCCGGCGCGGGGGTGTCGCGTGCACCCCCGGAACCTCGGTCGCTCCCTCGGCGTCCTTGGCAACCCGCGATGCCCGAACCGATCACAGCAAGGCGAACGCCTTCTCGCACGGGATCTGCACCGAGCTCAACGCCGATGCCGCGCCCGAGTAGTCGAAGTTCAGGACGTCGTCGAGCGCGATGGCCACGCCGCTCAGGCAGGCTTTGAGCGTGTCGATCTGCCCGGCCTGCAGCTCGAGACGGCCCTGCGCGGCTTGGAGCGATCCCCGAACCCCCTGCAGCTGCGTGCGCAGGCGATCCCGCTCGTCCTGGACGTGCTGCAGGTCCTGCTGCGTGCTCTCGAGCATCGCCTGTGTCGACTCGAGCCTCGACGTCGTCTCGGCCAGGCTCGAGCGCGTGTCGGCAAGCTGCGCCTGCGTCCGGTGCAGGCGGCTCCGGGTCTGCAGGTGCACCGCCGTGGCACCGGTCACGAGCGCAAGGGCGACCACGACGCCAAACGCAACGAGCAGACGCGACCAAAGGCGCCACCGCCGGCGGCTCGCCGTCGCGAACGCGAAGGCGCCGTCCGGGCCGGGCCTCCCGGCCGGCGGGACCGGTCTGTCATCCGGGACGCGGAACGGCCCCTCCGCGAGCGTGATCAGCGGAAGCGTCGGCTGCCGGGCGGGATCGGGGCGATCCATCGAGGGCAGCTCGGAGCCGCAGTATGGACAGAACGCGGCGCCCTCCTCACGCGGCCGGCCGCATCTCGGACAGGCGTCCATCTGGTTCCTCCTTTAGCAGGTCACGACGGTCCGGCAGACCGTCTGGATCGGGATGGCGAAGGAGAGGCCCTCGGCCCCGCCGCCGAAGACCTTGCGGGCGACGACGCCGAGCACCTCGCCTCGATCATTCACGAGGGGGGCGCCGCTGTCGCCCGGGCTCACCGGCGCGGAGAACTGAATGAACCTCGGGCGAATCGCCGAGACCACGCCGGTCGCAACCGTCCGCTGGAAGCCGAAGGGCGAGCCGACCACCAGGACCGGCTCGCCCACGTCCGGCCGCGAGGTGCCGACCTGCAGCGGCTGGAAGGTGGCGTCGACCTCGATCGCGGCGAGGTCCTCGGCGATGCTGACCTCGTGGATCGTGCCCGGGAACGTTCCGCTGCCCCGGACGACCTCGACCGACCGGCCGCCGAGGCGCCATACGCCGGCCACGACGTGGTAGTTCGTGATCAGAGTCGAGACCCCGCCGACTGAGCGGATCACCCACGCGGTCGCCTGCCCGAACTCCGTCCGGACGGTGAAGACCGAGTCCCGAACCTCGGCCGCGACGTCCTGGAGCTGCGGGGTAGGCGAGGGGCGCATGAGCGTTGCGACCGACCGGTTCAGCTCGGAGAGCTCGGCCTGCTGTGAACGAACCCGATGGGCGAGCGATCGGAGCTCCGCCCGCGTGCTCCGCAGATCGCTTCGGAGCCAAAGAGAGGTCACGGTGCCGCCGAGGGCGACCAGGATGGCCAGGCCGATCGCAAGCGTGGCGAGGAACGTCGGCAGGCCGCGGGTTCGAGCAGGTGCGTCGTGGAGCGGGCATCGGCCATGCTCGAGCGGCCTTCCGCAACGCGCGCAGAAGCTCGGCGCCGCGGTCACGGCGCCCTCCGCGGCGACTCAGGGGCGACCGGCGGCCGGTGCCCCGCGAGGGGGAGGCAGGTCTTCTTCATGAGGGGCCACGCGTACTACTGCCGAGCGTAGGACCCCCCACCGACATTCTTTGGGGAGCTGCGGCAGTACCCAACCCGCCCACACGCGGGCTTGGCCGGGAAGCTCGGGCGCGGTCCCTCCGCCCACACTGCGCACACTCGGAGGAGCTGGAGCTGCTGCTACTGGTTCTGAGCGCGCGGGCGCACCCCGACGGCGAGCGCCACCTGCGTGAGGTCGGACCGCAGGGCGCGGATCTCCTCTCTCATCTCGGCGCGGAGCTCGCCGATCTCCCTTCGAAGCTCCGTGCGAAGCTCGGCGATTTCCCCTCGCAGGCTCGTGTGGAGCTGCGCCATCTCACCTCGAAGCTCGGCGCCCTGAGCGGCCATCTCACCTCGAAGCTCGGCGCCCTGAGCGGCCAGATCGCCACGGAGCTGCCGGAGGTCCTCGCGGAGCTCCCGCCGGAAGCCCGTGAGCATCCAGGCCAGGACGGCGCCGACCGCCGCGACGACGAGGGCGTTCGTGAGCGTTTGAACGGCATCCATGAGCACGACCCCCGAGTCAGGGGGGAGGTGGGGTGACTGTAGCAGCCGCGAGCGACAGGGACGAGCCCAGGCTCTGCCCGGCCGTCGACCATTGAGGCCTGGTATCGCCTTGCACGGCCATCGTTCCGCGGTGATCGCCGAGAACGAGCCCGGGGTACTCGAGGCCCCTGTCCTGGGGCGACCTCAACATCCGTCGGGCCCGCTGTGCGGGCGCGAGCGTCGCGAGGCGAACGGACTCGGCGGGTAGCTCGATGCTCAGGTCCAACGAGGGTGGGCAGCTCATGTGATCCCTACCCCCGACACGTCACGACTGAGCCTTGCGCTGCTGCCGCTACCGCGTCACGGGCCGAGGGCGGGTGGTCCGGCGGTCGAGGCCTGCGCGGAGCCGCTTCTCCGCGTCGCAGGCGTTCATCGAGGTCCCGAAGGATCTGATTCCTGAGGTCCGGAAGCTGATCGCCCGGCATCGGGCGAGCTGACTCCGGCTACCGGCGGCGGTCACCCGCCCCAGCGCGAGCCGACGTACTTGATCACCTCGGGGAGCGGAAGCTCCTTGGTGGAGTTCCCGATCCGCAGGAAGAAGACGTCCCTGCCCTCGGTCCTGACGTACACCGGGTGATCGCTCGGCTCCACGGTCACCTGACAGACGTCCTTGCCGTCCACCGAGTGGAAGGTGACGGTCAGGAAGGCCGCGACCGACTCTCCGAGGTGGGTCGAGAGGACCTGCATGAGGTGCAGCTCGAAGAGGTCGCGGTCGTCCTTGCCGTCCTTGCGCAGGCTGGCGTAGTCGGGCTCGAGGCCGAGCACCTCGCCGTCGTCCGAGATCCCGATCAGCAGGCGGCCGCCCTCCTTGCTGTTCAGCAGGCCGGCGACGGTCTTCAGCACCGAGCGCTCCATCTCCTTGCTGACCGTGCCGAGCTTCAGGTCCCACCGCAGCGTCGACTTCAGCTCGAGCCCCTCGTGCTCGCCCCCGGCGACCAGCGCGGTGATCTCCTCGGCCTGCTGCGCCGCCGCCTCGTCGGCCGGGATGAGGGAGTCGAGGTACTCGTTCATCGCCCGGGCGAGCAGCACGCGCCGCTCGGCCAGGAATCGCGGGTACTCCGCGACGTCCCAGAGCGACTGGTCCATGGGCACGCACTGGGCCTTCAGGGCCTCGGGGCGGGTGGCGAGCACCGCCGGCAGGTACTGACCTGGCGGGCTGGCCGCGATCGTGCGGTTCGCCTTCTGGGTCAGGAACGCGCGGTTCGCGATCTCGTTGATCAGGCGCCGGTGCTCGCCGCTCGAGTAACCGGCCTTCGCCAGCACCGCCTTGGGGAAGATGTGGTGGCTCTCGAGCCCGTTCGACCTCCCGATCGCGCGCTGGTACAGGACCTGCCCGGTGAACCAGTCCTTCGCGTCCCGGGCGCGCGCGAGCACGTAGCTGAACTTGTACTCGGCCGACCCCGCCATCTTGCCCGCGAGATCCTTCGACTCCAGGTGGATCCGCCCGCGCTCGGCCAAGATCCCCTCGATCAGCGCGCCGACCGGGTCCTCCTCCTCGAGGACGGAGATGTCGCGCTGCAGTTTGGTCTCGGTCGCGCCCGAGTACCTCGTCCAGATCCCCGCCAGGTAGATCCACCGGATGAAGCGCCTCTTGAGCCTGTCGTCGGTGAACGCCCCGCCGGTCCTGGCGAGGAACACCGTGGGCGGGATGAGCACGTTCGGGGTGGGCAGGTCCGAGATCTGGTCGATGTACGCCTCGTGCCGGAGGGCGTTCACCAGGTGCTCGAAGGCCGTCTTGACCTTCTTCCAGGCGAGCTGGAAGTCCTCCGGGGGCAGGCGGTAGAAGGAGCCCTCGAGCAGGAGCGAGCCGGACGCGACGCCGGCGACGCAGCGCAGGAGGAACGTGAGGTCCACCTCGAACCCGTGGACGCGGACCTGCTTGGCGAAGGTGCGCATCTCCTCGCGCGCCTCGGGCCACAGGCTGCACACGTGCGCGAGGGCGAGGTCGGCCTTGGTGAGCGGCGTGCCGGCCGAGTTGACGCGGTTGAAGATCTCGACGACCTCCTCGGTCGAGAGCTCGTCGGCGGACAGCTGGTCGACCTGGTACGTGTAGTTGCGGATCGCGTCGAGCTTGGCGAGCCGCGAGAGGTTCGCCTCGTACACGGCGCGCGCCTCCGGTTCCATCCGCGGGAAGCGCCCGATGAAGTTGGCGAGCCCCTCCTTGAGGAACGCATGGACGCTCAGCCACGTGTAGTCGCCCTTCATCAGGGTGGGCTGCCAGAAGCGGAACTCCTCCGTCTGCAGGTTGAAGTACAGGTCGAAGAACAGGCTCTCGCCCTCGTAGAACGGAGGCGGCTCCCCCTTGAACAGCACGTACAGGCTCGTGAGGCGCTGCTGCCCGTCGAGGAGGAGCAGGGAGTACGAGTCGGTCACCGTCGTCTCGCCCCGCACCTTGGGCGGCGCGTACGTGCGCCAGATGAGGAAGTGCCCGGTCGGGTGAGCCCGGTACAGGGATCGTGCGAACGCCCGCACCTGGTCGCGGTTCCAGACGTACCCGCGCTGGAACTCCGGCAACAGGATCTCGCGCTTCTCGGTCTGGTGGATCAGCTCCTGGATCGTCGCCATCCCCGCTCCCTCCCGGACGTGGGCCAGGCGTTAGTAAAGCATCGGCGCGAGCGCCCCCGCCGAACAGGGCCCGCAGCCGAGGATCGCGAGCTACTGCTGGCCGGGCCATGCCATGACCTTCGAAACCCGCTCGCCTTCGTAGACCCTCTTGCCCAGCGCGAAGTACTTCGCCCATAGCCGCCAGATGATCTGCCACTGCTCGGATCGCGGATCGACCTGAACCACGGGCACACGGGCTGCCTCTGCCTCCCGCACACCGAAGATCGCGTCGTGGCTCTGTGGCTTGCCGATCAACGGGTCGGCGAGGGCCTTCCGCAGTGAGCCAATCTGCGCCTCCGTGCGGTCGGGGTTGCTCCTGAGCGCCTCCTCCAGCAGGTCTTCGCTCCGAGCGAGGGCCGCCCTTGCCTGCTGGACCATGAGCGCGGTCACGTCCGTCAGGAGCGCCGCGTGGATGGGGTACGTGTCGGGTGCTTCCTGGACACGTTTCGACGCCTCGTCGACCGCCGCGATGATGGACTTCGCCGAGGCGAGGGACCCATCGGGGAGCTGGAACTGAGGGTCCACCGGTCCGAGGTCGCTGGTCGGCCCCATCAGGATCCGGTGGGCGCCCAACGCGAGAAGCGTGCCGGCACTCTTCGCCATGTCCGGCACGATCACGGTCAGCTCCCGGCAGCGGGCCTGCGCCGATCGGGCGAGGCGCACCGCCGTCTCGCCGTCGCCGCCCGGGGTGGAAAGGAGCAGGTGGAGGTCCCGCTCGGGATCCGCGTCGTAGATGAGCTCCTCGAACAGGGTCACCCCGTAGGGGAAGATGTAGTCCACCACGACGATGAGGCGGCAGTCGAACCTCTCCTGGTACGCCGCGATGAGGTTCTGCCGGTCGTATCGGTCGGCCTGCTCGGCGTGGTAGAGGGGACTCTGCTCTGGCAGGCTTATCGGCCCGTCCACTGCGGTACCTGACGGGTGGCGAACGTTGCGGGCTTCCCCTTCCTGGCCTCCCGGGCTGCAGCCCGGGCCTCCTTCGCCTTCGCGATCCGCTCCGGCCAGTCGGTGTCCCGAGGACGGCGGACGACGGGGATGGGCTCGTCGGCCCTCGTCGCGGAACCCCTCGCCGGCTTGGCCACGGCCATCACCCCCGCTCGCATCGCCATCCAGGCTATCGGCGGTCGCCGACATCCCTGAAGGAGCCTAGCGCACTTCATCGAGACAACCGTGAGCTGGGTCACACTCAGGGGCCGCGGCCTGCCCGCCTCCGCGCGCCCTGTTGACGATATCATCGGAGTCGGCCAGATGTCGTAACAAGACGGAGGAAGGGGAGGTCAGTGAGCCTCGCAGAGCAGCTCGCGCGCGCCCGAGAGGCGATCGGGTACCCGCAGGAGGACGTGGCGAACGCCCTGGGCGTCACCCGGACCATGATCAGCTACTGGGAGTCGGGGAAGCGGCGACCGAACGAACGGCAGCTCGTCGCGCTGGCCCACCTGTACGGGGTCGAGGTCCGCGACCTGCTCGAGGCTCCTGCCCCGGAGCCCCGACCAGACCTCGCTCAGATGATGTTCCGGGGCCACCCGAACCTGGGACCTCAGGCCAAGCGCGGGATCGAGGAGTTCGTGCGCTTCCTCGACACCTACGCGGAGCTCGCCGACCTCATGAACTTCCCGATCCGGGGCCTCTATCAGAGCCGGTTCGGCCTGGTCCCCGGGTTCGACACTCTCGACGACGCCCGGCGGAAGGCCGAGGAGGTCCGGGCTCACCTGCGCCTCGGCATCGGTCCGGTCGGCGACCTCGATGCGATCTGCGAGCTCCTCGGCGTCACGGTGTACCGGGCCGGCCTCGGTCCGGACCTCGAGACGGCGGTCTCCGGCGCGTTCCTGAAGCATCCGAAGGTCGGGTTCTCGGTCCTCGTGAACCTCGAGATGACCCCCGGACGGCGGCGGTTCACGCTCGCGCACGAGCTGGCGCACGCGCTCTTCCACAGCGACCGCCGCCCCTTCGTGATCTCCGGTCCCACCAAGGACGGGCAGGAGCGGTTCGCCAACGCGTTCGCCGGCGAGTTCCTGATGCCCACCGAGGGGATCCGCCGCGCGATGGAGGAGTACGGGATCGGTCCGCAGATCGATCGTCCGGCCGACGTCGTGCACCTTCAGCGCTTCTTCCGCGTGTCCTACGCCACCGCGCTGGTGCGGCTGCGGCAGGCTCGGGCCCTGACGGCCGCCGACTTCGAGGCGTTCAAGCAGATCCGGCCTGTGCTGTTCGCGGAGCAGCTCGGCTACGAGCCGTCCGACGAGGAGTACGAGCAGGACGTCGAGCGGTGGCGCATCCGGCGGTTCCCGCCGCGGTTCCTGGCGTTGCTCCGCCTCGCCATCACGCGGGACGCGATCTCGGTCCCGACGGCCGCCAACCTGACGGCTCTCTCGATCGACGAGATCGAGGAACTCGTGCAGGAGGACCAGCCGGTCGACGAGCAGACCCGCGCGGAGCTCGCGGGGTTCACGGCCGCTCGAGTGGTGGATGCCTGAGCCCGCGGTCGTCGACACCGTCGTCCTGCGGTACTTCCTCTTCGTCGCCCGGCAGGACCTCCTGGTCGCGCTTCTCGGTCGCCCGCTGATGGTCCCGCGCGTGGTGTTCGACCCGGACGAGGGGGACGTGTCCGAGGTCGCGATGAGCGAGCTGACCCGGAGCATCCGCTTCCAGCGTGGCGCTGCCGCCGATCCGGGCAGGCTCCCGGCCGCGAGGGCAAGAGCGGCCACCAACGCCGATCGGCTCCAGGCAATCTCCGAGATGCACGTGCGACGGGACGTTCAGGTCGTGGACCTGGAGACCGACGAGCTCGAGCTGTTCGCGCGCCTCACCAGCATCGAGGGTTCGAGGAGTCTCGGGTTGCACTTCGCGATCCAGCCGGGCGAGGCTGCCTGCGTCGCGCTCGCGGTGAAGCGCGGGTGGGTCCTCGCGACCGACGATCAGGACGCCCTCACGGCGCTCGAGGCTCTGGACCCCGGGCACGCGTACGAGCGGATCCGACGGCTGCTTCAGCGCGCCGCGGAAGCGGGGCTCATCAGCCAGGACGAGGCGAACGACCTGCACGCCGGGATGCGACGACTCGGGTTCAGGGACCGGGAGGTGCCCTTCCCTTGAGTCGGGCTTCCAGGGACGAGGTGCGTGCCAAGAAGGTCTGGAGGCTGGCAACTGTCTGTTGGGGGATGTAACCTACCGGTGGGTTCGGGGTCCACCGTCAGTCGCTGGTGACAGTGACACCGCCTTCGAGCGGACGACGGCCCGGGCCCTCTTCTCGTTCCCCGGGACCGCTATACGGAGTGGCAGAACGCCTGGAACCACGGGTGCTCAGCCCCGCAGCTCGTACTCGGCCACGGCCCGTATTTCAGTCCATCCTTCCAGAGGGGCCGCCCCGGGCGCTTCCAGATGATCGGCTTGATCAGATCCAAGTACTCACGGGTCGTGTACCCCCAGAGGTCAGGCTCGAAGGCAGCGAAGACGGCGCCGCTTGCGGTGTCCGCTATCTGGAGCATGCGCCGGTTCGCCGGCGTGTCGATCCTCGGCGGGAGTTTCAACGCTGGCCAGTGGATGGACTGCTCGTTCCGAGCATTGAGTAGCTTGAGGTAGGAAAGGAGTTTCCGAGGGGGCATGCCTTTGACCTGGGAGAACGTCATCGCCACCTGCGCGCCCGCCTGCTCCCCGAACCACGACAGCCGCTCCACGAGCAGTCGTAGGGTCCAGTTGTAGAGTCGGTCCACGTCGCGGAGGCCCTGGGCATTGGGAAGATGGTGCTTGCACAGGATGACGGAGATCGTTCGGGCTTGCGGGAGCGTAGCGACGGTGGCGGCGAGATGCTTGCGCTGACCGTGGTTCTTGACGTTGATCCAGTGGACGACGTCGCCCGGCTGCCGCCCGATCTCGCCTGCGGCGCGCTCCCAGGAGTAGAGGCAAGCCGTCTGGGCGCCATCGGGCACCAGCACGGCGGTCAACGAGAAGACAAGTGACGATCCACGCCTCTCCCCAGGCTTCAGGTTGGCCGGGCGTGGCGTCCACCCACGATCGCCGCTCTCATCAACGTACGCGTGCCACAACACCTCGATCCCTTCCCGGTCATGAGGGGAGATGGAGAGCGGGGCGCCGACCTTCAGGCCAGGCGGCAGCTCCTTCCCGTTCGACCGCAACGCTCGCATATGGGTGGGGAAGGCGCACAACAAGTCTACTCGCTCACCCTGCGCGACCCGGGAACGGGACAGGTCGCAGCCTTCCTGTCTGTCCGCTTGTCCAGCTGCTCCGCGACAAGTACCGATCGCCGCTGGTTCCGGCTGGCGCGTCCGAACGTCGGGTTATCCTTCGGCCACGGTGGTCACCCCCTCGCGGCTCAAGGCCGTCACCGGGATCGATGAGGCTGTCGGCCTCTTCCAGGAGCTCGGGTACCGGGGGCGGCCGGCGCCGGTGGACGCGGCGTCCATCGGGCTGGGGGATCACCCGGTCAACCGCGTGCTGAAGAGCGCATCGGGCAGCTCCCGTGGATCGGCTGTCTTCTTCACCCAGATGTCGGAGCGGCCGCGCACCCTGAAGGCGTTCGGCAAGCGGCTGCTCCAGAACTTCCACGATCGGCCCCTCGGCGTGGTCGGTGTCACGGGGCCCGCCGGCCGGTGGGAGCGGTTCATCGTCCTCCGGCCGACGTGGGTGCGTGGTGTCCTCGACGCCGTTCGGGTGGCGAAGCTCGAGGTGGACACCTCGAGCCCGACCCGGCACGACGCCGAGGTGCTCTCCGATCTCGCCTGGCGGGGCGACGACCGCGAGGCGCAGGACCGGATCGACCGGGCGCTGGACGTGGAAGCCGTCACCCGCCGCTTCTACCTTGAGCTCGCGAACCACCACGAGCGGCTGCTGGGGGCGGTCCGCCACGCCGCCGACACGGAAACCGCGGTGTCCGCCGGCGTGAAGCTGGCGGGCGGAGCCGAGCGCGTAGCGCTCCGGATCCTCACGCAGCTGCTCTTTTGCTGGTTCCTCCAGCGCATGGGGCTCCTGGCAGGGGACTGCGAGTACCTCCGTACCCGCTTCCTCCGCAAGCGTGGCCCCTACTACCAGGCGGAGCTCGAGCCCCTCTTCTACGAGGCCCTCGCCAAGCCCCTGGGCGAGCGCCCGCCCCGCGCTCCCGGCGCCGAGATCCCGTTCCTCAACGGGGGCCTGTTCGAACGCCACTACGGCGACGTCTCGCTGCCTCTCCCCGACGAGCTGTTCGACCTCGACGAGGGGCTCGTCGGCTTCCTCGGCGCCTGGACCTTCACGGTCGCCGAGGACGTGCCCGAGGAGGTCGAGGTCGCGGTCGACCCCGAGATGCTCGGGAAGGTGTTCGAGAACCTGATCGGCGACGAGGAGGCGCGCAAGCAGGGGACGGTCTACACGCCGAGGCCGGTCGTCCACTTCATGTGCCGCGAGGCGCTCGTCCCGTGGCTCCAGGATTGGCTCGACCTCACCGAGGAGTGGGCGCGGCGGCTCCTCGTCGACGACGACGCGTTCGGCATCTACGCGCGGGAGCACGGCGCCGAGCGGGCGGTGGACCTGGCCGAGGGCCTCGACCACGAGATCGCGCAGATCCGGGTGCTCGACCCGGCCGTCGGTTCGGGGGCCTTCCTGCTCGGCATGCTCGCCGAGATCGTGCGGCTGCGTCGCCTGGCCCGCACCGCGTTGCGCGGCACCGACCCGGACCCGCACGAGGTCGTCGAGTGGAAGCGCAAGGCCATCGAGGACTCGCTCTTCGGCGTGGACATCAACCCGACGGCCATCGAGCTCTGCCGCCTGCGGCTCTGGCTGGCCCTCGTGGTCGACCTGCCGCCCGGGGAGACCCCCCATCCGCTCCCGAACCTGGAGCACCGGACGATCGTCGCCAACTCCCTGACGGACTTCGTGAACGGCATCCCCCTGCAGGACACGAGGGACCGGCAGCCCGGCCTGGGGCTCGAGCTCGCCGGGCTGAGGATCGACACCGTCACGAGACTGCGTCATGCCTACTTCGCGGCGTCCGACCCGGCACAGAAGGACATCATCCGCGAGGAGCTCATGGAGCTCGAGGACGAGCTCATCGAGGGTCTCTTCGAGCGGGCTTTGAAGGAAGGAGAGCGGTCGCCCGAGACGCTCGCGCAGCTCGAGGAGCTCCGGGAGCAGTTCCGCTCCTTCGACCGCGCCTACCCGATCTTCATGCCGGAGTTCCACGCACCGGACGTGTGGATCCAGGGAGGGTGGGACGTGACGATCATGAACCCACCCTACCTCGGCAAGAAGGAGGTGGCGCAGCACCTCGACCGGATGCGCCTCGCCGACTACGAGCGCCACTTCGGCGAGACGAACGACCTGATGATCCTGTTCGCGCGGCGCGCCCGGCAGCTCACGAGACCGGGCGGCGTCGTGTCGATGATCTTCAACGACTCCATCTTCACGAGCACCGACGCGGAGGACCTGCGGCGCGAGATCTTCGACCGGAGCCAGGTCCTCGTGTGCGCGAGGACCAAGTGTTTCGAAGGGAAGGCCGTCAACGGGGGCGTCATCGTCCAGCAGCTCAAGGTGCCGGATCCGCCCGCGCCGCTCCGCTGGGTCGAGGGGTACAAGCGCCCGACGACGGATTTCGCGTCCGCCTCGGACCCGCTCCCGTTCCGGGCGGAACCCGGAAAGGTCGCGATGGCCGGGCGGATGGAGGTGTTCTCCGCGCCGGGCGAGCTGTACCGGGTGCTGCCCCACCGGCCGCTGTTCCGGCCCTCGGAAGAGGCGATCGGGCTGCTGGATCGCTTCACCGCGGTCGAGCGGTGGGACAGCATCGGCACCCCCGAGGGGTGGCGGCGGATCTCGAACACTCGGGCGCTCGAGCGCGAGATCGCCGAGCTGGAGCGGACCGGCTGGTACGAGCGCCTGCGGCCGGGGCAGTGGGTGCTCCTCGGGTACGTGATCGAGGGCGGGCAAGGCCTCGCGACCGCCGACGACAAGCACTTCCTCGGTGCGATCGCAGGCACGGACGCGGCCGAGGAGCACCTGGCGAACCAGGAGCTCCTGGAGCGGCTGCTCCAGCGCGAGCCCCGGCTGCTCGCCGAGTACGAGCGCCTCCGTGCGGGGGGACGCACGCGCGAGGAGGCGCTGCTCGCGCTCTGGGACGACCTGGACAACGACGCGGTGCTCACACGCCTGTGGCCCAAGGGGGCGACCTTCCGGATCGCCGATCCGGCGGACGTGCGCACCGAGCCGCTGACCGAGGCCGAGCGGCGGGAGGGGATCGCCTCGGGCCCGTTCTGGGTCCCGTTCGAGAAGGGCGACCGGTCGCAGGAGGTGACGAACGACGACGGGACGGTCTCGTACCTCGGCGCGCGGTGGATCCGGGAGAACCCGCTCGTGATCGACTGGTCGAGGGACTCGGTCCGGCTGCTGCGCGCGCGGGCGCGTGGCTCGAGCAGCCGGCGGAGGCCGCGCCTCCAGAACGAGCGCCTCTGGTTCACCGAGGGCGTGACCTGGAACAGGGTGGCCAGCTACTTGCGCGTCCGCGCCGTTCCGCGCACAGCGATCTTCGGTAGCGAGGCCCCAACGATCTCCCCAAGAGCCGCGTGGATGACCCCGGGGAGCTTGATGGCGCTGGCGAACTCGGAGGCGCTCGACTTCGTGCTCCGAACGTTCCTGGGCTCGCGTATGCACATCGAGATCGGTGACGTGCGTCGCATCCCGGTGCCCGTGCTCTCCGACGACCAGAACGGCCGTCTGACGGAGCTCACTCGGCGCGCGATCGAGGAAAAGCGGCGGGCGGACGCTGGAGGGCCGAGCCGCCTCGCCGACGTGGAGGCCGAGATCGACGCGTTCGTCCGCGACCTCTACGGTGTGCCCCGCGACGCGGACCTGTGGGTGGTGCGATGACCGATCCGTTCGCGCTCGACTACTCCGACAACGACAAGGTCACGGTCGCCGAGCGCCTCGCGGCCGAGATCCGGGAGGACCCGCGCAAGCTCGACGTCGCGACCGGGTTCCTCACGCCGTCGGTGTGGGGCATTCTCGGCGGGCCGCTCTCGGAGCTCGGCTCGTTCCGCCTGCTGCTCGGCAAGGACTTCGAGCTCGCCAAGCAGGGACGCGAGCGCGAAGAGGAAGACGTCCGCGCCCTCGTTCGTCAGGCGCTCGTCGATGACACCCAGCCGCCGCGGCTCCCGCTCGAGGATGATGCGGCCAACGTCCAGGGCCTCCTCGGGTTCCTCCGGCGCGAGAGCACCGACGTGCGCGTGTGGACCGAGGGCTTCCTCCACGCCAAGGCCTACCTGTTGGCGCGCTCCGTCGGCGTGGGATCGGCGAACTTCACCGCCGGGGGCCTGCAGGCCAACCGCGAGCTCGTCGCCTGGCGCCAGGACGTCGGCGTCGTGCACCAGGTCCAGGAGTGGTTCGACCGCCTGTGGAACGCCCCCGAGTCCGCCCCCTACAAGGAGGAGCTCATCGGGATCCTCGAGCGCACGCGCTTCGGCGCGCACCCCTGGACCCCGTACGACGTGCTGATCCGCACGCTCGCCGAGCGCTACGGGATCGAGCGTCCCGCCTCGCTCTCCCAGGCCACGTTCCAGCTTCGATGGTTCCAGGAGGAGGCCGTCTACCGGCTGATCCGGCTCCTGAACGGCCCCGCGCGGGGCGCCCTGCTCGCCGACGCCGTGGGCCTCGGCAAGACCTTCATGGCGCTCGGCGTGATCCACCACTACCTGTACCAGGCGGCGGAGGAGCGGCGGGGCACGGGGCGTCCGGTCCTCATCATCGTCCCCGCCTCGCTCCAGTCGATGTGGGAGCGGGAGCTCGAGGAGAAGAACCTGCGCTGGGCCTGTCACGTCCTGACCGTCCAGCGTCTCCGGGACGGTGTGGACCTCACGAGGTACGTGGGTGCGGACCTCGTGGTGATCGACGAGGCCCATCGTCTGCGCAGCGGCGGGGTCTGGTTCGAGCAGGTGATGCGGATCCTCACCGAGGGAGCGGCCGACAAGCGGGTCCTGCTGCTCACGGCGACGCCGGTCCACACGTCGCTGCGGGACCTCACGAACCTGCTGCGGGTCATGACGAAGAACCGCCGCAGCGTGTGGGCGCCGGCCATCGCCGACTTCGAGCGGTACCTGAAACGCGTCGAGCGGCGTGAGGCCGACCCCTTCCCCCTGCTCGATCGGGCGGTGGTGCGGCGAAGCCGGTCGGATCTGATCCGGGCGTACGAGGAGCAGACGAAGGTCGGGCTCGCCGTCGAGCGCCCGATGCTGCCTCGGCGAAAGCTCTCGCACATCACCTACGCCTACGTTCGCGATGGGGGACCGGATCTGTTCGCCAGGTTCGTCGACACGATCAGGGGTCTCCAGCTTGCCCCGTACGACCTGGAGCGCTTTCGCAAGGACTCGCTCAAGGAGCGATCGACCGCGGTACCGTCCAGCCTCGTCGGGCTGTACGTGGCGGGGCTCCTCAAGCGATGGGAGTCGTCCCTGCGCGCGGTGCGGATCAGCCTGCTGCGTCTGGAGACGCTGCTCCGACGGTACCTGGAGGCGGTCTCCGAGACGCCGCCGCGAGTGCTCGACCTCGCCCGCGACCCACGGATCGGACGGCTGATCGAGCAGGAGACGGAAGCCGACGATGACGTGGACGGCGGCCAGAGCATCGACGCCCTGTGGGCTGAGGTCCTTCGTGGCCTGCCCGCGCTTTCCGAACCGCAGACCTACGACGTCCAGGTCGTGAAGGATTCAGTCGCGGCGGACCTCAAGGCGGTCGCCTCGTTGTTGAACGCGCTGCCTCCCGAGGACTCCGACGGCAAGATCGCGGCGCTGGCCGACCTGCTCCTCGGGCGGCTGCGGGGCAAGCGGACGCTGATCTTCACCCAGTACGCGGACACGGCCGAGTACGTGGCCGAGCGCCTGCGAGCGGTCCCCGAGCTCGACGGGATCGTCGCTCTGATCCACGGCGGGGTCCCCTCGAGCGAGCGGGCGAAGATCACCGCGTGGTTCGATCCGGCGCGAGGCAGCCACGTGGTGCAACGAATGGAGGGCGAGGTGGAGCCGATGATCCTCGTCTCCACCGACGTCCTGGCGGAGGGCCACAACCTGCAGCTCGCCAGCGCCGTCGTGAACTTCGAGCTCCACTGGAACCCGCAGGTCGTGGTGCAGCGCGCCGGACGGATCGACCGGCTGAACTCCCCTCACAAAGAGGTGCAGCTCGTCTCGTTCCTTCCTGATGAGGGGCTGGACGCGCACCTGGACCTCGTGCGCACGCTCGACCAGCGATTCGGCCTCATCCACTACATGGGGCTCGGGGACGAGCCGGTGACGCCGTTGCCGGGGGACCTGCAGACCGTGACGTTCGAGCAGCTCCGCAAGCTGTATGCGGACGACGAGAACGTGCTGGACGAGGTCGAGCGCCTGTTCGCGATCGGGTCCACGGACTTCATGCGGGCTCCCCTGGAGCAGTTCCTCATGGAGGCAGGCGAGGAGCGCTTGCGCGAGATCCCCGTAGGCGTGCAGTCGGTGCGACAGGCATCGGCCGCCTGGAAGGACGGCCCCGGCGTCTTCATCGCGTTCAAGTTCGAGAACCAGACGATCTGGCGCTTCTACCCTCGTGTGGCGGAGGGGTGGGGAGCGCCGATCATCGATGAGCTGACGCTGTTCCAGGCGATCGCATGCCCGAGGAACGAGCCGCGTGTCGAGCTGCCCGAGCCAGTGGAGGGGCCGGGCGGCATCATCGACTGGGATCTTCTACGCCAGGCGGCGAGGGAGGTGGCCGAAGAGATCACGCGGTACCGCGCGACGGCGGACATCGCGCGGGGCGCGTCCGAGCGCTCGCGGAAGCTACGCCAGGACATCCGACAACTCGCGCTCGCGACAGACTTCGAGAGTGATGCGCTGGACCAGCTCTTGGACCGTCTCGAACAGGTGCGGGTCGAGGACTTCGACGCCCAACCCGGGTGGCGCCCATTCGAGGAGCGTCTGCGGGCGGCGAAGCGGGAAGGAGAGCCTGCTGCACGCGCGGCTCAGCTTGAGGATCTGGTCTCCCGGGCGCTGGACCTCTTCGGGCCGCCCGAGGAGGACGAGGCGACCAGCACTATCGACGTCGACCCCGCGTCGCTCGAGCTCGTCTCATGGGAGTGGCTCGTGGCCGGCGAGGACGACCGAGCCCTCCCCGGTCCAGAGCAGGCACCCCTCATGTCGGAGGCGTGACAGCGATCACTACTCGCTGCCTTCGATCGCGCCCCGCAAGGCGTCACTACCCCCGCACCGCAGGCGGAGCAGCTGCTCGAGGATCGCCCGAAGTTCGTTGGGATGAGCTTGACCCGTTCGCGCAGCCGCCATTGCGACTTCGGATGCTTCGTCGCACTCCCAGAACGGGCGCCGCTCCCCGGCGAGTGCGTGCGCCAGCAGTCGAGCTGCTGCAGCGGGACGCCGGACCGCGTGACCACACTCGCGGAACCGCTCGTAGAAGATCGACGGAGGTGCACCGACGCGGGGGCCCGCACAGACGAGGTTCACGGCCTGGTCGAAGTCCTCGTCCGTCTCCAGGGCCCACGCGACCAGCTCTCTCGCCTCCTGGTCCTGCAAGGTCCGGGGGACCCCATCGTTGCGTTGCCGCCAGTACTGGGCGATCCAGCGCCTCCAAGCTGCCCGCCGGTCCGGATCGGGCATGTCCCGGAGGCGGAACGTCACGTGATGGGTCCATTGCGCGACGCGTTCATCAGAATTCCTCTGAACGAAGACCTTGAGCCAGCCGTGCTCGAGTGGATCCTTTGCGGTGAGGAACGCGACGAGTGCCAGGTGCTCAGTGAAGCGGCCGGCAAGCTCACCCAATCCATCCACATGGGCGAAGACCGACATGTACGCCGGTAGGAGATCCTCTGTAAGAGATGGATTCAGCTTCCCCCACGTCAGAAACCCGTGCCACATCTGTTGCGCCCTTGCCGCATCGCGATCCCAATGCATCCCAGGGATCAAGACCTCGCACGTCCAGTCTCGATCCCTGGCGTGAAGGAAGTGCAGCTGCGAGGCGAGGACGCTGGCCCCGAGCGAATCCCGCCGCCTCGGTCCTTCCACGGCGGCCTGGAAGACTTGACGCAGATCCTCGGGCAACCTCGCTGACGGCCCCCGCAGCTCGAGGCTGTGTAGGAAGTAGATCATGAGCTGGCCAGCCGGGTCGTTGATTGCTTCGGTCAGCCAGTCCCGAGGCGACGTGACCTCGTGCGCCTGTCCGTCGAGCGCGTTCCAGAGGTCCAGGGCGACGGCGTCGCAGAGCTCCAGTAGGTCGACAGGCAGCCGCGGGGGTCGCGCACGCACGGCTTCCTGCAACAGTCGGGCGATGGACGACGCGTGGACGGCCTTCCCACCGTGGTCTCGCAGGACTTCGAGGATCTCGCGCCACTGCACGGGCTCGATCGAGCCTTCGCTCCAGCCCTCGATGACCCCGCGCCACAGGTCCGCGTCCCACCAAGACCTTTCCACGAGCGCCTTCGCCAGCCGCAGGCCCCACCCGGCATCCTCACGACATGCTGCGGCGACGGCCTCAAGAAACGGCCGGCGAGGATCGGAGAACCAGTCGGCTGCCTCATCCACGGGCCTGTAGCCGAGGCGATGGGAGAGCGCCACCGGGTCAGACGGATCCAGGCTCAGCACGTCCTGAACTCGCACAGCAGGTGGTCCCACCCACTCAGCCTCCTCCATCCACATGAGGGGATCGGGATGCTCGCTGGGCTGCCATTGCGGATGGCGCCCGCAGATGGCGTCCAGCGCGCGCCGTACTTCCTCATCGTCGGGTGCGTGCGTGGTAAGCCAATGCAGGAGCTCGAATCGTTCACGCTCGGCGTGCTCGGGTTGCTCTTGCTGGTTGCCCTGCGGCCCGGCTTCGACGGCGGCGAGGAGGCGGGTGCGGGCATCGGGTGTCGCGGCTGGGAACGCCTCCGCGAGGAGCTGGTAGACCTCGTGGCGCAGGGGCGTCGCGGATAACCATCCGTGGGCCAGCAGCCAATCGAGCTTCTGGTCAGCGCTGAGCCAGTCGGCCCGGCGCACGCAGTACACGGCCAACCGGCGAACGAGCAGCGCGCGGGATCGCTCCCATAGGTGCAGATAGCTCTCCGCGAGACGACGATCGTGTCCGATCGCCCATTCGATCGAGGTTCGGGCCGCGTCGACGAGCACGTCGACCCAGTCCTTCTGCGAGCCGGTATCCTGTTCGTGCGGTTCGATCGCGGAACGCCGCAGGCTGAGCGGATCCCGATCCGCGACAGGTCCTTGCATGCGATAGGCGTGTTCCAGGTGCTTCGTCGCGATCGCCAAGAGATCGCGGGCGAAGACGTTCGGGCGCGGGCCGAAGACCTTCTCCAGGCACTCGCCCAGCCAGTACGCATCGCCACGCGCCTTGGGCTCGATCAGGGCCTGGTCTTGGGCGGTCTCCGTGAAGAGTGCCGGAAACACCCTGGCGGTCGCGCGCGGCTCCGTGAGGTAGTCGAACAGGCTGAGAGCGAGGTCGTCGTCGTCCCCTGAACGGGTGTCTTTGAGGAGATACTCGAGGAGATCGTGCGGGGTATCGGGAACATTCGAGAGCAAGAACGGGAGCCATCCGTGGAGGACCTCGGGATCCGGCCGGTTCGCGCAGAGGTGGCGGGCCACCGAATACCACAGCACCGGCGACATCCGACCGCCGCGTCTGGCCACCGCGACGAGCGCCTGTGGGTGGTGGGCGACGGAGAACCGTTCAGCGAACCACCCCGCAAGCTCCCACGCCACCTCGCCGTCCGCGGTGTCGGGCGCGAACAGGGCTTCGAACTCGGGAACGTTCCCGAGCCAGCTTAGCCATTCCGGATCGCGGGCTGCCCGACAGAAGAGCGCGGCCGTGTCCGGATGGCCGATCCTAGCGACCAGGTAGTCGCGTGACGTGGGATCCAGCCCGTTGGGGCCCCGCGCGACGGCTTCCCGCACCTGCTGTTCATGGTCCGCAAGGCTCATACTGAGCTCTCGCCCCCAGGCCTCGAAGCACGAAGCAATTACGGTCTCGCGGCGGGCGCCCTTGGGCCACTCGATCGGTTGGATGCCGAGGCTCTGCCAGCGCGGAACGTCCCCTTCGGAGCTCAGCGCGTAGCGGAGCGTTCCTGGCGGCAGGCCCCTCGCGAGGTAGTTCAGGACGGTGTCCCTGTGACTGAACCCCACGAACAGAACATGATTCGCCTGGAACAGCTCGAGCAGGAAGCGCCGAGCGAAGCCCTTCGTCAGGTACGCGATGCCGAAGTCCTCATCGGTGAGCACGAGGTTCTTCCCGTGCCCCCCGATCGCGCCGTGCAGGTACACGATGCCGCGGATATCCTCACCCGGCGGCAAGGCGGGGGCGATGTACTCCGGGACACCAGGCCACCTGGCTCCTACCGCTGTGCTCAGGTGCTTGTCGAAGTTCGTGGTGACGATCCTCACCGACTCAGCGGTCCGGAAGAGTCCAGCGATCGCGCGGTGGAGCCGGTTGGGCTTCGAATCAGACCGCGCGATGCGTCTTTCGACTTGCTCATGTACCGGGAAGTGCTCGCGCGCCAGGCGCCCGAGGAACGCATCGAAGGCCTCATGCCGCCCTCGCGTGGCGCCCGAGGTCTCCTCGATCTCCCGGACCAGTACGCGGAAATCGGGGAGACTCGAGGGCGGGGGTGCAGACACCCCGGCGCCGGCGAAGATGACCAGCTCTCCCTCGCCGTGCGCCGTGATCAGCTCATCCGGCAGGTCGATTTCCCCGAAGCGCATGGGTTGGCCCGGTGGAAGATGATTCGTGGGTCGTACGATTCGTCGGTCGTCCGGGTCATCGTGTCGCTGTGCCCCGGTACAACACGGCGGCGCGGCGGGTCACGCGGCGCAGCGTATCCCTGACCTCGAACAGAACGTCGTCGCCCGTGAGCTCCGGATCCTTGGCGAGGAGCTCCCGGGCCAGCCCGAGCGCGTACGTCGTGAAGGCGATCTCGTAGCTCAGACGCACGAACCCGGTGTCCTCGATCCCGAGCGCGTCTCGGGCGGCGGCGACCATCGGGTGGTCCAGGTTGATGAGGACCACCTTCTCGCCGGCGTCGTAGCGGCCGCGCTCCTCGTCCTCTCCGAGGTTGCGGTACTCGACGCGCAGACCGCCCCGCGCGCGGCGGCGTCTGCCTTCGCCACCGCGAGGTCCGACTCGGTCGGGTCCCTCGGGGTCCGGCTCACCCCGCCGCTCGATCTCGGGCGCCTCGTCGCCCCCGGCTGCGGCTTCGGCCTCGCCGGGCGGGTCGAGCTCGTCGAGGATCCCTGGGAGGTCGCCGCCCTCGGCGAAGCCGTCGGGCTCCTCGCCGGCCGGCTGGGCTCCCGCCCGGGCCACGTTTCCGCGCCGGCGGAGGGCGGCGAGTTCGGAGAAGCGCTCGCGAACCTCCGCCAGGTCCTCGTTGAGGATTTTCGCGATCCGGTCCGCCTGCCGCTGCAGCTCCTTGAACTCGCGCTCGTCCCGGCGCTGTCGGTAGCTCTCGGCGAGCTGCGCGCGGACCTGCTCGAGCGAGGCTCCGATGAACCCGATGAGCGCTGCCGCCACGGGGTGCTGGGGGTTCAGACGGAGGCTGCGCGTGGCGTCGTAGGGCGCGAGCTCGTAGCGCTCGGTCTCGAGGGCCGGGCATTCCACCTCTCCGAAGAGGTAGGTGCCGAAGTCCTTCTTCTCGACCCCAGCGCTCTCGACGGCCACGAGGGCGCCGGGGGCGGTCGTGATCGCCACTCCGAAGAGCCCTTCGTCGAGGGGCGCGCCGGCGACCATGACGGTGAGCTCGATGTTTCCGATGAGCCTCCGCTGCTCCGCGCTCGGGTGGAACACGTGCTGCTCGACCGGCTGCGGTCGCCTTGGCTCGCACCGGTGACCGTTGATCACCACGACGGGGTCGGTCCCGCGGAAGAAGGGGAGCTGTCGCTCGATGTACCGCACCACCTCTTCTTGTGGGATGCGCGACAGGAGGAGGCCGCCGATGGTCACGACCGTGCCGTTCGGCTCGTCCGTCGGCACGTCGCGCTCCAACCACCGGACCGGGATCTCGCCCCCGCCGGAGCGCTCCACATCCCGTCGCTCGAGCTCCACGACGTTGCGCTGACCGTTCCGGACCGTGCGGACGTGGAGGCGCTTGGCGATGCCGAACGCGGCCGCCTTGCCGGTGCCGAACTTCCCGCGGCCTCGCTTCCCCTTCTTGCGGTCCGGATTCTCGCCATGCATCGTGAAGAACCCCTGGAGGCCCTCGACGTCCATCCCGCGCCCGTTGTCTGCGATTGCGATCTCCCGTCGCTCGCGATCGATCCGCACAAGGACCTCAGGACGCACGCCGGGGTCGACGTACTCGATGCTGTTGACGACGTACTCCCAGATCGCGGCCTCAGGGCTGCGGAAGAGCTGCGCGGTCTGGAGCAGATCACGTGCGACGTGCGTTCGAACCTTCAGTCCTTCAGCCACGCGTCACCCCTCCTGGGACCGTCGGCGGCGCGGGCGTCTGCAAGCCCCTCCCGGGGGACCGGAGACGAGCTCAGCCATGTCCCGGACGAAGGAGCCGACCGTCGGATCGTCGGCGAGGAGATCGATCATCCGCTGCACCTTCAGGTGGACGTCGCGGCGGGGCGTCTCGGAGTCGACCCGGAAGACAGCCTCCGCCTGATGGGGCTCGACTGCGAGTCCGGCCTCCCAGAGGCGCCACGCCACGAGGCGCTTGATCCGGCCACGCTCGAGGGCTCGCTTCCGGGTCTCGACGCGGAGCTCGTCTCGGCGAGCCGGCCGCGCTCGCCCAGTCAGCGCTCGCCTGATGGACGCTCCGTGTTCCTTCGCCCACTCCACGCCCGCGAGGGTGAGGGACCATCCCGTCTTCACCGAGCCCTCCACGAGAGATCCATACCTCGGCTTGCCGGCATCGTGGAGAGCCACACGGACCCCATCGAGGTCGATCTGCTCCGGGTACTTGCGCCAGGAGAAGGCCTCGGGTGCCAGCTCGCGCGCCCGCACGGCGATGTCCTCGGTGTCGATCCAGCGCCCAGCCCCACCGAGCTCCGCGAGGGCGAGCGCCACGACGTGCGGCTTCCTGACACCCTCCCCGCGGGGCTTCACGATGCCTCCTCCCGTTCCCGAGTCACGTGGATCGTCACGGTGCTTCCCGCGAGATCGAAATCCAGGAGCATGAGCTCGCCGTCCCGCGCTCCCGACCGTCTCAGAGCGGGTCCGTACCCCCAGGAGGTGCCCTCGTCATCCACCCGCACGGTCCCGGTCCGCGTCCCATCCGGGAGGATGGCCGCGAAATCCCGCCCGAGGAGGTACCGCTTCACGGCGCCCGGCAGGCCCACGACGAGCGAGCCGGTCCGACTCAGGCGGACGCGGATACGGAGCCTGCCCTCCGGGAGCCAGTCCCAGCCGTCGACCTGCCGTCGGCGCGGCGTCTTGCGCCTCCGCAGGCGCTCGACCTCCAGTGGGTCGGGCTCGACGCCCCGCAGGGTCCACAGTCCCCCGCGGAGGTCCTTCAGGTACGGACTGTAGGTCGTGTAGACGCCGAAGGTGCTGGGGTTCATGCCACGGGCGGTCACCCGCCGTTCCAATTCGTCCCTGGTCAGCACCTTCCCTGGCGCCTCCATGAGGCTCTCGATGATGATCCGCTCTGCCCCGGTGATCCGTTGGCGCCAGTCCAGCGGGTGCACCGAGGTGACGAGATCCCCATCGCCGCGGAAGAGGTCGCTCCTTTGCAGACAGAAGGACCGGATCGCCGCCGCGGTCGGGTACCAGCCCTCCTGATGGTGTCCGGCCGAGCCACGCCATTTGAGCCGTCGGGTGAGCGCGTCCCGGAGATCCGCGACAGTTGCGGTACCCCCAGCGACCGCGAGCACGTTGAGCAGGAGTCTGATCTCGGGTCCGCGGGGATCCGCTCTCAGGTAGAACCATCCTCCCTTGAGGCTCAGGGCGCCCATGGCGATAAGGACTTCGCGCGTGGTCACCTGATCGAGCGGACCCAGAACCGCCTGGAGGATCGAGCGTGCGAGGTCCGCGTGGATGAACCCGAAGGGCCTCGCACTGCGTGCCAGCTCGTGCCGGACGTCCTTTAGCTCCGTCCCCTTGGCGAGTCCCGGGGGAAGGAGAAGTCCCCGGCCGCCCGTGAGATCGACAACCATGAAACCCGAATCGAGGCCGACGACCCGCGCGAGGCGCTCGATGCCGGAAGGGTGGAGCGGCCGCTCCGCGAGTCCGTGCTCCAGCAGCATCCGTCCTGCGCGCTGGGTCGACGTCGGTGCTGCACCGGCGAGGAGCGATACCGCGCGCTCGAGTGCCGGCAAGCGCACTCCCTGCACGGTCTGCTCGAACCGCTTCTGGATCTGGCGCATCCGCTCGCGCGTCACACCGGCCATGTCCCCGGCCTCCTGGAGCGAGGCGGGGCGCGCCCGGTCCCAACCGAGACGCGCCTTCAGAGCCTCGCGCTGACCCGGGTGTACACGGGCCCGCGCCATGAGGTCGTCGAGAGCCTGTTCCAGCGTCGGTGCGTGGAACGTGGGGGGGCCAGCGGGCCGCCTCTCCCTCAGGGTGAGGCCGAGAGTGGCGAGCTTCCTGGTGACCTCGATGAGGCAACCCTGCCCGAAGGCCGGGAGCGCGAGGAGATCCTCCGGCGTACAGGAGATCAGCTTGCCGAGCGTGCGGATACCCGCGCGTCGTAGGCAGTTCATCGGGCGAGTCGACAGGCCCAGGGCCTCGATCGGTGTCTCCGGCGGGAAAGGCGCGCTCGACGACGGCGGGCCCGCGGATCGTCTGGACGTGCCCTGCGCCGCTGGAGGGAGAGCCATTGCGCCGAAGCGTAGCGCACCTGTCCGACACGCCGATAGCCGCTCAGAGCCCGGTCCGTGTCACTGCCTCCCGGTAGCGTGCACGCATGCCGGACACGCTGGAAGCGTTGATCGCCCTGACGATCGGACTGCTGCCGGGCGCTCTCTACACATGGGCGTTCGAGCGTGAGGCCGGTGCGTGGGGAACCCGCTTCACCGACCGCGCGTTGCGGTTCGTGGGCATCTCCGCGATCGTTCACGCGCTCTTCGCTCCCGCCACGTATCTCGTCTGGGTGGCATGGGTCCGCACGGGGAGGGTCGCCGCGGCACAGGCGCCGCTGGCTCTGTGGCTGGTGCTGGTCGCATATGTGGCGCTGCCGCTCGCATCGGGCACGATCGTCGGCCGAGGTACCAGGAAGCGTCGTGCCTGGGCGCGGATCTTCACCGGCCCGAACGCGGCGCCCCGGGCGTGGGATCACCTGTTCGCGCACGCGCCCGACGGTTGGATCCGCTTGCGCATGAAGAGCGGTGTCTGGCTGAGTGGCGCGTTCGCCACGCAGACGGGCGGCGGTGCTCGTTCGTACGCGACGGGGTACCCGGACGAACAGGACCTCTACCTCGTCCAGGCCGTCGATGTGGATCCGCAGACGGGAGAGTTCCTGACGGACGCAGAGGGGCATCCGGTCTTGACGGACGCAGAGGGGCATCCGGTCTTGCGGGGCTCGGGTATCCTCGTCCGGTGGGAGGAAGTCGAGTACCTGGAGTTCATCGAGGCATGAGATGAGCGGGGGCAGGGGCGACAAGGGAACGGTCGACTCTCGCGGCGGGTATCCCGCGGGGCCCAAGCTCGTCACCGAGCTCGCGCCGCCACCGAAGGGTCCGGCGCCGGGGGCGAAGCCGAAGTCTCCGGAAGCCCCCGCGGGCGATGAGGGCGACGGGCGAGCCGGCCGTCCTCCTACCCCCTGAACACGACGTCGGCGTGCCACTCGAGGAAGCCCGGGACGGGGCGGTCCTCGGGGCGTCGGGGGAGCCAGATCTCGTTGCCGTCGAAGCGCAGGTAGTACTCGCCGTTGTCGAAGTCCTCGCGCAGGCGGCGGCTCACGCGGATCCGGTGCTCGGGCGTGACCGTCACGTAGCCGCGGTCGAAGAGCTTGTGCAGGTCCGAGCGGAGCAGCAGGCCGTTGTCGATCCGGTGGGCGCCGCCGGCGGCGACCGGCTTGATGTGAGCGGCCTCGAGCACCGGCAGCACCCGCTCCTGGGTCACGGCGCAACGGCGCTCGTACGTGTCCGTGACGAGCACCCGGAAGCTCCCCTGGCCGAGCCGGTGCCGGACCGGGACCGGCTCGCCGAAGCGGACGGTCTCCTCCATCTCCTCGAGGTCGGGGTGCGAGGCGAGCAGGCGGAGCTGCACGTCCTCCCAGAGCTTGGTCCCGTGCGGAGGTCTGCGAAGGTCGTAGGTCTTGCCCACCTGGATGCTCGGGTGGAAGTCCTCCGGCGGCGGGAACCACTCGTCGGGCGGGAAGAAGAACGGCTCGGAGAGCACGATGCAGCCCACGGTGTAGTCCTCGGCCGGATCGGGCGGGGTGCGCCGGTACCGCTCGATCCGCTCTCGCATCTCCTGCAGCGAGCGGGCTCCGTTCTTGTGGCCAAACGCCTCCCAGGCCAGGCTCACCGGAAGCGTCGAGTGGTGGGCGAAGAACCCGCCACCCGCGATCTTGCCGATGGGGGAGTGGAGCTTGAACAGCGGACCTCGCCGGGGCCGAGCGCGTGGAACGCCCGACCGCCACTCGGCTGCCAGAAGTTGACCTCGTCGAGGTCGGGCACGCCGGCCAGGTACCGGAACCAGTCGTTGTCGGTCACCGCCACGTACGCGCGCATCCCCGGCGAGAGTCTGCCGAACGTGTGGCCGGCGGTCCAGCGCTCGGGAGGGGAGCGCATCGCAGCCGATGAAGCAGACCGCGGGGTCCTGATGTCATGGACACCCTTGGATCTGCTCCCGCGCGCAGGTCGCGAACCTCAGGTCGTCGCGAACGCGTGGGAGGGAAGCGGTCTTCCTCTGGAGTCTCACACGCTCCTCGATGCGCCGACCGTCCGGGCCCACTTGGCCTCGCCGACCAGGACGGTCTCGCGGCGCCGTCCCGCCAGCACGACGGGCGTCGATCTCGGCGGGGTCCTCGGCCGCGGTCCCGAACGGCCCGACGGCCACGACGTCCTCGGTGTGGAAGATGGCCTTGCGATCCCGGGCAAAATGCTGCAGCAGCGCGGTCTGCCGCGATTCCCGATCACATGAGGAGGGACTCAATGAGAAGGGAGTCGTGAGCGTCCAGAACGCCCAGGTCCTACGATTCGCCCGTCACGCGTGCGCGCGAGGAGGGAGGGCGTCGCGATGGCGATCAGGCTCAAGCACCGGTCGGCCGCCGGGGAGACGAGGTTCTGGACGGTCCGCGAGATCGTCCAGGGAAAGCCGATCGAGCGGCCGACCCACCCGATGTTCGTGCACTTCCCGATCGCCTTCTCGATCGGGGCGCTCGGTCTGGACGCGTTCTCCCGGATCGGCCACCACGGGGCGGCTCCGCTCGCCTCCACGTGGCTGATCGTGGCGGCGCTCGCGGGGTTCGCGGCCGCGATGCTCACCGGACTGGCCGAGCGGGCGACCATGCGACCCGGATCGAGGATCCGGAAGCTGGCCAACCGCCACATGCTGGTCCAGTTCGGGGCCGCGGCCGTCCTCGTGGTGGACCTCGCGGTCCGCTGGTCGGATCGTTCGCGGCACGTGGCAAGCCTGCCGTGGATCGCGCTCGATCTCGCCGTCGTGCTCCTGGTGATGGCCGGTGCGGACATCGGGGGCACGATGGTGTTCAAGATCGGCTACCGGGGTCTGGGCGGCGACTAGCGCGGACGCGGAGGAGCGTGCCCGTCTGGTCTCAGGGCAATCCCGGGGACCTGAGCCGGGCGCAATCAGCATCGCGAAGACGTCCCCCAACGGGGTCTTCGCGCGCCCGGGCTCGCCGCTTCCTGCCGGGCGGGTCCGTGGCATGATGCACCGATCCCATTCACCGGCGCCCGCGGAGGAGGAAGCGATGACGAGCGCCGTCTTCGAGGTGACGATCGATGCCCCGGCAGAGCGAGTGTGGAGCTGGGTCGCCGACCTGAACCGGCACGCCGAGTTCTCGCCGAAGCCCTACTCGATCGAGTGGGTGCAGGGCGAGCCGAACGCCGCCGGCAGCCGGTTTCGCTCCGTCGGGTGGATCCCGGGCGACGGCCATCGCGCGAACGAGGGCGAGGTGCTCGAGAACCGGCCGATGGAGCGGTTCGCGTTCCGCTCGTCCGACAAGGACGGGACCTACGCCGACACGTTCACGCTCGAGCCAGATGGACGGGGCACGAAGGTCACGTTCCATCTGGTCTTCGAGAAGCTGAACGGCATGGCGGCGCTCATGGCTCCGATCGTCTTCCCGCTGATCGGCAAGAAGGACATCCGAGCTCGAATGAAGCTCCTGAAGGCGAAGGTCGAGGGTTCGCCGCCCGCGTGACGTGATCGCGCGCGGGCCCCGTCTTCGGTTCCGCCTGCTCGGATCCTTCGGCGTGTGGCGGGACGGCCGGTGGCTCGCGCCGACCGAGATCGGCAGCCGCAAGGGCCGGACGCTGCTCGAGATCCTCCTCGTCGAGGCCGGGCGGGTCGTGCCGGTCGACCGGCTCGCCGAGCACCTGTGGGGAAACGGGATCCCCGACCTGCCGCACCGGCAGGTCGCGACCCTCGTGAGCCGGCTGCGGCGCGTGCTCGGCGCCGAGGTCATCGCCGGCCACCGGGAGGGCTACCGGTTCGCGGCCTCGCCGCACGCGGTTCTCGACCTCGACGAGGCCGGCGCGCTCGTCGGCGAGGCGGAGCAGCGCCTGGCGGCCGAGCCGGCGCTCGCGCTCGCCGCCGCGGGCGGCGCCCTGGACCTGCTCGGGGAGGGCGAGGTCCTGCAGGACGAGCCGAGCGCCGAGTGGGCCGAGGTCGCGCGCGCTCGGGCGCTCGAGCTGCTCCGCCGGGCCCGTCGCGCGGTCTGGCGGGCCGGCCTCGAGCTCGGCGACCACGCTCGCGTCGTCGAGGCCGCGGAGCGCGCCGCGGCCGCCGAGCCCCTCGACGAGGAGCCGGTCCGCGCGCTCATGCACGCGTACCGCTCGACCGGGCGGTCGGCGCAGGCGCTCGCCGCGTTCGAACGGCTTCGCGTCGCGCTCGCCGAGGAGCTCGGCGTCGATCCCTCGCCCGAGACCGCCGAGCTCCACCTCGCGATCCTGCGGGGAGCCCCGATGCCCGCCGTGGTCGAGGCCGCCCCGCGCCGGCCGGTGGTCGGCCGCGCACGGCGAGAGGAACCCTGGCGGTTCGTCGGACGCGAGGCCGAGCTCGGCGTGCTCGACGCCGCGTGGGCGTCGGCCGTCGCCGGCGACCCGCGCTCGGTCTTGCTCGTCGGCGAGGCCGGAATCGGCAAGACGCGGCTCGGGCACCAGCTGCTGCTCCGTGCCGAGCGGACCGGGGGTTGGGTCCTCGAGGCCGGATGCTTCGAGGCCGAGCGCTCCCTGTTCCTCCAGCCGGTCGCCGACGCCGTCCGCTCGCTCGCTCTGCGCCTGCCGCCCGACCGGCTTCGCACGATCGCGGGCGACAGCGCCGGGCCGCTCGCTCAGCTCGTCCCCGAGGTCGGAAGGATCCTGCGCCCGACCGCCTACGCGCCGGCCCCGCCCGAGATCGAGCGGCGGCGCGCGTTCGACGCCGTCGTGGAGCTCGTGCGCGCGCTCGCCGCCTTGCACCCGACGGTGCTGTTCCTGGACGACCTGCACCTCGCCGGAGCGTCGACGATCGAACTGCTGCACTACCTCGTTCGGCGCGTCGAGTCCTCGCCGTTCCTCTTGCTGGGCACCGTCCGCGCCGAGGAGGGCGAGCCGGTCCTCGAGCAGCTCGCCGGCGTCTCGGAGGTGCTCCGCGTCGGCCCGCTCCCGGCCGCCGACGTGGAGGTGCTCGCCGAGGCGATCGGGCGCCCGCAGATGGCGGCCGCGGTCGCCGAGCGGACCCGCGGGCACCCGCTGTTCGCCGTCGAGGTCCTCCGGGCGCCGGCCGAGGCGGGGGCCGAGGGGAAGGTGGTGCTGCCGGAGACGCTCCTCACGGCCGTGGTCGAACGCGTCCGCCGCGCGGGCGGCGACGTGGAGGACCTGGTCCGTGCGGGGGCGGTGCTGGGCTCCGCGTTCGATCTCGACGCGGTCGCGGCGCTCCTCGAGGTCTCGCCGGAGGAGGCGATCCGTCGCGCCGATCGCGCGCACCGGGCCGGCCTGCTCGAGGTCTCCGGGCGGGAGTACGCGTTCTCAAACGACCTCATCCGGGAGATCCTCTACGTGACGAGCCCCGAGCCCGCGCGGGTCGAGCGCCACCGCCGCGCGGTCCGGTTCTTCGAGGACCCCGAGGTCGTCGCCGTGCACGCCACGGCCGCCCAGGAGTGGGCGACCGCCGCGAGGTCCTGGCTCGAGGCGGGGAGCCGGGCGGCCGGGCGGGCGGCCAACCGCGAGGCGGCCGATCTGCTGGACCGGGCGCTCGACGCGGCGCGCGAGGCCGGAGATCCGTCGATGGAGGCGCGGGTCCGTCAGGCTCGCGGAGCCGTGCGCGAGGCGCTCTCGGACTTCGCCGGCTCGTACGAGGACCACCTGGCGGCCGCCGAGTGGGCGCGCGGCGCCGGTGAGGCGGAGCTCGAGATGGCCGCCCTCCGCTCGCTCGGCGGCGACCCCCTGATCGGCATGGGCCGCCCCGTGGCCGAGTGCATCCCGTTCCTCGAGGCTGCGCTCGAGCTCGCCGAGCGGCTCGAGGACCGGCAGCGGGTGGTCGACGTGCTCACCCGGCTGGCGGTGCTCCGCACCAACCGGCTCCGGTTCGATCTGGCCCACGAGCACGCCGAGCGCGCCCTCGCCGTCGCCCGCGGGCTCGGCCGGCCCGAGAGCCTCGCGCTCGCGCTCGACGGGCGCAAGACCGTGGCCGCCTACTCCGGAGACCTGGCGACGCTTCGCGCCGCCGTCGCCGAGCTCGAGCCGCTGCTCCGGCGGGCCCGTCTGCTCCAGCACCTGCAGTGGGCGGTGTTCGAGTCCTCGTTCGTTCCGTTCGCCGCGGGCCGGTGGGAGGAGGCCGAGCGCCGGATCGGCGAGGCGGTGGAGCTGAACCGCCGCGTGGGGTTCCACGCGTACGGGGCGATGTTCACGGCCCAGGTCGCGTGGGTGCGGCTCGCGGCGGGGGACCTCGGCGGCGCGCTCGCGCACGCGCGCGAGGCGTTCGAGACGGCGGAGGGGTTCGGACACCCGTGGTGGCGGGGGTTCTCGGGCGCGATCCTCGGGTGGGCGCTGACCGAGGCGGGGTCGGCGCAGGAGGCCGGGGCCGTGCTCGGACGCGCGCTGGCCGCCGCCGAGGCAAACGGCGCCGAGAGCTACGTGGTGCGCTGTCTCGCGCACCTCGCGCTCGCGGCGGCGATCCGGGGCGAGCCCCGCGCGGCCCAGCTCGCCGGGCGCGCGGAGGGGATCCTGGGCGCCGCCGGCGCGCCGCCCGGCGGGGCGTTCCTCCACGGGGCGCACGCGACCTCGGCGGTCGCGAGGGCGCGGCTGCGACTCGGCGAGCCGGAGCTCGCGATCCGTCTGCTCGAGCCGCTCAGGGAGGCGGCGGCCGCCGCGGGGTGGTGCGAGCCCGAGGCCGAAGCCTCGCTCCTGCTCGCGGTCGCGCGGGGCGAGCTCGGAGAGGCGGGTCCGGCCGGCGAGCTCGCCAGGCGTGCGGCGGAGACCGCCGATTCGATCCCGATCCCGAGGCTCGCGTGGCGCGCGAACGGAGCGCTCGCCCGGCTCGCGCGCCGAACGGGCGTCGAGGCCCGCGCCGTGGCGCGCGAGGGCTCGGCCAGGGACGTGATCGGCTCGCTCGCCCGAACGATTCCGGATCGCGGCGAGCGCGAGCGGTTCCGGCGCTTCGCCAGGTCCGAGCTCCGATGTCTCGCCGACCCGGACGTTCCTCCAGCGGTCTGAAGTCCGTGGCTCGCGGTGCGATGTCTTGAGGGCGCCCGGCGCGAGACGGCCGTGCCATGATGGCGGATCACCGTGTCTGGGCGGCGGGATCTCGCGGATGGATGGGCCGCGCTGCGCGCGGGCAATGCCGCCGGCGCACGTCGGGTCTTCGAGCCCGCCCACGCCGCCTCCCCTTCTGGGGAGACCTTCGAGGGCCTGGCCCGCGCGAGCTACCTCGAGCTCGACTTCCTTCGGGCGATCCAGCTGTGGGAGCGTGCCTACGCGGCCTACCGGGACGCTCGCGATCGGCTCGGCGCGGTGCGAGTGGCGCGAACGCTCGGAGGCATGTACACGGCCATCCTGGGCGACACGGCCGTCGCCGCGGGCTGGATCTCACGGGCGGTGAGCCTGCTCCCCGAGCCGACCGGATCGGCCGAGGTGGGATGGATTCGCCTGACCAGGGGGATGTTCGAGGGCGATCCGGTCCGCAGGGAAGGGCTCTTCCGAGAGGCGCTCGAGGTGGGGCGCCGTCTGGGCGAGGCCGACCTCGAGTTCGCGGCTCGCCTACCTGGGAGCCTGTCTCGTGCGCGCGGATCGGATCGAGGAGGGCATGGCGCTCCTCGACGAGGCTCTGGCCGCAGCGGCCGGGGGCGAGGTCGACGACTTCTGCGCGCTTGAGGAGATCTTCTGCCAGCTCTTCGCGGCCTGTGAGCACGCCCACGACGTCGCTCGCGCCGAGCAGTGGATCCGCGTCGGGGATGCGATCGCGTCGCGCCGAAGGCTGCCGGCGGTGTCGGCGTTCTGCCACACCCACTACGGGGCCGTGCTGACGGCGGCGGGCCGGTGGCCGGAGGCCGAGGAGGCCCTGAACGAAGCGCTTCGCCTTTGGGATCTCGGCCGGCGCTCGACGCTCCGCGAGGGAGCGATCGTTCGCCTCGCCGACCTCCGAGCCCGTCAGGGTCGGCTCGAGGAGGCCGAGCAGCTGCTCGAGGGAATCGACACGGATCTCGAGCCCGAGGCGGCGCGTCCGCTGGCCGCCATCCATCTCGCACGTGGACGCGCCGAACTTGCGCGTGAAGTCGTGCACCGTGCGCTGTCGCGTCGGGACCGGACCAGCTCGGCAGCGGCGCCGCTGCTCGCGCTCCTCGTGGAGGCGGATCTCGCCACGGGCCGGCTGGACGGCGCCGAGAACGCCGCCGACGAGATCGCGGCCTGCGCGGCCCGATATCCGGGGCAGCCCTACCTGCGAGCTGTGGCGGCTCTGGCCCGTGGTCGGGTCTGCCTGGCGGCGGGAACCGGAGATCCCGAGGGCTGTCTCCGCGAAGCGCTCGCCGGATTCGCTCGGGCCGAGATGCCGGTGGATCTGGCTCGCTCCAGGTTGGAGCTCGCGGCCGCGCTTCTCGTGACGAAACCCGAGGTGGCGCTCGCCGAGGCGCGCGGCGCCCTCGAGGCGTTCGATCGGGTCGGGGCCGCCCGCGACGCCGACGCCGCCGCGGCGCTCCTTCGATCGCTCGGCGCGCGCCCGGCGCCGGGCAAGCGGAGCACGGGCACGCTGACCAGGCGGGAGGCGGAGGTGCTGGAGCTCCTGGGTCACGGGCTCTCGAACCCGGAGATCTCGAACCGCCTGTTCATCAGCCGCAAGACCGTCGAGCACCACGTCGGAAACGTCCTGGTGAAGCTGGGGCTCCGCAGCCGCGCCGAGGCGGCGGCGTACGCAGCACGCTCGAAACCAGCCCCGAAATAGGGGAGCTCCCCGATGTCTCCGGCGCCCTCTCGCGGCACGGTGTGACCCATCCGGATCGGGGAGGACAAGGGTGAGTGCGGACTACGACGTGATCGTGGTCGGCGCGCGGTGCGCCGGCTCGCCGACCGCGATGCTGCTTGCCAGCAAGGGCTACCGGGTGCTCGCCGTCGACCGAGCGGTCTTTCCGAGCGACACCCTTTCAACGCTCCTGATCCACGCCCCGGGAGTGGCGGCGCTCCGCCGCTGGGGGTTGCTGGACGAGGTGCTGGCCTCGAACTGCCCGCCGATCGAGCGGTACTCCTTCGACTTCGGGTCGTTCACGCTCTCCGGCTCGCCGCGGCCCGCCGAGGGCGTGGCGATCGCCTGCGCGCCTCGGCGGACGGTCCTCGACACCATCCTGGTCGAGGCCGCCCGCCGTGCGGGGGTCGAGGTCCGAGAGCGGTTCAACGTCGACGAGGTGATCGTGGAGGACGGCGCGGTCGTCGGCATTCGCGGCCACGGCCGCGACGGGGGGTCGGTGCTCGAGCGCGCTCGCCTCGTCGTCGGCGCCGACGGACGCAACTCGCTCGTCGCCAAGGCCGTTCGTCCCGAGCAGTACAACGTCAAGCCGAAGCTCCAGTGGGCCTACTACACGTTCTGGCACGATCTGCCGACGGACGGGGTCGAGACCGTGATTCGGCCCGATCGGGGATGGGGGGCCTTCCCGACCAACCACGGGCTGACGCTCGTCATCGTGGGGTGGCCGCGCGCCGAGGCCGATGCATTTCGGGCCGACATCGAGGGCAACTACCTGAAGACGCTCGAGCTCGCGCCCGACTTCGCCGAACGCGTTCGGCGGGCCACCCGGGCCGAGCGCTTCACCGGCGGTGGGGTCCCCAACTTCCTCCGCAAGCCCTACGGTCCCGGGTGGGCGCTCGTCGGGGATGCCGGGTACTTGAAGGATCCGATCACCGCGCAGGGCATCAGCGACGCGTTTCGCGACGCCGAGCTGTGTGCTCACGCCGTGGATCAGGTGTTCGCGCAGGACCGGGCGTTCGGCGACGCGATGGAGGAGTACCACCGCACGCGAGACGCGCACGTCCTGCCCATCTACGAGCTCACCACCCAGCTCGCCACCCTCGAGCCGCTTCCACCCCAGATGCAGCAGCTCTTCGGGACCCTGGCCGGGAACCAGGCAGCCATGGATGCGTTCGTGAGCGTGGTGGCCGGCACGATCTCGCCGGCAGACTTCTTCGATCCGGCGAACCTCCAGAGGCTCACGAGCCACGCTCCCGCGATCTAGCGCCGCAGAAGCGGTCGGTCAGGGCAGGAGCCCTGCGATCAGCTCGGCCGCGCGTGCCGCACCGTCGCCTCGCACCGGCAGGTAGTCGACCTCGCGGTCGAGCTCCTCGGCGAGCGCGGCAGCGATCGTCTCCGGCGTCGCCTCGTCGTAGTCCATGAACCGTCCGGCGCCGTAGCGCTCGATCCGGTGGCGGACGTGCAGGTTCTGCTCGAAGTGGTGGCGGAGCGGGAACGAGAGGAACGGCCGCCGCACCGCGACGAGCTCCATCTGTGTGGTGAGCCCGCCCTGCACGATCGCGACGTCGCACGCCGCGAGGTGCCGGTACAGCTCCTCGACGTACCCGTGGACCTCGAGCCCGTCGTGGCCGGGGAGGCTCGCGGGGTCGATCCGCGGTCCGGCGACGACGACCATCCGGAGCTCGGGGATCCGCTCCCGCGCCTGCGGGTACGCCGCCGCGACGCGGCGGAGCAGGTGCTCGCCCACGCCCGAGCCGCCGACCGTCACGACGCAGACGCGCTCGTCGGGCCCGAACCCCAGTCGCGAGCGGAGCTCCTCGCGATCCCCGAGGGAGGCGGGGTCGAACCCGGTGACGTAGCCGCAGAACGCGTAGTGGGCGTTCGCCCACTCGCGGATCGAGGGGAGCCCCGGACCGAAGGTGCTCGGGACGATGTCCTCCGGATCGCCGACGAACACCGAGAGATCGCGAAGGCGCGGGAAGCGCTCGACGTGCTCGATCATCTCGGCGTTGTAGTCGGCGGTCAGCGAGACCTCCCGCCCGCCACCGTCCGGCATCGGGAGCCACCCGACGAAGTCGGTCATCCACACGAACGGAGCCCGCTTCAGCTCGGGGTTCTCGTGGAGGAAGTGGTCGACGTCCCAGGACTCGTCGCCGATCACGAGGTCGAACGGCTCCTGGTCCATCAGCTCCTGGAACACCATGAAGTTCGCGACCAGGATCTCGTCCATCCGCCGGATCGCCTCGAACACCCGGATGTCGTGCTCGCCAGCCTCGGACTCGATGTGACCGGTCTCGCTCACCAGGTGCGCGCTCGCCGGGTGGATACGCTCGCCCCGGCGCTCGAGCATCGCGGTGACCGGGTGCTGGGTGAGCCACTCGATCTCGAGCTCGGGGCGGAGTCGGCGGAGCTCGCCGGCGATCGCGACGTCGCGGAGCGCGTGGCCGAGGCCGATCGGCGAGCACAGGAACAGCGCGCGCGGGCGCCGGGTCGAGGCGACGCGCCAGGTTCGCGTTCCACGCGAGTCCGCCGTTCGCGATCTCACGACGTTCGGCCCCACCAGGCCGTCGACGAGCTCCTTGATGAGCCGGTTCACGACGACGGGGTGGCGAGCGTGTGGGAGGTGGCCGGCGCCCTCGAGCACCACGAGGTCGCCGCGGGTGAGCTCGGCGTACCGACGCCCTCGGTCGGGGGGCTGGCAGGCGTCCCGGTCGCCCACGATCACGAGGGTCGGGCAGCGGACGGATCGGCACAGCGCCTCGGCCGCCTCGAGGTCCTTCGGGAAGAGCTCACCCCCCGGGGCGTCGTCGAAGGCGAGGAGGATCTCCGGATCGGTCTCGAGCCCCCACTCCTCGAGGTCGTCCAGGATCTTGGTCGAGTGCGGCTCGGCCACGCAGATGAACTCAGAGTGCTTGCGGAGGAACGCGAGGTAGTCGTTCTTGATCCGGTGCCGGTTCTCGTAGGCCGCCCAGCCGGCGCTCTCCTCGACCACGTCGTCGAACCGCTCCAGGGCGGCCGCCCGCCACGGGAGGGGAGGTGTGAGGTGGGGGATCCCAGGAGCGATCGCGACGATCCCCCGAACCCGGTCCGGATGCGTCACGGCGACCTCGGTGGTCCAGCGCACGCCACTGCAGAGGGCAACGAACACGGCGCTGTCGGTTCCGGTCTCGTCCAGGACGGCGAGGGTCGCCGCCACGTGCGCGTCGTCGGTGTACGCACCGGGATCGAGGGGGCGGTCCGAGCGGCCGTTTCCCGGTCCGTCGAACGTCACCACCCGGTAGTGCCGGGCGAGGAACGGGATCTGCGCCTTCCACATGCGCGAGTTCACGATCGGGAACGTCGGCATGAGCAGCACGGTCTTCGGACCGTCCCCGAAGACCTCGTAGCCGAGCTTGACTCCGTTCCGCTCGACGAAGCCGTCGACGTCGGGCAGTCGCGCCCTCACCCGATCACCCCCACCGACGGGCGCCGCCCTCACTGCCGGCCCGGTCGATCCCCGGCCGCGGGGCGCCCGGTCAGGCCGCAACCGTACCCGATGCGGCCGGACTGCAACAGAGCTGCGACACCGCCATCCAGGATGGCGCATCGCTCGACGACGGCGAAAGGGGTGGTGTCGATGGCGATGACCAAGGAGGGGACGAAGGCGACCGACGTCGTCTACGACCTGCAGGGAACGCTGCTCGAGGCCTGCTCGTGCGGCGTGCTATGTCCTTGCTGGATCGGCGAGGACCCCGATGGGGGAGCGTGCGACGCGTTCGTCGCCTACCACTTCGACGCCGGGACGGTGAAGGGCGTCGACGTCGGCGGGCTGTCGATCGTGAACGTCGTCCAGATCCCCGGCAACGTGCTGACGCCGGGATCGTGGCGGGTCGTGATCTTCATTGACGATCGGGCCTCGGACGAGCAGATGCAGGCGCTCCTCGACGCCTACTCGGGCAAGCTCGGCGGGCCGCTGGCCGACCTGGCGGGCCTGGTCGGCGAGGTCGTGGAGGTCCGTCGGGCCCCGATCCGGCACGAGATCCGCGAGGGCGTGGGCACGCTCCAAGTCGGCGACGTCGTCTCCTCGGAGATGACGCGGTTCACCTCGGCGAGCGGCAACCCGACGACGCTCCAGGAAACCGTGTTCTCGACCGTTCCGGGCTCGCCCGCATACGTCGGGAAGGCCACGCGGCACACCGTCAACCTGCCGGAGCACGGCATGGTGTGGTCGTTCGAGAACCGCAACGCGGTCCAGTCCGACTACCGGATCACGTACCGGGAGGGATCGTGATCGGGCAGGTGACGAGGGTGGCGGCGCGAGACGGCGAGGCCGTCTCGCGCCGCCGCGTGCCCGGGCCCGTGCTCTGGGCGATCGCGCTCGCCTGGGGCTGCGCGCTGGTCGTCGCGGTGACCGGGAACGAGCGGTACCTGAACCACGACACGCTGATCGAGGGCGGCTTGCCTCTTCTGGCCGCGCTCGGCATCTTCCTGGTCGCGTGGCAGTTCATGATCGCCGCGATGATGCTGCCCTCGAGCTACCCCCTGATCCGCCTGTTCGACCGCGTGGCGTCGACCCAGCCCCGCGCGGGTCGCGCGAAGCTCGCGTTCCTGGGGGGGTACGTTGCGGTGTGGACGGCGTTCGGCGCCGCGGCGTTCGTCGGGGACGTCGGGGTGCACTTCACGGTCGACCGCTGGGCGTGGCTGTCGGAGCATCCGTGGCTGGTCGCCGGGACGACGCTCGTGCTCGCGGGGGCCTTCCAGTTCTCCTCGCTCAAGGATCGGTGCCTTCGCGAGTGCCGGATGCCGGGCCCGTTCCTCCTCAAGCACTACCGGCGGGGAACCGGGGAGGCGTTCCGGCTCGGCACCCGGCACGGCCTGTTCTGCCTCGGGTGCTGCTGGGCGCTGATGCTCGTGATGTTCGCCGCCGGCGTCGCGAGCCTGTGGTGGATGGCTGCGCTCGCCACCGTGATGTTCTACGAGAAGGTGGGCCGGCGCGGAGACCGACTCGCGGCGGCCGTGGGCGTGCTCCTGCTCGCCCTCGGCGTCCTCGTCCTTGCGAACCCCGGATGGCTGCCGCCGGTGTTCTCGGCGTAGGGCGCGACCGGGTCGCCCGGCCAAGGTCGGGAGCGGTGACCTTCGCGGCCAGCTCTGTCCGCGAGGAAGACCCTCAGGCGGACCGAGGCTCGCGGGCGAAACGGGATAGATCGTGATCTGCCGGTTCCGGTACCCGTGCAGCCCCAGTCGCGCGAGCAGCCACGACCAGGCCCCCAGGACGGAAGGATCGACCAGGACGGCCACCACGTCGTGCGCGCGCAGGAACTTGGCGAGCTGGTCGGGAAGCAGGCCCTGGGGCTCCTCGTACTTGATGGCGTCCCACACCGGATCGCGCCGGAACGCCAGCGGCTCGGTGCCCGTGTGGCCCTGGGGCATCGTGAAGGCGAAGGAGTCCTCCGCCTGCCACAGCATGTCCTCGCCTTTCGCGCGGTCCAGGATCAGCAGGCTGCCGCCGTTCGGCGCGAGCCGCCGTGCCACCGCCGGGTCCCGGAAGACCTGGGGAATCCGCACCGGCCGGCGGAGCAGCGGGTCGGCGAGGTTCGGCAGGAGCAGGACCGCCGAGAGCGCGACGATCCCGTAGGTCCTCCACGACGGGAGCGAGGTCCGGTCCAGCCACCGCGCCACGGCGAGCCCGAGCGCGAGCCAGACGAACATCGTGAACCTCTGGGGCAGCGCGAACCGGAGGAGCGGGACGTGCGCGGCGATGGCCCACGGGAGCGGGAGGATCGCCCGGCCGTCGACGTGAAGCTCGGGCCCGAGCGAGGCGAGCGCGACGACGGCCGCGAACAGCAGCAACAGCCGGATCGATCGGTCGTGTCGGGCGGCGAGCGCGAGCGTCACCACGAGGCCGATCAGCGCCGGCCCGAGGTACGCGCCGTCCTCGCTCGCGTTGGAGGCGAGATGCCGGGTCAGCGACGCGAAGCGGGACCCGCCGATCAGCACGGTCGTGGGAGGGACGACGTACGAGAGGAGGTCCGCGGAGGCACCGGAGAGCGGGTGCTGCGTGAGCGGCACCCCCACCGCCATCGCGTACACGTACGGGGACAGCACGACGGCGGCGATCCCGAACGCCACGGCGGCCTCCCTCGCCGTCCGGGCGAGCGCCGGCCGGCCCTCGCGCGACCCGAGCAGGTACGCGCCGGCCAGCGCGAGGGCGCCGAACACAGTCGCGGTCGCGGACACCTCGTTGGAGATCGAGAACTGCGCGAGCAGCGCCAGCGCGAACAGCAAGACGAACGCCCTCCTGCCGATCGAGCCCTCCAGGCGTCGCACGAACAGGTAGGCGGCGAGCGGCACGACGAACACCAGATACAGGTTGATGTGTCCTCGGAGCTGGCCGATCTCGTACGTGCCGAACCCGAACAGCCACCCTCCGGCGAACGACGCCCAGAAGCGGGACGTCAGGCGCCTGGCGAGCAGGAAGGCGCCGAGGCCCCCGAGCGCCGGTGACAGAACGGTCAGCACGTTCCCGGCCGCGATGGGTCCGAGCGCGACGGTCACCGGCGCCATCGCGAGGCTCGGCCCGGGGATGCCGGTGAGCGAGGCCAGGCCGATCCCGCCGGGGTACCAGATGGCGTGGGAGAAGAAGGGGTTGATGCCCGATGCGATCGCGTGGGGCCACCACGCGAGCATCCAGGCGAACATCTTGGCGTCGCCCCGCCCCGAGCCGGCGAACCGGCTCGCGAAGTGGGGCAGCACGGGCAGGCCGAAGAGCAGGAACGACGCCAGCAGGTAGAGGGCGAAGGCGAACGCCGCCTGCCGGAGCCGGCTCGGGCCCGCCGCGGTCGAGCTCGGCGGCCCCGGGGCCTCCGGCGCGGGAATCGGTTCGGGTTTCTCGACGACCGGATCCATGGGCTTCCAAGGATCCGTTCGCCGCCCGATCCGGAAGGGAGCGGTCTCGGCGATGCCGCGCGGCGCGAACCGCCAGAACCCGCGCGGCGGGTGGGTGTCGGCGGGACGAGGGATGCTCTTCCCATGCGAAGAGCGCTCGTGATCCTCTGCCTCGCGGTCGCCGTCGGCTGCGGGGCCCCTCCGTCCTCGCTCCAGGGCCCGGCTCCGGCGCGTGGGTCGTCGCCGGAGGTGCCCTCTCCGCGCGCAGGTTCGAGGCCGGCGAGGCCCCCCTCCGGCGACCTCCACCCGGCGATCGTCACGCGCGTGGTCGACGGGGACACCATCTATGTCTCCCTCGCCGGGCGCTCGGTCGACGTCCGCCTGATCGGGGTCGACACGCCCGAGACCGTCGCCCCCGGGCAGCCCGTCGAGTGCGGGGGTCCGCAGGCCTCGGCGTTCACCGAGTCCATCCTCGAGGGCCGCCGGGTCGAGCTCGAGTTCGACGTCCAGCGGATCGATCCCTACGGACGCACGCTCGCCTACGTCTGGCTGAACGGCCGGCTGTTCAACGCGGTGCTCGTCGCGCGCGGGTACGCCCGCGTGGCCACGTACCCACCCGACGTGAAGTACGTGGACGTCTTCCTCGCGGCGGAGCGACGGGCGCGGGCCGCCGACCGCGGGCTCTGGCGCTGGTGTGCGTAGCGCGTCAGGCCGAGCCGCTGAGGAGCTCCTCGAGGAACCGGTCGTCCTCGAGGAGGAAGTGGAGCTCGATCAGGTCGTCCCAGGTGAACGGCGGGCCCTCGGGGATCGGTCCCCGCGGGTCGGGCTCGGCGGGCCGCGTCCCGTCCGGGTGCCGTCTGCCGTCGCCCGGAGCAACCCCCGCCGAGATCAGAAGGCTCACGATCCGCTGGTCCGCCCGCTTCTCGACGCCTTCCCGGCACGCGGGGCAGACGAACGAGTAGACCCCGTCGAGGCTGTCCTCGAGCAGGTGGAGCAGGACCTGCTCGGCCCTGACGTCCACCTGGCCGCACCGTGGGCACATCGTTCGGATGATGGTCACGTTCCCTTCATCGACCGGCGCGCGGGCGTCGTTCAGCGATCGGGGCGTCGACGGGGCTACGGCCCGGGGGTCATTTTCGCGCTCGCCCCGAGATCGGGCCCGGCGGACGCGTCGGAGCCGTCTCCTCCGCGAGAACTAGCCCGTTGCGGCCATGCGAGGGGGCATCCAGCGCACCCCGTCGTGTCGGCGGCTTCGTTATGCTTCGGAACCATGGCGACGTACGAGTACCTCTGTTTGGCCTGCGAGCGCCCGTTCGAGCAGCGGCGCTCGATGACGGCGGCGGTCGACGTGGCCCTCGCCTGTCCGGCGTGCGGGAGCGACCGGGTCCGGCGGCGCTTCTCGTTCACCGCCTTCGCCGCCACGGCCGACGACCCCGGTTCGTCGGCGACGGCATCCTCGGGCGGGGGCTGCGCCTGCGGCGGCGCGTGCGCCTGCCGCGGCTGAGCCCGAACCGCCGGCGATGGGCCTGTTCGGACCGCGTGAGCCCTGTCCGCACTGCGGACAGAAGGTCAAGAAGCCGGACGATCCGTCTCGCTTCCTCTGCCCGCACTGCGGTCGGCCGGGTCCGTGGGCCACGCCCGAGCAGGCCTCCGGCTACGAGCGGTTCGCCGCCGCGCTCTCCGCGCTCGCGACCGGCGCCCCGACCGACCCCACCCAGCTCCCCGCCATCGAAGCCGGCTCCGGCCTTCCGCCCGAGCTGGTGGCGGCCAAGCGCACCGAGGCGTTCACGTCCTACGTCCGGCAGGCGGTCGGCGACGACGTCCTCACGCCGGAGGAGGAGACGCACGTCCAGGAGCTCGTGCGCGTGCTCGGGATCGACCTCGGCTCGTTCCTCGCCGCCAACCCCGACCTCGGCCGTCACGTGATGATCGCCGAGGCCAACGGCGGGTTCCTCCCCGAGGTCTCGAGTCCCCGCCTGATTCCGAGGAAGGGCGAGATCGTGCACCTGGAGATCCCGGCGACTCTGATGAAGGAAGTGGCGATCCGCCAGACGCAGGGCGGCTTCAGCGGGTTCAGCATCCCGATCGGCAAGACCGGCATCAGGTACCGGGTCGGCGGCTACCGGGGGCACAGCGTCGTGGTCGGGACCCAGCGCGTGCCGGCCGATCGCGGCACCCTTGTGGTCTCGTCGCAGCGCGCGGTGTTCCTCGGGGGACAGAAGACGCTCGATCTGCCGTACTCCAAGCTCGTGAGCCTCGAGGTGTTCGGCGACGGCGTGCAGTTCCACGTCTCGAACCGGCAGACCGCGCCGATGCTCCAGGTCGGAGCGCCCGACGTGGTCGCGGCGTTCGTGCACGCGGCCGCCCAGCGCCTGAGTGCGAGCGCGTGAGCCGCGGCTCCGGACGCGCGCCGGGTACTGGGTCGACGAGCTGCGCGCCCTGCGCGACCGGCTCGCGGCCCGGGCCGCGCCCGGCTGGCGGGGCTCGGCCGGGCCTCCTGGGCAGCCGGGTTCCACACCCGAGCGGTTGATCGACGACTACCTGTGGACTCGGATCACGCGCGGCGCCCGAGCGCGGCTCGAGCGGCCCTTAGCCGTTCTGCGCCCGGGGCCGGATGCCGACCGCGAGGGCGACCTGGGTGAGATCGGAGCGGAGCCCGCGGATCTCCTCGCGCACCTCGACGCGGAGCGCGGCGATCTCCTCGCGCACCTCGACCCGGAGCCCGCGGATCTCCTCGCGCATCTCGACCCGGAGCGCGGCGATCTCCTCGCGCATCTCGACCCGGAGCGCGGCGATTGCGTCCCGAAGGTCGGCCCTGAGCTGCTGCACCGACTCTCTCATCTCGCGCCGCGATCCCGCGACTATCCAGCCGAGGATGGCGGTGGCGAAGGCCACGACGAGCGCGTTCACGAGCGTCTGCACGGTTTGCACGTCCCACCTCCCCTCCTGGGGGAGGCGAAGCAACCGTAGCACCCCGCCCCGACAGAGGCCAGGTGCTGCGACCGGCCGACGAGCTTCGCGGCGAGATCGATCGGGCGGACGGCCGCTGGCTCCGGCTCGCGGCTCGGAGCCCGGTCCTCGGAATTCCCCGCCCGGGTGGCGCCCCCGGCGGTGGGCGTCGGTGGCAGACTGTTCCTACATGGACGACGAAGAGCTCCTCGCCCGGGCCGAGCAGGCGCTGACCGAGATCAAGATGGCCCAGGGGGTGTCGGACCGGCACGCCTCGGTCCTCGCGGCGCTCCGGATCCGGCTGAAGGGAAGCGCGGGGTCGAGCCTCGACGAGATGCTCGAGGCGGCCGGCGACCTCGCACCTCAGCGTCTCGAGGACAAGATCGCCGAGGTCGAGGGCGCGCCCAAGCCATCGCTCGACGAGCTGCTGGCCCGCGGAGACGATTCGGGTTCCTCGGGGCGGGCCGGATAGCGTTGGGCGCCGCGGGCCAGACGACGGACACTCGTCCGAACCGTCCGGCCGGGCTCGCGTGGCGCCTCGCGTGGCCGGCGGCCGTCGCCTCCGAGCTCGCGGGGCTGATCCATCTCGCCTTTGCGCGCGAGCACCTGCACGAGTTCGTTCCGTTCGGCCTGTTCTTCCTCGTTGCCGGGTTCTTCCAGATCGTATGGGCCGCGATGGTCTTCTCGCCGCGGTCTCGAGGGTTCTTCGCGCTCGGGCTCGTCGTGAACGCGCTCACCGTGCTCCTGTGGGCGATCACGCGGACGGTCGGCCTGCCGATCGGGCCGGAGCACTGGTCGGCCGAGATGGCCGGGCCCCCGGACATCACGGCGACCGCGCTCGAGGTGCTGGTCGTGGCGATCAGTGGGTGGGCGCTCGCGAGCGGGGCACGGCCGTCTCGGTCTCCCGCGTAGCGGCGCTCAGAATCCTTCCGCGTACTCCTCGTCCGTGACCGGATCGCCCCACTCGGGGGCCCCGCCGCCGTTCACCGCCACGTGCACGAGGGGCGCCCGCGGCGCTCCGCCGTGGAAGTGCCACTCGTCCGGGCTCACGTACGCGACGTCGCCGGGGCCGAGCACGATCCCGCGCTCCCCCCGCGAGCGAACGCGGCCGCGTCCCTCGACCCCGTACAGGAACTGGCCGCCCGGGTGCCGGTGCCAGTGCGTTCGCGAGCCGGGGGCGAAGCACACGATGGCCACGTTCGTGCCCTCCGGCGCCTCCACCGTGCGCCTGAGCCACACCTCTCCGGTGAACCGGTGGGCGTCGCCGGCCTCGAACTCGCCCTCGCCGGCCCGTATCACGTCCATGGCATCCCTCCTCGTTCGCGGGTGACACGGTACCCGAGCCGCGCGAGACTCACCCGGTGATGGCCACGACGGCGGGACCGCTCGCGTTGGTCGGCGGCGACGAGCTCCATCCTGGCAACGAGGAGCAGGACCGCGTGCTGGTCGCGGCGGCCGGGGCCGGGCCGGCGTTCGTCCTGGCCACGGCGGCGGCGCGCCAGCACCCCGAGCTCGCGGTGGCGAACGCGCGCGCCTGGTTCGGCGAGCTCGGGCTCGAGGTCGAGGAGCTCCCGGCGACCCGTCGCTCCGACGCCGGCCGGCCCGAGACGGTCCAGCGCGCCCGCGCCGGTCGGCTCTTCTATCTCGTCGGCGGCGACCCGGGGATCGTGCCGGAGATCCTGTCCGGGACCCCGCTCTGGGCCGCCATCGTCGAGGCGTGGCGAAACGGCGCCGCGCTCGCCGGCTCCTCGGCCGGCGCGATGGCCCTGGGGGAGTGGACGCTCGTCCGCGGTCGGTACCGGGGGGATCCGAACCGTCGTCACCGGCCGGCGCTCGCGCTGGTTCCCCGCGTCGCGGTGATCCCGCACTTCGACACGTTCGGCGCCCGATGGGTGGAGGGCACGCTCGCGACGGCCCCCCGCGACGACGCGGTGCTGGTAGGGATCGACGAGCGCTCGGCGGCGCTCTGGCAGGGCGGCGGGTGGCGCGCGCTCGGGCCGGGGCGTGTGACGGTGATCGCGAACGGTGAGCGCCGGCGCTTCGCGTCGGGCGAGGAGATCGAGGGCATCCCGCAGCCCGCGTGATCGAAAAGCCGATCAGGGGGCCGGCGGGCGCTCGGAGCGCAGGCGCTCGGCCGTCCGCTCCGCGTCGCGGATGACGCGGAGCACGTTGCGCCCGGCCACCTTCTTGAGGTCCTGCTCCGAGTATCCGCGGCCGGCGAGCTCCTCGAAGAGCGCGGGGTAGCACGACACATCCTCGAGACCCTCGGGCATCGAGGGCGACCCGTCGAAGTCGCTCCCGATCCCGACGTGGTCGATCCCGGCGACCGCGCGCACGTGGTCGACATGGTCGGCGACGTCGGCGAGCGTGGCGGCGGGCTCGGGGTGCGTGGCGGACCACTCCTCCATCGCGGCCTCGACCGCCCACCGGTCGTCCGGGTGCAGGGCGCGCAGCCGCCGCGTTTCCTCCCACGCGGCCCGGTTGTGCTCGGCGCCCTCGGGCACCAAGAAGCTCGGCACGAAGGTGACCATCACGACCGCGCCGGTGCGCCCGACGAGCTCGAGCACGTCGTCGGGCACGTTCCTCGCGACGTCGCAGAGCGCCCGCGCGGAGGAGTGGGAGAAGATGACCGGCGCCCGGCTCACCTCGATCGCCTGCCGCATCGTGTCGTCGGAGGTGTGGCTCAGGTCGACGAGCCAGCCGAGCCGGTTCAGCTCGAGCACGACCTCCTCGCCGAAGCGCGTGAGCCCGCCGTGAGGGTGGTCGCCGGTCGCCGAGTCCGCCCACGGCGTGTCGTCGTTGTGCGTGAGCGTCAGGTACCCGAACCCGAGCTCCGCGAGCACCCGGAGCGCGCCGAGCGAGCCGCCGATCGCGTGGCCACCCTCGACGCCCAGCATGGAGGCGATGCGGCCGGAGGCGGCGCTCCGCTCCACGTCCCCGGCCGAGCGCGCGAGCTCGAGCCGGTCGGGGTGACGGCGCACGAGCTCGAAGAGCGCGTCGATCTGCTCGAGGGTCATCGTCACGGCCTCGTGGCCCGGCAGGTCGGAGGGTACGTAGACCGACCAGAACTGCCCGCCAACGCCCCCGTCCCGAAGCCGCGGCAGGTCGGTCATGAGCTCGGGGCACGGCTCGCCGGCGTCGGCGGGCAGCCGGCCGTCGGGTCCGCGGCGCTTGCGGAGCTCCCACAGCAGGTCGTTGTGCCCGTCGACGAGCGGGGCGGAGCGCAGGAGCTCGATCACGCGGCTCATGCTATCGGCGGCCCGAGTCGTGCGCCGGCGGTCGGGTCAGACCGACCCGATGGGCGCGGACAGGACCGGCTCGCTCGTCGGGGCGCTCGGGCACGCTGAGGGCTCGACGGTGACCGCGATCGTGTCGCCGCTTCGGGGCTCCGCGTCGACGAACTCGAGGACCGCCCCGCCCCGGCCTCGGGGCTCGAAGCAGGTCTGCGGGATCGGCAGGCCGTCCCGAATGATCCAAAGCTCGTAGACCCGGCCGCTCGGCGCGGGGGGCAGTCCCGAGCCGAACAGGAAGGCCCCGGTCCTTCCGGGACGGTACGCGACGGACAGGTGAGCCTCGGCTCCCTGCAGGGCGAGGACTCGCGAGCCCGCCAGCGTGCTCGGGACCGCCGGCCCCCGCGCCCCCCGGACCGCCCAGCCAGCGGCGAACGCGAGCACGGCGACGGCCGCGACCGCCGTGATCTCGCGGATCCGGCGACGGCCGGGGCGGGCCCTGGCTCCGGACAGCTTCGCGACCACGCGATCCTCGAGCCCGTCCGGCAGCTCGGCGGGAGGGAGGGCGACCGCCAGTCCGGCCGCGGCCTCGGCCTGTGCGCGCTCGAGACGCCGGCATTCCGGGCAGTCGGCCCCGTGGGAGGCCATCGCGCGCTCGAGCCGGCGCTCGTCGTCCGGCTCGATGCCGCCGAGCGCGCGGAGCGCGAGGAGCGCCTCGATCTCCTCGTGGTCCACTCGCCCGCTCATCGTGCGTCCTCCATCAGCGCCGCCCGCAGCCGCCGCATGGCGAGCAGCGTTCGCGACTTCACGGTACCGAGCGGCAGCGAGAGCCGCTCCGCGATGGCGGACTGCGACAGGCCGCCGTAGTACATGAGCTCGATCACCTCCCGCTGCGGTGGCGGGAGCGCGGCCAGGGCCTCGCGGACCGCGCGCCGCTCGCGCGGCACCTCGATCCCCTCGAGCGCCTCCTCGGCTACGTCGACCGGGGGATCGACGGCGAGCGCGCGTTCGGCGCGTCGCTGCTCGGCGGTCTGCCTGCGGACGGCATCGACCGCGCGGTGGTGCACGATCCCCACGAGCCAGGCTCGTACCGAGCCCTGCCCCGGGTCGTAGGCGTCGGAGGATCGCCAGACGGCGAGGAACGCTTCCTGGGTGATCTCCTGGGCGAGGTTGGGGTCCCGGGTGATCCGGCCGGCCAGGGCGAGCGCGGTCGGCGCGTAGCGGCGGAACAGGTCCCTGAACGCCTCCTCGTCGCCCAGGCGGATGCGGGCGAGCAGCTCGCGGTCGTGCGCCTGGACGAGGTCGAGGGCCCCCACCGCCCGGATCGTATCCGGCCGCGCCTCGGGAGGCGTACGGGCGGAGCCGGCGCGCCGCGTACGGCCGGAGCCGGTGCGAGACCTCGCGGGGGCTCGGTGCCCGCCGGCCGCTAGCCCGGCGTTACGGGTTGGACTCGTTCGTTCGTGACCGAGCCACCCCGGATCCGGATCCGTCTCTCGGGTCCGCACCCGTCGATCCACAGCTCGTACTCGCCCTCGACCGCGCAAATCACAGCGGCGGGCGCGCCGTCCTCGCCGCGCCGCCGGACCTCGGCGTGCACCGGCGACGGGCCCCCGTCGCGTTCCACGGGACGGATCTCGATCACCGCGCCGAGGAGTCCCGGGACCGCGTGCACGACCAGCGCCCCGACGTCCTGGCCGATGTCGAGCACGCACATCACGACGGCATCGTGTCGAACCCGGCGTTGGGGACCCCGAGGTAGGGGAAGGCCGGCAGGAACGCGACGGGGTTGTCGGCGGGCGTCAGGCCGTCCGTGACGAGCGAGGCCGCGGCGTCGGGGGTGAAGCTCGGGTCGATCAGCGGGTAGGTCGCGCCGGCGATCGCGCGGAGCTCGATCGTGACGACGTCGTCGAACACCCGCCGTCCGTTCGGGAACCCGGCCAGATCCCCGCCGAGGATCCCGAGGATGTTCGGATCCTGCGCGGGCGGGATCGCCATGTTCAAGCGGAGCATGTCCGCTGGGGTGGGACCCGTGAAGTTCTGGAAACCCGGAACGATCCCGTCCGGAATGCCGGTGAGCAGGATCGCCTCCAGATCGGCCCGCGCCGCCGAGAGCCCCGCGAGGTTCGGGAACACGTTCGGATACAGCACCGGCAGCAACCCGGCGAGCTCCGGGTGCCGCACGTACTTCACGAAGGCGCCGTCGCGGCTCGGCGGGAGAGCGTTCCACTCGTCCTTTCGACCCATGGGGATCACGACCTCGTTCACGAGCGGGTTGCCCAGGCGCGAGACCTGCACCCAGGGGCCCGCCTCGACGACGCGGCCGTCGCGGTCGCGGACCGAGGACTTCTGCCGGCTCGCCGTCGCCCACACACCGATCACGGATCCCGGGCTCGAGGGGTCCGTGGGCTCGGACCCGTCGTTCGTGAGCGCTCGCTTGGGAACCTGGAGCGCGATCGTGTGCACGTTCAGCCCCCGAGTCGCGTTCACGCCGGGCGCGGCGGGGGTCGGGATGAGATGCAGGTTCTGGAACGGCCGGAGGTCGCCCAGGTCGAAGACGGCGCCGAGGTCGACGTAGAACCCCTCGTCCCGCTGCCCCGCGAACACCTTCCCGCCGCCGCGCAGCGTGTGGACGGCGTCTCGCGCAAGCGCCTCGTAGCCCGGCGTCGATCGAGGGCCGATGTTGCACGGAGGGCAGGCGAGGTCCCTCGCCAGCACGGTGGAGGCACCGCGCTTGCCGACCCGGGTCACCGAGAAGAACTGACGGCGATTCCAGCTCTCGCTGTCGAGCGAGGCGATCGGCCCCGTGTTGTAGAGGAAGGTGTCGGGGTTGCGGAGGCTGGTCTCGAACCGGAACTGGTAGGTGATCTCCGCCTTGGCGTCGCCATCGTTGTCGATGTGGATCTCGTAGAGGACGTCGTCCCCGAACTCGAAGAAGTTGGGGCCGCCCGGAGGGTCCTCGAGCGGGATGTAGTTGGCGATCAGCGTGACGGTGTCCGGTCGGTCCGGGCTGACGAACGCGTACAGGTCGGTGTTGTCGGCGACCGGGTCCTTTGAGATCCCCGGCGCTTCACGGTGCGAAGACATCGATCACCTCTCGATCGTCTGGGGCGCTGGCGCCCTGGGTTCGATGCGACGTCTCACGAGCGGCGGACGTGCGGTCGTGGGCGGAGGCTCTGGCTCAGGAGGCCGCGCGACGGATGCGCCGGACGAGGTCCGGATCGCGGTGCGTCACCTCTCGGGTGCCCACCATGATCGTGACCTCGCCCCGTCCCGCGTCGCTCACGTACGCCACGACGGGCTCGGTGCCGTCCGTCTCCGCGGGGTCCGCGGCCTCGCGCAGGCCCCGCGCGAGGGCTCGAGTGGGCGCCCCGCCCGCGATCGCCCCCAGCGCCCCCGCGCCCGCGACGGCGCCGGCCGACGCGCGGCGAAGGAAGGTGCGGCGTGACAGCTCAGCCATCGTCCTCCTCCTCGAAGCGACTTCTCGACCGCCTGATTCGCAGCCGACCGGGCGCCGGATCACTCGAAGAAGATCGGTGGGCTCTCCGGCAGGCTCGGGCGGGCTGCGCTCACTCCTCGGCGGGAACCACGCGGATCGAGGGGAGGTAGGCGAATCGGGGCTCCGGCGTCCGCGGCAGGCGGAACAGGGGCGCGACCTGGTCGAGCGGGACGAGCTCGACGGCGTACGCGTCGAGGAGCCGGCTCTGGAGCTCCCTTGGGTCGAGCGACGTGGGCGAGGAGCGCCGCCCGTCCGGCACCTGGATCCCACCGCGGTGCCGGGCGCAGAGCGCGTACAGGCGCCCGACGAACGCGTGCACGACCAGCGGGACGCCGGGGCCCGGTTCGAACCAGGCGCACATCGCGCACACGAGCCGCAGGCGGGCCGGGTACGCGGAGGCGGCGCGCCAGCCGCGCTCGTGCTCGACGACCCGCCCCCACAGCGACACCGTCCCCACGACCGGCGGCGGCGGCCATGCGGGCCTCGGCCGGTCGAGCTCGAGCAGCGAGCGCGCGGCGTAGATCCCGCAGGTGCATCGAGGGTCCGGGGCCCGGTGCGACCACCCGAGCAGCCGGAGCAATGGCCGCGCGCCGCAGCGTGCGTGGAGCGCGACCCGCGGGCGCCAGACGTCGACCCCCGGCCCGACGGGGTGGAGCATCGGACCCTCCCCGGGCTCGTCGGAGAGGTTCCACGCGCGCCATCCGACGATCGGCTCGCTCGAGCGCTCGACCGTTCGCGGGACTCGGACCGGCTCCCTCACCCACCCATCGTCGACCGAGCGTCGTCCGGCCGCAAGGCAGGTCGGCTCACTCGCGGTCGGGGCTCGTTCCGAGCTCGGGGTCCGGCTGCAGCCGGTCCGGCTGCGGCGTCGACTCGACGACGTGGTCCGGGGTGTGGTGGGCGGCCGGGATGGTGCCGAGGCGGCCCGCCTGGTAGTCCTCGAAGGCCTGGATCAGCTCGTCGCGCGTGTTCATGACGAACGGCCCGTACCAGGCGACCGGCTCGCGGATCGGCCGGCCGCCGAGCAGGAGCACCTCGAGCGCGGGCGATCTCGACTCCTGGGTCCTCGCCGCCTCCAGCCGGACGGCGTCGCCGGGGCCGAACACCGCGAGCTGGCCGGTGGCGACGGGATGGCGCTCGACGCCGACGGTGCCGAACCCGGCGAGCACGTAGGCGAGCGCGTTGAAGTCGGGGCGCCAGGGAAGCTCGAGACGCGCCCCGGGGGACACCGTGGCGTGCACCATCGTCATGGGTGTGTACGTGTCGCCGGGCCCGCGATGGCCGGCGATCTCACCCGCGATCACCCGCACGAGCGCGCCGGCGTCGGGCGAGGCGAGCAGGGCCACCTCGCGGGCGCGCAGGTCCTGGTACCTCGGCGGCGCCCACTTCTGGGTCCTCGGGAGGTTCACCCATAGCTGCAGCCCGTGGAACAGCCCGCCGCTCGCGACCAGGTGCTCGGGCGGCCGCTCGATGTGCAGGATCCCCGCTCCGGCCGTCATCCACTGGGTGTCGCCGTTCGTGATCACGCCGCCGCCGCCGTTCGAGTCCTGGTGCTCGAAGATGCCGTCGATCATGTAGGTGACGGTCTCGAACCCGCGGTGCGGATGCCAGGGCGTGCCCTTCGGCTCGCCGGGCGCGTACTCGACCTCGCCCATCTGGTCCATGTGGATGAACGGGTCGAGGTCGGTGAGGTCCGCTCCCGCGAACGCGCGCCGGACCGGGAACCCCTCGCCCTCGAGGCCGTGCGGGGCGACCGTCACGCTTCGCACCCGCCGCTGCCGCAGCGCCGGGTCCACCGGCGGCAGGCGGTCCAGGAGCGTGAGGTCGTCGACGGTGATCGCAGGCATGGCTCCATTCCTCGCTTTGTGCAGGGGAACGCGCGCGTCTCGACGGCTATTCCAATTCGTCGGTCCCTTGCGCTCGTGGTCGCGGCGATCGCCGCGATGGCGACCGCGCACGCGTTGGCAGCTGGTATCGGGCCACGCGCCTCGGGCGGGCACCCGAGAGTGCCCTCGGGCATCTACCCTAGGGTCCCTCGGCTCCCATCCCAGACATGTTTGCGCCGCAAGGATTTCAGCGACATACGCCTGTCGGTGCGACGGTGCGCTGCCTCGGGACCATCGCCGGGCGGGATCGGGACCGTTTGGCCTCGGGGATCTAGAGGACTGCGACCTATGTTGGCCCTGGGCATACAGAACCGGGAGGTGTCGCCATGCCGGGTCAGCAGAAGCTCGTGATCATGGTCACGCACGGGCCGGACGAGGCGGAGCTCGCCACGATCCCGTTCGTCATGGCCGCCGCGGCGCTCGCCTCGGACGTGGAGGTCGTCATGGGCTTCCAGGCCGAGGGCGTTCGCCTGGTGCAGGAAGGCATCGCGGAGAAGGTCGAGGCACCCGAGTTCACTCCGATCCGGGAGCTGCTGCCCACGATCCGCGAGCTCGGCGGCAAGCTGCTCGTCTGCAGCCCCTGCATCAAGGCGCGGCAGATTCCTCCGGAGGGGCTTGTGGAGGGAGCCGAGGTCGTGGCCGCCGGCCGGTTCGTCGCGGAGATCACCTCGGCCACGAACAGCCTCGTCTACTGAGTGGACGAAGACCGACCGTTCGCGCGAGGCAATCGAAGGAGGCACCATGACCACCGTACGCGAAGCGGCGGAGCTCGCGTCGCTCGTTCCGGACAAGAGGGTGGACGCTCGGGGATCGGCCTGCCCCGGCCCGCTGCTGGAGGCCAAGAAGGGCATCGGCGGCGTGGGGATCGACGGGATCCTGGAGATCTGGTCCAGCGATCCCCAGACCAAGTCGGACGTCGAGGCGTGGGCCGGCAAGGTCGGCCACGAGTTCCTCGGAGTCCTTGCCGCCGACGGCTACGAGCGGGTGTTCGTCCGCCGTAAGAAGTGAGCGCTGCCGCTGATGAGCAGCTCTGCAGGCGCGAGTGGGGCGCTGATGGACCTCCAAGCCCAGACGAACGCGCGGTCGACGAGGATCCTGGTGCTCGCGTCGCTCCTCTGCGCCTATCCGGGGATCGACGCGACGGGTCAGGCGCACCTGGACTACCCCGCGAACACGTATGTCCTTCCAACGCCGGATCCCGTGATGTTCCCTGAGTCCTTCTACTGGCACTGCTTCGAGCGGGGGATCGACGGCATCCTGATCGCCTCCTGCGGGACCGACAGTCCGTACGAGGGGTCCTACGAGCGCCTCGCCGCCCGGATCAACCGGGTGTACCGGCAGATGAAGGAGCGCGGCCTCGACATCCGGAGGCTGAGGCTCACCGCGATCTGCTCGGTGTGCACGAAAGCCTTCGTGAAAGAGGTCGGGGACCTCGCACGGGTGGTAGAGGAGCTGGGCCCGGTCGCCGCCGAGCTGGCGCGCGGGCCCGAGCCCGTGGGGAGTGAGTCCCCGTGAGCGCGGCGGCGTTCGCTCGACGCATCGACGCCGACGTGCTCGTCGTCGGCGCGGGGATCGCCGGTCTCCAGGCATCGCTCGACCTCGGCGACCAGGGGTACCGGGTGCTGCTCGTCGAGCGTGAGGCCAGCATCGGCGGCCACATGATCGGGCTGTCGAAGGTCTTCCCGACCATGGACTGTGCGAGCTGCATCACCACGCCGAAGATGTCGGCCGCCGCGCACCACGACCTGGTGACGACCCTCACCTACTCCGATGTGACCTCGATCACGCGGGTGCCCGGAGGGTTCGAGGCCCGGATCGTGAAGCGCCCGCGGTACGTGAACGAGGACGCGTGCACCGGTTGCCGGCTGTGCGAGTACGCGTGCCCGGTCGACGTCCCGCACGAGTTCGACGGTGGGCTCGGAGCGCGCCGCGCGATCGCCGTGCCCTTCGGAACGGCGATCCCACAGAAGGCCGTCCTCGACCTCGCGAACTGCATCCTGTGCGGCAAGTGCGAGAAGGCCTGCCCGGCCGGCGCCATCGATCTGCTGCAGGAGCCGGAGGCGATCGAGGCGCGCGCGCGGGCGGTGGTCCTTGCCACCGGCTACCGGCCCACGCCGACCGATGCCAAGCGGGAGTACGTCGCGGGCCGGACCGGAAACGTCATCAGCGGCCTGGACATGGAGCGACTGCTCGCACCGAACGGCCCCTACGGCCGCGTGCTGCGGCCGTCGGACGGCAAGATCCCCGAGCGCATCGCGTACGTGCAGTGCGCCGGCTCGCGGGACGAGACCCTCGGCGTTCCCTACTGCTCCCGCGTGTGCTGCATGTACGCGATCAAGCAGGCGATGTTGCTGTCGGGGGCGCTGCCGCTCGCCGACATCACGATCTACCACATGGACATCCGCACGTTCGGCAAGGGATACGAGGAGTTCTACCAGACCGCCCGTTCGATGGGCATCAACTTCGTCAAGGCCAAGGTGGCGAGGATCACTCCGCGTCCGGATGGCGACGTGGATCTGCGAATCGAGCATCAGGAGGAGGACGGTCGGGTGGAGGACGTGCGCCACGACCTGGTCGTGCTCTCGGTGGGACTCGAGCCGGGAGACGACGTGGGTCGTTTCGCGCCGGTCCGGACGGATCGATACGGGTTCGTCCGCTCGGCCGATGCGGCGCTCGACGTCACCGGCACCGAGGTACCCGGCATGTTCGCCGCAGGTACGGCGCTCGCGCCGAAGGACATCGTCGACACGGTGGCCGAGGCGAGCGCGGTGGCGATGCGCGTCGCCGGGTACCTGCGGCGCTCGACCGAGACCGCCGACGAGCTGGTGGAGGTGGCTCGTGGCTGACCGGGGCTCCGAGGGATCCGACCGCAGGCGGATCGGCGTCTACGTCTGTCACTGCGGCGGCAACATCAGCGACGTCGTGGATGTCGAGGCCGTCGCCGCTCGGGCCGGGGCCGACGAGGACGTCGTCGTCGCCTGGCACCTCCAGTTCATGTGCTCGGACGAGGGTCAGAGCACGATCGAGCAGGACGTCCGGGAGCTCGGCCTGGATCGGGTGGTCGTGGCCGCCTGCACGCCGAGTCTGCACGAGACGACGTTTCGTCGGGTGGTCGCTCGAGCCGGGCTGAACCCCTACCTCTACCAGCACGCGAACATCCGCGAGCAGGTGAGCTGGGCTCACGTCCACGACCAGGCCGCGGCCACCGAGAAGGCCGCGCGGCTCGTCGAGGCCGCGATCGCCAAGGCGGCACTGCTGCGCGAGCTCGACGAGGTCCGCGTGGACGCCGTCCACCGCACGCTGGTCGTCGGCGGAGGGGTGGCCGGTCTGCGGGCCGCGCTCGATCTGGCCCGGTGGGGGATGCCGGTGGTCCTGGTCGAGCGCTCGAACGAGCTCGGCGGACACGTGCTGCGCCTGGGTCGAACGTACCCCACCGACGAGCCGGGAAGGGCGCTGATCGAGCGCCTCGTGTCGCAGGTTCGCGACGAGCCCCTGGTGGAGGTTCGACTGTCGACGGAGGTCTGCCAGGTCACCGGCTACGTCGGCGATTTCCACGTCGGTCTCCGCGCGGTCCGTGAGGAGACCGACGGGCACCCCTGCGACGAGGAGGTCGAGGTCGGAGCGATCGTGGTCGCCACGGGCTTCCGCGATCACGAGCCCGCTCGTGGTCGGTACGGGTTCGGCCATCCGCGGGTGGTGACGCTCGCGGACTACCAGCGGCGTCTGTACGCGGCCGAGGGCGAGGCCGATCCGGCGCGCGCGCTCGGGATCGACGGGCCGGTGCGGGCGATCGCGTTCCTGCACTGCGTCGGGAGCCGTCAGGTCGAGGGCGTCGACGAGCCGGGTGCGAGCGGACGCTTGAACACGTACTGCTCGCGCGTGTGCTGCACCGCCACCGTGCGCGCTGCGGCCGAGACGCGACGGCGCTTCCCCGCCGTGCGGGTGGTCGACGTGTACCGGGACATCCGCACCTACGCGAGGGATCAGGAGCAGGAGTACCGGCGGGCGGGGGAGGCCGGCGTCGTGTTCGTCCGCGTGCCCACCGACGAGCGGGCAACGGTCGAGCCCGCGCCGCGCGAGGACCCGTACCCGCTGCTGGTTCGCACCCGCGACACCCTCACGTTCGGAGCCGAGCTCGAGGTTCCGGTCGATCTCGTGGTTCTCGCGACCGCGATGGAGCCGGGACCCGTCGAGGATCTCGTCGCGATGACCAAGGCGCCAACCGGCGCCGACGGGTTCCTGCTCGAGGTACATCCGAAGCTTCGGCCGGTCGAGAGCGCGATCCCCGGAATCCTCCTCGCCGGGACCGCGCGCGGCCCGATGGACATCGCGGAGAGCACCACGTCGGCCTCGGCGGCGGCGGCCAAGGTCGCGACGCTGCTCGCGGGCGACCAGGTCGAGATGGAGCCGTTCGTCGCCCGCGTCGATCTGTCGCGGTGCCGGGGCTCCGGCGAGTGCGTGGCCACGTGCCCGTACCCCGGCGCCGTGGGGCTCCAAGACGTCGAGCTCGACGAGGGGGTCGTGGTGCCGCGCGCGTACGTGAACCCGGTGGCCTGCAAGGGATGCGGAGCATGCGTGGCCGTTTGCCCGAACGGCGCGGTCGACGTCCAGGGATGGGAGATGAGCCAGTACCTGGCCATGGTGGACGCGATCACCGCCGATCCGGCCGGCTTCCCGAGGGCGATCGACCCATCGGAGGTGACGACCGGATGAGCGCCGAGACGACGACGGCGAAGACGAAGGGGACGATCGCCGTCTACAAGGAGCTCCACGGCCAGGCGCCGGCCGACCTCCTGGAGCGGGTGCGCGAGCAGAACCGCATCAAGGCGGCGGTCCGCCGGTCGCTCGCCGACGGCCCCCGCACGGCGCCGCAGGTCGCGGAGGCGGCCGGGATCTCGCCGCGCGAGGCGCTGTGGATGCTCACCGCCTTGCGGAAGTACGGCGTGGTCGCCGAGGTAGACGAAGAGGGCGACTACCCCCGATACGCGCTGACCCGAGAGGATCCACGAGCATGAGCGTCACGACGCAGGACAGGAGTCTCGCGCCGGTTCGGCTCGAGCGCAGCCTCATCCCGGAGCTGGAGCGGTTCGGCGCGGTGGACGTCTCGGCCTGCTTCAACTGCGGCAGCTGCACCGCCGTCTGTCCGATCGGGACCGAGGATGGGGCGTTCCCACGCAGGCTCATCCGCTACGCGCAGCTCGGGATGCGGGATCGGCTCGCGGCCAGCCCGGAGGTATGGTCCTGCTACGCGTGCGGCGAGTGCACGCAGAGCTGCCCCCGCGACGCCGATCCCGCTGGGTTCATGGCCGCCGCCCGCCGCTGGGCGACGGCGAGCCACGACCACACGGGCCTGGCCCGGAGGCTCGCGACCTCGGCGCCGTTCGCGACGGTGTTCATCACGCTCCTCGTGGGGGCGCTCGCGGCCTTCCTGTACACGGCGCACCGGCCGGTGTCGGGCCGGGAGATCGCGCTCTTCGAGTACCTGCCGGCCACGTTCGTTCACAACCTCGGGATCGCGATCCTCGCGGCGTTCGGGGTGGCCGCGATCGGCGGACTCGTACGCTGCTGCCGCACCCTCTCCCGCGTGCGGCCGGCCGAACACGGTACGCGCTCGACCCGGGCCATTGGCGAGGCCGTCTGGTTCGCGGTCGCGCGCGAGTCCATCGCTCAGGAGCGGATGCGGCGCGAGTGCGCCGACGACCCCGGCGTGGAGGCCCGCCCGTGGTACCTGCGGCGCTGGTTCATCCACGCCGCCACGATGTGGGGCTTCCTCGGCCTCCTGGTCGCAACGATCGCCGATTTTCTGCTCGACCTGACCGGCCTGAAGCCAACCGGCGTCCACGTGCCCCTCTGGTACCCCGTCCGGCTGCTCGGAACGCTCGGGGGGCTGCTGCTCGTGTACGGAACGTCCGTGTCCATCGTTCGCAGGGTTCGCAAACGAGAGCGATCGGTGGCCCGGTCGTCGGTCTCGGACTGGTGGTTCTTGTGGCTGCTGTGGTTCGCGGGGGTGAGCGGGTTCGCGCTCGAGCTCGCCCTGTACCTGCCCGACGCGCCGGGCTGGGGCTACCCGGTGTTCCTGTTCCACGTGGCGGTGTCGATGACCCTGGTGCTGCTCGCGCCGTTCGGCAAGTTCGCGCACGCGATCTACCGTCCGGTCGCGCTCGCGGTCCTTCGGCTGCGGAGCGGTTCGGGAGGTGCACCCGCGTGAGCGGCACGGGTCCGCTCGCGGGCGGGGCCCGGGTGGAGGCCGCACCCCGGGTCGCCGAGATCGCGTCGTCGCGGGACGAGAAGGGCAACCCGTTGCACCGGGGCTGGGCCGCCTGCGGCGGCCGCCGACGGTGGATGGCGCCGTTCATCCTGGTCCTGCTCACGGAGCGGCCCGCGCACGGATACGCGTTGATCCAGCGCCTGCAGGAGATGGGCGTGTCGGAGGGCGAGATCGACGTGGGGCAGGTCTACAAGACGCTCCGGTGCCTGGAGTCGCTCGGCCACGTGAGCTCGCGGTGGTCGGACGATCCGACGGGCCCTCGCCGGCGGGAGTACGAGCTCACCGACGCCGGTCGTCGCGCGCTCGACGAGTGGGCGGCGGTGATGGAGGAGCGAGTGCGGCTGATCGGCGAGTTCGCGACGCGGTACCGATCCTGGAGAAGGCGGTGAGGAGCATGGGATCCGGAGCACGAACCATCCATGAGGAGCACGCGCTCATTAGGGCGGAGCTCGAGACGCTGCGGGAGCTGGCCGACGAGATCGGCACGCTGCCGCCGGTCGGGGTGCTCGACCGCGCCGCCAGGGCCCACGAGTTCCTCGCCCATACGGTGATGCCACACGCCGTGGCCGAGGGTCGGGTGCTCATGCCGCTCGTCCGCGACCGGACCGGAGAGCCGACCATCGGCATCCGCATGACCCAGTGTCACGTGCAGGTCGGGCGTCTCGTGGACGAGCTCGAGCACCAGCTCGCGCAGCTTCGCGCCGGCTCGGCCCGGGCCGAGCGCGAGCTCCGGCGCATCCTCTACAGCCTCCACGCCCTCTTGACCGCCCACCTGGACGAGGCCGACGAGGAGGTCGAGCCGCTGCTTGAGGCGGAGCTCCCCGAGGACCAGCGGCGGGAGCTGTTCGGCGCGATCGAGCGATGCGCTCGGGAGGTTGCCGACCTGTTCGAGTGAGTCAGCGGTGTCGGAGCGTCCGGCGGGGCGCCTATCGCTTGATAGGCACGGGCCGCAAGGTGTATGCTCCGCGGTGCGCCCCGGGCGGGCCCGTCCCGCCGGGGCGCGCCCATCGCCCGCGGAGGCTCGGATGCCGGACGAACCGAATCCACCGGCGGGGCCCGTCGGTCCCGTCGACGCGCTCCGCGTTCCGCGCTACGCCGGCCCCTCGACCTTCGCGCGCCTTCCCCGGCGCGACCAGATCGAGCGGTGCGACGTCGCGATCGTGGGCGTTCCGTTCGACTCCGGTGTGACCTACCGCCCGGGAGCGCGGTTCGGGCCGCACCACGTGCGCACGGCCTCCCGCCTGCTCCGGGCGTACCATCCCGGGCTCGACGTCGAGCCGTTCGGCGAGCAGCAGGTTGCGGACGCGGGCGACCTGCCCTGCAACCCGTTCGACATCCAGGAGGCGATCCGCTCGATCGAGACGGGGGCCGAGGAGGTCCTGTCGGGTGCGAGCCGGCTCCTCGCGATCGGCGGCGACCACACGATCGCGCTCCCGTTGCTTCGCGTGGCGCGGCGGTCGGCGGGACCGGTCGCCCTGCTGCACTTCGACGCGCACCTCGACACCTGGGACACGTACTTCGGCGCCCCGTACACGCACGGCACGCCGTTTCGGCGCGCCTGGGAGGAGGGGCTGCTGCTCGAGGACCGCTCGATGCACGTTGGGATCCGAGGGTCGATCTACTCTCGCGCCGACCTGGCCGACGACGAGCGGTTCGGGTTCCGGATCGTGCCGGCGATGGAGCTCGAGACCGCGGGGGTCGCCGGGGTCGTCGAGCGCGTCCGCCATCGGCTGGGCGATGCGCCGATCTACGTCTCGATCGACGTCGACGTGCTCGACCCCGCCCACGCGCCCGGGACCGGAACCCCGGAGGCCGGCGGGCTCACCTCGCGCGAGCTGCTCGGGATCCTTCGCGGCCTGGCCGGTCTGAACGTCGTGGCCGCCGACATCGTCGAGGTCTCGCCGCCGTACGACCACGCGGAGCTGACCGGGATCGCCGCGGCTCACGCCGCCTACGAGCTCCTCGGCGTGTTCGCGACCGCCCCCCGGTAGGCGTCCGGCAGGCTCAGAGCTCGAAGGGCTCGTACCCGTCGGCCGCCGGAGGCCACGGCCGCGCGCGCTCCCAGGCCTCGGCCAGGTTGAGGAGCAGGTCGTCCCGGAACCTCGGGGCCGTGACCTGCAGCCCGAACGGCACGCCGTTCGAGGACCGCCCGGCCGGGAGCGAGATCGCGGGGTGGCCGGTGAGGTTCTGGACGGCCGTGTTGTAGACCTCGGCCGGGACGCCGAGCTCCTGGGATCCCGGCATCCGCCCCTCCGCGAGCCATCCCTCCGAGGCGAGCGTTGGCGTGACGACGACGGCGTCCGCCCCGAGGAGCTCGTCGAGCTCGCGCACGTACTCGAATCGCCGCCGGCGGGCGGCCAGGTACTCCTCGATCGTGGCGCGGAGCCCTTCCCGCATGAAAGCCTGCGTCGTGGGGTGCATGCGGTCGAGGTTCCGCTCGACGACCTCGCGGCCGAGCAGCCCGACGTGCTCGGCCGGACACAGCACGAACCAGTCCGTGTCGGGGTTGCCCGAGCGGAAGATCGCCTCCGGCTCGACGGTCTCGACCGGGAGCCCGAGCTCGCGCTCCAGGTCGGCGAGCGCCCGCTCGAACAGCTCTCTGACGGGCCGCGGCAGCGGCCCCCACGGCGTGAACCGCGGCGCCGCGATCACCCGGCTCGGCATGCCTCCCGGGCCAGGCCGCCACGACGGCAGCGCGGTCGGGTCTCCGGGCTCGGGACCGGCCTCGACCCGCAGCAGCAGCCGGAGGTCGGCGACCGAGGTCGCGAGCGGTCCGTCGGTCGACAGGTCGATCCAGGGCGGGATGGGATCGCGGGCGACCACGCCGTTCGTCGGCTTGATCCCGACCAGACCGCAGAAGGCCGAGGGGATGCGGATCGAGCCCCCGCCGTCCGTCGCCGTCCCGATCGGAGCCAGGCCGGCCGCGACCGCGGCGCCGGAGCCGCCCGAGGACCCGCCGGGCGACCACTCGGGCGCCCACGGGTTTCGCGTCGTGCCGAACAGGAGGTTCGAGGTGAACCCCTCGGTGGCGAACTCCGGCGTGTTGGTCTTGCCGATGGGGATCGCGCCGGCCGCCCGGAGCCGCCTGGGCACGAGCCCGTCTCGGGTGGCCGGCGGGGCGTCCTCGAACAGGCGCGAGCCCCACGTCGTCGGCATCCCCGCGAGGTCCTCGATGTCCTTGACGAGGAACGGCACGCCGGCGAGCGGTCCCGGGTCCTCGCCGGCCGCGACGCGCTCGTCGAGCGCGGCGGCCTCCGCGAGCGCCTCCTCCGCCCGGAGCGCGACCACCGAGCCGAGCTCGCCGTCCAGCCGCTCGATGCGGTCGAGGGCGAGGGCGACCAGCTCCCGGGCAGCGACGCGGCGGGTTCGCACGGCGCGGGCGAGCTCGGCAAGCACGCGCGCTACCATAGCGGCCCTTCCGTCCGGACGCTCGGAGGTGGGATGAACGCATCCTCGCGGACCGCGTCGTTCACCGAGTCGGTCATCCGCGAGATGACCCGGCTCGCGATGGAGCACGACGCGATCAACCTCGCGCAGGGGTTCCCGGACTTCCCGGCCCCCGACGAGGTGAAGGAGGCCGCGCGCGCCGCCGTCGCCCGCGACCTCAACCAGTACCCGGTCACGTGGGGCGAGCCCGAGCTCCGTGAGGCGATCGCCGCGGCGTACGCCCGCCGGTACGGGATGCGGGTCGATCCCGAGCGGGAGGTCTGCGTCACCTGCGGCTCAACGGAGGCGATGATCGCCTCGATGCTCGGCCTGCTCGACCCGGGCGACGAGGTCGTGATCTTCGAGCCGTTCTACGAGAACTACGGGCCCGACACGATCCTGTCGGGGGCGGTGCCGCGCTTCGTCGCGCTCCACCCCCCGGAGTGGACGTTCGACGAGGGCGAGCTGCGCGCCGCCTTCTCGGACCGAACGCGAGCGATCGTGATCAACACGCCGAACAACCCCACCGGCAAGGTGTTCACCCGAGCGGAGCTCGAGCGGATCGCGGAGCTCTGCGTCCGGCACGGGGCGCTCGCGTTCACGGACGAGATCTACGAGCACCTGACGTACGACGGCGCGGTGCACGTGCCGATGGCGACGATCGCGGGCATGGAGGATCGCACCGTCACGATCAGCGCGCTCTCGAAGACCTACGCCGTGACGGGCTGGCGGGTCGGGTGGACGGTCGCCGCGCCCCCGCTGGTCGAGGGCATCCGCAAGGTGCACGACTTCCTCACGGTGGGGGCGCCGACGCCCCTCCAGCACGCCGGCGCCGTGGCCCTGTCGATGCCGGACGGATACTACGAGACCCTCCGGCGCGAGTACGGGGAGCGACGGGCCGTGATGATGCAGGTCCTGGCCGAGCACGGGTTCGAGGCCCGGCCACCGACCGGCGCCTACTACGTGATGGCCGACGTCGGGCACCTCGGGTTCGCCGACGACACCGAGGTCGCCCACCACCTGGTCGAGAAGGTCGGAGTGGCGGTGGTGCCGGGCTCGTCGTTCTTCTCCCGCCCCGATCTCGGGCGCCGGCTCGTCCGGTTCGCGTTCTGCAAGCGCCTGGAGACGCTGCGCGAGGCGGGCGCGCGCCTCGGCGCGCCGGCGCCTCGAGCGTAGGCTCGCGCGGTGGGCCGCGGGCTCGTGATCGGGATCGCCGTCGTGGCGGCGGTCTGGCTGATCTCCATCCTGGTGTTGGTGCTGGCCGGCCGGCGCTCCAGGGCGCGCGAGCTCGCCGCGCTCGTCCCGAACCTGCTCGCGCTGTTCCGGGGGCTGATCCGCGATCGCCGCGTTCCGCGGAGCTCCAAGCTGCTGTTGGGACTCGCGATCATCTGGATCGTCTCGCCGATCGACCTCATCCCCGAGTTCATTCCGATCGCGGGCCCGCTCGACGACGCGATCGTGGCGGCGCTCGTGCTGCGCCACGTGCTCAGGCGCGCCGGCCGCCCCGTGCTCGCGGAGCACTGGAGGGGAGACCCCGCGACCCTGAACGCGGTGATCCGGCTCGCCGGCATGTGAGGCCCCGGGGCCTGCGCGGGGTGGACCCGGGGGTTCGGGCCGGCCCGGGCGCGGGAGTCCCTTGACAACGCGGGGTCGCCTTCCTACTGTCTATCGCTCGATAGGTAACCCGGTGGAGTGCCGGGTACGGCCGGTGGGGAGGAGGTCTCGCATGAGCGGCGGGCGCATCTCGCGTCGGCAGTTCATCAAGGGTGCGGGCGGAACGGCGCTCGGCGGGCTCGCGCTCGGCTCGCTGGGAGGCCTGCTCGCCGCCTGCTCGAGCGGGGCGCCGGCGGGCAAGAAGGGGCAGGCGGGGCAGGCGGCCCCGCTCTCCCGCGACCCGAGGACGCTCGTGGTCGCCGTCGACGCGTTCCTGCCGGACTTCGACCCCGCCTCGTACTTCCTGCTGTCGGGCATCGTGACGAACTACGGGATCTACGAGGGCCTGCTCCGAATGAAGGGCAACAGCGCGACCGAGGTCGAGCCGGTGCTCGCGGAGCGGTACCGGACCAATGCCGACAAGAGCGTGTGGACCTTCTCGCTCCGCTCGGGAGTGAAGTACAGCGACGGGACGTCGTTCGACGGCAACGCCCTGAAGGCCGCCTACACGCGGACCATCACCGCCGGCCTCGGCGCCGGATCGACGCTCTCGACGTACATCACCGACCCGGGCACGCAGATCGTGGTGAAGGATCCCGGGACGGTCGTGTTCGACCTCGGCCTGCCGGTGCCGAGGTTCGACCTGCTGCTCGCGTCCCAGTACGGAACGGGGGTCGTGAACCCGAACGTCGAGAGCCAGGGCAAGAACCACGGGCACGACTACCTGACGTCGCACTCCGCGGGGACCGGCGCCTACATGGTCGAGTCGGTCTCCCCCAACGACCAGGTCGTGCTGGTCCGGAACCCGAACTACTGGCGGGGATGGAGCTCTCGACAGTTCGAGCGGATCATCATCCGGCAGGTCGAGGAGGACTCGAGCCGCCGGCAGGGCATGGAGGCCGGGGACTTCGACATCGCCTTCCCCGGCACGCCACAGGACACGGCGGCGCTGCGCACCACCCCGGGCATCGTGGTGGGCGACCAGAAGGTCATGGGGATGGAGTACGTCGTCCTCGGCGAGTACGGGCCGCTCGCGAGCCCGGAGGCCCGGCGGGCGATGAACCTGTTGTTCCCGCACGACGAGTTCCTCGCCTCGGTGATGGAGGGGACGCTCGAGGCACCGAACAGCGTGATCCCCGACCTGATCCTGTACTCGGACGCCGGCTCGTACCCCCGCACGACCGACGTCGACCAGGCCCGCCGGCTGCTCCAGCAGGCCGGTGTCCCCCAGGGGACCCAGCTCACGTACGAGTACTACCCCGGACGGCGCAAGGAGCCCGGGCTCGTGCTCCAGCAGCAGCTCCAGCAGGTGGGGCTCTCGCTCAAGCTCGTGGAGAAGGCCTATCCGGCCTTCGTCGCGGACATGTCGACCGACCGGCCGGAGTCCGAGCGCGCGAGCATGTACTACTGGTTCTGGTGGCCCGAGTACAACTCGCCGTCGGACTACCTGTATCCGATCCTGTCCGAGGACGCGACGCCCAAGGCCGCGCTGTTCAACAGCGGCTACTACATGAACGACACGGTGAACAAGGCGATCAACGACGGGTACACGGTCTCGGACGAGCACAAGCTCACGGCGATGTGGACGCGGGCGCAGGAGATCATGGGCCGGGAGGACCCGCCCTGGATCCCGATCGGGCAGATCGTGGACACCTCGTACCTGAGAGGCGACATCGACGGCTACGTGGCGAACCCGCTCTACGTCCTGACCTACGACTACTACGCCCTGTCGCGCGCGTCCTAGGCTGGGCCTCCGGATCGGAGCGGAGGGGAGATGGGCCGGCTGATCGCGAGGCGCCTCGCGTTCATGGTGTTCGTGGTCTGGGGCGTCACGCTGGTCACGTTCTTCCTCTCGCGCGTGGTGCCCGGCGATCCGGCCAAGCTGCTCGCGGGTCCCAAGGCGAGCCCGACCGAGGTCGCGCACATCCGGCGGATCTACGGTCTCGACGACCCGCTGTGGACGCAGTACGGCAGGTACATGGCCGACCTGCTCCACGGCAACCTCGGCGTCTCGTTCGTGACCAGGCGCGAGGTGACCACCGACGTTCGAGCGTTCCTGCCCGCCACGCTCGAGCTCGCCGGCTACTCGCTGCTCCTCGGGTTCCTCGCCGCCCTGGTCGTCGGCACGGTGGCCGGCTACCGGCGAGGCTCCGCGCTCGACGCCGGGGGACGCTTGATGGCGATCGCCGGGCTGTCGGTCCCGGCGTTCTGGCTCGCGCTGCTCCTCCAGCTCCTGCTGCACACGCGACTCGGCTGGTTCCCGCTCGGAGGGCGGCTGGACGCGGGCGTGGCGGCGCCGCCGCGCCTCACGGGGATCCTCACGCTCGACAGCCTGCTGACGCTCCACCTCCACGCGTTCGTGAACGCGCTCTGGCACCTGGCGCTCCCGGTGCTCACGCTCGCGGCCGGCGTGTTCGGTCTCATGACCCGGATCGTGCGAACCTCGATCCTCGAGGTCGTCGGCGAGGACTACGTGCGAACGGCCCAGGGGAAAGGGCTCACACGGTGGCGGGTGCTCCGCCGGCACGTGCTGCGGAACGCGATGCTCCCCGCCGTGACGGTGCTCGGGCTCGAGTTCGGCCTGCTGGCCTCCGGCGTGTTCGTGGTGGAGGCCGTGTTCCAGTGGCCGGGGCTCGGCAACTACGCGTTCCAGGCGATCCAGGCCTCCGACTACAACGCGACGCTTGGCGCCACGCTCGTGATCGCCATCGCGTACGTGCTCACGAACCTGGTCGTCGACCTCGCGTACCTGTACCTGGACCCCAGGATCCGCTACACATGACGGCCGTCGTGGAAGCGCCGGGCGGGGTTGTGGTCCGCGGCCGGACCCGCGAGGCGGAGCCGTGATCGCCGGGGCGGTTCGCGACGACGCCGTCCCGCGCCGGTGGCGGCGGGCGCTCCGTCAGACTGGCGGGTTCCTCCGCGCGTCGCGGCTGAACGCGCTCGGCGCGGGGATCGTCGCGGCGGTCGTGCTACTCGCCGTGTTCGGACGGGCGCTCGCGCCCCACGACCCCAACCACCTCGACCTCCTCGCCGCCCTCAAACCGCCCTCGTCGGCGCACTGGTTCGGGACCGACAACCTCGGGCGGGACCTCTTCAGCCGCGTGCTCGCCGGGGCCCGGATCTCGGTCGAGGTCGCCGTGATCATCCTGGGGCTGTCGGTCGCGTTCGGGACCCTGCTCGGGATCGTCGCCGGGCTGGTCGGGGGGCTGCTCGAGGAGATCGTCATGCGCGTGACCGACCTGTTCCTCGCCTTTCCGGCCTTCATCCTGGCGGCCGCGATCGCCGCGACGCTCGGTCCGAGCCTGAACCACACGGTCCTCGCGCTCGCGGTGGTGTTCTGGCCCTGGTACACGCGGCTCGCGCGCGGGCAGGTGCTGGCGCTCCGCGAGCGCGAGTTCGTGCTGGCAGCCCGGGTTGCAGGGGCCGGCACGATGTGGATCGTGCTTCGTCACCTCCTGCGCAACGTGCTGCCGATCGTCGTCGTGCAGGTCTCGCTCGACGTCGGGTACGCGATGCTCGCGACGTCGGCGCTGTCGTTCCTCGGGCTCGGCGCCCAACCGCCGACGCCGGAGTGGGGTGCGATCATCACGGACGGCCGGAGCTTCATCCAGACCGCGTGGTGGTGGCCGACGTTCCCGGGAATCGCGCTCGCGGTCACCGTGCTCGGGTTCAACCTGCTGGGAGACGGGCTCCGCGACTGGATCGACCCGCGGCTGCGAGGAAGTCTCGGGGGGCTGCAGGAGTGAGACAGCCCGTGCTGTCGGTCCGAGACCTCGTCGTCCGCTTCTCCACCGGCCGGGGCGTCGTGCACGCCGTGAACGGCGTGAGCCTGGACGTTGAGCCGGGTGGAACGCTGGGGCTGGTGGGGGAGTCGGGGTCGGGCAAGAGCGTCACGAGCCTCGCGATCATGCGCCTGCTGCCTCGCGGCGGCCGGGTCGTGTCCGGACAGGTGTGGTTCGGGGGACGGGATCTCCTCCGGCTATCGGCCGCCGAGATGCGGTCCGTCCGGGGCCGCGAGATCGCGATGATCCTGCAGGACCCGCAGTCCAGCCTGAACCCCGTGCTGCCGGTGGGCGAGCAGATCGAGGAGGCGATCCGCGCGCACGAGCGCGTGAGCCGCCCGGCCGCGCGCGCTCGAGCGGTCGAGCTCCTCGGGGCGGTTGGGATCGCCCGGCCCGAGGAGCAGCTCGGGCGGTTTCCCCACCAGCTGAGCGGCGGCATGCGCCAGCGGGTGATGATCGCGATCGCGCTCGCGCTCCGCCCGACGCTCTTGATCGCCGACGAGCCGACGACCGCCCTCGACGTCACCGTGCAGGCGCAGGTCCTCGAGCTGCTGCGTGACCTCACGGACGAGGTGGGGGCGGCGGTCGTGCTGATCAGTCACGATCTGGGGATCATGGCGCGGATGGCGGGGCGGATCGCGGTGATGTACGCGGGCCGGGTGGTCGAGTCGGCGCCCACGGAGGAGCTGTTCGCTCGCCCGCGCCATCCGTACACGGTCGGGCTGCTCCGCTCGATCCCTCGAATCGGCGGCGCGAGGAGGGCGCTCGTCCCGATCGAGGGCTCGCCGCCCGATCTCGAACGGCTGCCCGAGGGGTGCCCGTTCGCGCCTCGATGCGCGTGGCGCATCGAGGCGTGCTGGACGCAGAACCCATCCCTCGCGACCGACGACGGTCCGGCGCACCTCGTGGCCTGTCACGACCCGGCGGAGCCCGAGGAGGTCGGGCCGGGTCGTCCGATCCGCCCGGGCTTCGCGCCGGCGCCGCCTCCCGGTATCCGAGCGGGGGTCGCGTGAGCGCGACCCTCCTGAGCGTGGAGGCCCTCCGGGTGCACATTCCCGTGACCAGGGGGGTGGTCCTTCGGAGGACGACGGGGGTCGTCCGGGCGGTCGACGGGGTCACGCTCGACGTCCGGGAGGGCGAGACCCTCGGGCTCGTGGGCGAGTCCGGGAGCGGCAAGACCACCCTCGGGCGGGCGATCGTCGGCCTCGTGCCGCCGACGGCCGGCTCGATCCGGCTGCGCGGGGTCGAGGTGTCCACCCTGAGCGGCCGCGGGGCCAGGCGCGCCAGGTCCGAGCTCCAGATGGTGTTCCAGGATCCGTTCGCCTCGCTCGACCCGCGGTGGCCGATCGCGAGGAGCGTGGAGGAGCCGCTGCGCCTGCACCGCGCCGGCGACCGTCGCGAGCGACGCGAGCGCGTGCTCGAGCTCCTCGAGCTCGTCGGGCTCTCGCGCCGCATGGCCGATCGCTACCCGCACGAGCTGTCGGGGGGTCAGCGTCAACGCGTGGGGCTGGCCCGGGCGCTCGCGCTCCGGCCGGCGCTCGTCGTCGCCGACGAGGCGGTGAGCGCGCTCGATGTCTCGATCCAGGCGCAGATCCTGAACCTCCTGCAGAGGCTGCAGGAGGAGCTCGGGCTCGCCTACCTGTTCATCGCGCACGATCTGGCGGTGGTGCACCAGATCAGCGACCGGATCGCCGTCATGTACCTCGGGCAGATCGTGGAGCTCTCGCCGGGCGTCGACCTGTATCGGGAGCCGATGCACCCCTACACGGTCTCGCTGCTGTCGGCGAACCCGGTGCCGGACCCCTCGGTCGAGGCGGCGCGCGAGCGGATCGTCCTGCCGGGGGACCCGCCGAGCGCGGCCGCTCCACCACCCGGGTGCCGCTTCCACACGCGGTGCTGGCTCCGCGAGCGCCTCGGCGATCCGGAGATCTGCCGGACGCTGGAGCCGTTGCTCCGGGAGGTGGGGCCGGGGCGGTCGGTGGCCTGCCATTTCGCGGACGAGGCCGCCGCGTCGCCGGTCACCCGACGGGCGGTCGACCTCGCGGGAGGGCGGGCGTGAGCGCCGGAGGCGCCTCGGGCGGTCGCGGTCGGGAGCGCGCAGCGAACGCGGAGCGCCCCACGCGCGAGCGCATCCTGTACGAGGCGTCGAACCTGTTCGCGCGCCAGGGGTACCACGGGACGACGACCCGCGAGATCGCGGCGGCGGTGGGGGTGCGCCAGCCCTCGCTCTTCTACCACTTCCCCTCGAAGGGGGCGATCATGCAGGCCCTGCTCGCGTCGGACCTGGACGAGGCCCTCCCCTTCGTCCTCGCGGTGGCGCGCGGGCGCGGGCCCGCCTCGGTGCGCCTGTACCGCTACGTGCGCCGGGACGTCGACCACCTCGCCGGCTCGCCGTACAACCTGAGCGGCCTGTACACGGAGGAGGTCATGGGCGATCCGGAGTTCGCGCCGTGGGCGAGGAAGCGCGCCCGCCTCCACGCGGCGGTCGAGGGGATGGTCCGCGAGGGCGTCACCTCCGGTGAGTTCGTCTCGGTCACGCCGGCGCTCGTGCGCGAGGCGATCGCCGGCATCCTGGTCCGGACCCTGGTGCTGTACAGCGGGCGGCCGGGGGCGCCGACCAAGCTCGGCGAGGAGGTCGCGGCCTTCGTGCTGCGCGCGCTGCTGTCCGAGCCCGAGCGCCTGCCGGAGATCCGGCGCAGGGCGCTCGCCTCCGACGTGTGAGCCGGCGAGCTACTCGCCGACCGGGAACGTGTAGCTCGCCGGGATCGGGTTCGGTTCCTCGGCCGGCGTCCCGTAGACGACCGCGATCTCCTCGTGCGAGGTGAGCTCGATCCGGCGGACGTCCCCGGTGGCGAGATGGCCGTTCACGTAGACCCGGAGCGTCCGGTCGCCCGAGGTGCAGTAGCTCCCAATGCAGGACCGCGTGAACCGCACGCCCCACACGTCGAAGAACTCCCCGAGCGTGAACTTCCCGACCACGGGCGACTCGACGTGGATCACCCCGCTCGCGTCGTGGGTGTGGATCGGCGAGAGGAACCCGGCCGATGCGTCGATCCCGATGTCCGCCGGCACCGGCACGCGCCGTCCGTTCACGAACAGGTCGAGGTGCTGGTGGATGTGCAGCACGGTGCCCTCCTGCGCGAGGACCTGAAGGCCGTCGGCCTGCAGGCGATCTCGCAGGTGAGCGATCTCGGGCTGCCAGGGGAGCGGGCCGGTTTGGATCCCCGGAAGCGAGGCGGGGTCGATCGCCGGACCTCCGCTGACGTAGGAAGCCGCGGTGGCCGGGGAGCGCGAGCGGATGAGGTTGAGGGCGAGCAGCCCGGCCGCGACGAGCGCGATCGGGACCGCGATCCGGATCGCGAGGCCCCTGATCCGCCGACGGCGCTCGAGCCTGCGCTGCAGCTCGAGGCGCTGTCTCCGGGCCTCCTCGCGCCGGGCGCGCTTGCCCGTTGGTGCTCGCGAGCTCACAGGAGCGGCTCCAGCGCGGCCTCGATCTCCGGGGCCACCGACGGCCCGGGTCCGAGCCGGCCCCGGACCACCCCGTTCCGGTCGATCACGATGACCCAGGGCTCGCTGGTAAACCCCCATGCCTTGAACCCAGGGGACTGGTTCTGGAGGGTTGCTGCGGGCGGCGAGAGCGAGGGGCCCGGCAGGAACTCCTCGATGTGGATGACGTTCGCCCTGGTCCCGTGCGTCTCGGCGACCAGGATCACCTCGTCGAGCACGGGCCCGCACAGCCGGCTCTCGCACAACAGGGGCGTCGCGAAGCAGGCCACGGTCGGCTTGCCGTTCGTGAGCGCGTCGGCGAGCGAGATCGAGTGCAGGTGGCACACGGGGGTCCGAGTGCAGATCTGCTCGAGCTTCGACGTCGTGGTGGCGACCGGGGTCTGGACCGAGATCGCCTTGCTCCCGACCGCGGCGACCACCTTCGCGCCGGTGACCTGGAGCGCCGCCGTGCCGACGACCGACTGCGAGCCCACCGTGACCAGCGCGCCGACCTCCCAGATCCCGCTCGTGGCCGGGTCGATCGTCGCCAGGTAGATCCCGGGCAGGTCGCTCTTTGGTGAGCGGTCGTGCGTGGCCTCGTAGCCGGTGAACGGGTACCAGGTCGCCGGGACGGGGCCGCGTCCGCGGCCGGCCCCGTTCTCGAACAGCCAGACCTCGGCCGTCCCGCCGGTGACCAGCGTGTTCTGCCGGGTGACGAGGTCGAACGCGTAGGGCTGCGGGCCCGGTTGGACGGGCTCCTGCGGGTTCAGCAGCGAGACCTCGGCCCCGCGGCGTTTCAGCTGGGCGAGGGTGGGCGGGCCCGCGGCGCTCCTGGATCCGGTCGAGCCGGATCCCCCCGAGGAGCAGGCCGTCGCGACGAGGCCCAGGCCGAGGACCCCGAGCTCGGCGAGGAACCGGCGCCGGGAACGCGGCGCACCCGCGAGCGTGAGCGGGACGGGCCGGCCCGGCGCGGGCGAGGGCCGGTCGACCGTCGGCGAGGATGGGTCGGGCATCGGCACATGATAGTTCGGCCCCGGATGCCCCAGGGATTCGACCGCCCCGGCCGTACGCGGGGTCGATTGCGGCCGCGCGCCGCCTCAGCCGACCTCGAAGTCGGCGCGGGCGAGCGCCGTGTACCCGTCGTCCTTGAGCAGGTACACGCTGTAGCGGCCCGCCGGGAGCGGCCACGGCCCGGACGCCGAGGCGTCGAGCGTGGCCGATCCCTCGACGCTCGCGCCCGTGTACGCCCACAGCAGGTAGTAGGCCTTCCGCGGGTTCGCGCCGCGGTGGTAGATGCCGACCCAATCCCACCGGTTGCCCGGCGCGTTTCGCCACGACACGTCGATCCCCTCTCCAACGGCGTACGTCCGCCTGCCGGTGGAGATCTCGGGGACGGCTCCCGGAAGCTCGACCCAGAACGGGATGCGGGAGAGCTCCGTCCCCCCCGCATCGACGAGCACGGCGTCGTAGGACCCCGCCGCCAGCGAGCCCGTCGCGAACACGAGCGTCCCGTCGGTCGCGCCACCCGTCGGGTGCGATGCACGGGTGTCGACCGTCGGGTCGCCGCCGGCGGGAACGATCACCACCCGCTCACCCGGCTGCCCGGGCGCGTGAAAGCTCACGCGCAGGTCGTCGCCCGCCGCGATCAGCCGCCGCTCGACCGCGACGAACACGGGAGGAACGCCCGGCGTGACCTCGAACGTCGAGACCACGGAGCGGTGGTCCGAGGGCCAGGGCCGGACCGCGACGTCCACCCCCGGCGCCCCCGGCTCCCCGACGATCACGCTGTCGGTCGGCCTCGCCGCGCCCGCCGCGTAGACGAAGTCGATCCGGTCCTGCGGCGCGTGCGGGCCGGGGTTCCAGCCCGGGAGCTGGGGACGGGCCGCCCACCAGGTGAGGCCGGGGCGTGCCATGGGGTCGGGGTGGACCGAGCGGTACGAGTCGACGAACCCCGCGCGCTCGACGGCCACGCTGACCGGCCAGCGCACCGGGTAGCGGATCTGCGGGCGGACGCCGACCATCTCGGGCGTCCAGTCGCGCCAGGACGGCGCGTTGAAGTCTCCGGCGAGAAAGACCGGGATGCCCGAGGCGACGAGCGTCCTCGCCGTCCGCAGGTACGGCCGGATGGCCGGCAGCCGGCGCCGGCGCTCGAGCGCCACCACGTCGCGTCTCGGCCGGCTCCGCGTCCAGTACGGCCCGTACGGGTTCGAGGGCAGGTGGACGTTCTCGATCGCGACCACCTCGCCCGGCGCGACCTCGACGAGCACGTAGCGCCCGTCGGCGCCCGGCGGGTCGATCACGGGGTACCGCGACACGACCTGCGTTCGGACGCTGTAGGAGGGCCAGCCGAGCCGGCGGGCCAGCCGCGGCATGTGGCCGTACCCCTCCTCGATCGCCACGACGTCGGCGCCGCCCCTGCGGATCGCCTGCACGACCTTGTCGAAGCTCACGTGCGTGCCGCCGTACTCGATGTTGAACTCGGCCACGCGCAGCGTGATCGGCCCGGCCGCCGCCGGGGCGCAGGCGTTGGCCGGCTGAGCGGCGGCCGAAGGCAGGAGGAGCATGACGAGAAGCGCGAGCCTGCGCACCCGAGCTCGCCGCGCCTGCATGAGGGGGATGCTCGCACGAGCGCGCCGCCGGGCGCCAGCCCCGCCCCGAGCGAGGCGTAACCCTCGGTCAGGCCATCAAGCGTGGTCGGAGCCCAGGGCCTCGACGGCCTCGGGGCCCGCCGTCAGGTCGACCACGTCGCCCGAGCGGTAGGTCCGCGCGTAGCGCTCGAAGTTCCAGCTCGAGATTAACTTCGTCGCCGCGTGCCGTCCGTGCTCGAACAGCATGTCCTGCGTCGCTTCGTCGAGGTCGAAGTCGGTGGCCTTCACGTGCCCGGTGTCGACGAAGATCGTCCGGGCGATCACCGACGGGTCGTCGATATGGATCTGGTCGTGGAAGCTCGTCATCGTGCCGACCATGGCTCGAGCGAGCCCGAGCGTGCTCGTCACGTCGAACTTTGCCATCCGCATGTTGATGCGTTTCGCGGAGAGCTTGACGCCAAACGTCGGCCACCTGGGGGCCTTGCCGTCGGTCCGGTCGAAGACCTCGACCGGGAAGTTCGAGAGCATGCCGCCGTCGACCAGGTAGGAGACGATCGGCCGGCCGTCGGGGCCGCGCCATTTGAGCTGCACCGGCTCGTAGAAGAACGGGATCGACATCGAGGCCCGGACCGCGTCGGCCACGAGCTGTTCGTCGGGGTCGAGTCCGTACCTCGGGTAGTCCCAGGGCAGCCGCACGAGCTCTCCGCGCGTCACGTCCGAGGCCATCACCACGAGGCGGTATTGCCTCTCGGGAGGGAGCGAGCTGCCCGGGTCCTCGATCCGCAGGTCGCCGAAAGTGCGCTTGCCGAGATCGGCCAGGAGCCCGTCGAGCCACTGGTGGAGGTAGCGTCCCTCGTAGATCCCCTTGTCGAACAGGAGCGAGATGCCCTTGCCGACCAGGCCGAGGTGGTCGATGAAGCTCTGGTCCTCGAACTTGCCGTAGTCGACCTCGCGCATGACGCGCTCGAGATCGTCCACCGGCATACCCGCGGCGATCAACGCGCCCACGATCGATCCCGCGGACGTCCCCGCCACGCGATGGATCTCGTACCCGGCCTCGACCAGCGAGGCGAACGAGCCGACGAGGCCGATGCCCTTTACGCCTCCGCCCTCGAGCACCAGGTCAGCGTCCATGTGGCCCTCCCTCCGTGGGGATCGCCGCCGGGGCCGGCGGGAGCGCGAGCGTCTTGGCCATGTCGCGGCGGAGCGTCTCGTAGCGGTTCCGCATGCGGTCCGACATCAGTCGGTGTCCGATCTCGGCGGCCGCGACCCGGCGATGCCACGACTCGTAGAGCTGTTGGATCTGCTCGTCCCACGTGGCCTTGGGCGGGTTCGCGGTCTTGTGGGGCGGTGTCTCGGACAACGCGACCCTCCCTGCGCGTGAGGGAATCACCCTAGGCGGAGCGGGCGGTGCGGTTCAGTCGGCCGTTGGCGTGATTCCCGCAGCCCCCAACGGGGGGACCGACGCGTCAGCCGGACTCGATCCGGGTGCCGGTCTCTCCCGCGAGGGCGCGCTCGACGTTGTCCGGGTTGGTGATGACCGCCGTCCCCCCCGTCCGCTCGACGAACGAGATCGCCGCCTCGATCTTCGGGGCCATGCTGCCCGTGGCGAAGTGGGTGCCCTCCCGCAGGTACGCCTTTGCCTGCGAGACCGTCATCCGGTCGATCCACTCCTGCTCGGGGGTGCCGAAGCGGAGCGCCACCTTCTCGACTGCGGTGCTGATCAGGAACAGCTCCGCGCCGAGCGACGAGGCGAGCAGCGAGGACGCGAGGTCCTTGTCGATCACGGCCGCGATCCCCTGCAGGTTGCCCTCCGGGTCGGCCACGACCGGGATTCCTCCGCCGCCGACCGCGATCACCACGAACCCGTCGCGGAGCAGGTGCGCGATCGCGTCCAGCTCGACGATCCGCACGGGGCGCGGCGAGGGAACGACCCGCCGCCATCCGCGTCCGGCGTCCTCGATCACGCTCCAGCCGTCCTGCTCCCGGCGACGACGCGCCTGCTCCTCGTCCATGTAGGAGCCGATGGGCTTGGACGGGTTCTCGAACGCCGGGTCGTCGGCCGACACCTCGGTCTGCGTGATCACGGTCACGGCCTGCCGGGAGATGCCGAGCCTGGCGAAGTCGTTGTACAGGTTCTGCTGCAACGCGTAGCCGATCGCACCTTGGGTGTCGGCGCCGCACACGTCCAGCGGCACCTCGTGGAGCTCGTGGGCGGCGAGCTCGGACCGGCGCAGGATGAACCCGACTTGCGGCCCGTTGCCGTGCGTGATCACGACATCCCAGCCGTCTCGGATCATCCCCGCGATGTGCCAGCACGTCTCGCCGGCGGCGACGTACTGGTCGCGGACGGTCTGGTGCATGCGGTCCTTGATCAGCGAGTTCCCGCCGATCGCGACGACCGCCGTCTTCGGGCTCATGGTCGAACTCCTCGTTCACGGATGGCCTCGGGCGTGGTCTCGACGCCCTCGGGCATTCTCCCGGGCGCGAGCTCCGCTCGCACGCCCACCAGGCGCACGGGCCGATCGAGCTCGAACCGTCCGAGCGTGCGCAGCGCCGCCCCGAGCAGGTCGTCGGCCCGGTTGGTGGGGCTCGCGAGCGCGAGGCCGTGCGTGGAGGTGACGAAGGGCGCGAAGCGCACCTTGACGGTGAGCCGCACCGCGGCCCGTCCGTCGCGCCGAAGCTCCTCCGCGAGCTCGTCGGCGAGTTGGCACACCTCCTCCCGGACGCGGTCGGCCTGGATGAGGTCGCGCTGGAACGTCCGCTCGCGGCCGCGGCTCTTCGGAACACGAGGCTCGGCGAGCACGGGCGACGAGTCCTCGCCGGCCGCCAGGCGCCGGAGCCAGGGTCCGGTCCTCGGGCCGAAGACGCGCGCGAGGAGCTCCTCCGGCGCCCCCTCGAGATCGGCGACCGTGCGAACCCCGAGGGCGGCAAGGCGCGCCGCCGTCTTCCGTCCGATCCCCCAGAGCGCGTCGACCGGGCGGGCGTCCATGACCTCGTGCCACTCGGCTGCGGTCAGCCGGAAGACGCCCGCGGGCTTGGCCAGGCGGCTCGCCACCTTGGCGCGGAGCTTGTTGTCGCCGATCCCGATCGAGCACCACAGTCGGGTCCGCGCGAAGACGCTTCGCTGGATCTCGCGGGCGAGCCCCTCGGGGTCGTCGGAGTCGACCCGCAGGAACGCCTCGTCCCACCCGGCGACCTCCACGGTCGCGGGGAACGTCCGGAGCGTCCGCATGACGCGTCGCGACGCGGCCAGGTACGCGGGCGCGTCGACCGGTAGGAACACCGCCTCGGGACACCGCGTGAACGCCGTTCGGAGCGGCATGCCCGAGCGGATCCCGAACGCCCGAGCCTCGTAGCTCGCCGTCGACACCACGCCCCGCTTGGTGGGGTCGCCCTCGCCGCCCACCACGACCGGCTTCCCGACGAGCTCGGGATGCCGGAGCAGCTCGACCGCGGCGATGAACTGGTCCAGGTCGACGTGGAGGACGAACTCGGTCACAAACCCAGCATGGCCGATCTGCGCGCCCGCCGGCGACCCGGGGGCCCTCCGGCCCGCGCGGGGACGGGCCGGCGACCCGGCCGGGGCCGAGGGCCCCCGCCTACGCTTCCGACGGAGACCAGGAGGTGCAGATGAGCGGCACGACCGAGTACCTGCAGCGAAAGGGCATCCCGTTCGAGACGATCGAGCACGAACGCGCCTTCACGCCCGTCGAGGAGGCTCGGACGGTCGGCATCCCGACGCACCTTGTCGTCAAGACGCTGGTGCTCGACACGAAGTGGGGTCGCGTGCTCGCGGTCGTTCCGGGGGACCGTCGACTCGACATGCGGCTCGTGCGCGAGGCCGTCGGCGACCATCACGCACGCCTCGCGACCGAGGAGGAGATCCGGGCCGAGTTCCCCAGCTTCGAGCTCGGATGCCTCCCGCCCCTGGGCATGATGCTCGGGCTTCCCGTGTACGTCGACGGGCACGTCCTGCGGCACGAGGAGGTCGTGTTCGCCGCCGGCAGCTCGGGCGAGGCGGTGCGCGCCCGCACGGTCGACCTGTTCGATCACGAGCACGTGACCGTCGCGCACATCGCCACCGAGCCCGTCCGGGAGTACGTCTAGGCGCGAGCCCGAGCTCGAGGGCCGACCGGGACGCCCGAATCGAGCGGGCCGCACGACTCTGCCGGCCGGAGTCGCACGACCCCGTTCCGGGCCCGCCCTCTCGGTGTACGGTCGGGATGCCGGCGGCGGGAAGGAGGGTCCCGATGTCGCTCACGACCGAGTACCTCACGCGCAAGGGGGTGCCGTTCGAGACGGTGCCGCACGAGAGCGCCTTCACCACGATCGACGAGGCGCGAGCGCTCGGCATCGAGGCGGACGAGGTGGTGAAGACGCTCCTGCTCGACACGCCCGAAGGTCACGTGCTCGCCGTGGTCCCCGGCGACCGCCGCCTCGACATGAAGCTCGTCGAGCAGGCGGTCGGCGCCCGCCGCGCCCACCTCGCGAGCGAGGCGGAGATCGAGCGCGAGCACCCGGACTTCGAGCTCGGATGTCTGCCGCCGATCGGGTCGCTGCTCGGCGTGGCCACCTACGTCGATCCGGACGTGATGCGCCACGAGATCGTCGTCTTCGCGGCGGGAAGCCGGACCGAGTCCGTGAAGATGCGCACGGAGGACCTCTTCAAGGGCGAGCGGGTCGTCGTTGCCCCGCTGACCCGGCACCCCTCCGACGAGGACGCGTGAGGCCGAGGCCGGCCGGCGCGTGCGCGAGAGCGCCGAGAAGGACGATGCGCTCGTTGAGCTCCCGAGCGTCGAGGCCCCGGCAGGTCCGCAGGACGTCTTGGACCGCGCGGTCGCCGACCGGCGCCCCCAACCGGGTCCGCGCGGCCTGAGCCTCCCGATCTCGCGCCGCGCACGTCGGACGCCGCCTTCGCCGGCGCCTGCCGTATCGTGATCGTCATGGCGAGCACGGCTCCGGTGGAGGTCGACCGCCCGACGGGCGACGAGGACGTGCGACCCGACGTGCCGTGGGTGGTCGTGGTCTGGAACGATCCGATCAACCTGATGTCGTACGTCGTGTACGTGTTCCAGAAGCTCTTCGGGTACAGCCGCGAGAAGGCGACCCGGCTCATGCTCGACGTCCACCACAAGGGCAAGGCGGCCGTCTCGCACGGCACGAAGGAGAAGTGCGAGCTCGACGTCGCGCGCCTCCACGCTCACGGCCTGTGGGCGACCATGCGCAAGGACCGGTGATCGGTGGCGGGCAGGATCCGCAGGACTCGGTCGGGCCAGTACTCCGTCCGCCTACCGCGCGGGGAGCGGGAGATCCTTCGCGGGCTTCCGGCGCAGCTCCGCACGCTTCTCACCCTCGGCGACGCGGCGGGGGACCCCGCGCTGCGGCGCCTGTTCCCACCGGCGTACGAGGGGGAACCCGAGCGTGCGGAGGAGTTCGACCGTCTGGTTCGGGGCGATCTGCTCGAGCGGCGCCTGTCGGCGATCGAGACGATGGAGCGCACGATCGACGCCGATCGCCTGTCCGAGGACGAGCTCACCGCGTGGCTCTCTTCGATCAACGACCTCCGCCTCGTGCTCGGCACGAGGCTGGACGTGACCGAGGAGACCACCGAGCGCGAGCTCCCGCCCGGCGAGGAGAACGCTCGGGCGTTCGCGCTGTACGCGTACCTGAGCTACCTGGAGGAAGAGGTCGTCGAGGCGCTCTCGCGCGCGCTCTGAGGCTCGTCGCGGTCGCGTCGTCTCGGCGGGTTCAGGGATCTGCCGGCGACCGCGACCGCCAGCGCGAGCAGCACCGCGAAGGTCGCCACCAGCAGCGCGACCCCGGACCACCAGACGGCGGGGTTGATCGTGGAGGCGCTGAAGTCCGTTCCCTTGGTCATGCCGTAGATCGTGAAGAACGTGAAGAGCACGACCACGAGGAGAAACGGGAGCAGGGTGAGCAGCACGAACACCGCGAAGCCGATGCCGATCGCGATGCCTCCTCCCTCCTTCACCGCCGCCATGCTACCTGGGGCTGGGGACTTGCGCTTCTCGGGGAGTTGGTCGACGCTGTGCGTGGCGGAGGGGGGCCCGCGCACGACCCCGACGCCATGGCCCTCGATCACGCGCTCCGGAGGATCCGGACACCGACTGCGTTCGCGCTCGGCATCGGCGGGCTCGCGCTCATCGACGCCTTCGCCCTGCTGCGGCCGCTCGCGTCCGGCGGCGCTCCGTACGGCCCGCGACCGAGCGCGACCGGCTACTCCTACTCCTGGTTCTTGCTCGCCACGTTTCCCGCGTACGCGCTGACGCTGATCGCGGTGCGACGGGCGGACGGCCCAGCGCTGCGCGTGGTCGTGGCGTGCGCGGCGGCCCTGTCGATCCCGCTCGCCATGGCGCCGTTGCTCCAATCCCAGGACCTGTACTCGTACCTGTTCTACGGCCGGATGCTGGTCGTCCATCGAGCGAACCCCTACGTCGTCGAACCCGCCGCGTTCGGCCGCGACCCATGGCTCGCCGACGTCGCCTGGCGGCACCAGGTCTCGGTGTACGGACCGTTGTGGTCGAGCGCGATGGCGGTGGTGGTCGAGATCGCGGGCTCCAGCCTCCTTCGAGCCTTGCTGCTCGCCAAGGCCTTCGCGCTCGGCCTGGGGGGTCTCACGGTCTGGGCGCTCGTCCGCATCGCGTCGCGCGCGGCGGACCGTCGGGCGGCCCCCCTCGCCGTGGCGAGCCTCGCGCTGAACCCGATGGTGCTCACCGCGGTGGCGCTCTCCGGGCATGCAGACGTCGCGGTGGCCGCCGCCCTTGCCTGGGCGATGGTCGCGGATCGGCGCGGGCGAACCAGGCTCTCGCTCGTGCTCCTCGCCGCCGCGACCCTCGTCAAGCTCTACGCGGGACTCGCGCTCGTCACCTATCTTGCGATGGTGATCCGTCGAGCCGAGGCGCGACGGGTCGTGGCCGCAACGCTCTTGGCCGCGGGGGCCGTGACCGTGGGGTACGTGCCCTACTGGCGTGGCATCGCGACGCTCCGGGGCGTGGGCCAGGTGGCAGAGCGCGCTTCGTCGTCCCTCGCCGGCGCCGTCGAGGCGGCCCTGGCCTGGCTGCTCTCGCACCTGGCCGTTCCGGACCCGGCGACCGCTGCATCGGACACGGTGCGCGCGGTCGGGGCGGTGCTGGTGATCGCGGTCGCGGTTCGGCAGGTTCGACGAAGGACCCTCGAGGATCGCTGGGCCGGCATCCTGTCCGTGATGGTCGCCTACGTCCTCGTGACGCCCTGGTTCCTCCCCTGGCACGCGCTCGGAGCGCTCACGGTCGCCTGCGCCCTGGGAAACTCCGCGCTCCGTGAGGCCCTGCTGGTGTTCAGTGCCTCATGCTTCCCCTCGACCGGACCCCCGCTCGGCGTGCTCGGAACCGTGAGCCTTCGGTACGGCCCTCCCGTGTTCGCGTTCGAACGCGGTCGCAGACAGAGGGGGCGGTCCGTCGACGCGGTCCACGCGGGGCCCGGTCCGTCGGCGCGGCGGGGTCATCCGTTCGCGAAGCGCGCGTAGTCGGCCTCGACGAGCGGCAGCACGTCCAGCACGTACAGCCCGCCCGCGCAGCCGCGGCACCAGTCGGACGCGTTGATGGCGGTGGCCGTGGTCTCCGGCGGAGCGCAGCCCTCGAGTCCTCTCACGATGGCGCCGTAGCCGTGCGTCGCCGCCCCGAGCCGCAGGGTCTCGATCGTGGCCTGCAGCCCGGCCTGGAGCGAGGGGTAGTTCTTCACGCCGGCCGCGTTGAACTCGGTCGCGCCGGGGTAGTCGCGGGTCGTCGCGAGCGGGTTGTAGGCCGCGGCGGTCCCCTCGGCCACCTCCCAGCTCACGATCACGATCAGGTTGTCCTGACAGGCCGGGGCTCCCAGGCGTGCGAGGAGCAGATGCGCCCAGTGCCCGAACGTGGTGCCGGCGCCGATCAGCCCGGGATCGACGGGCAGGGAGAGCAGACGCACGAGCCGCGCCGCGCGTCTCCTGGCCGATGAGAGCTCACCCAGCCGGCGCTGTTGATCGAGCAGCCCCGAGAGGAGCGCCGCCTGATCGGACTGGAGCGCGTTCGCCTGTCGTGCCTGCCGGGCCGACAGCGAGCTCAGGTCGTGCCGGATCATCCGCAGCCGCGCGGACCGGTTCGCCACGTCGTTCGCGAGGGTCTCGTTGACCGTCTGCACGTTCTCGAGGTACGCGATCCGCTGGATGAGACTCGTGAAGGAGCTCGACCCGAGGAGCGCCTCGATCGGCGCGAACGGACCCACCTCGTACGCCGTCCGGACGATCTCGCCGAGGCGCGCGCGGAGCGCGTCGTACCGCTCCTGCGCCGCGGCCAGGCGGCGCTGGGTCGAGAGGAGCTGCGAGGCGGTCGCGGCTTGGGCCGCCTGCACGTCGGCCAGCCGGGCGGCGATGGACTCGATCGTGCGGTGCTGCGCCTCGATCGCCGTCTGCTCGCGGCGAATCTCGTGCTCCAGCCGGGCCAGGCGCGCCCGCGCGCTCTGGAGTCGGCTCGCGCCGGCGGGCGGGGCGACGAGCAGCCCCGCGAGCGCCAGCCCGACGAGCGCGAGGGCGACCCGTCGCCGTCGTGAGGTGCGGGCGCCGGTCGCTCCGGTCATCTCGAAGCCCGCACGCTACCAGCGCCAGCGGAACCGTCGCGCCGCCGCTTCGCTCTGGGGCTCGGAGCCGCGCCCCTCGCCCGCGGCGAGGGCGGGGGCCGGGGCGACCTCGGCTGCCTCGCCCGGCCCGGCCTCGCCGTCCGGCCCGGCCTCGGTCGGTCCCGCCGCTTCGGCGTGGACCGTCCGATCCTCCTCGGTCTCCAGCGTCGGGGGCGCCTCGGGGGTCTCCGCCTCCCCCAGGGCGGGAGCGGGCTCGACGCTCGCTGCCTCCACCTCGTCGTGCTCGCCGGCCCGTCCGGCGGGGATCGCGTCGGCGGCTCCGGGCGGCCGAGCGATCCGCTCCAGCACGGCGCGAGCGACCGCGATCTGACCGGCGGCGCCCTTCCGCTCGAGCGCCCGCAACGCCCGGCGGGCGAACGGGGCGGCCTCGTTCGGGCGTCCGGAGATCCTCAGCACGTCGGCGAGGTCGAGGAGCGCTCGAGCCCGCAGGTCGACGAGGTCGGTTTGCTCGGCCAGGGTGACCGCCCGGCGGGCCAGCGCGTTGGCCTCGCCGGACCGACCCGAGGCGGCGAGCGCGCGCGCCCTCGTCGCTTCCCATTCGACCCGGACCGGGACGTCGTCGGACGGGGCCGGCCCTCCTTCCTCCACCATGTGCAGCGCCTCCTGCTCGCGTCCCGAATCGAGCAAGAGGCCGGCGAGCGAGGCCGCGGATCGAAGGCGCGTCGCCCGGTCCCCCGCCGAGGTCGCGAGCTCGATCGCTCGACGAAGCGCGCTCTCCGCCTCCCCGAGCCGTCCCGAGCGCGCCTCGATGCGCCCGAGCGCGAGCAGGCAGGTGGCCTGCCCGGGCTCCATGCCGAGGCCGTCGAGCGCCTGGGCCGCCTCGGCCGCCTGCTCGCGCGCCGGGTCGAGCCTCCCGGCCCGGGCGAGCAACTCCGCCAGGATCGCCGCCACCACCTGCTCTGCCGGTCGCTCCCCACGCACCCGGTCGAGAACCTCCTCGCAGCGCCGGACGCTCTCGGCCACCGGCAGGCGTCCATCGGCGACCGCGGACGCGAGCTCCTGCAGCGCTCGGATCTCGTCCTCGCGGCGTCCTGCCGCGGCGGCGTGCTCCGCCGCGCGGGCCGCCGCGTCCGCGGCGGCCGCCCAGTGTCCGCGACGCCGGTACACGGCCCCGCGGGCGGACCAGGCCCAGGCGAGCCCGAGGTGGTCGCCGTGCTCCGCGCACTCCTCGATCGCGGCGTCGGCGATCTCCCGGACGCGCTCGAGCGCATCCGGGTCCGGCGCGTCCAGCCTGAGGGCGGCCCGCAGGAGCTTCGCGCGATGCTCCAGCCCGCGCTCGCCGTTGGTGAGCGCGACCCGGCTGGCCTGCGCGAGGAGCCCGTCCGCCGCCCGTACCTCGCCGAGCGCTCCCTGGAGCCGGCCCGCGTCCAGCAACAGGGCCGCGAGCCGGGGATCGTCCGCCGGAACCAGGGCGGCGGCGCGAAGCCGGAGCGCGAGCGCGCCGCGGAGGTCCGTCAGCGCCTCGGCCCCATCGGACGCACGCGACAGGAGCTCCGCGGCGCGAGCGGCGGCGCCCGCCCCGCCCCGCGCGGCGGCCTCGAGATGCGCCCCAAGGACCTCGGGCAAGCGCTCGTGGACGGGCACGCCGGCCTCGCCGAGCCAGCGCGCGCACCGTTCGTGGAGCTCCGCTCGGAGCTCCGCGGGGACGGCCTCGCGGGCCGCCGCGCGCACCAGCGGGTGGACGAACTCGATGACCCCCTCGCCCGCCTCGCGAACGAGCCGAACGCCGACGAGCGAGCCCAGGTGGTCGCGCAGCTCCTCCGCCGAACGGTCGGAGACGATGTCTCCGAGGCAGTCCACGTCCACGCGCTCGCCGACCACGGCGGCGGCCCCGATCAGGGCTCGCTCCGGGGCGCCGAGCTCGGCGAGCCGAAGCTCCAGGAGCGCGTCGAAGCTCTCGGGCACCGGGAACGCGCTCGGGGGGGTCGTCGCGACCCAGCGACCCAGGTCGAGACGGAGGTACCCCTGGCCGATGAGCATCGCCGCGTACTGCTCGGCGATCAGCGGGTTTCCCGCGCACGGGGCGACGAGCGCGTCGCGGATCTCGGCCGAGAGCCCCCGGTCCCCGAGAACGCCCGAGACGAGCTCGCCGAGCGCGCGATGGGGGAGCGGCTCGAGCCGGACGATCGAACCCGCGGCCGCGTCCCCGCTCTCCGCCGGACCGACCAGGACCACCAGCAGCGGCACCGCGCGGACGCGACGGATCGCCTGGTCGAGCAGGAGTCCGAACGCCGGCTCCGCCCGCTCTGCATCGTCGATCGCGACGACGAGCGGGCGGTCCTGCGCGGCGCCCTCGAGCAGGCGCCGCAGCGCCCACCCGGTCTCCGCGGCCACGCACCGACCCGGAAGGCCGAGCACCGGCAGCAGCCGCTCCGCGGCCCGCCTCGCGTCGGGATCGCCCGGGAGGAGGGCCTCGATCCGGGCCCGGACGCGCTCGGCATCGTCGCCGGGCGCGAGCCCGATCACGCCGGCCACCAGCTCGGCGAGAGGCCAGGTGATGCCTCCCTCCGAGGCCGGTCGGCAGCGGATGCGCACCGTCCGCGCCCCTCGTTCACGCTCGAGCTCGCCGAGCAGCTCCTCGGTCAGTCGGGTCTTGCCGATGCCCGGGTCTCCGATCACCCGGACGAGCAACCCGCGCCGTTCCGCGACCGAGCGCTCGAACGCCTCGCGCAGCGTGGACATCTCTCGGTCCCGCCCGATCAGCGGCGCCGTCACGAGCCCGAGGGCGGTGGGCCCGGGCGTGACCGAGAGCAGCCTGAGGGGTCCGACCGAGGCGTCGCCCTCGGCCGGGGCTCGGGGATCGACCGGTCGGAGCTCGGCCGCGTCGCCGACCGACCGGTAGACGCTCTCGCTCACGATGACCTCGCCGGGGCCGGCCATTCGCTGAAGGCGCACGGCGAGGTCGAGCACGCGCTCCGACCACAGCCGCTCGGCCTCCGGTCCCTCGCCGCCGACGTCGGAGGCGCCGACGCCGATCCTGACCCCGCCGAACCCGTCTCCGCCTCCGGGTTCGGCTCCGGCGGCGCCAGCGTTCGAGGAGAATCCGGAGCGGATCTCGTCGGCCGCGCGAAGCGCCCGAAGGGGCCCGTCCCCTCCGGCCGGCTCGGGTCCGAAGACGGCCCCCACGGCCTCGGGGCCGGCCGCAACCTCCCGCACGTCCCCCCCGTGACGTTCGAGGATCTCGCGGATGCGCAACAGGGCCCGCGGGGGAGCGGACTCGCCAGGCCCGGGCGGCCACTCCGTGGAGGGCGCCGCGGAGATCTCGCACACGACGGCGGTGACGATCCTGGAGGGCCCGGACGGCGACCCGGACAGCGGTCCCGACCCGGACAGCGGTCCCGGCCCGGACAGCCGCTCGCCGCAGAACTGGCAGAATCGGGCCCCGGGCCCGTTCTCGCCGTCGCACCATGGGCACCGGCCGGCGGCCTCGCGGGCCGGGGGGCCGCCGCCAAGCGCGGCCTCGAGATCCACGGCCTCATGCCCCCTCGACGGCGGCGACGCTGCGGGTCAGGACGCCGCCGAGCGCCAGCGTGAAGTCGTGCGGGTTGGTGGCGACCGCCCGCGCATCCTCCTCGGCGACGAGCCCCTCGCGGACGAGCCGAACCAGGTCCTGGTCGAACGTCTGCATCCCGTCGAAGCCGCTCTCGGCGATCACGTCGACGAGCCCGGCCGTCTGGTCCGGGTCGAGGATCCGCTCGTAGACGCGGCCGGTGTTGATCAGGATCTCGACGGCGGGGATCAGTCCGCGACCGTCGGCACGTTCCAGCAGCCGTTGCGAGACGATTCCGCGCAGCGCCCCGGCGAGCGAGGTGCGGACCTGCCGGTGCTGCGACTGGGGGAACAGCTCGACGACGCGGGAGACGGTCTCGGTCGCGTCGATCGTGTGCATCGTGGAGAGCACCAGGTGTCCGGTCTGCGCCGCCTGGATGGCGGCGAGCGCCGCGTCGGCGTCGCGGATCTCGCCCACGAAGATCACGTCGGGGTCCTGACGGAGCACCTGACGCAGGGCGGCCGCGTAGGACTCGGTGTCGGGGCCGATCTCCCGCTGCCACACGACCGACATGTCGTCGGTGTGCACCACCTCGATTGGATCCTCGATGGTCACGACGTGGGCCCGGCGCGTCCGGTTGATGAACCCGATCATCGCCGCGATCGTCGTGGTCTTGCCGGCCCCGGTGGGGCCGGTCACGAGCACGAGGCCCCGTCGCGCCTCCGCGAGGCTCTGGATGATCGGCGGGAGGTTGAGCTCCTCGAACGTCTGACCCTCGGAGGCGACGAGGCGGATCGCGAGCGCGACGGTGCCCCGCTGCCGCAGGACGTTGACGCGGAACCGTCCCACGCCTTCGAGCGTGTGGGCGAAGTCCGCCTCGTTCGTCCGGGTGAACTCGCTCTTCTTGTGCGCAGGCATGAGGGCGTCGGCCACGTCCTCGGTGTCGTCGGCGTCGAGCTGCGCAAAGGCCATCGGCAGCAGCTCCCCGTCGACGCGAATGAACGGGACGTTGCCGGCGGAGAGGTGGAGATCGCTCGCGCCTCTCTCGGCCATGGTTCGGAGCAGGTCGGCTACGTCCATGTGCGGTCGGGTCCTCCGCCGGGTCGCCAGTGAGTTCTTCGGGCGTAGCCCGGCGCGCCTTGAGCCCGAGTCCGGCCGCACGCGTCCGCTCGGGGCCGGACTACAGGACCGCGGTCTCGACGACCAGGTCGCCCTCGGCGAAGCGCGAGGGCCGTAGCGGGTGCAGGTCGAACGTCGTGCACCGCCCGGCGGTGACGAGCTCGGCGATCGCACGTCCGGCGGCCGGCGAATGCATCAACCCGTGGCCCCCGAACCCCACGCACTGCAGGAACCCCGGGACCTCCTCACACTCGCCCACGATCGCGTGGTGGTCGGGCGTCTCGGGGTACAGACCCGCCCAGCAGCGCGCGGGATCGATCGGAACCTCCGAGAGGAACGGGAAGCGGTTGCCGATCCGGGCCGCGACCGCGTCGAGAAACGCGGGGTCCAGGGTCGTGTCGGTGGAGGGCGGGTCGTTCGGGTCGGAGTAGGCGATCACGTATCCCCCGCTCGGCTCGCGTCGGACGAGAACGCCGGTGTCGAGGTCGACGCACATCGGGATCGGCGTCCGCTCGCCGGCGGGGTCGCGGGCGAACGCCAGGTTCCGCCGGTACGGGGTGACGGGTACCTCCAGACCGAGCATGGCCGCCACCCTCCGGGCGTCGGCCCCAGCGGCGTTCACGACCCAGCGGGCTCGCAGGCGTCCGCCCTCGTGCCGGACCTCGAACAGGCGATCGGGGCCGAGGGAGAGGGCTCGCACCGGCGTCCTCGTGAGGATCTGCGCTCCGGCCGCGACCGCGTCCTGGCGGGTGGCCTGCACCAGCCCGTGGGGATCGAGGATCCCGTCCCGCGCGTGGAACGTCCCGGCCCGGATGCCGTCGGGCCGCAGGAACGGCGCCCGCGCGATCACCTCGTCTGGAGCGAGCCACTCCGTCGCGACCCCGAGCGAGCGCTGGAGCTCGAACGCCGCCCGGAGGGACCGCTCGCCGTCCTGGGTCCCCGTGACGAGGAGGTAGCCGACCTGCCGGAGCGACAGGAGCCCAGACCGTCGGTCGAGCTCCTCGAACCGCTCGATGGACCAGCGGGAGAACTCGACGTTCGGCCGGGTGGTGAACTGGGCGCGGAACCCTCCGTTCGCGCGCGAGGAGGAACCGAGCCCGACCGCCGCCTCGCGTTCGAGGACGACGACCCGATCGACGCCTTCCAGGCAGAGCGCGCGCGCCACCGACAGCCCGATCACGCCGCCGCCCACGACGACGACGTCGACGACCTCGCTCACGCGGACATTGTGTCGCAGCCGCCGGCCGGGGCCGACCGTCCGTCCGGCGGCCCGGGGCCGGGGTGCCCTCGGGGTGCGGGACCTTCGTCGCTCGGACCGGGACGGCCGGCGGGGGAGCATCCAGGCATCACGGCAAACCCCGCCTCGAGGAGGACCGCACATGGACCAGACGCCTGAACGCCGCATCGTCCTTCCGCCGGTCGCGGACCCCGCGCCGCTCGGACTCGCGGCATTCGCGCTCACGACCTTCCTGCTCTCCGCCAAGAACGCGGGCTGGACCGACGGCGGCAACGCGTGGTTGGGCTTCGCGTTCGCCTACGGCGGCCTCGCGCAGCTGCTCGCGGGGATGTGGGAGTTCCGCAACCGGAACGTGTTCGGCGCCACGGCTTTCTCCACGTATGGGGCCTTCTGGATCGGCCTCGGCCTGTACGTGCTGCTCGTCGAGGGGCAGAGCCCCAACCCCGCGAACGATCTGGGATTCATCCTGCTCGCGTTCGCGATCTTCAACACGTACATGCTGCTGTGGAGCGCCCGCACCGCCCTCGCCACCTTCCTCGTGTTCCTCACGCTCGAGGCCACCGAGGTGATCCTGTTCGTCGGCTTCTTCACGGACTCCGAGAGCGTCGTGAAGGCCGGAGGCGTGGTCGGAGTGGTGACCGCGGCGGTCGCCTGGTACACGTCTGCGGCCGGAGTCCTCAACGGGATGGCCGGGCGGCCGCTCCTGAAGGTCGGGGGTCCGCTCTGGCGGGAGCGTGCGGTCCGTACCGGCGAGTACACCGGTACGTACGTATCCCCGAGGACGCCCGCCTGTCCGTGACGAGGTCGCAGCCGGCCGGGACTAGGGCGTGTGGCCAGCGTTACGAGCGGACAGTTTGCGGGATGAACTCATCGAGGTCCCATCCTTTCGCGACGAGGAGCTCGGGGCAATCGGCGTAGAAGATCTCGGCGGGGCGGCGGCCCTTG